>Ga0134126_10003792_pt1 | contig 18927 bp, 22 predicted proteins | sample KB31752_FD_96881 | JGI IMG/M metagenome (GOLD analysis project Ga0134126, IMG submission 96881) | Terrestrial soil microbial communities with excess Nitrogen fertilizer from Kellogg Biological Station, Michigan, USA - KB3-175-2 | ecosystem: Environmental > Terrestrial > Soil > Unclassified ...
CTGCCGGTCGTCCCCTGGTGCTGGTCCTTCGGCATGGGAACCGGTTGGTCGTTCTCGACAGCGTGCGGACCGGTCGGCTCTTGAACCTGCCCGACGGTAATGCCAGCGCCAATCTTCTTTGCGATATCGGGAGCATGGTGGCCGCAGGTGGGGTGACCGAATCCGCTTTGGCTCTTTCCGTTCACCACGTCATAGACGATCGCATCGTTGTGCTCGGATGTTGGACCATTCGGCACTTGGCTCATGCCGAGCTTTTCGCGGACCCGCCAGGAGATGTTGTGATCGGCGCACGATGTGTTGCCGCTGGTCCCGAGCCCTCCAACCAACTCCTTGTTCTTGTACAGGGCTAGGCCGCCGCCGAACACGATTATGCCTCCGACGCGCTTGCCGAGTAGTGGATCGGAACTGCTGCCGTATTGTGAGATGCTTCCGGCGTAGAGCTCCGACGCCACAGGCGGATTGCTCGCGGCGGCCCCGTACGAAGAGCCTCCTGGCTGCGCCTGTGCCCACAGATTGGCGGTCGACTGCGCGAAATCGTTGGTGCTGAGGGAGACCACCGTGTTTGCCTTCTCCGCGGCGATAGCGTGGCTGGCGAGCCATTGGTCGGTGGGTATATTGCCACTGAAGGCCACCGCACAAACGACGCCGTCTCGATCGACTACAGCAGCCCATTGATTGTTGGTCGGCATGCCGCCGTTATCCGGACCGCCACTCGCCTTGACGCTTTCCTTGAGCGCCTTCACGAGCTGATCATGGGTGATCGGACACTTGACGTCTTGCGCTTGCGCCGCCAACGGCAATCCGCACCACCCAGCCGCGAGAAGGCTCACAGCAAATTTTGAAAGCGGGTTCGAGATAATAGGCATTGCAGAGTCTCCTGGCTGGGCTTTGTCTGATGTTAACTCGGGGATCGTCTATCGCAGGTCGGACGGTGGCAGTGGTCGTCCGGGCGGCTGGCCGCCAGGTGGCGGCATCGGGACATCGTGAGGTTGTTCAGACTGCCCGGCCGACACATGTGGCTGTTGCGGCATTTTTTCTTTAAGCTTTTTAAGCTCTTTGCGCGTCGCTGCGACTTGCTCTGCTTTTACCTCGCCGTAATTGTTGCCCCAACTGTTGCGAATATAGGTAGCCACCGCCGCGATCTGCTCATCGTTCAAGGTCTCGGCGAACGAGGGCATGATGCCTCGCCCGATAAGGATTTGGCCGATGACATAGTCGGGGGGTGCAAGGAAGTGGTCCTGACGGAAGCGCGGACCGACGCCGCCAAAACCTTGTTCGCCATGACACGCGAAGCATCGGGCTTGCATGTACACCTCCGCGCCGCTCATACTGCTGACGTTGTCCGCTTTTTTCGACAGGTCTTGCGCGAAGGCGGGAGTGCAAAAGGCAGATAGAAGAATCAGGCCGGTAGCCGAACCGAGCGCGCCCGACGACCATCGCACGAAACATTCCATTGGAGTCTCCTCACGGTCGTGACGAGCATTCCTGCTGGCGGCTGCCTTTTTGCGCCTGTGATCCGGGACGCCCAACGCAACAAGGCTTTCTCCGTTCCGAATAGGAGCGCGTAAATCGCAATCGTCTTCTTCACGGGCGAACTACACATCGATCGGAGATGAAGACGACGCGCAAGTCAACAAGCTCGCCAACTCCAAGAGAGCAGGAGCTGTTCCCGCGAGTCCTGCTCGCGGCAGGGTATTCTAGTCGGTTCTTATAGGCCGACTGTTTTGCAAGTTGATTCACATACGATACTTCGTCTCACGAATAAAACTTTTAGAAAGCACTTGCTCTCGTAGGAACGATCTTACGTTGGCCCTCGTTCTTGACCCGCATTCGTGCACCGAGGGGAAAATCGTATGAGTCTTCGGTTTGAAGCCTTTGGGCGCTCCGCACTTCCAGCGTTGCTCATCTCCTTTACCGCGCTCCTTGGTTCCTATTCAGCTCTCGCGCAGAGCGCCGAGGGGGGCAGGGGTAAATCGGGTGGCGACTTGATCTCGTTGAGCAAGGATCAGAATCAATGGGTTATGGCGCCGCGCGATTACGCAAATACCCGCTTCAGTCAGCTCAACCAAATCGACACGACCAATGTCGGCCATCTCCAGGTCGCCTGGACATTTTCAGTTGGCGCCGACAAAGGACAAGAAGCCGCGCCGTTGATCGTCAACGGCACCATGTATGTCGTCGCGCCGTATTCCGGCGTTCACCCCAACCAAGTGTTTGCGCTGGATGCCGCGACCGGAGATCTCAAATGGTCCTATAGCCCAAAGCCCAACCTTTCGGCTGTGGGCGTCGCTTGCTGCGACGTGGTCAATCGCGGGCTTGCCTACGACAACGGCAAGATCTTTCTCAACACACTCGATGATTATTCCGTCGCACTTGATGCGAAAACGGGCAAGGAACTTTGGCATACGAAGCTTGGCGAAATCAATCGAGGCGAAACAATCACCATGGCGCCGCTCGTGGTGAAAGGAAAAGTCTTGATTGGTGATTCGGGAGGCGAACTCGGCGTACGCGGTTGGGTGACCGCAGTGGATGAAAATAGCGGGAAGATCGTTTGGCGCGCCTATGCGACGGGGCCTGACAAGGACGTGCTCATCGGTCCCGACTTCAAGCCGCAATTCGACTGGATGAAGGGCAAGGACCTGGGGGTTTCGACATGGCCGCCGGACGCTTGGAAGATCGGCGGCGGCACCATGTGGGGATGGATCCAGTATGATCCTGATCTCAATCTGATTTACTACGGCACCGGCAATCCGGGGCCGTGGAATCATCTGCAGCGTCCCGGCGACAATCTTTGGACCACCACGCTGTTCGCGCGTGACCCGGACACCGGCCAGGCGAAGTGGGCCTACCAGATGAGCCCGCACGACCTGTTCGATTACGACGAGATCAACGAAAGCATTCTACTCGATCTGCCGATCAATGGTCAGAATACGAAGACCATCGTCCACATGGGACGTAACGGATATATCTATGTCCTGGATCGCCAGACCGGAAAACTGATCTCCGCGGACCCCTACGACCATATCAACGTCAGCAAAGGCGTCGATATGAAAACCGGCCGCATGATCCGCGACGAGGAAATGGTGCCAAAACTTGGGCAAACCGTGGTGGAGGTTTGTCCTGTCGCCGACGGTGCCAAGGATTGGCAACCCTCGGCCTACTCGCCGAGAACCAAGCTGATCTACGTGCCACACCAGCACATGTGCATGAACTGGAAAACCTCCGATGTCGCCTATATCGCCGGAACGCCCTACGTCGGAGCAACCGTCGACATGTATGCGGGACCCGGGGGTTATCGCGGCGAGTTCATGGCCTGGGACCCCGTCAACAGGAAGAAGGCCTGGGCGATCAAGGAAAGATTCCCGGTATGGAGCGGTACCGCCGTGACCGCAGGCGATGTGGCCTTTTATGGTACCATGGACCGCTGGTTCAAGGCTGTCGATGCCAAATCGGGCAAGGTTCTGTGGCAGTTCAAAACGCCGTCCGGGATCATCGGACAGCCGGTGACCTACTCCGTCAACGGCGTGCAATATGTCGCCATTTTGTCTGGTGTTGGCGGCTGGCCGGGAGCGGTGGCGAATTCCGCGATCAATCCACGGGTTCGTAACGGCGCGCTTGGTTTTGCGGGCGGCATGCAGGACTTGCCTGCTTATACCTCGGCAGGGAGCACGTTGCTTGTGTTCGCCTTGCCTGCATCGGATCGCCCGGCCGGTCAACAGTCGAACCCTTCCGGAGCACAGCCGCGCGGTCGGTCTGCACCTGGTCAATCCCAACCCAATCAGCCGCAACAGAGCCCGGGCAACGCGGAGCAGGGCAGTGGCAAATAGGGCGCAGGCGTTCGGACACCCGACGGCCCTCGCGGCATGCCTCGCACTCGCGGCAGCCTGCGTTCTTGGCGAAGTGCGCTCCACTGGAGCGGAAAACGTCAACGTCCTTCGCGTCTGCGCCGATCCCAACAATCTGCCGTTTTCCAACGAAGCGAAGGCAGGTTTTGAGAACAAGCTGGCGGATCTCGTCGCCGGCGAACTCCACGAATCCGTGAGCTACACGTGGCATGCCCAGCGGCGCGGCTTCATCCGGGAAACCCTGAAAGCCAAGGCTTGCGACGTCGTCATAGGCGTCCCAAAGCACTATGAATTGGTTGAAACGACCATTCCCTACTATCGCTCTTCCTACGTGTTCGTGTCGCGCGTGGATCGTCACCTGGACATCCAGTCCATCAAAGACGCGCGACTGCGTACGCTCAGGATCGCGGTGCAGCTTATCGGCGATGATGGCGCCAACACGCCTCCCGCGCACGCCCTGGCGGCCCAGGGCATCACCAATAATGTGAGGGGCTTTCCTGTCTACGGTGATTATCGCAAACCAAATCCGCCGTCGGATATCGTAACCTCGGTCGAGCGCGGCGATGTCGACATCGCGGCGGTCTGGGGTCCGCTCGCCGGCTATTTTGCCAAACAATCGCCGGTGGCGCTTACGATCAGACCGATCACCGATACAGAATCGTTCGCCCCGCTCATCTTTCAGTTCGACATGGCCATGGGTGTGCGCAAGGGCGACGATACGCTCCGAGCGATGCTCGACCACATCATTACGCAAAGACGTCCGCAGATCGTCTCGTTGCTCGAAAGCTTCGGCATTCCCTTGGTTCAAGTACCCGGGCAGCCGCCGCTCGAGGCCGGGCACGAAAATTGAAAAGCAGCGGAGGAACTGATGTTAGAGCAAGTCCGAGCGCCAGCGACCGCCGTAATCCTCCTGACGACCATGATTGCCGGCGCGGCCCTCGCACAAAGTGCTGATCCCGATCAACCTCAGGCCGCCCCGCAGCAAAGCCTTGGCGGCAATGCCGGCGCGACCAATGCCCTCAACGCGGTTACAAACTCAAACATGTTGCTGGTGCCGTTGGTCAACAACATACCGGGTGCGGTTGAACTGCCAAGGCTGCAAGACCCGGTGGCGCAGGACCCGGAGGCGGTGCAGCGCGGCATGACCTATTTCGAAAAGATGAACTGCGTCGGCTGCCACGCTGCGAACGGCGCCGGCGGGATGGGGCCGTCGCTGAGCGACGCGTCAACGTTCAAATATCCGACGGACCCGGCCGCTCTCTACCTGGTCATTTCGCACGGGGCGCCGCTCGGCATGCCAGCCTGGGGCTCCGTACTTCCTCACTCGGTAATCTGGGATATCGTCGCCTACATCAAAAGCATCAGTCAAGATCCGACGCCGGCGTGGGGCCGCACGACTTCCCTTGCCGAAAGCGAGCCCGCAACCGAACAGGTCCCGGCAGAATTTCAGCAGACGACGACGCCGTGGGATTATCTCGAAAGGTTCAGCAGCGGACGGAAGCCCACAGGACACAACCCGACCTCACAGCAACCCACAGGTGCTTCCAGTCCGAAGTGAAAGCGATCGCGGGATGAGACACATTGCCCAAACGAGCGCAATTCTCCGAATTGACCTCGTGAAGCGATTCAAATCTGCGAACGACCAGGCTGCGTACATCTTTTATCTCGGAGCTGACCGTAGGGCCAATGTCGCGGTCGCCTTGGCGGGCATTCTTGTCTGCCTGATGGGTTCGACGCCGGCCCTTGCACAGGATCAGTCGGTCCTGTCGCACGGCCTCTCTTACATGACCGCATTTGGCCCGAAGAATTATGCTGTGGTCACCCTGCTTTATGGGGTTATTGTGATTTCACTGGTGGTGGTGACGATCATCGGCATTCTGGTTCTTGCCGGATCGTTGATCCGTGGTGTGCGTGTCGCACCGGCGGCGATCGCGACGGTGCAAGTCGAGCGACGCGGTTCGGGCCTGCCATTCGTTTATACCGCCGTCGCAATTTCCTTTCTGGTTCTGTTGGCGAGTGCGGTGTGGAATTACGTCGTGCTCGCCCATATTGCCGGCCCGCCGGCGAACGCCGCGATGACGATTCGTGTGACTGGCCATCAATGGTGGTGGGAGATCGCTTACGCGGACAAGGACGTCTCACGAACCTTCACCACGGCCAACGAAATTCGTATCCCAATCGGAAAGCCGATCCGCATCGAGCTCGGCACGGTGGACGTGATCCATTCGTTCTGGGTACCAGCGCTGACCGGCAAGATGGACACGATCCCTGGGCAGCGCAATGTGACCTGGATGCAGGCCGACAAGCCCGGAGTCTATCGCGGCCAATGCACTGAATACTGCGGTCAGCAGCACGCCCATATGGGTTTTATCGTATTGGCGCAATCACCGACGGAGTTCGAAACCTGGCGCAATCATCAACTGGAGCCGCCGCGATCGCCAACCAGCGAAGAGGGGATTCGCCATTTGGCAACTGCCCAATCGGCGTTCATGCGGCATTGCGCTGTCTGCCATACAGTGCGCGGCACCGCCGCAAACGGGAAGGTCGGCCCAGACCTCAGCCATTTGATGCAGCGCCAGACCATCGCCGCTGCAACGCTCCCCAATTCGATCGGCGCGTTGTCCGGCTGGATTTCCAATCCCCAGCACATCAAGCCCGGCAACTTGATGCCGACGTTGGATATATCGGCTGCCGATCTGAACGGAATCCGAGATTTTTTACAAACTCTGAAGTGAGTGATAACCCGTGACCGTCGCCGACTATGAAAACATTCCGCCTGCGTACCGGCGCGTTCCCGATGTGGACGTCCGCGACAATTCAAATCTCGCTGATCGTCTGCAGGCGATGTGGGAAACGTCGCCAGGCCTGGCCGGCTGGTTTTCGTGTGTCGACCACAAGGAGATCGGATTACGTTATCTCGTCACTGCATTCATCTTCCTGTTTGCCGGCGGTATCCAGGCTTTGATCATGCGATTGCAGCTTGCGAGCCCCAATGGACATATTCTCACGCCAGAACAGTACGACGAGCTGTTTACGATGCACGGCATCACCATGATCATCTGGTATGCTTTTCCCGTACTGTCCGGCTTCAGCAACTACCTTTTTCCATTGTGGTTCGGCTCGCGCGACATGGCGTTTCCGCGCCTGAACATGTTCTCATATTGGGTGTTTCTCGCGTCGGGCATTTTCCTTTATGTGAGCTTCGCAGTCGGATCAGCGCCAAATGCCGGTTGGTTCAATTATGTTCCCTATGCTTCAAAGCAGTTCAATCCCGGCATCAATATCGACTTCTACTGCCTTGCCATCATTTTCATGGGAATTTCCACAACGGTCGGCGGCATCAACTTTATTGTTACGGCGCTGCGGACGCGTTGCCCCGGGATGTCGATCAACCGTTGGCCGGTCGTCGTTTGGGGGACGTTGACCGCGAACGCGGCCGGCCTGCTCGCGAGCCCTGTTGTGAGTTTGGCCTTTTTGCTGCTCTGGCTCGACCGCACGTTCGGTACCCAATTCTATACCTCGGCGACAGGCGAATTCGCCGGCAAGCCGCTCCTGTGGCAGCATTTGTTTTGGATGTGGGGCCATCCCTGGGTCTACATGATTGTGTTGCCGGCGCAGTCGATCGTATCCGACGCCATCGGCGTATTCTGCCGTCGTCCGCTGGTCGGCTATACGGCGGTCGTGCTCTCAACCGTGGCGACGATGATGATCGGCTTTGGTGTGTGGGTGCACCATATGTTCGCAACCGGGCTGCCGATCATGTCGCTATCGTTTTTCAGCGCGGCCAGCATCATGATCGCTATCCCGAGCGCGGTGCAGATTTTCTGCTGGATTGCTACGATCTGGACCGGCCGTCCGATCATCTCGGCAACCGTCTTTCACTACATCGCCGGCTTCATCTTCGTTTTCGTGATCGGCGGCGTGTCGGGCTATATGACCGGTCACGTTCCCGTGGATTGGCAACTCACCGACACCTATTTCGTCGTTGCACATCTTCACTACGTGCTGATCGGTATCAACCTGTTCGGCGTACTGGTCGGCATCTATTTCTGGTTCCCGAAGTTCACCGGCCGCATGCTCGATGAGACAATAGGAAAGATCAATTTCTGGCTGACTTTCGTAGGCTTCAACGTCGCTTTCTTCACGATGCACATCACCGGGCTGTTGGGGATGCCGCGGCGCGTCTATACCTATCCGGCGGGCATTGGCTTGAGCGTCCCAAATTTGATCTCGACAATCGGCGCTTACATTCTCGCCCTCGGTATCATCGCGCTTGTCGTCAATATATTTTATAGCCTTCGGCGCGGCGCGCTGGCCGGACCGAATCCGTGGGATGCCTCGACGCTCGAGTGGTCAGTACCATCGCCAACTCCGCCATATAATTTCGTGGTGATTCCAAGCGTCGCAAGTCGCCATCCGTTGTGGGAAGACCGGCTGCAGGAAGGCCATGGCCGTTCAGCACTCGATCGCGGTCTGGTGCTCGATCATCATCACGAAACGGTCGGCGTTACTGCGTTGGACGGCGAGCCAGACGTCATCCTCAAAATGCCGGGCGAATCCTATATGCCCCTTCTGATGACGCTCTGCCTTTCCGCGTTCTTTGCCGGACTACTGGTCCACATCTGGCCACTCGCAGGCGCGGGTGCGGCTCTGGGCATTGTCGCGGGAATAGCTTGGCTGTGGCCGCTGAGCGAAGCAGGGGGGCGCGCCGAATGAGCGAAGCTCTTGCAGGTGAGGGACGCCAATCACTGCCAATGGGATCCATCGGTACCAGCGCTTCCGGATGGTGGGGCGCTTGGTTTCTGATCATCTCCGATTCGATGATCTTCGCCTATCTGTTCTTCGCGTATTTCTGGTACTCAATTCAGCCGGATGCTCATTGGGTGCCCGGCGGCCCACCGAGCTTCAGATATTCGGCTCCGGAGACTGTCGTCGTCCTGGTCGGCTGCGGGAGTGCCTGGTTCGCACATCGCTCGATCATTCGCAACGAGCTCATGGCAGCGCTCGCAGGACTCGGCGCTACCGTCATACTCGGCGCTGGCTTTATCGCGCTCCAATTCTTGGACTGGTTCAGCAAGCCGTTCGGATTTGCCAGCAGCACATACAGCTCGAGCTATTTTGTCATTACGGGAACGCACTTGGCGCATTTCGTCATCGGCCTTGTGATGTTCATCGTGCTGTTCGTGTGGACCTCGCTTGGATATTTTGACCCGTTCCGTCACGTCCCGATCGCCGTCGGCATGCTGTATTGGTATTTCCTTGCAGCGGCGTGGCTCGCGGTCTTCTTCGTTATAAACGTAACGCCCTATTTCTATTAGGTGAGCGGGATGACCGAAGAGACGATCGGTTACAGCGCAGCGCGGCATCCCAGTCCGCATCGCGGGCGCATAAGCCTGACGGCGCTGTTTTACGGGATGTTTACTCCGCCGATCGCTTGGGCGGGAAATCTGATGGTGACCTATGCGCTGGCTACTCATGCCTGCTATCCGGGCCACGATCCGCTGATGCAGGTCATTCCGGGGTTCGATTTTGTCTGGCCGTTGATTTTAGTGCTGTATTTGGCGACGCTTGTTCTGTGCGTCTCCAGCTTTGTTGTTTCGCTGCGAAACTGGAAAGCCAGCGGGACCGAGTCCGATGGCCATGTTCACGACCTGCTCGACGCCGGGGAAGGCCGCACGCGCTATCTGAGCGTCATCGGCATGGCCTACAGCGTTCTATTTTTTGCCGTCACTGTCACGGGGGTTATCATCTTGGCGATTGTGCCGCTATGCGCGCATTCAGCCTCATAGGCGTCAATCGCCAACCTGGGACGGTGGACACACCGCGCATCAAAGGCGTGCCCCAACGCTTCGTGAGGCTGATCATTGCATCGCTGTCCATCGGACTCACAGGCTGCCATGAGGATCGAACAACGGTCGCGTTCGGCGATGCCAAGCGCGGCATCGCGCTAATCGAGCGGAATGGCTGCGGCACCTGTCACATCATTCCCGGCGTGGAAGGCGCCGATGGTCTGGTCGGACCGCCGCTCACCATGATGGCGCGCCGGATCTACATCGCCGGGGTGGCACGCAATACGCCGCAAAACATGACCGTCTGGCTGCAAAATCCGCAAGCCGTGGTGCCGGGAAATGCCATGCCGAACATGAATCTCACTCAGCAGGATGCGCGCGACGTGACCGCCTATCTCTACACGCTGCGTTGACCCTTTACCAAGTTCCTTAGATGTTTGATGCTCTCAATTCTTATCTGATACATCGTCGATCGTCCCGGACCCTGCTGGCCCGCGCACGGCGGTTATTGAACCGGTACGCGTTGGGAGGCGCGATGCTTCTATGTGTGACTGGCTGGAGCATGATGTGGGCCGACGCCTTGTCGTTGGTTGCGGGACTGCCCATGTGGATTCCTGTTGTCTGCTTCTATGCGGGACTAGCCCTTATCCCGTTTGCGCTACCGCGCGATCCGGTTGGCAGACGTCCAAAGATGGGTGCCCCTCGACCGAGGGTGAATGCGGCGTTCAATGCGCGCCAGCGCTGGTGGCGTATGGCGTCTCGGACGGGTCGGTGTTGAGCGCTCCGGCTGGCCTCATGCGTCATTCGTTCGTGCGTAATCGAACGACTGGCGACTTTTACATCTTTGCTGCCGCTTGCTGCCGCCGAGCGCGAACTACGCGTCGCCGGCGTCGAAAGATGAAATTGAACCTTCGTCGGCCCGGATAGGGTGGGCGATGGTCCGCGCCCATCTAGGCACTATCGCCGCGGCGAAGCCTGCCGTCGGCTCGCTTGCCGGACCGGGCGCACGCAATATCGCCTCAACATTGTGGGCACCAGCCCGAGATGATAGTGCTGAGCCTCCTGGCGCTTCAGCAGCGCAAGTCCGTGATAGCCGGACTCACCGAAATCGTTGATACCCTTGCCAAGGTCCTCAAGCGGGTCATTTCGATCCACCAGTCCCAGCTGGTTCAGCACAGCGTTGTAGGTATCGAGCAGTGGCTTGGCTTCGTTCTCGGGCGTGTCACCCAACAGCTTGAGCAATGCACGCATTGCGCGCCCCTTCGCGAAGAACGCTATCGCCGCGACCGATTGACTACAGCATCCCGTGTTCAAAGGGCTTGGGACTTTAGTGCAGGCTGCCAAACCCGCAGGAACTAGACTCTGCTCACGTCGGCATCTTCAAGCCGGGAGACGCCAGCCAATCATCAAGATGGGCCGTTGTTTCATATCGGCGCGCAGCCTTCAACAAGGCCTCTCGCCTATGGGGCGTATTGCGAAATTCTGTGATTGTGAGTCCCTGAGGTGCATCCTTGGGGGATCACGATGACGGTAAGGCAGACCGGCCAGCCGAGCTTTGTGGAAGCGCTGTTGCCGAAGGGGGCCGGGGCCAACGCGGCCTTTCGGCTGGCGAACCTTGTCAAATGGTATCGCTTCGAGAGGTTGCTTGCGCATTTGCGGGATGAAGAGGGACTAGGCCGTCCAGGTTACCCGGTGCTGGTGCCGTTTCGCACTGGCTCGTCGGATCAAAGGTGGAGCTCCATACCCGGATCGGCCGCACGGGTCTCACATCGACGGCCACCGCGATCACGAGACCCTGGACCTGCAATCTCGTATTTGGCTCAAAGCGGAGTTGGTCCTGCCGCGAGGGCGTCCACAAAAGGGTCCCGGGTTCATTGAGCCGGGCCAAAGTCACGTTTCTGTGCCGATGGCAGGGACGCCTCGGCGATCGAAGCGTTCCCCAGAGACTGGATGGCGCCAAGCGCGCTCTATTTGGATGCCCCCGCATCGCTCCTGGACTTTCTCAAGTCCCTTATTCGACTAACCACAGCGCTACGCGATCGCTTGAGCGCGAGAGCGATCAGAAGAGGAGTTCGCCCCTCGGCGACCATGCGGAGGAACGTCTCGTCCTCTTCGTCAGTCCAAGCGTGGCCTTGTCTACTTCCGAGCATCCGCAGCTCGCTCCTGCGTTCGAATGCGAGACTCCTCACCGGAACGAAACGGCCCCAGCATCCTGGATTGAATGCTGGAGACCGTTCCCTCGATTGTGTCTGCCTCTGAAATCGATCTTAAAACCGCGCTTTGAAAGGAAAGTTCCTTTTGCCCGGAATCGAGGCCGAGTTATTGCGCCATTGTTCGGTTGACCGATGCGCTAATCGGCGCGTCTGCTTCAACGCCGCTTTTCTGGGCTAAGCGGAGGCTATCAATCTATGGGTACACGACCTTGGAGGAGCCGGGATGCGATTCTGTGCCCCCTGCGACAACACCCGATGGGTCTGTTCCATCCCGACCGACCTTGGATCGATAGCCTGCGCGATTGTGAGTGCGGAGCACCGGGCGAGCCTTGTCCAGTGTGCAATCAGGTCGACGAAGATCATGAGCCCGAGCTGCCGGAGGGGTTTGAGGTCGAGAACCGACGAAAGGTCAGAGATTACGATGATACTGACACCGTCAGCACTATGGCGCGCCATCGACGCCTAGAACCACAGCCTCGCCATCGAGCACGAACCGCTTCTGCCGGGTCTTGCGCGTGGCCTCAACGATCCAGGAATAGCGGTGGGTCCAATTAGCCGCCCCTGTTGATGAGGCGCACGGTCGCCGTCGCGCTCCAAGCGGAGACGGTAGGCGTCGTACTCGATCTCGTGGAGCCAATCGGGGCCGGAGGGGACTGCGGTGGATTTGGTGGGGAGGCAGAAATCAAAGAACTTGAACATGCAGCCGACATAGGCATTTCCGACCGAGATTGGCAATCCACGACACGGCCGCAGCGGGGTCGGGTCGCTGGGCCGTGCGTGAAGGAGGAGGCACCGTGCGCGGTGGCGTCAGGGGGAACGGCTGCGAGAGTGGCCGCAGCCTTCAAGACCTGGTCGGGTTCCTGCCTGATTTGGAGGCGCTCGGGGGCAGATCATTAGGTGCTAAGCCCGATCGGGGTTGCTGAGGGTAGGGGGCGCGTGCGAACCGGGGGGCTGGCCGACCTCATCCAATTCCTCTCAGTTCCAACCCAGAAGACAAGCAAGAGCTGCCCAGGATGCAGGCGCAAGAGCCACGCCCGCGTTGTCCGACCTGCGCAGCCTTCCCGCGCCTTACCAATGCTTTCCTTGATCCCCGACGCGACAAGAGCATTCGGCTGTACGAATGCGAGAAGTATGGTCAGCGCATCTGGGACGATTAAGGCCGTCTAAGCCCAACGCACGTACCGCAATCGTGGAAGGGCACCATGAAGATTGAGCGCACCCGTCCACCAAAATACTGGCGCATGCGAGCCGAGGAGTTCCGCACCAAGGCGGACCATTGCCAAAATGAAGAGGTCAAAGAGTCGCTACGCAATGCGGCAAAGAATTATGAGGAATTGCTCCGCTGCAGGTGCGCCGCTATCCGTATATACGTCGTGGCCCATCATCGATGAGATGCCGCAGTGCGACCTCACTTGGTTACGTAGAGACAGTTCACCGCCCCACCATCCCCCGGCTGTAAGCCGATGTTGAGTCCCGAGAGCGGCCCTTGGGCAACACGTCCTAATTCGGTTTTTGTTAACTCTTGTGAATGCCCCCGGAACTCTGGAGTGAGAGAAGATAGGCTCCTTCGAGCGGTGCTGGGATCATGACGGCTTATCGCATTTATGTTTTGGACCCGGAGGGGCATGTCACCGGGCCGCCGCAGATCGTCGAGTGCACGGACGATCAAGATGCGCTCCGCCAAGCTCGACAATGTCTCGATGGGAAGTCGATCGAGGTCTGGGACGGCTCAAAACGTGTGGGTAGGTTAAGAGCCGAAAGAATAAGGCGCCCCATTGCGCCTGCAATGTTCGCCGTTCCAATTGACCGCATCGTTCAGTTTGATGAATCCCTCGCCCAAAGACCCTGTCCGCGATCCCGATTAATGGCGTGGACGAGCTGCGGAGACGCGCGCGAAGGCGGACACCTACGGGCATCCTCAGAACAAGGAAAAGCTACTCAAGGTCGCCGAGGAATACGACCGGATGGCCGATCGTGCCGAGCGACGGCAGACGGCGGATAAGCTAGAAAAATAAGACCGCCTCTTACGCGCCGCCCATGCGCCGCGGTGGCGGCATGCCTCAGCGCGACGCCGCCATCTCGGTGCCGGAAAGCTTTGCGACCTCTGCCGCTTTGACACCGCGCAATGCGGCGCGGGTGGCCGCGTAAATGCCGCGACTCGGGCCGAGTGACGCCTATAAAAAGCCTGGGCCACGGACCCTGATGGCACGTCAGCTCGACGATTAACGGGATGGGCACGGGGCTTTCATCACTAACCTGGAGAGGGATTGTGATGGACTACTCGTCCGAAAAGATTAAAGCGCCAGCCTGCCCAAGGTGCGGCGTTGGAATGCGGTTGTATCGGTCAGAGCTTGTTAAGTTTGTCCCAGCGGTCGATTTGCACTTTTTCACCTGTCCGACGTGCCCTGTGTTCGCTGAGTGCGAAATGGTTCGCGAACCCGTTTGGTCGCCTGTTAACACCGGCGTACCTTTACGGTTCTTTTCGCCGATGGCTTGACCGCGTACCTCCTACCTAGCTCCGCTCGCGCTCCCACAACCGCGGGCGGGGCATTTCTTTTCTTTGGTACGAAGTGCAACGGAGTGGTCGACGCGCTCGGACGTCAACAATCGCTAGCTGACGATCCGGTATTTCTTAGCTGCCTTCTTCCGCGACTCCGGTGCGGCCCGAGACTTGCCACTGTGCAGCGCCTGCACCATAGCGATGCGCGCCATCATGACGATCCCGCGCTCCTCGGCCGCGGCGATGAGGCACGCGATTGCAGTTTTCCAATGCTCAAGTTCTGCAACGCTCGGGGCAGAGCGGTGATATACTCGGTCGCGCAGCGTGCGCAGCGGCTTGCCTTTGGCGAGTTCAATCGGCTCGTCGAATTCGAGGGACCCGGACATAGGGGGAATACTCAGGAACTATGCTCGCGATATAGGTTTAGCCCCCTGAATTGCGAATCGAATTGGTCGCTGCGTGCGCTTTTGGATAGGAGGCGGCGCCGTTTTCTAGAGGTGGCTTCGCTGGGTCTGATAACACCCCGGACAGCCAACTCGCCCCCGCTCGTGTGCCAACAAGCGCAAGCGGGGGTTTTCTTCGATGCGATAATGGGCGCGGGCTGAGCGCAGCATCGTTCGTCAGTGCGGCCGGATGCCGGCACCACGAGGCGCAACCGCACGGGCGCTGATTGAGGCTTTCAGGGAACCTTAAATTGCGTTCCGGCGGATACGAGCGGCGATCCGATTCTGTATGAGCGGTGGAACGAAATCCCTTTGAGGTAGTTCAGCGCGGATTGGGGCTACTTTTCTAGGGAGTTGAGAGCATGAACAAAACCGTCCTTGTTGGTTTTGCTATCCTCGCCGTCTCCACTTCTGCCGCTTCGGCATGGACTCATCAAAGCTACCGGAATGGCTACCGGACGCACCATAGCTCCGTCTACCGCGCAAACGGGGCCGCCCAACGCGAAGCCGTGAACAGCAGCGCTTACAACCTCGGCTATTATGGTCCGGGTTACGCGCGTTCAGGCTTCTGGCCGGCCGATGTAGCCGGCGCGGCGGTTGGAACGGCGGGAGCTATCGCCGCTGGCGCAGTCAATACCGCAGGCGCGATTGCAACGGCACCATTCCGGCCGGCTAATCCCTACTATTACCCGGCTCGTTCCTACGCCTATTACCCGGCTAATTCCTACGGCATGGTTCCGGGCGGCGTCAGCAGCAAGAACCACGAAATGTATATGAAAAATCTACGCGCCTCCGGGTACAACCCGAAAAACGATTTCGACAAAGCCGGGAACGTTGCGCAGCATTAACATCAGGTCCTTGTTGCGCTCTGCCAATCTGGCCTGACGTCGGCGCCGGGGCGAACCCACTCTCAGGAGAACAGCTCCGCGCCGGCCTCGGTGATCTTGACGTAGGTGCCGCTCTCGTGCAGCCACAGCCGGCTCTTGGAGAGCGAGAGGTCTAGGCCGGCCTTCACCGCCGAAGGGCTCGCAGCTAAACGCCGCGTGGTCGAGCGCGCCGGCCTTAACGACAGTGAAGGCGTTGTGACCGAGATCGTGCGGCTCGATGCCGTGCGCATCGGCGCCGGCTGACTCGCCGATAACACACCGAAAACACCAAGGCCTCGTTTCGACGGGGCCTTTTTGTGATCGGTATGGGTCTATTTGCCGGGGAAAAACAATCGTCACTCTTGCGGAGCCGTCGGTGGGTGCATGAGACTGGCATCTCAACCAAGCGGAGAACGTTTTATGGCGCCCCGAAAGCCCTCGAAAGGTAAAGGCTCGCGTGCAGGGCGAGACATGCACGACCGAAATAGCGAAGTGCGGAAGGAGGCTGCCGAGGTACTGGCACTGATGCCGAGAAAGCCGAAGCCAAAGCCTAAGGGTAGTAAGCGATAGCGGCCCGTCTCACCCCGCGGGCTTTTCCTTAGCTGTAACGTCGATGCTCGCCGAGCGCGTTGGCGCCGGCTGATAGCAGACCCACCGCGCGTGACGCGGGGGGCGGTCCCGCGCGGCGCGCTAACATCGCCGTTTGCTGAGCAGCACCAGCGCAATTAGCAACAGGGCGCCGATGCCTAGTGGCCCTTCTGCAGAGCCGTGAAACCAGAATCCTAGGGTCAGGGCGTTGTGTTGGGCGAGCACGTTCGACCTCCGTTGTTCCGAGGAGGCCTTCCATTGATCGCACGCGAACATCGCGCGCAACGCACCGTCAACGATGCTATCGTTACCCAAGCAGGTAGCTGATGCTGTCGGCGGTTGGCGCGTGGGCGTAGCTGGCCAGCTCGTAGCCCTCTGTCGTGAGTGCGCCCATCCAGAGTGTGGCCACAGAGAGTACGAGGCCGACGCTTGCTGCCCCCCACAGGCTCCATCTCTCGTCCAGCTCGTGCATGGGGCCGTTAACTTCGAGTGGAAGGGGAGACGGAGCGACTACGTCGCTGTCGGCCGCTTGCACAGGTGTTGGCCCATATGCCTGTTGCTGGCTAAGAGGCGGCGGTTGCCAGAATTCTTGGACTTCTCGAAGCAATAGCCACTTCTCGAAGCCGGGGCGCCAGACGAGGTCGTTCCCCTTGAGAGTACCGCTCCGCAGATAAGCCAGCACCTGCGCGCGGCTCATCGGGCCGTGCTCCTGATCCCCAATCAGCGCGTGCCAGACTGCGTCGTGCAGGGGGCGCCTCCTCAATCCATGACTTTGGTCCATTGGACCTCCACACTCTTTGTGGTTAGGTCCGGCATAGGGTAATCATACCACTCCCAAGTCCGCCCTTTATCGAAGGAGACTATCGGTCTTCCGGACTTAGTATCATGGCCATATTTCGGTGAATTGTCGCCTCCGACGACAATCCCTGCAGCGTTGTACGCGGTGACCTTTGGTACGAAGCTGCATCCCTTGATCCCCAGAGGGGCCTGCAAGAAATTGCAGTCAGCGGGCTTCGAGTTCATGCGAACTTGGCCGTAAGGGACGCCATACTTCACTGACCACCAAAGAATGTCGTTCCAATGGTCCCCACTGCCAGGCCAAATCCCCCAAACAAATGCGCCTAGCAGTATCAACCATGTACAGCCGGCTTCGTCGTTCATTTCAGTGCCGCCTCGCTAGTCGCGCGTGAAGCCCGCGCACAGCCAGCCGAGTAGCCAAAAGCCATAGAAGCAGACGGGGGCGCTCGCGAGAGAAATGGCGAGCCCAATGAAAAAGGGCTGCACAGCGTATTCGAGCGGTGCAGGTGCTCCAGATCGTGCCACCGCCAGCGCGTCCTCTACGGGCTCGCCATAGAATGAGTATCCGGGACAGCCAGACCCGTCGTAGTCAATCTTGGTTTGATCGTAGACGATCCGCTTCAACGGCCGGTTGCCGCTCGCGAGCTCGATCGGCTCGTCGAATTGGAGGGACCAGGACATTCGGGCGGGGCTACTCGGGGAACTATGCCCGAGATATAGGGCGCTCACGAGGTAATTGCGAATCGCGCCCCGAAGCGAATAGTCCGGCGGTTCTGGAAACCCAGCCCCCACCGGACGATCGCTAATATAATTCGGGAATTCAAACGCGCTGAGCTTGGCCGCTTTCTTCCGGCCTCGTCGTATCAAATGATCTTGCAGACGCGGATAATTGGAGCGGAACCGCTGGGGTCGTTGTGTGCCAATTCTGCCGATCATCGGGCGGCGGCTCAGTCGTAATCCTCCCGCTTCCGCCGCTTGTCGACGACGAACCCCTCGGGCAGCTCAGGCTCGGTGTCCTCGTCCGACTTGTTGCAGACGGGACAGGGATCCCCTGGCGCGCCGCACTGACAGCCACGCGGACTATCAACCCACGGCCGGTCCGGGTGGGCCTCGCAGACTAGGCGGGTGTTATCGCAGCGGGCGCAATATCTCATGCGTCCGAGATAGTGATCGGTGACGCAGGGACCAAGGCTTGCTCTCAGGCGAACATCTCTGCGCCAGCCTCGCTGATCTTCACGTAGGTCCCGCTCTCGTGGAGCCAGAGCCAGCCCTTGGCGAGCGCGAAATCTAAGCCAGCCTTGTGGGCGCCGACGGGGCTACCGGCGCCTAGCTATTGCGCGTCCTCCCGACCTACAAATGGGTCAGGTTGCCACGGCCTTCAGCCGGCCGGGTTCCCCCTCCAAGCTGACCTTCCGAGTGGCCCTTGCCAACGCTGAGCGAGCGTTCAGGACGTCCGGGACCAGAGCCGCCGCGCTGCGACGAGGTTGGCCGCGCCGTACCACAGGACCGACGCGAAGGCCGATGCGAGCGAGGGGAGCTCGACGGCGAACTGCCGGCTTAGGAAGCACCAGCACCCGATCGTGACCGCAGCCAGTCCGGCGGCGACGCCCCAGACGCCGAGGAGCCGTCGGCGTTGGCTCCAGAAGGCCAGCCCGATCAGCAGCGGCGGTCCGCCGAGGAACAGCGGCAGCCAGAGATAGAACAGGGCCGTGTGCAGCAACTCGACGACATGGCCGATCAGCAGAAGGGTCGGCTTGTCGGCCGGACTTGCGGCGGCCCAGGCGTCGCTGATCGCCTTGGTGGTGAAGCCGTCGATCCCGAAGGCCACGATCAGCACCGCCGCTCCGACGATCCCGACCGTCAGGCCAAGCCTGGCCGGCGCCTC
>Ga0134126_10003793_pt1 | contig 18927 bp, 13 predicted proteins | sample KB31752_FD_96881 | JGI IMG/M metagenome (GOLD analysis project Ga0134126, IMG submission 96881) | Terrestrial soil microbial communities with excess Nitrogen fertilizer from Kellogg Biological Station, Michigan, USA - KB3-175-2 | ecosystem: Environmental > Terrestrial > Soil > Unclassified ...
GCAGACGCACCTGGTAGTAGTCGAGGGAGGTGGAGAATCCCGGGAAGAAACCGGGCGTCAGCACGAGGCCGGCGGTGAAGGTGCGGGCAATCTCCGGCTGGAGATTTGGGTTGCCGCCCGTGACGACCCGGGTGTTGTTCTGGGTAGAGGTGTGAATGTCGAAATAGCCGGATCCCGAGGATGTGGTCGTCGGCTGAAACAGATCGTACAGATTCGGCGCGCGAATATCGACAGACCAGGTGCTGCGGAAGCGCAGCATATCGTTGACCCCGTAGTTGAGACCGACCTTCCAGGTCTCCACCCCACCCGACGTGCTGTAGTTGGTGTAGCGGCCCGCCAGGTCGACATTCAGGCTGTCTCCCAATGGGGAATCTTTCAGCAAGGGCAGGTTTGCTTCAACAGCCCCTTCTTCCACATTGTTGGAAGCCGATATTGATGATCCGCCGTTCAGCCAGCGTAATGCGGTCGGATCGCAAAGGCGCAGGCCCGTGCAATCGACCAATCCGCTTCTGTTGGGGCCGCCGGCCACGATATCCAGGGACATGAAACGTGCCTCGGCTGACAACGCCACCGTCACCGGGCCGGCCCAGATGTCGAAGGGACTGCCGGAGATGCTGGCTTCGACATTGTCCATTTTGTTGGTCATCCAGGTCGGGGTATCGGCGTTTATCCAGTTAAACTGCGCCTGAGACAGCGGGCCGGGGCCAAACGGGTTCAGCGGAACGCAGTTCTTATAGGCTGCCGCTGTCGCTGCTTGGGTCGCGGCATAACACTGGACCGTCATATTGCTGACATTGGATGCTATGCCACCAGGCCCGGTGCCGGAGGGTGCGAGAACGGCGTCCTGAGCAGCATAGAGATGCTGATAGTCCTGGTTGGCCGTGACGACGGAATCCTCCCGCGCTTCGCCGTGCGAGTAGTACAGACTCCAGTTATATGATCCCCATTTGCCGTCCAGGCCCGTCGCAACCGAAAGCAGCCGGTCGACACCGCGGCCGCCCTGCTCCTGCGACGGTCCGCCATCAAGGAACTTGCCCATGACAAAGGTATTGGTGGCATTGGAACCGCCATTGTTGCCCTGGGCGCCGGACCCGGGGACGAAAAAGGCCGGGTTCGTCCCGTTATTGCCCAACAGGGCCTGTGTCGCCGCCGGAAGAAACGGATTGTTCCTGTAGTACAGACCACCGTAGGTCACGGGCCCGATCTTGATGGGAAAATACGAGGTGCGATTGGCCGACTCGCTTGCCGTTGCATTGATGTAGAATGTGGTGTCGTCGTCCAGGTCATAACTGAACCGGGCAAAGCCGGTGTTGACCTTTAGCGCATTGAGCGCGCTACCGTATTTGTTCCAGCCGCCATCGCCGGCCGTCGTGACATTGCTGGTGCCTGTCAGGTTGCCCGGGTTGTAGGGCGAGAGCACACCGGCAGAGTAGAAATTGTAACCCGTGGCCGCACACCCGCCACAACTGATAATCGCGCCACCAAACGGGGCCGTGGGGCGCTGCGCAAATTCCGTATCCACATAAGGGTTGGCGGCCGTTCCCGCGCCCGTCTGCACCCAAGGCTGCCAGCCATAAGGACGGGCATTATCATACACCATATCGCGGTGCCGGCTGCTCACTGCGACTTCGAAGTGTCCCCGTCCGCCAAAAAGGCTGGTCCCGGCGGCTGCATCAATCTTGAAGCTCGCGCCATCCCCATAGGTCGAGATGCCGCCATTAAGATCCACCTTCACGCCCGTGAACGCCTTGTCGAGAATGAAATTGACGACACCGGAGACCGCATCGGACCCGTAGACGGCTGAAGCGCCGCCCGTGACCACATCGGTCCGCGTCATCAGCGTCATGGGCAGGGTTTCCAAACCAACCGTACCGTCCTGCAGCGAGGGGGTCACGCGGTGGTTATCCATCAAAACGAGGGTTCGATTTGCGCCGAAATTGCGCAGGTTGAGTACCGTCAGATTCTGGTACGCCTGGCGCGGGGACACAGAGCCTGTGAACACCGGCATCTTGATCAGGGCATCCGACACCGATGTCGGCGTCATCTGCTGGAGCTGGTCGTTCGAGAGAGTCGTCAGGGGCGTGGGAGAGTTGGCGATATTTGTAATAACGCGCGAGCCTGTGACGACTACCGATTCCGTCGATTCAGTCGCATTTTGCGCATACACTGGCGAGATGGATAATCCGGCGAGCAAGGCGATCCATGAAACGCTGGATTTGGAATTCGCAAGCATGTCTTTCTCCCCTACTTTTAGATTGTTCTCTTGTTCAATCGTCTCCGTTGATCAGTCCGGGTCGGCGTTGCGTGCCGCCGGCGCGGCGGCCGCCTTGCGTCCTTGCCGTGTCAGGAACGCCATCAAGTCGGCAAACTCATCCTTGGTGAGGCGCTTGTCATAGTCGGTCGGCATCAGCGGCGGCTTGGTCGCAACCGCCTTGACCTGCGACCGATCCAGGAGATGAAGCTGATTATCGTCGCCCATCAACTGCAGTGAATAGCTGTCTTGATTTAAGAGTACGCCATCGACGGTCTGACCGTTGCTGAGGGTGACATGGACCGCGTCATAGGTGTCCATCGCCGGCAGCGCGCGCAAATGCACGCCGCCATCGCCATAGACGCGGTGATTGGGTTTGGTCAATGCGTCGATGATCAGGTTGGATTTGTATTCCGCCGCGACATTGGTGAGATCGGGCCCCTTCAGGCCACCCTTGCCGCCCAGCATGTGACAGGAGCCGCACTGACCCTTGCCCCAGAAAATCTCCTCGCCATGGGCGACATTGCCCGGAAGCGGATTGTCGATCGCCGTCCCCCGCAGGGAATGCAGAAAAGCGCCGATCTTGAGAATATCGTCGTCCGCCAGTTTTCCCTTCCAGGCCGGCATCGCCGTGCCCGGAGCGCCGTCGCGGATCACCTCCAGGATCTGATTGTCGTTCAACTCGCCACGTAGCGGCACCGACAGGTTATGGATGATCTCCGGTCCGATCTCGCCGGCACCGCCATTGGGACCATGACAGGAGGTGCAGTTCTGATTGTATATCTGCTCTCCTTGCGCGATGGCCTGGCTGTTGCCGGCAAAAGGATTGGGCGGCCCGGCGGGCGGCCCGCGACGCTGCGCCTGGACCGGCAGAATCGCCAGAGGGACGACCAGACCGATCAACAAGACTGTGATCAGGGAGCGCCTCATGGCTTCTTCTCCGCTGCAGAGGCGCGCTCCGGCAGGCCGAAGGTGAGAATGTTGGTGCCGGACGCGATCGCCAGATATTGATGGCCATCCACACTGTAGGTGAGCGGGCTGGCGGTAATCAGGTCGCCTGTATTGTAGTGCCAGAGTGAGCGCCCCGTTTTGGCATCGAGCACCGAAACCTGGCCGAACTGTTCCGGCGAGAAGACGATGCCGCCTTCGGTGGTCAGGAGGCCCGGGCCATAGTGATTGGAGCGGACTTGCTTGTAATCCCACTTGATGGCGCCGGTCTTGGCGTCGATCGCCCGGGTGTAAAGCTGCCAGCCCTCCTTGTCGCGCGGGCTTTCCAGATAGCTGGTTTCGGAATCGGGCGCCGAACTCGCCAGTGTGTTGACGCCACATCCTTCCGTCGTGGTGACATAGAAGAGACCGGTGGCAGGATTGTAAGCCGGTGACGGCCAGTTGGTGGCGCCCGCGGTGGAAGGACAGGTGATCGTGCCCTTGACGGTAGGCTCGTGCGCCGGATCGGGTAGTCCCTTGCCCGTCTTCGGATCGACCGTGCCCCAATCCACGCGGCTGACGAAGGGCGTGGCCTGCAGGAACTCACCGTTGGTGCGATCGAGAATATAGTAATAGCCGTTACGATTGGCCTGCAGCGCCACCTTGCGCGGCTTGCCTTTGAAATTCATGTCCGCAAGGACGATGATCTCCGTCGAGTCATAGTCATGCGTGTCGTGCGGCGTATTCTGGAAATACCATTTGAGCTTGCCCGTATCGATGTCCAGCGCGACGATACAGTCGGAATAGAGATTGTCGCCGGGCCTGCCCTTGCCGGACCATTGCGGATTGGGTTGCCCGGTGCCGTAATAGACAAGCTTCAATTCAGGGTCATAGGCGCCGCCGATCCAGATCGGTCCGCCGCCAGGGACATGACCACCCCAAGTGTCTAAAGCGGGGTCGCCCTTTTCCGGAACGGAGCGCCACGTCCAGCGGTAATCTCCCGTCTGTTCGTCATAAGCCTGAATGAAGCCGCCGCCGTCGCCGCCCGTGCCAAAGCGGTTGCCCATGACCAGAATCTTGCCATTTGCGACCAGGGGCGGCCCTCCCGAAAAGGATACCTTTGGGCCACCCTTGGATTCCCATATCTGCGCCCCGGTCCGCGCATCCAGCGCCAGGATATGGCCGTCATTGGTCGTGATATAGACGCGATTATGGGCCACCGCCGCCCCACGCTGATAGGCGGCCGTTGCCGGCTGACGGCGAAAGCGCCAGATGACATTGCCGGTGCGAGCATCCAGGGCATCGATCCGGTTATAACCGCTGACATACATGACGCCATTGACGACGACCGGCACGCTCTCCAGGCCTTGCAGCCCTTCGACATGGTACATCCATTTGCCCTGAAGATGGCGGGCATTGGCGGGCGTGATTTCCTTCAACGAAGAATAACGTTGATTGTTGTAGCTGCCGCCATAGATCGGCCAGTCCTTGCCTGGCTGGGCGGGATAACTGTCTTGCGCCGATGCGGCCGAGCCGCACAGCGTAACGATGGCAACCATCGGGAATGCGCGCAAAATGGCGCGCCCCGCGCCCGCAGAAAATTCTCGCATTCTTCTTTCCCCTAGCTCCGGGTTGTCGCTACCCCCTGTTGGCCGACGGCGCCGGCACCTTTACGAAATTGGATGGGGCCAAATCGCTGTCGTTGGCCCATCAGGGCGGCGCCGGCCAATGACGGGCATTCGGTGAGCAAATCCCGGCATGAACAAAGGACGGGATTTCTCATCTCACCGGCCGGCTGCCAAAAACGGGACCGCCATAGCGGTCGCCACAAGCAGGCAAGCTGCGGCTCGCGATTTCATGAATCTCCCCTACCTCGCGCCGAGATGGCAGAACCATCAGCGCTCTTGTCGGATTCAACTCCGATCTAAAGCCAGCTTAAGCCAGTCCGATGAGGTTGCGGAACATCAAAAGCGTGATTGCCTACAAATTTGTGTCATATTGCGCTGCACATGTGCCAACTCAAGATCGTAGCGCTCTGAGATGGCTGATGCCTCCAACCCATGGTTGGTGACACATCGCGCCCATCGCTCCTTTTGCGGCTTTCGGTACGCGCGAGCCTGCCCATGGCGGCATATTTTCCGACCTGACAAAGTGTCACGGCAGCTCGAGTTCCAAGAAACGAGGAACAACGCCATGAAGCCTCTGCCCAGGATCCGGTACCGATCCGACCTTTCGGCTGTCGCGCTTGCGGAGCGAGGCGCCGTGACCAAAGTCGGCGATCAACTCAATTTCACGCCACAACTTCAGAGTTTTCCTGCGAGCGCCCTTCCAATTTTCCGCCCCTCGCGAATAGCGTAATTGGTGCCCCGGTCCTCTGGGTAAATCTGAGCCATTGTGCTCAGCCACAGGTTCCCAATAGGAGACTCAGTTGAGGGGATAAGCGCACTATGATGCTTACCCACTACCGGCTGGGAATAATCAGCTTTGTAGAGATGAAAATCCGTTATCCATTTCGAATCGAAGTTCGGAAACATTCTCTGAATATAGGGAGTCGCATAGTCCAAAAATTCCTGCGCGTTCATTCTGTAGAGCGCATCGCTCGTTGGCAGATACTTTGAGAGATACACGATGTGCCGGCCCGAATAACTGCTGACAGGCTCAAAATTCGTGTGCTCAATAACCCCGACGAAGGGAAACTCCGGATCTACGACATTAATCCAGTAGGTATCGGACAGCGAACGATCAAGTTCGAGCGTCAAACAGACGTTCCCAATGAACTTCATTCTGTCCAAGGCATCCGTATAATCCTGTTTCACGTGCGGACGCACCAAATCGCGATATATTGGTAACGGAACAGTCGCAATCACGCTGGATGCGCGCAACATCCCACCCGGCGTTTCCACGCCAACTATTTGTCCTTGATCTACCACAAGCCTGGTTACCGGAGCACGAAGCCGTATTTCACCGCCGTGCTGGGTTATATCCTCGGCAAGTGCATCCGCCAGTGCCGCAAAGCCCCCCCCCTGTAATACGCCAGCATCTCGTCACCGCTCTTCGACCGGCTAGCACCTCGCAGCACCAGTTTGCCCCAAAACCAGACTGCCGAGACCTCATCAGCATATTGTCCGAATTTTCCCCGCAGAAGGGGTTTCCGCCAACACTGAAGCTTCCCGCGAGGCCACCAACGCTATCATCGGCCTCCAGCACTATTACGTTTCGCTGATGCCGCGCCAACTCGAACGCCGCTGAAAGACCTGTGTATCCCGCACCAATGACGATGACCGGATGGTCAATGTTGCCGGTCAAAACTCGCCCCTTGCTGAATCAAAACGCCTTTGCGGAAACCGATCGGAGATGCGACGAGGCATATCGGACCGGACAGCGTGATCGGCACCCACATCAATGCATGAGACAATATGGCGAGAGCCGCCGCTCGATCTGCATTCACACCAAAGCTCGTCGCTGCCAAAACTGCAAAATAGTGAAAGGTCCCGACGTTCCCCGGTGTACCAGGCAATAGACCCGACAAATTGGCCGAAGCCAGAATGAAGTAAGTGACACTGAAAGGAAGGGCCATATGCAACGCCAAGCCGCAACAGTAGAGCACAAGCCCTTCAATCCCCCAGACCATGAGAGACAAGATGCTTAGCCGCAATATGTTCATGGGCCGCGAGATGTCTGCAAGAGCTCGGCACAATTTCCCAGTCAAACGGAGCCCCGCCTCTGCAAGTGGATGCTTGACCTTGATATCAACCAGGCGATTGGCAAGTGGGTTTGCGAAAAGCGTAACGAGCATCAGCGCGCCCGCGCCAACGCAGACCAGCCCCATGGCTGTGGGTACGAATTGGGAGACTGAACGGCATTGTCAGCTTGCAGGCCAGCCACGGCCAACCCGTTGAACTGCCAATTGCCGGTCAATAGGCGGCCGCGACGCCGCCCAAAACGCCAGGGATTGCGGAAGCGGGTGGTTGCAATGGAATTCGGACGATGACGGCCCACCACACGGGGAGATAGACGATGAAGGCAATCATTGCGATGAACCAGAATGCGGGATCGGCTGGGATGAAGCTGGCGGAACGGCCCGAACCGCAGGCAGCGATAAACGACGTTGTGGTTCGGGTGTATGCGGCGGGTTTCGTCCCGACAGAGCTGACATGGCCCTCGACCTGGACCGATCGCCTCGAGCGTAGCCGGACACCGTCGATTCCCGGACACGAACTGGCCGGCGTGATCACTGCTCTGGGCTATGGCACGACGGGTCTCTCGGTGGGGCAGCGGGTGTTCGGCCTCACAGACTGGTATCGTGACGGCACCCTGGCCGAGTACATCGCTGTCGAGGCGCGTAACCTCGCGCCCTTGCCGGGCGATGTCGACTTCACAGTGGGCGCCAGCCTGCCAATCTCGGGCCTGACGGCGTGGCAGGGATTGTTCGAGCATGGCCGCCTTCAGGCAGGGCAGAGCGTTGTCGCGCACGGGGCGGCCGGCGCAGTCGGCTCGATGGTGACCCAACTCGCCCATGAATTTGGCGCCTATGTGATCGGCACCGGACGCGCTGCCGACCGCCAGAAAGCGCTCGATTTCGGGGCGCAGGAGTTCGTCGACCTCGAAAACGACGCTCTGGAAGACATCGGCAGTGTCGATCTGGTGTTCGATCTCATCGGCGGCGACATCGGGAAGCGATCCGCGCGCCTGGTTCGAGCCGGAGGAACGCTGGTATCCATTGTCGGGCCGGTCGAGGCGCGGCCCACCGACGGCCTGGCGGTCGACTTTGTGGTCGAGTCGGATCGTGCCCAACTGAATGAGATTGTCCAGCGGGTGCGGGATGGGCGACTGCGGACAAACATCGGTGCCGTTGCGGCCCTGGACGATGCGGTCGCGGCCGTCAACCCGACAGAGCGACGGTCAGGCAAGACGATCATCCGCATTGTTCAGTGAGAAGGCGGCGTGTGTGATCTATCACGAATGCCAACACCTGTGCCGGGCTCCCCAACCATGCGTGAACCTGCGCGAACACCTTGAGCATACCGGCGCCGGCGGCCATCCCAGGTACACGATCCGGATCGCGTGAATGCCACCGTCCTCTAGAACAGCGACGTCAGCCCGACCTGAAACTGGCTTCGCGTGAAGCTGTAGATCGGAATATTGCTGCGCTGTTCGGTGAAAATATAGGAAAAGCGTGGCGTGAAACCGTGATAGTCGAAGCGCCGGTTGAGCAAGGTGAAAGCCAGCATGACCGTATTGTCGCCACGGGTTTGGCCGAAGGCCGGCAGCATCGCGTCATAGCGGGTGATGAAGTAGCTGGGCTGAAATCCCGCGGAAAAGCCGAAGGGCAGGTCCTGGCTGTAGCCGCCGCCGAACCAAGCGCCGGCATAGGAATAAGGCGATGTTCGCGCCTCCTGCCGGTTGAAACCCAGCTGCAGCTGAAACAGGCTGGAGGGCGAGAGCACATAGGTGGCCGAAAGTTGGGTCGTCCATAACGGCCCGCTCTGCTCGGGAACGAAGGCATTGATGACCGACTGGCCGCCCAGGGATGCACCGATCAGCCAGTCGGAGGTGATGCCATATTCTCCCGCCAGCTTGCCCCCCACACCGCTGACATAGTCCCGGTTGGCGAACCAGCGCTTGAAGCCGGTGGCGAGCACGCTGGTATCCCAGTTGGAGAACAGGACCTGCGGCCCGCCATAGGCAGAAACAGTCATGTCATCAAACTGACCGCCACTATATTCTACCCGATAGAGATCGGCGCCGATGCGGGCCTTGATGTTGTCACCCAACAGCGGCGACCACTCCCCGCCGACATCGCCCGCCAGTCCGATACCACTTTGCCTGCGCGCGCTTTTGTCCAGCGCGAAAGGCAGACCGAAGATGTTGACCTGGGAAGCCGAGGTGGCGGCGTTTTGGTTGGTGTCCGGGGCCAGCGCAACAGAAAAGTTCAGCGTCCATTGCCGTAAGCGGTTTATAGCCGCCAGAAAATGGTCGACATTTGCCTTGACGGCATCATCGATGTCGCCGGCGCGGGCAAACCGGAACTGGCGGTCGGCATTGTCGTAATCGCCTTTCAGGAAGAAGGCCCGAGCCAGGTCGAGACGTACACGTTCGGCATCAGGTTCGCGTACCAGGATGCGGCGATAGAGCGAGATGGCCGTGTCATACTCTTTCTCCGCCACCGCGATCGTTGCCATGAGAAACAGGGCCTCGCTGTCGTCCGGCTTGGCCGCCAGCAATCGGTCCACAAGTCGCCTGGCGTCCTCCAACCGGTGGGCGGCAATCAGAAACTGGGCGGCTTGCGTCGCGGATAGCGGGATCGTCGTGCCGGAAGGCTTGTCCGCGTCCTGCGCCGCCGCGCAGGAGAGGGACAAAATGATGCCCAGCAGACCCGAAATGAATTTCATGATGTCAACAGCCGCAATGACTGTTCCGATAGGGGTCTCTCATTGCTTGGCCGCAAGGGCCCCGATCGCGGATTTCGATCCGTCACTCAAAGACCAGACAGCTCCGACATTCTGCGCAGCGGGACCATAGAAAGCTCCATCGAGATGACCGGTTGCCGACCCCGCCATGCTGAAACTGGTTCCGGGCGCAGACGTGGCTGCCGCGGTGCCGCTGAACCTGTTTGTTCCTGGAGCAAGGTTGGCGGTCAGGGACACGTCATTCCAGGGCAGAAAGGTCTGGGGCCCGTTGTAGGGCATGCCGTCCCATTGCTGCATCTGGGTCAACGAGCCCGTTACCTGTCCGGATGAAAAATTGACCGAAAGGGCCGCCTTTCCGTCTACCTCTGTACCCAGAATTGTGCTGCTGTTGGTCTGAAAGACATAACCGCTGGCCAATCCGGCAAACTGGCCGGTGCCTGTCGTCGGCATTGCTGCCCCAGGTGTCTCGTAGCCGAAAGAGTAAAAGGACGCGGATTGAGGCCCAGGCGTGCTGTATCTCCAGGCGCCCGCGACAACATAGCTATAGCCCCACGTCCAGCCGGAGGAATTTCCCAAAAGACCTTCGATGCTTGAGAAGTTGGCATTCACGTTTATCGAGGGAATGACCAGCTGAAAGTTGGTGGCTGCCCCAGGGGAGCCGACTATGGTCAATGTGGCGTCCGGGCTGGGCGCCGCTCCCATCCCCGGTGAAGCTGACTTCAGGCTGGTCGCGATCAACGGAAAGGTGACATTGGCGGGATAGCCGCCGCTCTTTCCATCGAATGAAGCGGCGGTAGCCGTCGCCAGTTGCGCCGGAGCGGAGCCAAACGAACCGGGCGGCGCGGCGGCGATTGGACCGGCGGCAATCCCGGTATCGAAATTGTATCCCATGCTCGCCGGTCCGACGCAGCCGGAACAGAATGTCGGAGACGATGGGGCGGGGTTGGTCGTTGCGACAGGAGTGATGGCAGCAGACGCAGGGCTTGCCCCTCCCCCTCCCCCGCCGGAACAGGCGGCAACCAAAGTGCAAAGGATGGCCGCAAAAGGCCGACTGGCGGCCGCCCTTTGAGATGTGCGCATAAACGCCTCCATATGATCATCAAGAAGGTTCAGTGACCGACGACGATCGTGCCCAGCGCCGATCCTGTTCCATCGCTCAGAGACCAGACCGCAGCCAGGTTCTGCGCCGCCGGCCCAAAGAAACCGCCGTCTATCCGACCCGAGGCCGAACCGGACAGGCTCATGGACATGCCGGGCGCCGTGACTGCCGCCGTGGTGCCACCGAACCTGTTCGTGCCGGTCACGATGCTCGCGCTCACCGAAACGTCATTCCAAGGTTGTTTGGTGTTCAGGAGCTGCATGTTGTTGATGCTCCCTGTGACCTGACCGGACGCAAAATTCACCGTGAAGGCCGCATTGCCCTCGGCATAGGCGCTTTGTATTTCGCCATTCACGGGTTTGTAGATATAGGCCGTCGCCGATCCAGGGGTCGCGGCAAAGGCTGCTGTTCCCGTGGCAGGCATCGCCGCCGAGGGTGTCTCATAGCCGAATACGAAAGCGGTTTGACTTTGAATGGGCATGGGGCCGGCGGTCGCCCGCTGTATCCATGCCCCCATGACCACATAACTCAGTCCGTCGGTTACCTGACCAAGATGGCTGACCAGATTGGTATTGAAGGTGAGGGTCTGGTCTATGCCCAAGGAGGGTATTGTCAGTTGCATCGTGCTGGCGCTCGCTGACGTGCTCACGACAGTGGCGGTCGCGCCCTGATCCGTCGCCGCCGCGGAAAGACCGGTCGGCGTCTTTTGAAGGCTGGCTGACAGCAGAGGAAAGATCGCGTTTTTCGGATAGGACCCGCTGCTACCATCGAAGGTAGGTCCGGACGGAGCGGCCAACTGCGCGGCCGCCGAACCAAACAAGCCCGATCCAGGTGTGCCGATCCCACCGGCAATGCCGGTATCCGTGGCATCGCTGACAGGGCTGCTTGCCGAAGCCCCGCCGGCAGGTGACGCAGCGCTGGTGGTGGAAGGCGAGACGGCCGGCGTGGACGCGGTGGGGCTGCCCCCCCCTCCACCACCCCCGCTGGAGCAGGCTGCCATCAGCACGCTGATAAGCACCGCCGCCAATTGGATAGCCTTCGGACATCGGAATCGGAGCATGGCACCCCCGCATGGACGTTTGTGCGGCCCACAGCGTGTGGGTCGCTCGTCGCTTCAAGGTCACGGGAGGCGGGAAACCGCCGTCACAGCAGCGTCAAAGTTTGATCACCGCTCGGAAAAACGGAGGCGAAGCGCAAAGTCGAGCCACCGCCCGCCCAGGATTGGGCTACACTAAGCGCAAAGGCGACGGGGTTGGTCTGCGTGAATATCCGGCCAGCAATAAACAACACATCTTCTGATGTAAAAAATGGGGCGTTGCGATGGTCGCTCCGTCTCATCGGCAGTTTCGAACTTGGAACATTTCCCGGCGGCCAGAAAGTCGCCATCCCAGGCAAGCGCGAACGCGCCCTCCTTGCCTTTTTGGCCTTGAGCCCAAAAGGCCGTCAGCCCCGCCGCAGGCTTGCAGCACTGCTTTGGGGCGACTCCATGGACGAGACCCTGCTCGACAATCTTCGAACCTGCGTCTGGCGGCTGCGCAAAGCGCTCGGCGATACCGAACACCGGGTCCTGGCCTCCGACGAAGAAGAGATTGTGCTCGATATCGCGGCGTTCGACATCGACGTCCTGGCGTTTCACCAACTGGCGGCGCAAACGGACCGATCTCAGTTGGAAGCCGCAACGAAGTTCTGTTCCGACAAGTTCCTGGAGGGCCTGGAGCTCGATAGCGAGGAGTTCGAGTCCTGGCGCCGCCTGGAAAGGTCGCGTCATCTCGACCAGGCCGTTGACGTACTGACGCGCCTCATGAGCCTGATGCCGGCAGGCGCGCAAGGTGAGCGCGCACTCGCAATAGGCTCCCAGATCCTGACGCTGGACCCGCTGCACGAGGCGACCGTGCGGCACCTGATGCGGCTCTATGCCGATAATGGGCGGCGTGGAGCAGCGCTCCAGCTCTACCGAACCCTGAGCGACGCCCTGCATAGAGAGGTCAACACCCAGCCGGAGGCCGAGACCAGGAAGATCTTCCATGAAGTCATGCAAGCGGGAGATGTGAAAGAACCCGTTCCGTCCCGGCCTGTTGACCAGCGCGAGGCCGCAATGGCGACCACAGTCGCGCGGCAGGCTCCGTCGAACTCCAAACAGACCAGGCACGCCCTCATAACTGCATTGATGTCCGCCTGCATCGCCTGCATCGCACTGATTTCTTATTGGTGGATCTCGCAGGGAGCGGACGCGCGGATCCGATGGGTGGAGGCAGGGACCGGAGGGACCGCCCCTCCGCCTCCGGCGCAGCCGGTTGCGATGGCGGTCCTCCCATTTGAAAATCTGTCGAGCGATCCGGCGCAACAATTCTTTTCCGACGGCATGAGCGAGGAAATATCGGCGGCGCTGGCCAAAGTGCCCGGATTGGAACTCATCGCACGCACGTCGGCTTTTCAATTCCGCGGCAACAAGGACGCGCGTCAGGTCGGAAAGATGTTGGGCGCACGTTACGTTCTTGAAGGCGCCGTCCGTAAAAAGGACGACCGGGTGCGCATCACGGCGCAATTGGTCCGGACCGACACCGGGAGGTTGGTCTGGAGCGACTCTTACGAAAGACAATTGACCGACGTCTTTACGATCCAGGAGAACATCGCCAAGGCGATTGCCGCGGAGTTGCGCCTTTCCATCGCTCTGCCGCGAAGCGAAAAGCTCGTTTCGAGCCGGGACATCGATGCGGTCGCGTATGAGCAGTTCTTGCGTGCCAAGCCGCTGGTCCGCGCACGGTCTACAGGAGTCGAACAGGCCATCCAGATCTTGGAACCGCTGGTCGCGCACAATCCAAGATTCGCGCCGGCATGGGCGCTCCTCGCGCAGGCCTATGACATGATGCCAGCATTTGTCTCTCCCTATACGACAATGTCCGGTGATACAGGGCTGTCGCAAAGGCAGTACCGCATCGAAACCTATTGGCCGAAGGCGGAAGCTGCGGCCCGCCGTGCGATTCTGTTGGATCCCAAGCTCGCGGACGGTTACCTGGCTCTCGGACTGCTGATGCATCTTCGTGGAAAGCTCGCAATGGCCGACGACCTCTTTGCAAAAGCATCCCTGCTTGACCGCTATAGTCCCGACGCCCTGGGACTGCGCATGAACCTGCTGGCGGACGTCGGAGAACTCCGGAAAGCGGGTGAGATCGCGCAAGAACTCGTGGCCCTGGATCCCTATGTCCCCACCTGGAAACAGGATGCTGCCGAGATTTACTGGGCGGCCGGGCGGAAGGACACAGCACTCCAGTTACTGGCGGAAATCAAAGATCGCCCTTCGGTGCCTTCGACGCTGGCAATGATCTATTCCGCAGACGGCCGCTTCGCCGATGCGGCGGACGTCATGGAAGCCGCGCTCAAAGCGCGAGGCGAAATGCCGCAAAATCAAACGCCCATGTGGCGTACTGCCGTGGCCTTTTTGCGAACCGCGCCGGCCAAAATACCATCCGCGGAAGACCTTCCGCGCCTCGGCCGTGTGGATTTCGTCTATTTGCATGTCGGCCAACCCGAACAAGCGCTTGAGGTCTACGAAAGCGAAGTCCGGACAGGACTGGTCGGAGGCCAGGGCGACACCTTTGCCTATCTCTGGCACCCATCATTTGCAGTAGTCCGGCACACGGCGCGATTCAAGACGCTGATGCTGAATGCGGGAATGGTAGGTTATTGGCGGCAGCGCGGATGGCCGCAATTCTGTCGTCCGAGGGACAGTTCCGACTTCGAATGTCAGTGACGCTGTGGCAGGGGCTGGCGCCAGCACCATGTTGCCGAGCCGACCTAAAATTTCGCATCACCTGCTGTATCTTCTTGGCAAGCCGCAACTCAGAGCTGGCGCGTTTGGCGCCTTGAGTTGGGCGATCCTCTTCGCCGTCCCCGTTTCGGCAGCACTCGGTGAGGAGACCGATATTGTCGAAACTGTCTTGGTGACTGCCCGCAAGCAATCCGAAGATTTGCAGAAGGTGCCAGTCCCCATAACCGTATTGACCGGCCAATCTCTGGTGGAAACCAATGTCACCCAGATACAGCAGCTACCCTTGAAAGTTCCCGGCCTTACAGTGACGGGCTCCAACGCGCGGCAGATTGTTTTTGCACTTCGTGGGCTTGGCAACAATCCTACCTCCGACGGCCTCTCGGCCAGCGTCGGCATTTACATGGACGGTGTGTACCTGGACCGACCGGGAATGGCTGCATTTGATCTGACCGATGTCGGCCAAGTCGAAGTACTGCGCGGGCCGCAAGGAACGCTGTTCGGAAAAAACACGACCGCAGGGGCCGTCACCATGACAACCTTGTCGCCGGAGTTCGCGTATGGAGTTGTGGGCGCCGTCCGGGCCGGAGATATGGGTTTCCACCAGATCCAGCTCGCAATCACCGGCCCATTGTCTGACAGGCTTGCATTTCGCCTCAGCGGTTACGACACCGATCGCAACGGCTATCTCAATGACATTTACAATGGAAGCCACCTTTTGAGTTTGCACAGGAAAGGTCTACGGGCTCAGCTGCTATATCGGCCGGGCGCCAGTTTCTCGTTGCGGCTAATCGGCGAATATGGGCGCCAACAGGATAGTTCGGGAGCGTCGCTGCTTTATAGCGAAGGCCCCAGCCAGAGCGCCAATCCCACCTTTGTGCCTTATGGCACCTGGGCCAAAAACCTCGGCGTAACGCCCATACTCGATCCCACGTTGCTGGAGAGCAGCCAGAACTCCCCGCAGCAAATCACAGAGCGTCAATACGCAATAACCTCTCTCGCCACCTGGCAACGCGGTCCGGTCACCCTCGATTCGGTTACCGGATGGAGGGACTGGCGATACGAACCCCATATTGACGGAGATTACTCGGGTGCGGACGTTATTCGAGACAATGGAGCGATCAATCTCGATCGCCAATTCAGCGAAGAGCTCCGCCTGAGTGAAACACTGTCCACTTTTCACTACGTCCTGGGAGGATACTTCTTCACGCGAAATATCCGGGGAGACAGTTTTACATTGTTCGGTTCGCAATATAGCCAGGGGCTTGGGGCCATAGGCAACTCGTCACTGAACAATGGCACGTCTCATACCTATGTTGATATTTCCAACCAGAGTTATGCAGCTTTCGTTCAAGGCACTTGGCAATTCGCGCCACAATGGAATTTGACGACGGGGCTGCGAGAAACTTACGAAACGGAGACAGGCGCAATTACGCGCGGTGCCTTTACAGGCGCAAGCGGGCCAGTACCACCGACGCTTGCTCCTTTTAGCGGGGACATCTCAACCAGTGAATGGACGCCATCCGCCCTTTTGAGCCTAGATTACGACGTCGGCGGCTCCATGCTCATCTACGGCATTTCATCTTATGGAGCCAAGGCGGGCGGCTTCAATCCAACCGTGCCCCCCGTCAGCGGCGGGACGTTCCTTCCCGTCGACACCCTCAAGGTTAAACCGGAGCAGACGGTCGACCTCGAGCTTGGGGTAAAAAGCGAAATGCTGGACCAGCATGTGATCTTGGACCTGAACGGCTATTGGGAATCGGTTGCCGATTACCAAACCTCTGCCCTCCAATTGCTTCCCAACAGCGAGCGAAAATTGAATATCACGAATGTTGGAGCGGTGCACAGTCAGGGGGTGGAAGTGGATTTGACTGCGAAGCTGTTTTCTGGAATCCGCCTGAACTCGTCTTTGACTTATAACGATGCCCATTATGTGACTTTCGCGAACGGGCCACCGGTGGAGGGCGCCACGGCACTGACGCAGGACCTGTCCGGCCGGCCGCTCCTGCTGGCGCCAAGATGGTCGTTCTACGCTGGATTAAGATACACCCGCCCTGTCACAGCGGGTATCAGCGCATATGTTGAAGGCGAATTGACCGCGAAGAGCGGCTATTACGGCTATATCGACGATTCTGCTTATTCGCGTGTAGGGAGCACGCAGATCGAGAATTTGCAGGTGGGTTTGGCGATCGACCGCATCGACGTCGCAATATGGGTAAGGAATGTTTCCGATCAAAGAACCTTCGCCCCTGTGTTCCCTGCGGGCACGGGAGCCGGTGGATATTTCGCAAACCCTGGGGAGCCTCGCACCGTTGGCCTGACACTTCGCTATGCCGGCGAATAGTTGGGTGAATGGCAAATTCGTTCTTAGCGGCGCCCGCCCGTCTTTTTGTTACCTAATGTAATGGCGATCGAATCAACGAATTGTTGGACAACTTTCGAGAGCGTGGCAGATTTGCGTTTGACAAGCGCAAGCTTGCGGACAAATCCACTGTCATCGATCCGTCTGGCCAGAATCCCGGCAGAGCGCGCTTCCACCGCCGTTGATGGCAAGATCGCGATTCCCATGCCCGCTTGGACCAGAGCGACTGCGGTGGACATATACGTCACCTCACACGCCGGCGAGACACTCAGTCCGCCTGCGGCAAAGGCCCTTTCGACGGCCTCCCGAATACTGCTTCCACGATTGATCAGGATCAGCCGATGCTTTGTCAGCTCGTCCACCCCGTGGGAACGATGCCGGTCCGGGCTATAGTCGGCAAGGGCAGTGACCCGCCAAAACAGTGGAATCCAGCACTAAACGGCCGAATTTCGGGCTTCTGGGGCCAATGGCCAATGAGAATGGCGTTGCCCGCCAAGCTAGTCCTGACACTGTCGGCAAGGCTGCCGCCTGGTTCGCGCCGGCCCTCACCACCCTTTTTATGGAGAGATGTTGGAATGTCCGCTTTGGGCCAAAGGCGGACATCGTAGCTGTAGGTGTTGGATCCGCGTGAAAAGTTCCTAGATGCCCACCACATTGCGTAGAACGGCTCCCCTGGCCGTCATAGCCATCAATTGCTCTCAGCAGCCCTCCAAAAGCTTCAGGCGAGATGATTGCTGCTCTTGACTTGGTTACCGGCGTGGTCAACGCGCCACGAAGAGCATAGGTGGGGTCTTGGGTGGCCCTTGCGGTCGCTATCGCAAAGCAAAAGACGCAGCTAATCCGGCTTTTGAGACTTCTAGCCGTATCAAGGCGCCCTCGGCGCTCGACATGCCGCAAGACCTCCAGCACCTCCAATGGAAGGATTTCGCTGATGGGGCGTTCCCCCGATATCTGGACGGGCCAGCCCAATCAGCCACCTAACCTTATCTACAGTGGCCTCAGCACGTCCCTCGCTCGCGTATTTCCCCAAGTACTCATCCGCCACGATATTGAAGGTGTTGGCCGCAGCGACGGCTCTGGTGATCTTGGCCAGCTTCGCCTGCACCGCGGGGTCTCGGCCACTGGCGAGCAGCTTTTTGGTCTCTAGCAGGCGCTCCCGAGCCATGGACAAGGTGACATCCGGGTAAGCGCCCAAAGACAAGGTCTTCTGTTTGCCCAGGAAGCGATAGTTGAACCGCCAGAGCTTCCCGCCGGCTGGGGTGACTAGGAGGTAGAGGTTGCCGCCGTCGCTCAACTTCTGCGGTTTTACGGAAGGCTTCGCATTTCGGATGGCCAAGTCGGTGAGGGCCATGATGGTATCGCGCTCCTTGGGATCGCTGGGATACCATCAAAAATACCAGCAAATTCACCGGCTGTATGGCATCTCAAGCGAACACGTTCGAACGCCAAGAGACTACTTCACTTTGATTTCGCTGAGAAATTTGAACGGGCCCGAACACGCACGAACAGATGTGAACGGTGGTATGGTGCCCAGGGACAGAATCGAACTGCCGACACGCGGATTTTCAATAGGGCCAGAATACCGCACAATCTGAAGCAATATCTTTCGTACGGTCCCGCTTTGCCAATTTAATTGACCTCTTAGGTGCTCCTTCGCTGCGCATCCGGTTTCGGACCGACAAACTGAAGCCCTCCGTCTCTGCAACCCCGGCAGAACCCCGTTGCTGTCGGCCTTAGCGGCGGCGGCGAATAAGCCCTCGAGAGTGACCTTGCCGTCACCCGAGATGGGCGGGGGGGGGAATTAGAGAAAAGCGCGCAACTGTCTAAGCAAGCTGCCCCCCCCAAGTCGCGCCGCGTCTGAAATGCTGAGTTTATCTTTTATGGCCCCGCGCACGATTTGAAATAAAATAGCGCTGGTTGATGATCATCAAATGCGTTTGGCGCAAGCGCGCTGAACCCGCTCCACAAATCCAGGGAAAATCTCGAACGAATCTTGCTCTGTGCCCGAAAGCAAAGTGACAACTTTCCCAACCGTGGTCCCATAGCTTTGTACGATTGCCAGATTGCTTCGGTATTCATCCAGGGCCGCGTCCAAATACTTGGCTAATTGCC
>Ga0134126_10003794_pt1 | contig 18925 bp, 22 predicted proteins | sample KB31752_FD_96881 | JGI IMG/M metagenome (GOLD analysis project Ga0134126, IMG submission 96881) | Terrestrial soil microbial communities with excess Nitrogen fertilizer from Kellogg Biological Station, Michigan, USA - KB3-175-2 | ecosystem: Environmental > Terrestrial > Soil > Unclassified ...
GGCCGCCGGGCGGTCCGAGGCCGCCGGGCGGTCCGAGGCCGCCGGGCGGTCCGAGGCTGACGGCCACGGCAGGCCGGCCGGCCAGCCGGTCCGGCCCATCGGGCCGCCCCGGCCCACGCTCGTGGTGGCCGGGTGCGATCCCGCGCTGCCGCTCATCGAGGCGCCGCTGGCCCTGCTCGACCCGCCGGTGGCGTTGGCCTGGTGGCCGTGCGCCAGCGGCGAGGCGCTCCGGCTGGCCGCCAGCGGCCTGGTCCACGTGGCCGGGGCCCACCTGCGCGACGAGGACGGCGAGTACAACACCGGCCCGGCCAGCGACCTGCTGCGGGGCGGCGCCGAGATCATCCACTTCTGCTCCTGGCGGGAGGGGCTGGTGCTGCGGCCTGACCAGGCCGGCGGCATCTCCGGGGTGCGCGACCTGCCCGGCTCCGGCCTGCGCCTGGTCAACAGGGACCCCGGCTCCGAGGCCCGGCGGGTGCTCGACCGCGAGCTGGCCGAGCTCGGCGTGGACCCGGCCGGGCTGCCCGGCTACGACACCGCCGCCACCGGCCACCTCGAGGTGGCCGCGGTGATCGCGGCCGGCGTGGCCGACGTGGGCGTGGCCAGCGAGCCCGCCGCGCTGGCCTACGGGCTGGCCTTCGTGCCGCTCACCCAGGAGCGCTTCGACCTGGTCATCCCGGCCGCCTACGCCGGGTCGCGCGAGGTCCAGGCCATGCTCCGGGTGCTGCCCTCGCCGTGGCTGCGCGATCAGCTGGCCAGCCTGCCCGGCTACGACGCCTCGCACTGCGGCGAGCACGTGGCCACGGTCTCCGGCCAGCACGGCCGGCCCAGCCGCAGCCGGGTGCTGCGCTACTGGCCCGAGCACGCCGGCTAGCGGGGGCCGGGCCTACGCCGCTGGCTAAACCGCTCGGCACCGGCCGGGGTCGCGGGGCACGATGGCGGGATGAAACTACTGGTTCTGGGCGGAACTCATCACGTCGGCCGGGCGGTCGTCGAGGTCGCGCTGGCGCGCGGCGACCAGGTCACCACGCTGACCCGCGGCGTCAGCGGGCCGTCGGCCGCCGGCGCCGAGGAACGGCATGGCGACCGGACCGACCCGGCGCAGCTGCGCTCGGCCCTGGGCGACGACACCTGGGACGCGGTCATCGACACCTGGAGCGGGGCGCCGCGGGTGGTGCTGGACTCGGCCCGGCTGCTGGCCGGCCGGGCCGGGCATTACGGCTACGTGTCCAGCCGGTCGGTGCACCAGTGGCCGTTCCCGGCCGGGGGTGACGAGAGCGCCGCGGTGGTGGACGGCGACGCGGCTAGCGACTCCGGCGACGACTACTCAGAAGCCAAGCGCGGCGGCGAGCTGGCCGCCATCGAGGCGTTCGGCGACCGGGCCCTGCTGGCCAGGGCCGGGCTCATCCTCGGCCCCTACGAGATCGTCGGCCGGATGCCGTGGTGGCTGCGCCGCATCGAGCGCGGCGGCGACGTGCTGGCGCCGGGCCCGGCCGACATGCCGCTGCAGTACATCGACTGCCGCGACCTGGCCGCCTGGATGCTGCTCGCCGCCGACCGCGGCCTGGGCGGCCCGTTCAGCACCGTCAGCCAGCCCGGCCACGCCACCATGCGCACCCTGCTCGAGGCGGCGGTGGCGACGGTGGGCTCGGACGCCCGCCTAGTCTGGGCCGATCCCAAGGTCATCGAGGAAGCGGGCATCCAGGGGTGGATCGAGCTGCCGGTCTGGGTCCCGCCGGACGGCGAGACGGCCGGCCTGCACACCGGCGACGTGTCCAAGGTCTACGCGGCCGGGATGACTTGCCGTCCGGTCACCGAGACGGTGGCCGACACCTGGGCCTGGCTCCAGGCCGAGGGCGACCCGGCGCCGGGCCGGACCCGGCACGGCCTGGACCCCGACCGCGAGCGCGAGGTGCTGGCCAGCCTGGGCACCCAGTGAGCGAGCCAGGAGGCGCCATGAGCAAGCCGGAGGGTGGGGTCATGGACCCCGGCATGGTCGCGGCCTACCTGGGCCGGATCGATGCCGCCCAGCCGCAGGCGCTCGATGCGGCGGCACTGGGCGGCCTGCATCGCTCGCACCAGATGACCGTCCCGTTCGAGAATCTCAGTATTCACCTGTCAGAGCCCATCTCACTGGCCGGTGACGACCTGCTCGACAAGATCGTCTCCCGGCGCCGGGGCGGCTTCTGCTACGAGCTCAACGGCGCGTTCGCCCTGCTGCTCCAGGCGCTCGGGGCCACGGTCATCCGGGTGGCGGCGCGGGTCTACGGCGAGGGCGGCCGCCTCAGCCCGCCGTTCGACCACATGGCGCTGATCGTGACGCCGCCCGACGGCAGCGGGCGGTGGCTGGCCGACGTCGGCTTCGGCAACCACAGCACGTACCCGCTGCGGCTGGACGACCGAGGTGACCAGGACGACCCTGGCGGCCAGTTCCGGCTGGCCGATGCCCCGGAAGGCGACGTTGACGTCTTCAAGGACGGCCAGCCGCAGTACCGGCTCGAGCGGCGCGAGCGGGCGCAGGACGAGTTCGGGCCGACCTGCTGGTACCAGCAGACGGCGCCGACGTCGCACTTCCGAGCCAGCACGATCTGCTCCCGGCTGACCGAGGACGGCCGGATCTCGCTCAGCGGTCGGACGGTGATCAGGACCAGCGACGGCGCCCGCACCGAGGAGGAACTGGCCAGCGACGCGGAGGTGCTGGCCGCCTACCGCGACCTGTTTGGCATCACGCTGGACCGTGTCCCGCGGCTGGAGTGACGCGGCCGGAGTAGGGCGCCGCGCCGGCCGTCAGGGGCCGGTGACGGGCCGGACGCCGGCCGCGTGGCGGCGGGCCAGGTCCCGGTAGACCTGCGGATTGGTGTCCACCCACTCCCTGGCCCCGCCGCGGACCTCGCCCGCGACCCTGGCCGGCACGCCGACGGCCAGCATGCCGTCGGGGATCTTCATACCCGGCGGCACGGTGGCCCCGGCCGCGACGAGCGCGCGGCTGCCGACGGTGGCGCCGTCGAGCACGGTGGCGCCGTTGCCGATGAGCGCCTCGGTCCCGATGACCGCGCCGTGCACCACGCACAGGTGGCCGATGGTGGCGCCCTCGCCGACCTCGGTCACCGGGTCGGCGCCGCCGTGCAGGACCGAGCCGTCCTGCACGTTCGCGCCCGCCCGGATCACGATCGGCCCGAAGTCGGCCCGGAGCACGGCCCCGTACCAGACGGACGCGCCGGCTTCGACGCGGACGTCGCCGACCAGGGTGGCGGTGGGGGCGATCCAGGCCGACGGGCTCACCGTCGGCGCGTGGCCCTCGAACTCGAATAGCGGCACCCGCCCCATGATGCCCGATGCCGGGCCGGCGGGCGGGGCCAGGAGGCGGGTCACGGGCGGCCGGGAGCGGGCCAGGAGCCCGGTCAGGATGCGCCGGTAGTGCTGGCCAGAGCGATGCGGTTCATGTCCCTAATCCCTTCCGCCGGGCACTGCGCGGCGTGTCCGTAACTGGCGTGACAGCTATGGGAGTCGGGACCGCCCGGCGGACCAACGACTTTTCCTGGCTGGATCTCACGTCGGCCTTGCTGTGGGTCTGACCTGCGGATAAGGCCGGGATCGCCGGCGGGAACGGCATCGTGGCCATCTTCAGGACCAGCCTTTGCCATTCGGTGTAGCGTCGCGCGGCATCGGGGATTCCAATTCAACTGGGGGACACAACATGCAGGTCAGAATGAAGCTCGCGGCCGTGATCGTGGCCAGCGGCGCGGCCGTGCTGCTGGCCGGGGCGCCGGCGCTGGCGGGCACCCCGGCGGCTCATCCCGCCTGGGTCACCGGCCCGGAAGTCGTGCACGGCGCGCTGCACGGCCGGGCCGCGTTCATCGAGGCGACCAGGCGGGTCACGCGCATCCCCGTCAGGTTCCGGGGCGTGGTCAGCACCCACGGGGTCATCGCGCTCAACGGCTCCGGGTCCCGGCACGGGTCGATCAGTACCCGGGTGGGCCGGTTCGCGGTGCGGCTCATGCACAGCCACCAGCACGCCCGCGTGCTGAACCGCCGGATCTGCCGGCTCGCGTTCACCGAGCACGTGACCTTCGCGGTCCGCCCCGGGCACAGCACGGGCGCCTTCCACCAGGCCACCGGCAAGGGCGTCGCGCGGATCAGGTTCGTGTTCAACTTCAACCACCGCGCCAACGGCAAGTGCGACTTCAGCAACAACGCCAAGCCGCGCAAGCACGGCGGCCGGATCTCGTTCACGGCCGTGGTGCCGAGGCTCACGGTCCGGTAGCGGGCCACTGACCGGCCGGGCGGCCCTGGACTGGTGGCCAGGGCCGCCCGGCCGGGCTAGCTCTCGCCCAGGAGGCGGGGCGTGTTCACCTTGTCCGGCGTCACGACCAGGATGATCCGGCCGTGCGGGCCCACCGGGGCCCGGAACTCGTGACCCATGTACCGCTGCGACAGCTCATCGATGTGGTCGCGGGCCTCGCTGCCGTCGATCGTGCGCACCACGTGACCCCGGACCTCGGCCCAGTCACTATGGTCGGTGGCCGAGTGGATCAGGACCGTCACCCGCGGGTCCCGGCGCACGTTCCTGGCCCGCTGCCGCTGCGGCTCCGTGTTGACCAGCACGTTCTCGCCGTCATGGTCGACCCAGGTGAGCAGGGCCTGGGGCTGGCCGTCCGGCATCAGCGTGACCACAGTGGCCAGGTTCCTGCCCTTGGCGAGCCGGGCGGCATCCTCGTCGAGCGCCATGGCTGTCCCTCCTGCTCGGGGGTTGCTGGCGCCATTCTGCTGGGCTGCGCGGTGGCCCGGCCGACCGGGGCCGGCTCCGGTCAGCGGATCACGCCGTGCATGCGGTGCGGGCTGACCCTGATCTCCGGGACCGGTCCGCCGCCCCAGTCCGTCTGGCGGATCTCGCGCAGCGCCAGCTTGCGCGTCGGCCCGTCCATCCGGTCGATGAACAGCACGCCGTCCAGGTGATCGGTCTCATGCTGCAGGCAGCGGGCCAGCTGGTGATCGCCGACCACGCGCAGCGGACGTCCGTCCGCGTCCACCCCGGTCGCGACCGTGTTCAGCCGCCGCTTGACGTCGTAGTACATGCCGGGGAACGAGAGGCAGCCCTCCGGGCCGTCCTCTTCCTCGTCGTCAGGGAAGCCCAGCACCGGATTGATCAGGTGCCCGCGCACGCCGTCCACGTCGAACACAAAGATCCGTAGCCCCACGCCGATCTGCGGCGCGGACAGGCCCGCGCCCTGCTGGTCGCGCAGCGTCTGGGTCAGGTCCTTCACCAGCCGGCGCAGCTGCCGGTCGAAGTCGGTGACCTCCAGGCAGGGCGTCCGGAGCACCGGGTCGCCGAACAGGCGGACTGGACGGACAGTCATGCGGCTTTCCCCTCATCCAGCCGGGACGCGATCCGCCCAGCGATGAGCTAGACTACTTTGCAAACAATTACTTTGCAAAGTTGATGATCACGAGCCGAGGACAGGATCAGCGGACGACCGGGAGGGTTATGAGCGGCGGCACACGCCCTGTCGGCCCGACCTCGCCGGGCCGCGCCGATGGGCCGGGCCACGCCGCCGGGCCTGGCCGTGCCGCCGGGCCGGGCCGTGCCGCCGGGCCTGGCCGGCCCAGCAGCGGGCTTGGTCATCCGCTGCGGGCCGCCCTGCTCGACCTGCTCGCCCAGCGAGGCACGCTGACCTCCACGCAGGCCGCGCAGGAGCTCGGCGAGAGCTCGGGGGCGTGCTCGTTCCACTTGCGGCAGCTGGAGCGTTACGGCCAGATCGAGGCGGTGCCCGGCCAGCATGGCCGGGCCCGGCCATGGCGGCTGGTCACCGGGCGCGCGGCGGCCAGAGACGACACCGCGGCGGCCGCCGACGAGTTCGGCGAGCTGGCTCGCGAGCTGGAGAACGAGGGTTACCGCCGCTGGCTGGCCGGCCGCGACACGGCCCCGCCGGGGTGGCACGACGAAGCGTTCAGCACGGTGCTGCACCTCACCCCGGCCCAGCTCACCGAGCTGGCCAGGGACATCCAGGCGGTCATCGACTCTTACGCCGGCCGCGCCAGCCCCGAGACCCCCACCCTCCCCGTCGCCGTAGTGGCCCGCCTCTTCCCCCTACTGGCCCCCCATGATCGCGGAAGGAAACCCGTCAGCGCATAGCGCGGACGGGTTTCCGCGATCATGAGCCGCCAGTTGCGGTCTGGCCGTAATCCGGGGTTAGTGATGGTCCTGCTCGAGTGATGCCGGCCATCCCTACGCCGACGAGAAGCACTCACAACACTCGCAGCAACACTGGCAACACCACACCCGCGCCTGCCCGCCTGGTAGCAGGCCGGAACGACGTGGTTGTTGCTCTCACGTCGTAACAGCGACGTGAGAGCAACAACCACGTCGCTGAGCACTGCCCGCGCCCGAGGAGCCGCCAGTTGCGGCACGGCCGTAAGCGGGGGTTAGTGGCCGTACACCGGGACGATGACGGCGCGGGCGATGGTGTGGAAGCGCAGGTTGAAGCCCGCCACGGCGGGGGAGACGTCGGAGTCGATGCCCAGGTGGTCGGTGTCCAGCGCGTACACCGTGAACACGTACCGGTGGGGCGGGTCACCCTGGGGCGGGGCCGCGCCACCGAAATCCTTGGTGCCGTAGTCGTTGCGCACCGAGAACGCGCTGCCGGGCAACTGGGCCCCGGCCGCCCCGGCGCCTGCCGGAAGCTCGGTGACCGACGCCGGCAGGTCCAGCACCAGCCAGTGCCAGAAACCCGAGCCGGTGGGCGCGTCCGGGTCATAGGCGGTGACCGCGAAGCCCTTGGTCTCGGGCGGGAATCCGTGCCAGCGCAGGTGCGGCGAGATGTTCTGGCCCGACATCCCGAAGCTGTTGTACACCTGGTTGTCGCCCATCGGCTGGTCGTGCGCGACGTCGTCGCTCTCGACCGTGAACGACGGCACTTTCGGCAGGAACTCGTGGGGCAGCGGTGCCCGGTCCGTCATCGGTCTCCTCCTTATGACGAGTCCCCGGAGGGGGACCTCATGTCAGGCCAGCACCACGCTACTCAGCCGGCCCAGGCGGCGCTGCGGGCATCCGGCGCAAGCGGCCACGAGATGATCTCAGTCAGCCCGCCCGGCTGTGGCCGCCACGGGAGCGGGCTACCGTGAGAGCGGGCGAACGGCAGGCTGCAGCGGGCTGAGGAGGCCGCCGGCGCGGGGTTCGGCGAAGAAGGGTCTCTCAGCGGTCGTGTCGTTCACGCGCGGGTCGGCGGTCTGGGCCCGGCGGGCTCTGCTCGCCGTGGTCCTGGTCGGAGCCGCCCTGGTGCCGGGCCGGGCGGCCAGCACGGCTGCCGGCCGGTGCCACCACGCGCGCTGCCAGCACCAGGTCGCCGCGGTGCTGTGGACGCGGCCGCTGCCCGGCTCGTGGGCGGCCCAGAGCGGCGCCCTCGGCACCGTGCTCAGCCAGGGCCAGGCCTACGCGGCCGTGGGCAACGGCGTGGCCGTGGTCGGGTTCGGCGTCACCGTGGTGGCCTACCGGCTCAGTGACGGCCAGCCGCTGTGGACCGCCGACCTGACCGAGTTCCCGGTCGGGTCGACCGTCGTCTCGGTGCGGTCCTGGCCCGGCGTCGTCACGGCCGGCGTGTCCGTCCCCGGCGGCGCCGTCAGCGGCAGCCGCGACGAAATGGTGCTGTCCGCGGCGACTGGGCACCGCATCCGGATCTTCCCCGCGGCCACCTACGGCGGAGCGGTCTGGGCCAGCACGGCCCGTACGGTGATCGTCGGAGCCGGCCAGGTGACCAGCTATTCGAATAAATCCGGCCGGATGGCATGGCGACGGCCCACCGGGCCGGTGGCCCAGGCGTGGCGCGTGGACGGTGACGATCTGCTGGTCACCGAGGCCGCGGGCGGCTACCTGGGGACCGCGCCAGTGACCGCACTGCGGTCGATCAGCCTGCGCACCGGCGCGCAGTCCATCGTCAGGCCCGCCGTGCGGTCGTTCGCCGGCTCGCTGATCGGCGCGATCGGCGGCGTGGTGTTGTTCTCCGGCCCGGCCGGGCTCACCGCCTACAGCGCGGGCGACGGCGCGCAGCTGTGGCAGCGCCCGCACGCCGTGCCCGAGGTGGTGGACGCCGCCCGCCAGGTGATCTACGTCGTCGGCGGCAGCGCCCTCATCGGGCTCGACCCGGTCACCGGGCACAAGATCACCCGCGCCGCGACGCCGGGCGCGGCCGGCCTGTACGCGGTCAGCAACGGCGTGGCCCTCGGCCTGGACCAGGGCGCGCTGGGCGACGCCTGGGGCTACGACCTGGCCCGGAACAAGGTCATCTGGACGACCAGGGCGATCCCCTGGCCGCACTTCTTCCTCGACCTGTCCGGGATCGGCGGCAGCGCCGACCCGGCGGGCCGCACGATCGTGCTGGCCTCGTGCGCCCAGGTCGGCGTGGCCACGACGAGCGCCATGCCGCCGCCGTGCCTGCGGCCCCGGCTCGTCGCGATCAGCCTGGCCGAGGCCGCCCGCGAGACGGGCCGGGACCGGGACACCTAGGACCCGGGCGCCCGCCGGTTGCCTAGCGTCCGGTGTACAACGGGTTCAGTATCGCCGGGCACGTCCGAGCCGCCTGGCCCTTCTGGCCCTTCTGGGCCTTGGGGTTCAGCCGGCTGCGCGGGAAGGGCTTCGCGGTCGCCGCCGTCGCCGCGGCCGAGCAGCGCGGCGAGCCGCTGAACTTGGCCACCAGCACGATCGTCGCCGTCGCCATCACCAGCGCGAGAGGGAACAGCAGCGCCACCGGGCGCCGGGTCCTGGCCCGGGCATGCAGCCGCCCGCGCACCCGCGTCGGCCCACGGCCGCGCACTCGCCCGCGGCCGGGAGCCATCCAGAGCCGGATCCGGAGGAACATGATCGCCAGTCTGTGCCGGAGTTCCTCTATTCGGGGCATTTCCTCATCGCGAGTCAGCCGTCCGAAAATGGCGAACATTGTCGCTAGGCGGGGATCTGTTCCCTCCAGCGAGTCCTCAATTCGGTCCAGTACTCTGCGCTGGCGTGCAGGTAGGCCCACCGAGACCTCCGATCTGGCCCATTCAAATCTGCTTGAGCTTCAAACTAACAGGCCAACCGGGCCAAGGTGACACCGACGTCGTGGTTGGCGCCGTCGGCCAGGGCCGGGATCCCGCTCGGGGCGCTCGGGGCGGCCCGACCCGTGACAGATGTCACGGGCAGGTCAGGACGGTGACCACGCGGCAGCGGACACCTGCGGGGCCAGCGTGAAGAATGTCACAGTAAGTCGGGCCGTCCGTATGGCCGGCTCGCCCGCGCCGGCCGTCCAGCCGGCCCCCTCGATGAACGCGGGAGCAAAGGGCTAGTGAATTCGCAGGTTCTGACTAATGTTCTGATCGGCGTCGTCGTCCTGGGATTGCTGATTTACCGGCAGATGGTGGCGCACCGGGTCAGTGCGTCCAGTCTGCGCCTGACGCTGATACTCGGCGTCATCGGCATCGTGGAGGCGGCGGATTTCCTGAGCAAGCACCACGGCGGGGCGGTGACGGTCGCCGCGCTGGCCGGCAGTGCGGTGCTGGCGATCGTGTTCGGCGCGCTGCGGGCGGCCACCGTCCGAGTGTGGATCTCCGATGGCGCGGCCTGGACCCAGGGCAGCTGGGTGACGGCGCTGCTGTGGGTGGCCGCGGTGGCGGCGCACCTGGGTTACGACGCCCTGCTCGACCATCACAAGGGCACGTCGGGCCTGGGCTCGGCCACGATCGTGCTGTACCTGGCGATCACCCTGGCCGTGCAGCGCGGCCTGGTGCTGGTGCGGGCCCGGCGGCTGGACCACGCCGCCGTCGGCACGCCGTTCTTCGGCCCGGGCGGGTTCGGCGGTGCACGGGGAGGGTGAAGGAACACGACGAGGCGGCCAGCTCACCGCGTGAGCTGGCCGCCTCGTTCCGCGGGCGGTCTTACATGGGCACGAGCTCGAAGATGTCGATGGCGAACCGGCCCTTGCCCTCGCTGAGGAACGGGTGGTCCTCGGTGAGCTTGCGGGCCGCGGCCAGGTCAGCGGCCTCGACGATTGAGTAGCCGTTCTGGTCGCTGGCGGTGGCGCCGGCGCCGTCGTCGGCGACGGCGTCGCGGGCGCCGAACGGCGACCCGGCGTCGGCCAGCGCCGCCCCGCAGCGCTCCATCCACGCGCCCCAGGCGCGGTACTGAGCCTCGGACTCCTCGGGCGTGAACTGGTCCATGGGACGGGCCGGACCGCGGTACAGGAACAGGTACTTGCTCATGGCCTAACTCCCCTCGGGACACACCGTCTGCGCGTCCTACCTAACCGACGCACGGCCCCGGCCCGGATCGACAGCCACGGACAGCCCAGTCCTCGGCCTGGGGAAACCACCGGTCAGACGGGCACAGCCGCGCCGCTGACCAGGGCGGATCCGGGGGAGGCCAGGAACAGGTAGCTGCGGGCGATGTCGGGGATCTTGGGCCAGGCGTCGTGGTTGGCGCCCGGCATGGCGGCCCGGTTGGCCGGGGTGTCGATGATGCTCGGCACCACGCAGTTCACCGTGATGCCGGTGCCCCGCACCTCCTCGGCGGCCATGGTGACCAGGTGCAGCACGCCGAGCTTGCTGACCGAGTAGGCGAACCCCGAGCCCTTGCTGACCACGCCGGCCCGGCTGGCGGTGTGCACGATCCGGCCCGCGCCGACGGGCTGCATGACCCGCAGCGCGTGCTTGGTCACCAGCGCCGCGCTGACCAGGTTCAGGCTGAGCTGCCGGCTCAGCTCGTCCGGATCCAGCTCGGCCAGCGGCCGGTGCCCGGCGAAGCCGCCCACGGTGTTGACCACGGCCCACGGCGGCGGCCCGGCGTCGAACAGGGCGCCCAGCGCCGCGTCGTCCAGGACGTCGGCGGCCGCGTAGCGCACCCCGTCCAGCCGCCGCTGCGCCGACGGCTCGGCCCGGTCGACGCCGGTGACCTCGGCGCCGGCGGCGCGGAACGCCTCGGCCACGCCCCCGCCGAGTGCCCCGGCGGCCCCGAACACCAGCACCGGCCGACCCGCGAGACTGTCCTCGTACATGCTGAACCCCTTAGCTCTCCTGCGGATGCCACAAAACCAGCCGGGCCGCTAGGGCGGCGGCACGTGCAGCGAGGCGACCAGGTAGGCCACTCCGAACGGATCGGCGGCGTACCGGATCTGCGTGGCCGGCCGCGTTCCGGCCAGGGCGCCGGCCAGCACCTGCCAGGCCGGCCGGCCCGTCGCCATCAGCTCGCGGGCCAGCTCCGGGTCGACGGCCAGCAGCGCGCCCAGGTCGCCGTCCCGCACCGCCCGCTCCACCTCGGCGTCGAACGGCGCGCTGCGCTCGTCCAGATGGCCGGGCGCGCGGCGGCCGCGCCGCGCGCTGCCGTCGGCCATGACCAGCAGGGCCACGCGCCCGGCCAGGCCGGCCAGGTCGGCGCCCAGCTCGGCGCACTGGGCGGGCGGCTCGTCCGGGCTGACCGACTGCAGGACCCGGCGCCCGGCGTACCCGGCCTGGTCGAGCAGGGCCGCGCCCAGGCCCAGCGGCAGCGGTACCGGCGGCCCGGCGGCGGGCTGAGCCGCGCCGAGCATGGGGGCGTAGGGCGCCAGGTCCAGGCGCCCGCCGGGGTCCCAGCCCATGGTCTTCGCGGCCGTGCCGACCACCGCCACCACGTCCGGCTGGCTGGCCACCAGGGCCACGGCAGCCTGATGGCAGGCCTCGCGCAGGTCGGGCACGACGGGGTCGGCGCCGGTCAGCTCCCTGGCCAGCAGCGGCGGGGCGGGGCACAGCGCGGCGGCGGTGATCATCGGCTAGGCCAGCCCCCTGACCGTACGGGCCGGGGGCCGGTCGCCCCGGATCGACGAGACCATGTCCAGCACCTGGCGGGTCTCCACCACCTGATGGACCCGGAAGATCCGCGCCCCCAGCCAGGCCGACACCGACGTGCTGGCCAGCGTGCCGGGCAGCCGCTCCTCCGGCGGGACGCCGAGCGTCTCGCCCACGAAGTCCTTGTTGGACAGCGAGACCAGCACCGGCCAGCCGGTCGCGGTCATGTCGGCCAGGCGCCGGGTGACCTCCAGCGAGTGCCAGGTGTTCTTCCCGAAGTCGTGGGCCGGGTCGATGACGATCCGGGCCGGGTCCACCCCGGCCCGCTCGGCTCGGGCGGCCAGCGCCAGCGTCCGGTCGAGCACGTCGGCCATGACGTCGGCGTAGGCGACCCGGAACGGCCGGGTCCTGGGCGTCTGCGGGCCCGCGTGCGAGCAGACCACCCCGGCGCCGGCCTCGGCCGCCACCTCGGCCAGCCGGGTGTCCAGGCCGCCCCAGGAGTCGTTGATCAGGTCCGCGCCCGCGGCGCAGGCCTCCCGGCCGACCTCGTGCCGCCAGGTGTCCACGCTGATGACCACGTCCGGGTAAGCGGCGCGCACCGCGGCGATGAACCCGGCCGTACGGCGGATCTCCTCGGTCGCGTCCACGTCCGAGCCCGGCGCGGCGGGCACGCCGCCGACGTCAACGATGTCGGCGCCCTCGGTCACGACCTGGTGCACCCGGTCCATGGCCGCGCTCTCGTCCCAGGTGATGCCGGGCTTGTAGAACGAATCGGGAGTCCGGTTCACGATCGCCATGACCAGCAGCTGCCGGGGCCCGAACTCGCGGCGGCCCAGCCGCAGCACGCGCTGTTCGCGCGGCGCGCTCTGCTCGCCCGGTGCGACCGGGTCCGGGGCGGTGCTTGCCGCTCGCTTCCGGGGCGCCTGATGGCGTCGCCTTCCCTCGTCGCTCGGGCGCTCCTTCGTCGCTTCTCGCTCCTCAGTCCAGGCGTCGCCGCGCCCCTCCAGCTCGGTCACGGGCGGCCGCCGGCCTGGCCGGCCACCGAGGCGGCGGGCGGCCGCTCGTGGGTCGGGACCGGGCGCAGCCGCGGGCTGACCCCGCCACCCTCGTCCCGCACGAACTGGCGCAGCACCGCGTCGGCGGGCAGCCGCGGCCCTGGCCGCCTGCGCTCGGCCACGACCAGCAGCTCGGCCGCCATCAGCGCCAGGTCGTGGTTGGCCTGGTGCCGGTGAGCCCTGGTGCCCAGGTCCACCTGGGCCAGGGCGTCCAGGCCGTGACGGTCCGCGGTGTCCATCAGGGTGGCCAGCTCGACGCCGTAGCCGACCGGGATGCTCAGCGACTCCATCAGGCTGCGCCGGGCCGCCCACTCGCCCGCCAGCGGCTGGACCACGCCGGACAGCTCCGGCCACCACAGGCTCAGCAGGGGGCGGGCGACGAGCTCGGTGACCCGGCCGCCCTCGGTCGAGGTGGAGCCGTCGGACTCGGTCCTGACCCGGGCGTAGAAGCCCTTGACCAGGCGGACCTGCTCGTCGGCCAGCAGCGGGCCGAGCAGCCCGGTGACAAAGTGAGGCCCCCAGCGGGTCAGGTCGGCGTCCACGAAGACCAGCAGGTCGCCCTTGGTCACCAGCAGCGACTTCCACAGGGCCTCGCCCTTGCCGGGGTAGCTGCCCAGCGCCGGGGCCACCAGGCTGGCGGCGTAAACGGTGGCGCCGGCCTCGGCCGCCACCCTGGCCGTCGCGTCGGTCGAGTCGGAGTCCATCACGACCAGCTCGTCGACCAGCGGCGTCTGGCTGACCAAGGTCTGTGACAGGGCGCTGACCACGCCCGCCACCGTGCGCTCCTCGTTCCTGGCCGGGATCACCACGCTGATCTGGATGCCCTGGCGCTCCTTGAGCTCGACCAGGTCACGCGCGGGCCAGTCCTGCCAGCGTGAGGTCCGGCGGCGGTACCAGGACTGCTCCAAGTCCCCCATTCCCGCCGCGGTCTCCTTCCGTCTGCGCTCCTGGCCCCGGTCCTGCGGCCAGCCTAACGCGGCGTCCCCAGAGCCAGTCCGGGCCCCTGGCCGTGGGGTCAGGCGCCGGGGCGCCAGGAGGACGGCCGCCCGCCGGGGGTCAGGTCGAGCACGTTCCACAGCGGCCACAGCATGTCCACGTGCCGGTCGTCCTGACCAGGCGCGGTCGGGCCCTTCTCGGTCGCGTAGAAGTGCCGGATCTCGCCGTCGCGCCGGGTGAACACGTTCATCACCGAGCGCTGCTCGCCCTCCGCGGTCTCGGCCAGGTAGTCGCGGTTGTAGCGGCTGCCGGCCGACGACAGCAGGCGGAGCCGGTCCCAGCCGCGGGCCCGCGCGTAGGCGCGCAGGCGCTCCAGCGGCGAGCTGGCCACCACGCCGAAGCTGACCCGGCGCTCGATGTCCGGCGCCGACCCGTTCAGCCCGTCGATCAGCGACGTGCACATCGGGCAGCCTTCATCCATCAAAGGCCCGTACATAAAGCTGTACAGGACCAGCGTGTCCTGGCCGCCGAACAGCCCGGACAGCGGGACCTGGCGCTCGGGCAGGTCCCGCTCGAGGTCGTCAGGGCCCTCGGTGAACACGTAGTCCTCGGGCACCAGGCCACCGGGCGGCAGCGCCCGGCGCAGGGCCGCCACCCGTTCGGTGGCCGCGGTCAGCTCGTGCTCGGCGGCCGTGAGCTCGTCGCGCGCGGCCCGGTACCCGGCGCTTTCGCCGGGCAGCCGGCTACCTGTCATGACCTTGCTCCTCGGTACGTGGCCCTCCGGCCATGGTGCCATCCTGGCCGGCCCCGGCCCGGCCGGCCGCTCGAATACGGTCGGCTACCAGGCCGCGGTCAGCACGCCGGGGGTCCAGGGGATCGGCGTGTAGTGACGGTCGCGCAGGATCCCGGCGCTGGCCCCTGGCTCGGTCCCGCTCACGATCACCACCCGGCCGGACGTGCTGGTCCACAGCACCTGCTCGTAGCTGCCCTGGCGGACCGGCAGGTAATTGAGCACGGCCATGGGCTGGCCGGTGACCGTCGACATCCGGACCAGCTCCTGGCTGGCCGCCGCGGCGTGCCCTGGCCGGGGCCCGGTCTTGACCTCCCGGACCGCCACCAGGGCCTGTTCATCGGGGGTCAGCACCACATCGCGCCAGGCCGGCCAGGTCTTGGCCAGCACGTCGCTGACGGGCCGGCTGTCGGCCATCAGGTCGGCACCGGACTTGGCCACATTCAGCACCCGGACCGAGCCGGCCCCGGCGAAGGCCAGCGTCTGCTCGTCGGTGGTCCACGAGATCCAGCCGCTGCTGGCGCTCAGGCCGGTCACCGCGCAGCCGGCGCACAGCGACGTGCCGCCCCAGCTGTGCTGCGACCCGCTGGCCAGGTCGACGACCTGGAGCTGCTGGGGTGAGTCGATGCCAGAGGCCACGGCCAGCTGGCGGCCGTTGGGCGACAGGGCCAGTCCCCACGCCCTGGCGCCCTTCTCCAGGTAGGGCACCGGCAGTGCGTCCAGCTGGGCCCGGCGGGCCGGCGCCCGGCGGGACGGGTGGATGCGCAGCACGAACAGGCGCACCTGCGGCGCGGGCGGGAACCGCTCGGCGGCCAGCACGAACGTGCGGTCGTCCCTGGCCGCGGTGACCATGGTGAAGGTGTCGAAGGGCTGAGGCGGCGCGACCGTCGCGATCGTGGCGCCCGTCGCGGTGGCCCGGACCACGGCGCTGGCCCGCGACCGGGTCTTAGCCCGGCCGAGCGCGGTGGCCACGGTCAGGGCCACGTAGTAACGCGGCACCCCCCGCGCCGCCGTCACCGGGGCAGCGGGCGCCTCGGGCCCGTAGGCCGTCTCCGCGCCGCCCGCCTGGTGCCGGTGCAGCACGCTGCCTAGGCTCGCGGCCGCGCCGAGCACGACGGCGACCATCACGGCCGAGCTGGCCACCGCGGCCCAGGCCCTGGCCCGGCCGGCTGCGGGCGGCACGGCCTCGCGGCTGAGCCAGGAGCGGCGCCGGGCCGGGAGGATCAGCGGCGGCACCGACTCGGCCGGGACCTCGTCGGCGACCTCGCGGAACGCGCCCCGCAAGCTCTCCTCGATGGACCTCACACCGCCTCCTTCAGGATGCGGCCCAGACCGTCCAGGGCCCGGTGCATGGTGGACCGCACGGTGCTGGGCCGCACGCCCATCACCCGCGCGATCTCGTCGTCGGGCAGGTCGAGGTAGAAGCGCAGCACTAGGGCCTCCCGCTGACGGGTCGGCAGCCGCTGCACCGCGTTCATCAGCTGGCTGCGCTCCTCGCTGCTGAGCATGACGGCCTCGGCCGACTCCGCGTCGACCTGGTGGGTGACCCGGCGGCGCAGCACGGCCCGGTGGCGCAGCACCGACCGGCAGCCGTTGAGCACCGACGTGCGCACGTAGGGCAGCGCCTTCCCGCTCTCGGCCAGGTGCTCCCAGCGCTTGAACAGCCCGCAGAACGCGTCCTGCACCACGTCTTCCGCGCTGGCCCGGTCGCCGAGCGTGATGTAGGCCAGGCGGATCAGCGGCAGGGCGTGAGCCTGGTAGAGCGCCCCGACCGCGGCCTCCGCGTTATCGCTGGTCACCCACCGCGGCAGGGCCGGGTCAGGGCTGCGCAGCGCGCCGACAGGACCGAACTCATCGGACTCCATGTCTTTCAGACGCACGGCGCTGCTCTCCGCTGCTTCTGAACCGGCTCCGGATTCATGACAATTGTGCTCCAGATCCGGCCGGCCCGCTCGCGCCCGCGGGCCCCTTGGTCAGCTCATCTCATCCGCGCCCGGCCAGGCTGCGGCCGCGCTGCTCCACGCCCATCTCGCCGTAGGGGTAGTCCACCGGCCGCGGGTCGCTGACTACGTCCAGCGTGGCGCTCTCCTCCTCGGTCAGGCGCAGGCCGGCCGCCCGCAGGTTGGCCTCCAGCTGGTCCATGCTGCGCGCGCCCAGGATCGTCGAGGTCACGGCGGGCCGGGCGGTAACCCAGGCCAGCGCCACCTCGGCGGTGGACACCTCGCGCTGCTCGGCGATCTTCTGCACCGCGTCGATGACCGCCCAGGTGCGCTCGCTGCCGCGGCGGTCATAGGCCTCCATGCCGCGGTCCGGGTCCTCGCCCAGCCGGGTGGCCCCGGCCGGGCGCTGGTCGCGCCGGTACTTGCCGGACAGCCAGCCGCCGCCCAGCGGGCTCCACGGCAGCAGACCCATCCCCGCGTCCTGCGCGGCGGGCACGATCTCCCACTCGATCTCCCGGACCAGCAGGCTGTACTGCGGCTGCAAAGTGACCGGCTGGGCCAGGCCGAGCGCCCTGGCCACGTGCACCGCCTTGGTCAGCTGCCAGCCCGTGAAGTTGGACAGGCCGTAATAGCGGATCTTGCCCGCGCGGATGAAGCCGTCGAGGGTGCGCAGCGTCTCTTCCAGCGGCGTCCACGGGTCGAACGCGTGGACCTGGTACAGGTCGATGGCGTCCAGCCCGAGGCGGCGCAGCGATCCGTCCAGCGCGCGGGTCAGGTGCCGGGTGGACAGCCCGTCGCCGTTGGGGAAGCGGTCCAGGGGAAACCGGCCCTTGGTGGCCAGCACGACCGGCTCGGTCAGGTCGGCCGGGCGGCTGGCGAACCAGCGGCCGATGATCTCTTCCGATACTCCGTGGCTGTAGACGTCGGCCGTGTCGACGAAGTTGCCGCCCGCCTCGACGAACCGGTCGAGCTGCCGGTGGGCGCCCGCCTCGTCGGTCTCGGACCCGAAGGTCATCGTGCCCAGGCAGTACGCCGACACCGCGCAGCCGCTGTGTCCCATGGTGCGATATTCCATAGTTGCCACCCTAACGCGGAGATCATCACCGTCCCCGGGCTCGGTCGCCGCGTGCCGACGGTGCCGCAGGTCAGCGGCCTGGTTGCGGTCTGGGAGCCGAGTCAGGACCGTTATAACCTCAGGGGAAGGCAGGCCGCACCTGGAGGGAGCCCATGCTCACAGCGCAGATGGTTGACCGCATCGTCCGGTTCAGCGGAGACCTGCCGGTGACCTCCGTCTACGCCCGGGTCGACGCCGACCCGGGCCGCCGCGAGGACCTGCAGGCCCGGATGTCGAGCATGCTGGACCAGATCCGGCCGCTGGCCAAGAACGGCTCGCTCGGACACCAGGCCCGGCTGTCGGTCCGTGACGACATCGCGCGGATCAAGGCGGCGCTGGCCGAGGAGCGCTGGAAGCCCGGCGGCATCGCCATCTTCGCGTGCAGCGGCCGCGACCTGTACGAGGAGGTGGCGCTGCCGCAGGGGGTGCGCGACCGGGTCATGGTCGACGCGGTGCCCTACGTGCGGCCGATGCTCACCGTGCTGGACGAGCTGCACCGGACCTGCGTGGTGCTGGTGGACCGGGCCGGGGCGTGCGTGTGGGAGGTCTACCAGGACGAGATGCGCGAGCTGAACAACATTCGCGGCCAGGCGCTGCGCAAGTCCAGCTACGCCGACGGGCTGGCCGAGTACCGGGTCAGGAACAAGTCCGACGAGCTGACCAAGCGCCACTACCGGAACGTGGCCCAGGTGCTGGAGGACCTGTTCCGGCCGGGCGACTTCGACCTGCTGGTCATCGGCGGCCACGACTACGAGGTGCCGGCCTTCACCGAGTTCCTGTCGCCCGCGCTGCGCTCGGCCGTGGCGGGGACGTTCAGCATCGACCCCGGCGCGGCGAGGCTGGCCGCGATCCGGGCCCACGCCGACAAGATCCTGGCCCGCTACGAGCGCGACGCCGCGCAGCGGCTCGTGGCCGGCCTGGAGGACCGGGTGGTGGCCGGCGGGCTGGCGGCGGCGGGGCTGGGCACCTGACTGTGGGCCGGCTCGGTGGCCGCCGTGCAGACGTTGGCCATCCTGGACGGCGCGCAAGAGCCGGGCGTGGTCTGCGACCAGTCCCGGTGGCTGGGGCTGGCCGGAGACACCTGCCCGCTGTGCGGGCGGCCGACCCGGCGATCCCCGGACGTGATCGCCGAGCTGGCCGAGGTGGTGGCCGCGGAGGGCGGCACCGTCCGGCACGTGGCCGGCGGCGACTGGCTGGCCGACTACCAGGTGGCCGCCGCGCTCCGCTTCCAGCCCCCGCCCGCCCCTGTCCTGGACTGACCTCCACCCCCAACCGGCACCGCAGCCCCGCCCCCGCCGGCACCGCCACC
>Ga0134126_10003795_pt1 | contig 18919 bp, 12 predicted proteins | sample KB31752_FD_96881 | JGI IMG/M metagenome (GOLD analysis project Ga0134126, IMG submission 96881) | Terrestrial soil microbial communities with excess Nitrogen fertilizer from Kellogg Biological Station, Michigan, USA - KB3-175-2 | ecosystem: Environmental > Terrestrial > Soil > Unclassified ...
CAAAAACCAAACGAACAAAAAAGCAGCGATCCGCTTATTACCATCCGAGAACGAATGATTCTTGATCACGAAATAAAGTAGATTCGCCGCCTTCTCCTCGACACTGGGATACAGATCCGCACCACCAAAGGTCTGATAGATCGCCGCCAGCGAACCCTGAAACGACTCATCCTTCTCATTGCCGAACAGCGTGCTCCCACCGAATTTATCACGCAAACTGTATATGGCCCCCATGGCCGTGTCATAGGTGATCTGAAACAACTGCCTCGGCGAAGTCGCCTCGATCTCCAGCACCTGGTGATCGTACTTATCGAGCACATCCAGCGCATAGGTAAAATCCGTCAAGACGCGCAGCAATCCGGTAGCCTGATCATTGGAAAGAGCATGATTATTAGTTACATTGTTGATAAGAGCAACAGCCTTTTTCAACGCTTCATATTGTTCCTTTTTTTCCTGGATCTTCTTTTCATTGAGCGCATACCCCTGCAACAAATAGGATTTGAGTACTTTGTTTGCCCAGATCCGAAAGGTAGTCCCCTGTTTGGATTTAACCCGGTATCCTACTGAAATGATTACATCCAGCGAAAACAGGTCCAGCTTTCGCTGAATCGCGCGATTGCCTTCTTGTTGCCGGACGAGCGTTTCCTGAACATTTGTTGCTCGATCCAGTTCTTTTTCTTCAAAAACATGTTTTACGTGTAGACCGATATTCTGGCGGGTAGTTTGAAAAAGCTCCGCCATTTGAACGGTTGTCAGCCATACTGTATCCTGTGCAACGGTCACTTCAATGGATGCTCCTTCATTGGGTGCTCTGTAGATGACGATTTCCCTCTTTTCATTGGGTTCCATAAATAATCGATTTAAAGCTCGCTCCAACCATAAAGGATTTCTTTATAATTCACTCTGCAAATTACAAAATTTGTTGAGCTTTAAACCAATTATTTTGATTATACGCCAAATTTATTGCCTAGGATCTTCGCACCCCTACTCACTCCTCAACGCCCTCACCGGATTCCGCACCGCCGCCCGCAAAGTCTGAAAAGACACCGCCACACAAGTCACCCCCACCGTACAGAAAAGCGCCCCCGCAAACACCTCCCATCCCAACGAAGTCCGGTAAGCAAAATCATTCAGCCACCGCGTCATCAGCAAAGCCGCCAACGGCGCCGCCACCAAAAAGGCGATCCCGATCAGCTGCAAAAAATCGCGCGTAAGCAAAAACGAAATATCCCGCACCGAAGCCCCCAGCACCTTGCGTATCCCCACCTCCTTGGTCTTCTGCTCGATCATAAAGGCCAGCAGCCCCACGAGCCCGAGGATATTGATCGCGATGGACAAACCCGTGAACAACTCGAAAAGCTGCTGTGTACGCCGGTCGTCTTTATAAAGTGCATCCACATCCGCATCAAGAAATTTCGCGTCGAAGATCGCCTCCGGATACACGGCATGGAAAGCCTTCTCGATCGCATCCATGGTGGCGGGGGTATAGCCGCTCGCAAGCTGGATGCCCACGTTGTAATAAAAAAACGGGAAAGGTACCAGGATCACCGGCGTCACCGCCGTCCGCATCGACGCCACATGGAAGTCTTTGACGACACCAATCACCGGCGCTGCAACATCGTTGAACCCAAAGGTGACCATCTGGCCGATCGCCTCCTGTGGCGTCCGGTAGCCCAGCGCGCGAACGGCCGTCTCGTTGAGCACAAAACCATATCGCTTCAGCGAGTCAGGCACGTCGCTCGCCACTTTACGCTCGTCGCCCTCGTTGAACCATCGGCCGGCCAGGAGCTGGAGGCCATAGACATCGAGATAGTTCCGGTCCGCCGCCTTCACGTTGACCGACATCGGTTTTGTCTTGAAGAGTTCGCGCCGGTTAAAACCAGTGCCCGCCGAATTTTCCGCGACGGGTGCGCCCAGCGAGAAGGAGAACTTGCCGATGCCCGGAATATTCTCCAGCCGGCTGCCCAGGGCGCGTATCTTATCCGCCTTGTTATCGACGCCCACGTCGACCACGAGGTTCTTATTAAAGCCCAACGGCTGGGTGCGGACGTATTGCATCTGTCGGCTCACCACAAAAGCGCAGATGATCAGTATCTGCGCCGTCATAAACTGAAAGACTACCAAACCCCGCCGCAGGAACACCATGGAAGATTTTGGCGTGGAGACCTTGCTCTTCAGCGCCATCACCGGGTTGAAACGCGACAACACGAAGGCGGGGTAGATGCCGCTCAGGATCGAGACCAGCACCCAAAGCACGAGAAGGAAGGCGACACTCATCCATCCCAGCCAGGCCGTAGGGATCTGTTTGTCGAGAAAGTGATTCAGCGATGGCAGAAAAAAGCCCGCCGTCGCCGCCGCGGCGCCAACCACAAGCCCCGTCAGCACAAAAGTCTCCGTGAGCATCTGCCGCATCAGCTCGACACGCGTCGCGCCAAGCGTCTTGCGAATGCCCACCTCTTTGGATTTCTTCAACGCAAGCGCCGTCGACAAGTTGGTATAGTTGATACACGCAGCGAGGATCAGGAACAAGCCGATTGCCGCCAGCAGGCCCAAATACGAACTGTTGATGGTATAAGCCGGATTGCTATCGGTAAAATTGGTATCGTAGTGGACTGCCCGCAGTGGCTGTAGCACAAGATGCGTCTTGTTCGTCGGGTCCTTGCTGACGAGATTGTCGTGGACGAGATCGCCGAGGATGCGGTCCGTATGCGCCACCTGGCCGGGGATGCCGTCGCCGCTCAGGCCCACATAAGTATAGCCCGAGGCGGTCAGCGACCACTGATCCAGCGAAAAGCCGCCGATAAAGTCTTTGTTGAACGAAGCGTAGGAAACTAAAAGGTCGTAGGGCAAATGGGTGTTGGGTGGGGGATCGGCCACCACCGCCGCCACGCTAAGATCCAACTCGCTATTCAGTTTAAACCGCTTCCCAATAGGATCGGCAGTGCCAAAAAAGCGCTTGGCCGTGGTTTGCGTAAGCACCGCATAACCTTTCTCGGCGAACGCATGCTGCAAGCTACCCGCCAGGACCTTCAAGGGAAACAGTCTCGGAAAAACGCTGTCGACGAAGGCCATGGCCCCGGCTTTCATGATCTGCTGTCCCGGAAGCTGGATGCCGCTCTCCTTATCGTAATCGATCTGGCTCACCAAAGTCCCCGGCATCGCCGCCCTCAGCGCGGACGCAAGCGGATAAGGCGTCACGGCCCCGTACTTCGGCCCATGATCGTCCTGGGTCTGATTCACGACGCGGTAGACCTGCATGCCGTCGGTCGTGTTCTTATCGAAGCTGGTCTCGTAGATGATCAGCAAGGCGATCAGCAAGCACGCAGTCACGCTGATGTATAGCCCCGAAAAATTCAGTAAGAAGAATCCTTTGTCATTGCGCAGCCTCCGCCAGGCCGCTTTGAAATAGTTGGTCAGCATACTCCCTCCCTCCCAAAAAAATGCCAATCCCCCAACACCCTGCCCATCAGTCGGTTACCCGCCCATTCACCCCTGTCTTTGTCCGCTTTCGATACATCCCCCGTCCGCCCGCGGCCAACCCAGTGCATCACTCCTTCACCACCTTCACCGTCTCCCGCATCTCCCCCCCAACCAAAGAAACAACATACACCCCCGAAGCCAACCCCGAAGTCCCCGGCAAAACAAAAGTATTGACACCCGCCACTAGCGTAAAAACGGAATTCGACAACAGCCGCCCGGATAGATCCATCAACCGCACACTCACCGGCCCGCCGCTTACAGCCGTCACCCGCAACGTACACGAAGTAGTAAAAGGATTGCTCAAAACGACCACCCCACGCCCGCCCGAAGTCACATCCACCACCACTACCGGACTATAAGTAAACGTCCCATCATCATTCACCATCTTCAACCGATAAAAGTTCTCCCCCACCCAAGGATTCCCCACAAAATATTGATAAGCACCCGCACCCCCGGCCCCCGAAGCCCCCGCCGCCACGACCCCAAGCGGCGAAAACGCAACCCCACCCGCAGACCCCTCGACCTCATATCGCAAAAAACCCACCTCATCCGCCACCTGCCATTTCAGCAGCACCCCCGTCCCCTGCATCACCCCCGTAAACCGCTCCAACCTCACCGGCAACGGCAGCCCCACCGGCCCCGCCACATAAAATCCGCTGAACCCCGCCACCGGAAAGCTGACCTCCCACCAATTCTTCGCGCTGTTCCATATGACATTGCTCGAACCAGGAGAGATCAGCACCGATGCAGGCCCCGATCCTGTCCAACCGGAGTAATTGCCGGGTAGGGTTCCCGACCCGTGATATTGCGTAATGGTGAGCCGCGCCGCACCCGCCGCATCCGACGACGAAGCAGGCAGCGCCATTGCAGGATTATTCACCACCGCATTGTATGCATTGAATTCGCTCTGTAAAAAATAAAGGGTGACCGTTGCCGTAGAAGAAGACGCATTCGAAGCCGGCGTGATGTCATAATGCCGCGTCACATAAGGCACCCCCTGATAACTCTGAACCGAACCGTCCAACGTCACACTCGCCGTCACCGAACCGCTCACCGGCGAAGCCCCCGAAGCGATAAGAGAAGCAATATCATTACAACTGCCATCCGTCACGGACGAAGTACCCGACCCCACCGTAAAAGTCGAAGAAGCCGACGCCGAAGCCAAAGAAGCCGGCGCCGTCACCGTCACGACCCCAACCGCCAAAGGATCCGAAACACCAACGCTATCCACTACAGGATGTATATCATCCGTCCCCGCAACCCCATTGTCCGTAAACGTCACCGTCTCGGAGCCGTTAGACTGGATCGACCCCTGTGAGCCCGTGAGCGCCCCCTGCGTCGAAGAAAACGTCATCGACAGCCCAACAAACGCCCCGAGATTCGCAGCAGCAATAGTACCGCCGGCGCTGTTCCTGGTAAAACCCGTCGTCACCACGGTCGAATTCCCGCCAGTGCCGGAACAAATCCCCGCCGAACCAACGCTACTAGTGAGCTCCATAAACGAACTGACGATCAAAGACCCGGAACCGCCGCTGCCCGTCATGCCGGCATGCGGGTCCGTAGCGCTCACCGGCGATACATTTCTCCCCCACCAATTATCGGTAATCTCGACATTGCCCCCACCCGAAGTCGGCGCCATCGCCACATCGGGGAATGAGCCCGCCGTATTCTTATAAAAACGATTGTATTTGATAATAGCATTAGCCGATCCAACATACTCTATATCGATCGCCCCACCCGCCCCCTGGGGGTTCGTATTGCTTAAAAATTTGTTCTGAGTGATCGAAATGGAGGAGGAGATACCGCTCGCCGCCGAGATCTGTATAGCCCCGCCGCCAATCGTCAGCCCTTCGAAGGTCGCAATAGAATTCCCCTGAAACGTGCAGCCCGTCACCGTCAGCGAGCCCGCAACGGTCTGCACAAAATAGGCCAGCGCCCCGCCATTGCCATCTGCCGTCGAATTATTCATAAAACTGCAGTTGGTAAAAGTAAAGGCGCCGCCACCCGACATATGTACCGCCCCGCCATCCGCACCTCCTGCGGCCGGCGCCACCGCATTGTTCAAAAAGCTACAATTGGTAAACGTCGTCGTATTACCCGGCCCGCCCGCCAGGATCGCCCCGCCGCCGAGAATATCATTCGCGTTGCCATCCTCGAACGTCACTCCCGTTATCGACACATTGAGATTCAAAAACGAACCCGACGCATTCAACGTTAAGATTTTGTCCGTCGACGGCCCCTGGATGATCACCGCACCACCCTGGGTCACGATCGTCAACGTCTCATTGTTGTTATTCCCGAAGGTGATAGAACTGCTGAGCACATACGTCCCCGCGTTGATGATGATCGTATTGGTTGCCCCGGCGACATCCGCAGTCGCGAATGCACTTATAAGCTGTGCCGGATTGGACACCGTAATACTGGTAGCATAGCCGCACACCGGCACAAGCAAAAACAGTAGAATTATTTTCATATAAAAAGGTTTACCTGTCACGGGCCGCAATATCAACCATGGGGTGGATATTCACCCGCCGTACAAATACCTATAGTAACCGCCAGGAAAGGCATCAGATTATTGTGCGGCTGGCCGCCGCCCGTCGCACCGATCAACGTGGCGTTTAATGCCTGCGGGTTCGTCATCTGTGAAGCAAAAAAATTGGGGACCGGCCTCTGGTTCCCCGGGTCGGACCAAACGCCATTCGCCGGAGACGCAACATTGGCGCCCGGCAGCGCCGCCGGATGATGCGAGTGCATCGCCAGTTGGTCGGAATTGAGATGCGCCACGGTCTCACCACCGTTCTCGCCAAGAAAGCGCGGCGAAAGCCCTGGCCCCTGCCCTGCTGACATCGGCGACTGACCAATGAGGTTAGGTACCTGGAAGGTGGTGGTCCCGTTACCACCATAGGTCACTCCGACAATCGAAAAAAGCGCGGTTTGCCGCTGGATCGGCATGAGCGCGCCGTCGCAGCGAACATACTCTCGCGGCGCAAAACCGCAGGCAAACATCGTAATCTCTCCTACATAAGGCATAATGATCTTTTTAAAAATGATTAAGGCTTCGTCGGGAAGATCCCCGACATCGCAATACATACATTCAAGGCCAGGAAAGGCGACATATTCTGGTGAGGGACGGCCAGACCCGAGGTAAACAAAGCCTGCGCCGACATCGCCAGCACGGGATTCGACCCGTAGACCTGGTAATTCGTATTCGACGCCCAATTGTTACCCGCGCCGCTGGGCTTGTCCGGCGAGTTCGAGCTCGCGGTAGCGGTATGGTTATGACCTGGCATCTCGTTAATGGTCAGCGCATGCTGCGACTCCCCTCCGGTCTGACCCCAGACATAGCGGTTACCAAGGAAATCACCCCAGTTCATCGGCGTCCTGCCGCGGAAATCCGGGAGGTTGAAATACGTCCGGTTATCGCCGCCAAACGTATCTCCAAGCAGACTGTACAAGGCCGTATACGAGGCTATCGGTAACTGCTGACCGTTACATTGCAGCCAGCCCCGCGGCGCAAAGTCAAAAGAAAAAATGCGGATCTCCGAGAGATATTGCATGATGATAAGAGTTTAAAAATTTTATAAAACAGCTGGCTGCTCCGGTTCAAAGGCGTTCTCATTCGGGCGTGACGGAAATATCCCGATATAGGCGATGATAAAGTTCACGCACAAGAAAGGAGATATATTGTCGTGCGGCACGCTTTTTCCAGCCGTGCTGATCCCCAGCGAAGACATCTGCGGCATGATCTGCTCGGCGGCATGATAGCAGTCCGTTGTGCCCGGCCCCCAGGCGAGCCCCTTGGGCGAGTCGTTACCCCCCTTATCCGACGCCTTCACCGGATGGGAGTGAGGAGGCAAGTTGGACTCTATAAGCGCGACCTCCTCCGCTCCACCCGCCAGTCCCAGGGGATAAGTTCCGATGTAATGGACCGGGACCCGGCCACGCATATCAGGAAGATTGAAATTAGTGATACCATCTCCGCCATACGTCGTCCCGATAAGCGAAAAGAGGGTGATGTAGGTAGATATAGGAACGGATGAGCCGTTACAAAACAAAAATCCATCGGGCGCATAATTGCCGGAAAACATCCGGATCTCTCCGATCATCTGGTCGTCTGGCATAGCAGGTGCATCTGGCATAGCTTAGGGTTTATTGGTTAATAGGGCCTAAAACTAGCCCGAAACCCTGCGCCAATCCGGCACCATGTATGTAAACAACAGGAATTTGTATGTGAACGACCCGAACCCCGGGGCCACCCGACGACCCCCTACTTGAAGTAAAACTTATTCAAAAACTCATCCCGGTAGTTCCGGCCAAGCGGCAACGAGAGCTTCCCGATCCATACCTCCCCCTCCGAAAACGAAGACATGCGGTCGATATTTACCGCATAACTGCGATGGATACGTACCAGTTTCTTGAATTGGATCTTCTCCAGCAGCTGCGCCAGTGACACCCGCAAAGCAAACTTCCGGTCCGGCGTATAGAGCTGCACGTAATTATTGTCCGCCTCCAGATAAAGGATATCCTGCAACGCGATCTTCACGAACTGCACATTGTTCTTCACAAAGATGCTGTCCTCCAGCTGCAGGATCATCTCCTTATCCGCCCCGGCCCCAGTCGACCCCCCACCCGAAGCGCCCGTCGAACCCCCAGCCGAAGCCCCGGTCGAACCAAGGCGAGCCGCCCCACCGATAGGAATAACCGCCGCCCCATCAGCCCCCGCGCCAATCGCGCCCCCACCAAGCACGGCCCCCCGCGCCACCGCAAAATTCGCGAGCGCCAGCTCGATGGCAATCCGCACATTCGGCATACTATACGGCTTCGACAAAAAGGCCGCCGGATGCGTCCCCTTCACCCGCTCCACCGTCCTGGCATCCGTCAACGCACTCAGATACACGATCGGCACCGCCCGCAACCGCATCAGCTCAGCGGCCGTATCGACCCCATCCAGCCGCCCGCGAATATGAATATCCATCAGCACAATATCGACCATCTCCCGCGAAAAGACCTCACAAGCCTCCTCGAACGTATCGGCGATGCCCGCAACCCGATACCCATCCCGCTCCAGCCCCGCGGCCAGCTCCAGCGCGATCACCTGCTCGTCCTCGACTATCAGAATATTGATCTGCATATCAAGCCGCCTCCTCATTAGGTATAATAATAGTGATCTCCGTCCCTGAAACCACCCCCATCCGCTGCGTCGCCCGCAGCTGCTTACAAAGCGCCCCGATAAGCTGCTTCCCAAACGACTCCTTGCCCTGCCGCCACCGCTCCTCATCGATCCCCACCCCATTGTCCCTCACTAGAAGATTCAAATAACCACCCTCCCGCTCCAGCGAGATCCTCAGCGAAGGCCGCTCGATCCCCTGGTAAGCGTATTTAAAGGCATTGGTCACAAGCTCATTGACGATCAACCCTATCGGCAAGGCATGATCGATATCCAGCACATCGGTGCACACGGAGATCTCCAGGTCAAACCGGTCCCGATCATACCCATACGACGACAACAACGACTCGCAAAGATCGACCAGGTATTCGCGGATGTTCACGACATTCAATGCGTCGTTATTATAAAGCCGCTGGTGGATGAGGCTCATGGCCTGCACCCGGTCCTGGCTCTCCTGCAAAACACTCACCGTCGCCGCATCCTCGCTCCTGTAACGTTGCAGACCCAGCAAAGAAGAAACGATCTGCAAATTGTTCTTGACGCGGTGGTGCAGCTCGCGCAACATGACCTCGAGCCGAACGCGCTGATCGGCGATTTGCCGCTTCTGCGTCCGCAGCCGCGCGATCAGGTAGCTAAAGCCCGCCACGACGACGACGAGCAAAACCAGCACGACGACAAGGAACGCGATCTCCTTGCTCTTAGCTGAATTCTCCGAGTTGAGTGTTCGGATGTCCATCTCTTTTTTTACGCCGTTGTATTTCTCCTGCAAGGCGACGACTTCTTTTGTCTTGGCCAGGCTCGTCATACTGTCGTTGAGATCCATGGCTGCCTTATAATAGTGGAGCGCGCTGTCGTACCGTTTGCCCTCATCGAAGCAAACATAAAGTTGGTCATACGAATCGTAACGGCGGTCCGCGAGATCCAGCGCCGTCGAAATCGCCAGCATATCCCGGGCATAAAAGATCGCGCTATCGACCTTTCCCAAAGCAAGGTAAGCCTCCGAAAAGTTGTTGTCATTATAGGTAAGTGCGGCGCGGTTATTCCTGGCCCGGTTGAAGTCCTGCGCAAGCCGGCAATAGCGGATCGTCCCACGCGGGTCATTCTTGTACTCGAGAAAGATCTGCGAGATATTGTTATAGAACATCCCCAACATGTCCTTTCCCTTGCCGCTTCGGTTAACCAGGTCGAGTGCGAGAAGATACCGCGCATAGGCCGTATCGTAATAGGTCGAAAATTCTTTGCTCTTGGCCTTATCGCGATAGATGATACCCTGCGTGTTGAGGGCGTTGCACATTCGCGCCGTGTCATGGCCAAAAGAGAAAAAGCCATAGGCCTGGTTCGCCTGATCGATGGCCTGGTTGATCAGCATCGGGTTCCTGTTCCTCGCCGACATGTCCTTGAAGAGAAGCGCGGTGCACATCGCGCAATTGCCGTCGCCGAGCCAGTCATGAAGCGAATCATAGATGGCCCTCGCCTCCGTGAAGTAGGGCATGACGGCAGTATAGTCGCCTTTGCTCCGAAAGTAATTTCCGATTTGGATGCCCGCGTCCGCATACTCCTGACGGTTATGATTGGTGATGGCCAGGGCGCGCGCCTGCAGCAGATAGTAATTGGCGGAATCGGGATCGGTCTCGAAGAAGGGGTGGGCCTTCCGCATCAGGGCTTTGAAACGCGCCGTATCCGCAAGTGCCGGCCCCTCAGCATGCAAGTACACGACGAAGCACAACCACAAAGTGAGCAATGACAGGATTCGCATCAGGTGGGTTTGGTGGAGAAAGGTACCAACTTCCCTCGAAATATACGTAATAAGTATTAACACCTACCGTCGCCCCCGCTACACCTCAACGACCAGGTCGGTTCGCCGGCCGCGCCCCCGTCACCCCATCCGGCAACGGCACGTTAACCGCCTTCCCAAGATAAACGACCCGCCTCAACGGCGTCGCAGTAACAGCGGAACCAACACCAACGCCCTCACCGACCATAACGACATTGAACACCCGCCGCCTCAACATCCCCGGAAAAGACCCATGAGTCTCCCCGATCTCCAACATATGCCGCTTGTCATGATAAGCAAGCTTAATGGTAGCAAACTGCCCCTCCTCATAGGCATACCCGTCATTCGCATCCTCATAAAGCGTGAACGTCCCATCCCCGCCGGGATAGATCCGCAGCTCGATCGTATCGGCCGGCCGTTGAGTGGCATACTCGAGCTCAGGCCCAAGAGGCACCACAGATCCCGCACGCACATAAAGCGGCATCACCCCGATGGGCGCAGCAGCATCAACATGCTGCCCGCCATGCACCCGCTTGCCCGTCCAGAAATCATACCACGTCGCATTAGGCAAGTATACCGAACGCGAAGATACCCCCGGCGTCGTCACCGGGTTCACGAGGAAAGCCGGCCCGAACATGTATTGATCGCGAACAGCAAAAACCGCGGTATCCTCCGGAAAATCAAAAGCCAGGTCGCGCATGATGGTATAGTTGTCCTGCGTCACCGCCCCGGCAAGCGAATAGATATAAGGCATCAGCCGATACCTGAGATTATCATAAGAAAGCAGGATCTTACGAGTCGCCTCATCCCAATTCCGCGAATACAACGCCCGCTCGCCCTTGCCGTGAATGCGGAAGATCGGGCAGAACGCCCCGAACTGGAACCAGCGGGTGAAGAGTTCCCTATTAGCCGGCGTACTCCAATTCGGCGCCTGCCAGTTGAGATGATACCCGCCGATATCCGAAGTCCAATAGGGAATGCCCGAAGCGCAAGCGTTGATCCCCTGCGGCACCTGGTCCTGGAAATCATGCCAGGTACACTGGATATCGGATGACCAAAGGGTGGCGGCATTCCGCTGCTCCCCCGCAAAGCTCTGCCGCGCGAGGAAGAAGGCACGCTTGCCGGGGATATCCTTACGCCAACCCTTATAGACCCCGTCGGTATGCATCAGCGAATAGGTATTGAAGTAATCCACGCCCCGGCCCGTATAGAACTGCGCCAGCCGCCGCGCGTCGAGCAGATTGCCGTTGTCCGGCTCACACTGGTCGATCCACCACGCATCCCAGCCATAGCGTTTAATAAGGCTATCCCGCGCCTGCTCCCAGTAAAGCTTACGCGCATTCGGATTATGCGCATCATAATAGGTGTCGAAGGTATGCGTCACCACATTGTCCCAGGTGATCGACGTCAATCCCCCAATGGCGGCAAGCGCGTTATAGTCGTTCGTCCCCTTGCCAAACACCGGCCAGATGGAGATCATCCCATGGAGGTTTTCTGCGTGGAGGGTGTCCAGCATACCCTTGGGATCAGGGTACCTAACAGGATTCATCACGTGCGAACCGATGGGCAGCGGCTCCCAATAATACCAGTCCTGCACGATAACGTCCACGGGTATATGCCGCGAGCGGTAACCAAAACCCGCCGCCAGCACCTCCTTCTGGGTCATATATCTATCCTGCGACTGAAAGAGTCCGTAAGCCCACTTCCCAAACATCGGCGCCCTGCCCGTCGCATCACGGTAGAGCGAGATGATCTTGTCGAAGGTCGGCCCATAGAAGAAATAGTAGTCGACCTGGTTGCCGCTCTCCGAAACATATTTGAATTTGGTATTGCCGTCGACGCCGCCATAGAATTTGGAAGCCGAATAGTTATCCCACATCAACCCATAACCGCGCGTCGAAAGCAGCACCGGGATGGCGCCCGTCATATATTTGATCAGCATATCCTGGTCGCGGCCCTTGTAGTCGATCGCGCCCGAGTCGAGCGGATGACAGCCGAGCCCGAACAACCCCTCGTCGGCGGGACTCTCGAACTGCGTCGAACAGCTAAAGGTCGAGATCGAAGTGGCCAGCACCTGCCGGTCCATCCATTTATTGTTGCGGCCATCCTCGGCAAGGATCACCCGTCCCCCGAGGTCCGAATAGCTCACCGCATTGGTGGCCTTGTCGACGACGATCCGCAGCCGGGCCGTGACGATGACCACCTCGTTCCCCGTCTCCGAAACCGTAAAGGCCCCCGCCGGACTAAATCGATTGTTGACGACCAAACTCAGCCGCTGCTGCAGCCGCGGCTCGATAGAATACTGTACCTCGATAATGTCCGGTGTGCATACCCGGACCTTCATCGCGCCTACGTCGAGCGAGAAGGCGACGCCATCGGACTGCTTCTGCCAGGATTTCACGGTAGCATGCACTTGCCCCGCACCGGCAACCAAAGCCAGGGTCAGGAAGCTAAAAAGGAAATTTCGCATGCGCCAATATACCGCATTTTTTAATCGATTGCATCGGCGCAATATATCAAATTCTGTCAGTATGTATTCATTTCTACTCACTCCGCAGCGCCCGCACCGGGTTCGCCCGCACCGCCTTCCAGGTCTGATAACTCACCGTCGCCAGCGCAGTAGCCAGCGCCGCCACGCCGGCCACCAAAAAGATCCCCGCACCCATCGGCGCCTGGTAAGCGTATCCGCTTAGCCAGCGCTCCATACCCCACCACGCCAGCGGCGTCGCGATGGCAAAGGCGATCGCAATCAGCAACAAAAATTCCCGCGACAACAAAACGAACAACAAGCCCGCCCGCGCGCCCAGCACCTTCCGGATACCGATCTCCTTGGTCCGCTGCTCGACGGTAAAGATGGACAATCCCAGCAAACCCAGACACGAGATCACGATCGCCAGCAAGGCAAAGATGGTGCTCAGCGTCCCGGTTATCTGTTCGCTCCGGTAAAGCTTGGCATACTCTTCATCCGCAAACTGATACGAAAAAGGAAAAGCGGGATTCATCGTCTTGCAAAGCCGCGCCAGCCCATCCAGCGCCCCCTGGGTCTCACCGGCCCGCACGCGGACGAGCATCGTCCACACCTCGTCCTGTACCCCGGGCCGCAAGATGAGCGGATGGATGGCGTCGTGAAACGACTGGAAATGAAAATCCCGCACCACCCCGACAATCGTTCCCTTCCGTCCCCAAAAGGATATCCGACGCCCTATCGGTTGTTTATAACCCATCAGCGCCGCGGCGCTCTGGTTGATGATATAGGAATTCGAATCCGCGCGGATGTTTTTATAGAAGTCGCGCCCCGCCACCAGCTGCAGCCGCATCGTCCGGGTAAAATCATAGCCGATGGCCGCGGTCGTTACATGCGGGACATAGTTGGCAGGCTTGCCGTCCCATTCGAGATCGGCACTCCAGTTTTCCTGATCCGTAGGCTCGCCCGACATCGACGTCACCCCGCTGATGCCTGGCAAGGCAAGCGCCGCGTCGCGGAATGCATCGTAATGCGTCGTGAGATTGCCGTTCATCGGCAGGAACACGAGGTTTTCACGCGCGTACCCCACATCTGTACTCCGGATATAATCGATCTGCCGGGCTACAATAAGCGCACCCGTGATGAGGATGATCGAAAGGACAAATTGGAACACGACCAGCCCCTTGCGGAACAACGAGGTCTTCACCACGCCCAGCGATCCTTTTAATACCACCACAGGCCGAAAGCTGCTAAGATATAAAGCAGGATAGCTTCCCGAAAGCACGCCCGTGAGCACTGTCAATGCCGCCAGCGCAGCCCAGAAACCCGCCGACCCAAAGGGTGCGCGGATCTCTTTCCCCGTAAACCCATTGAATGCCGGCAGGACAATGCTTACGATCGCCAGCGCGAGCGCCATGGACAGCAAGGCTATGAGCATGGCCTCCCCCACAAACCTAAGGATTAAACCCATCCGTACCGCCCCCATCACCTTACGCACCCCGATCTCCCGCGCCCTGCGTACGCTCCGGCCCGTCGTCAGGTTCATGAAGTTGATACACGCGATAAAAAGTACGAAGAACGCGACCGTCGTAAACAACCGCACGTATTCGATCCTCCCGCCCGCCGGATAACCGCTCCTGATGTCGCCGTGCAAGTAGAAGTCGGCGTAACGTTGGATATCGACCTCCCTTTTATCACTGGCCGTAGAGGGGATATAGGCCTCCAAAAAATGTTGCACCGCCTTCCGCACCACGGCGGCATCGGTCCCCGGGCGCAACAAAACGAATGTCTTGGGCTGTGAATTACCCCATCTGTTAAGCCAGTCGTTTTCCTGCATAAAGAATTGCCAGTTGATCAGGCAGTCAAAAGGGTCGGACACGTGGGCGTCCTGGTTCTCGTATACCGCCGTCACGGTGAGATCCTTCCGGTTGTCATAGCGGATCGTCTTGCCCATGGCTGCCGCCGGACTGCCAAAAAAGTTCACCGCCATCTTGCGCGAGATCGCGATGCCCAGCGGACTGGCTAGCGCCGTCGCCGCGTTCCCCTCCACCAGGGGTTCCCCAAAAAGTTTAAAGTAGTCGGAATCCGCAAAACTCATCGGTGCCGGGATGACCTTCTCACCTACGGCAAAGGTCCCCGGCCTTGGCCAGTCCAGGGCGCTCGCCGCCTCTATCTCTGGTATCTTCCGTTTGAGTTCCCGGGCCAGCAGCCCCTCCGTGTAGGTTCCCCCCTTCACGACCCCGTTGACCGTCTCGCGGATATATGCCTGGTAAAGCCGGTCCTTGGTAGGGAAGGAAGCGTCCATGCGGCGCTCGTCCTGCACCCACAACAATATGAGCATCGCCGCCGCCAGCCCCAGTGCCAGCCCCGCGATATTGATAAAGGAGAACCCCCTGTTCTTCCAAAGATGCCGGAAGGCGACTTTAAGGTAGTTGAAGAGCATTTTTACACGCGTTTAGTCCTCTCCGCTGCAAGCACGATGCCACAACCCACCACCTTGTCTATCAACCCCTTCTTACCCAACCGCACCGGAACCTGTCCGCTTCCAATACACCCGCTGTCCGCGCCCGCCCCCACCCCGACCACCGGCCCCAAAGTCGTACATTCGCCCATGACCCGCCACGACGCCGTCTCCCTCATCGACACCCCCTGGTTCCATAACGAAACGAACCCCATGCGCTGGGCCGATCTCGGCTGCGGAAGCGGAACATTCACCCTCGCCCTCGCCGACCTCCTCCCACCCGGCAGTTCGATCGAAGCCATCGACCTCCATCCGTCCATCGCACCCCAAACGACAAAGAACGGCGTCACCATCTATCCCCGCGCCGCCGACTTCACGACCCTCGAATTCGCGCCGCCCACCGGCACATCCGCACCCGCCGCCCCTATTCCCGATCGCCTCTGGCCCGGTACCCAACCCCTGCAATACCACGGCATCCTCATGGCCAACTCCCTGCATTACGTCCAGGACCAAAAGGCCTTCCTCACCCGCCTCAAGACCGGCCCCCTCTTATTAATAGAGTACGACACCGACATCCCCGTGGCCCGCTGGGTCCCTTATCCGCTGAGTTTCGCCAACGCCGCCCATCTGCTCCAATCCACCGGTCGGCCCCGAATAAAAAAACTCGGCACCCTCCCCTCCGCGTTCGGCCGCACCCACCTATACGCCGCACTCGCCCTGCCCGCAGAATAGCTAACTTCGTCACTTGGAAGCCAACGAAACGATCAGTCCCTCCGCCTATGCCCTGCTGATGATGAAGAGTCATACCTCGATCCCCTACGTCCGCGAAGCCGCCGCCCTCGCCGCGTCCACTGCGCAACAAGCCGCCGCCACTGGGCAACAAGCCGCGTCCACTGCCCAACAAGCCGCGTCCACTGCCCAACAAGCCGCCGCCTTCGCCGCCGGCGCCCAACAAGCCCAGCCGACCCCGGCCGCCCCGGCATCCCCGGCCACTCCAACATCCCCGGCCGCCCCGGCATCCCCGGCCGCCTCGACCGCCCCGGCCACCGACCTCTCCGGCGGCATCGACATCGACCCCGTCGACTACTGGATGCGCGTCATGCACTTCGAAAGCCGCTACTGGAGCATCAACCAGCTCCTCGAAGACCTAACGGCAACGAACATACTAGAAATTTCTTCCGGCTTCTCCTTCCGTGGCCTCGACCTGAGCCAAAAAAAACCGGTGTTCTATATCGACACCGATCTCCCCAATATCATCGCCGGCAAACAACGCTTCATCGACGCCCTCACGGCCGACCGCTCGCCAGCCCCGGCCGCGCCCCCCGGCTCACCCGCCCGAACCGCGACTCCGCCCCCCGCACCAGACACCCGCCCCGGCCATTACGAGCTCCAACCCCTCAATGCCCTCGACCCCGCCGCCTTCGACGCGGTTATAAATAAATTCCCCCCCGGCCCCCTCACGATCCTCAACGAAGGGCTGCTGGTATACCTCGACCATGCGGAAAAGGCCCAGCTCTGCGCCAACATCCGCAAAGCCCTCCTTGCCCGTACCGGCAAGTGGATCACCGCAGACATCTACATAAAAAGAGCGGAAGACGACGCCGGCATGCGGAGCGCCGCCTGGCGCAAATGGTCCGACGAACACGGCCTCGAAGAAAAGAAATTCACCAGTTTCGAAGAAGCAGGAAGATTCTTCCACAGCATGGGCTTCGAAATAGAAAAGGAAGCCACACAGGATTACTCCCGTCTGACCTCCTTTCCACAATTCTTAAAGGCCATCGGCCCGTCGGACCACAGGCGCCCCTCTCTCTTGGGCGCAGGTCCGGCTTCCGAACTCCGTCGTCCCGGTAGGCCCCGCCTGCACGCGACCTGGCGTCTCAGGATGAGACCCTAACTATGATGTCCGTGTTGATCTTCTTCCCGTATCTGGCGCCTTGCCTTGCCTATAGGATGATCGATCCCCTGCTCCCGCGCAATGCGCCTGTCGGCATCTACCCGTTTGTGTGTCTGCGCGACCTGCTTCTTATCCATAAAGGCCTGCCGTACCCGAAAGTGCACCATGTCAGATCCTACAACTTTCTTCGTCGCCTCATGTGCCCTTACGTCTTCCCGCAGATTCTTCATCGTCTTATCCTTCTCTCGCTTGCTCACGCCGACGCCGGGTCCCGATTGTGCCATCGCTGCGGCGCCCATTGCCATAACAACACAGAAAACTAATAGCTTTTTCATGGTTTCCGTTTTTGGTGACTAAACAATAAATGCCATTATCATGCCACCTCAACAAATTAAAAAAGAATCAGTTATCGCCATCCCGCACCCCTATTCCACCTCAGCAACCCCGCCGCCTGCAACCGCACCTCCACAAATACCCACCAGCCGATCGCCGTCCGATACGCGAAATCCGCCAGCCACCGGTGCCTCGCCCACCATGCGATGGGAAATGCGATCACGCGGCCACGAACCCCGCCCCGCCAGCCCCCCGCGCCCCGGCTTCACCGACAAAATCCCCCCATTAACCGCCCCTTCGCCCAATACAGCGGATTACCCCTTGTCCAACCTACAGATACGTATTAGATTTGATAAAAATTCACAAGCAAATGGACGATCGAAAAGACGAAAGGTTTGGTGAGCTACAGGACGATCCACGACAAATAAGAAGGCTCAGCAGCGGACCCGGCCGGTTATGGGCCGGTCTGTTCTTGCTCCTCATAGGCGGCGTACTCTTATTGGACCAAATGGGTTTTCCCCTCCCGGACTGGCTCTTCAGCTGGCACGTCCTCCTCATCGCCGTCGGCCTGTTCATCGGTCTCCGGCATAACTTCCGCGGCGGCGCCTGGCTGATCCTCATTTTGGTCGGCAGCTGCTTCGTCATACAGGACTTCTACCCGAAAACCGAACTCCGCCGATTCATCGCCCCCTGCGTACTCATCTTCATCGGCTTCATCATCATGTTCCGCCCCAGGAACCGCTGGCGCAGAGATTATAAAGACTATTGGAAAGACGAATGGCGCGAACAAATGCACCAAAAGTGGCGCCAGCAACAATGGGAAAAACATCAACGTCACTGGGACAAAAAACACTGGGATCGCCGCTGGAATCCCCCCGGCGGCTTCGGCGGACCAGGCAGCGGCCCCGGCACAGCAGGCCCCGGCGGACCCGGAGCAGGCCCAGGAGCAGGCCCAGGCGGCTTCAACGACCCCGGCCCAGGCGGACCAGGAACAGGCGGCCCCGGCGCAGGACAAGTCGGCCCCTATCCAGGCAGCGCCCCCGAAGGCCCAGCAAGCGGCCCAGCCGGCTTCGGTCCCACACCAGCGCCTAATCAACCCAGCCCGGCCGACCCAAGCCAGCCCAATAGCACCCAACCCCGCCCCGAAACAAGTGCCTCCACAACCCAACCCGGTCCCGAAACAAACGCGCAATCCGACCCCAACGCAAACGGCTCCAGCGCGAGCAGCACCGGCTTCAGCGGCACCGGCTACGGCAGCAACTTCACCTCCGAAGACTACATCGACACGACCAGCATCTTTGGCGGAGTCCACAAAAAGGTCGTAAGCAAAAACTTCCGCGGCGGTG
>Ga0134126_10003796_pt1 | contig 18918 bp, 18 predicted proteins | sample KB31752_FD_96881 | JGI IMG/M metagenome (GOLD analysis project Ga0134126, IMG submission 96881) | Terrestrial soil microbial communities with excess Nitrogen fertilizer from Kellogg Biological Station, Michigan, USA - KB3-175-2 | ecosystem: Environmental > Terrestrial > Soil > Unclassified ...
AGGGCTGACCGGCCCTATTTGGATGGCCTAAAGTCCTTGGTGCTAGCGGATGAGGTCTTCCTAGACGTACTGCAGGAGCCAATCGTGGATCTCACCGCCGCGCACGCCAGGGCAGACGGGCCGCCTCCAGATATGCCCCAGATGCCAAGCCGGTCGTGCCCGAGCGCCTCGGCGATGGCCCTGAGGTGCGGCCGCCCGATGACGCCAGCGATTTTCCGGACGTCACGACCGGGCGGGACACGAATTTGCTCAAGCGGGCGGGTGGGAACCGTGCTCGTCGTCGCGCATGACTCGCTGTGCGTAGACAGCGGCCTGGGTACGCCGTTCCAGGCCTAGCTTGGCGAACAGCGCCGATATGTAGTTCTTGACCGTCTTCTCGGCCAGGAACATCCGCTCGCCGATCTGCCGGTTCGTCAGCCCTTCGCCGATCAGTTCGAGTATTTGCCGTTCCCGCTCGGTGAGGCCAGCCAGCGGGTCGGAACGGGTCGCCTGGTCGCGCATCCGTCGCATCACCCGCTTCGCCGCCTCTGGGTCGAGCAGCGAGCCGCCGGCCGCGACCGTTCGCACAGCTCCGACCAGGTCGAACGCGCGGATCTGCTTGAGCACGTAACCGGCGGCTCCGGCCATGATCGCATCGAACAGCGCCTCGTCGTCACCGAACGAGGTAAGCATCAGGCAGGCGACCTGCGGCATTTGAGATCTGATCTCCCGGCATACGGTTACTCCGTCGCCGTCCGGCAGCCGCACATCCAAGATCGCGACGTCAGGGCGCAGCGCCGGGATGCGCGCCAGGGCCGACTGGGCGGTGCCGGCTTCACCGATCACGGTGATATCAGGCTCGGCCTCGAGCAAGTCCCGAACCCCCCGCCGGACGATCTCATGATCGTCGAGCAGGAACACCCGAATCGGGTCAGCTGCGGGCGCGTCGCTCATGCGTACAGTCTCCTGCCGTGTAGACCGTGCCAGGATCCGTTCCGAGCCCGGTGCTGTCAAGTAGCGCGGTCCCGTCGAATACGGCGTTTGCCGATGGCTGTGCACCTCCGCCGCAGCTCTAGATGAGCACGTCGTCGACCGGCCGGCGGACGCTAAGCGCCTTGTCGCTTGTCGCTCCGATGCGCACCACCATCTGCGGATGGTCGCCGTCGCAGAACTGCACTGCGATGAAGTCGCGTAGCTGTGGTATCTCAAGCGGCTGGCTATGCAGAGCCGCTGAAAGACCGCAGGCTGTGGCGAACAGCAAGACTCGCTGCAGCGCCTGCCCGGCGGCAATCCAATCCTCTGGGCGATCAGTTGCCGTGGTGAGCATCGCGACAAGGCCGGCAGACCTGGGCATCTGCCCCTCTTCGGCCGGCGGCAGTCCCCATCCGTGGCCATGGGCGAAGTCGCGGGCAGGAAAGTTGGGCTCGATCCGATCTGGCGTCGCTGGGTAGGCGGTAGCCGGAACGCCCTCGCGCCGGGTGCTGCCAGGGGGAGATGACCACCTGGATTCCTCGCGGGCTCTGTCGGCATTCAGCCGCAGCGCATAGTCGCCGGCCTCGACGACGGCGGCGAGCGCGATGCGTTCGGGTTCCGGCGACAGGATCCGCAGCGTGGCCTTTTCCTTGAACGCCTCATCCATCAGCGCGGAGACTATTGGTTCGGGCACCGGCTTAGGGTCGAACCCGCCGCGATGTGTCCTACGCTGCTTGATCTGGGCGAAGAATTCTCGCTCGTAGTCGATCCGGGGCACCCAATCGGTCCAGTTGATCTTGGCGACCAGCGTTCCGAGTTCGGGCTCTGGTAGTACCCGGACTTTCGGCACGATGCCGAGATAACGCAGCGCTACCCGGGACGTGAACAGCGCCGCCCCACAGCTGATCAGCATTTCCCTGCCGTCGGGGTCGGCGATGCGCAGCCTCCGCTCATCGTCGGCGTGCACGCCAATCTCGTGGTCGGCGCTATAAAACCACCACGGTTGGGTATTGTGCACGGACGGCGCGTAAACCGCAGCTTCGACGACAAACCGGGCAATCTCCTGGGGTGGGCTCGCCGCGTTAGGCAATTCACCGGCAAGTTCAGAAAAAGTGTTCATGACCCCTCCCTCGATGAGATCCATAGCCTCACAACGGCTCTTACCCTAGGTCAGCCGCATGCTCGCATGGACCAAGGTCCCATGCCGCTGAGCCTTGCGGCTCTATCCGGGTGCCCGAGCGGAACCTAGCTTGGCGCCATGGCGATCGAAGAATTGCTCAGCGCGGCTGTCGCCGCGCCGTCTTTGCACAACACCCAGCCATGGCGGATGCGGATCAAGGCGAAGGGGACGAAGATCGAGTTGTTCGCTGATGCCGCCCGGATCCTTCCGGTGGCCGATCCGCAAGGTCGCGCGGCCTATATCGCCTGCGGCGCCGCCTTGTTCAACCTGCGAGTGGCGGCCGCGGCTCATGGCCTGCTGCCGACGATCCGCCTGATGCCAGATCCAGGGCAGGCCTTGCTCGTCGCCGAGGTCGAGTTGTCGGAGGGATATCAGGCCTCGCCGTGGGAACACGAGTTGAGCGCGGCCGTCCCGCTGCGTCGCACCGACCGCGAACCTTACAGCGACGTGGCCGTTCCGCCGGCGATCAGGGCGGAGCTGACCGGCGCGGCAAGGTCAGAGAACGCAGTGCTGCGTTTCCTCGATGAAAACGAGGCCGTGCGGGTCAAGCACCTGCTTTCCGACGCTGAGCGTGAACTGCGCGACGATCCGGCCTACCGAGAGGAACTGGCGCGCTGGGTCGGTCATGACCGGCACGGCGACGGTATGCCGAGCGAGGTGCTAGGCCCGAGATCTGCGATAGGCCGCGACCAGGTGCGTGACTTCCGTGCCGATCGGCGCGAACCGGTACGCTACGCCAACTTCGAATGCAGGCCACAGCTAGCGGTACTTTCCGTGCGAGGCCGCAGCGTGCCAAGCTGGATAGCAGCAGGTCAGGCGCTTGAGTGCGTCTGGCTGACGGCGACCTGCCGCGGCGTTTCTCTCTGCCCGCTGACCCAGGCACTTGAGACGCCGGACGCGTGGCTGGTGCATGACACGCGCTTGGGATCTGAGTACCCGCAGATGATCATGCGAATCGGCTACGGTGCGCCGGCCAAGGCGCAGACCCCGCGGCGTCCGATCGCTGACGTCTCCTGCTGGGAATAGGCAGCCTTGTCCGAGCACACATTCTTCAATACCTCTCGATGTACTACGCGGCGTGTACCTCACGGCTGCTCATGTGCTGCACGTGTTCGCCTCGCGCTCGGGCTCGCGCTCGGGTTCGATCTTGGGTTCGATGTGATCGGGCGGCGCCTTCAGGGTGGTTGTCGGACGGGTTGCCCGGCGGAGGCCCACGGTCACGATAGCCAACCCGATCAGCACCACACCGATGATCACCAATGACTCTGAGACCCCTAGAGACCGGTTCGCGTATCTAAGCACAACCGCCGTGATGTAACAGAACATTGCGCACGACCCGAACGCCGCCAGAACCACGTTCCGCAGCGGCACGCTTGCCGCCATCGCCGTGCCCGCGGTGGCGATGCCGACCACATAGACCCAGCCCGCGTCATGAACGGCTAGTGCCGGCGCGATAAGGGCCAGCGTCGCCCCTACCAACATGCTGGTACCCAGCGGCTCTGGGTACAGCCAACCGAGAATTGCCCAGGCCGAACCGAGCAGCCATAGGCCGAGCGCGGTGGCCAGCCACGGTGCCGTGTCGGTCGCTACCACGCCGATCACGCCGCAGAACGCGCCGACGAGCCCCGCGAACGCCACCACCATGAGCGCTTCGCGGCGGCACACCAGCCACAGGGCTCCGGCATCGAGTGCCAGCACGGCGCCGACGATCGCCAGCGTGACGCTCGCAGGCTGCTGATATATCAAGGCCGTGGCGATCGCGGCGGCGCCTGCCGCGCATCCTGACCCGCACCACATCAGCTGGGTCAGCAGCTGAGTACCCGACTCAGTCAGCCAGCGCACTATAAAGCCGATTATCAGGAAGCAAATCGCGACGCTAGGAGTATGCCGAACCGTGCCCAATTGGTGACCGACAGCCAATGCTGGCTTATGGTGATACCGCTCCCGGCAAGGACAAGGATTGCGCCGACAGCCGCGAGCGACTCGGTGAGCAGCGAAAGGCGCTGCTTAGCCCGCTGCACGCCTTCCCGCCCAGCGGACTTAACTGCGAATCGCCGCCGCAACCAGAACCAGTATTCAATCGCAGCGGTAACCGACACAACGGCCACGAATATAACCGCGATAAGAGTTAACATGGCGAAATCCGTTTCCGCTTTAGGGAGTTCAGCGTCTAGAGCGTAACCGGCACCGCGGCGACGCCGCGGGTACTGACGACGTGCTGCTCGCGCGCCGGTACTGGCTGGCGTGGCACGACGATGACCGGCCGCCTGGCCAGGTGCAGTACCTTGAGCGAGACGCTGCCGATCGGGATATGCGGCAGATCGGTGCCGTGCGCCGAGCCGAGCACGATCATGCGGGCGTCATGCTCATTGGCCGCTTGCACGATCGCCTTGGCGATCTGGCCGACGTGCGTCTCGCGGATCTCGGCCTCGGCCCTGATGTCCGCCTCACGCAGGCTGGTACGGATGCTGGTGACCAGTCGCTCCGCTTCGCCTTCCGCGCAGTCGACTTGCAGCCGGCCGAAACGCCCGACAGCGAACTCATGCACATGCAAGATGATGATCTTGTCCTCAGTGCCGTGCCAGAGTTCCTTGGCCATCTGCGTGGCTTCGGGCGCGTAATGCACCGCGTCCACGCTCAGCAGTATGTTCTTGCCCATTACAGCCACCTCCTGTCCTTATCTCACTGCGAGCTAACGGGCTTTGGGCAGGGCCGAACGCACCGCTTGTAAAGGACCTTCGCCCTGTAGGCCGGAGACCTTTGCACGTGACGGTTAAGGGCGTCAGCGGGGCCACGATCGTCGTATCGGCTCGAATACCAGGAAAGAGATGATTGCGGTGAACGCGTTCTTCAAGCTGATGACGCAGAAGAAGAGTGGGTCATGAGCATACCGTTGCCGATCCCAGCCGGCGAGGTCGGCTATCTGCTATCGACGGCAGCGAGGGCGCCGTCTGTGCACAACACCCAACCATGGCGCTTTCGGGTCAATCCATGCGATATCGAACTCTTTGCCGACCCAACACGCAAGCTGCACCGCGATCCGCTCGGCCGGGAGATGCTCCTGAGCTGCGGAGCGGCCTTGTTCGGTTTGCGTCTGGCAATCCGCTCGCTCGGGTACCAGCCGGTCGTCACGTTGCTTCCTCGCCTAGATCAGCTACGTCTCCTGGCCAGAGTCGCCATGATCGCCGGCCCGCCGATGACCGCTCAGGAGCGTGAGATGCTGAATGCGATACCGCACAGGTACACCCATCGCGGTGCCTTCAGCCCAGGACCCCTGCCGCCTGGGCTGCTGATCAGGATGCAGCACGACGCGCTTGCCGAAGGAGCCACGCTGGCGCTTGTGCAGTCGGCCATTGAGTATGAGCGGCTGGCCAGCTTGCTATCGGCGACCGGCCCGAAGCAAGATCGGGACCCGGCGGCCAGGGCCTACGTCGTGCGCTGGAGCCGCGCCGCGGCCAGCAGTGTCCGCGACGGTGTTCCCGCCCAGGCATTCCCTGCCCAGGTGGTCAGCGAGCCCGGCCGACTCAGGCAGCGTGACTTCGACCTGGGGCGCGGAATCGGTTTCGATGTGACGCCAGGCGCTGCGCCCGCAGCCACCGCCGTCCTGATCACGCTCGGTGATCGTCGCGCCGACTGGCTGAGAACGGGCCAGGCTTTGCAGCGGCTGCTCCTGCACGCGGCGAGCAAGTGGGTTTTCGCCAGCTTGTACACCCAGCCCCTGGAGTCGGCGGAGATCAGGCGCATGGTCAAGGAACGCCTAGGGCTGCCGGGCTGGCCGCAGGTGATCCTGCAATGCGGCCCCGTCGGCAGCACTCATCCCACCAGCCGCCGATCTCCTGCCTAGCTGGTCGAGTCATAAGGCAATGCCAACCGGTTGGCCGGTACCGGTCGGTCGCGAAGGTCCTGCGCAAACGGGACCTCGGCCTCTTAGAAGGTCGCCTGATCGCGGTATGCGATGGATATGTGGAGTCGCTTACATGAGAAAAGGAGCCCGGTCATGACGAAGCTGGCGACCAGGGGATCGACGGTCAAGTTCCTCGACCTCTTTAACTGGTCTGACTCACCATGGGCCGCGCTGACGCAGTTCCGGCTGGCCCCAACCTTCAGAGTGGAGCATTACGCAGAAGACGGCCGTTTCGTCGTCCCGATCAGCGGGTTGAGGTCACGTCGGCCGGCTAGGCCAGAGTTGACCGGTCGGCCACCGCCGGCCGCCCTGCGGGTACGCCGACCGGTCACCTGACCTAGGCCCATTGGCAGCCAATCGAGGGCGCGTGCATGTTACTCATCCGCAAGCCCGACGGGACCTTTGGCCCTAAAGAAACGAGCGAGCCCGAGACTAGCGTCGCATGTGAGCAAGTGACAGGCGGCCGAGTGCGCGTCGCTGCGGAGTCGAGGAGAGCGGTGCGATGGGGATGGCAGGTAGTTCCGAGCCGGTCAGGCGGGCGGGCTGCGACCTGACACCGCTCGTCGACTTGCTGGCGGGCCGGGCCCTGACCGGGCCTGTGCGTGACCGTCGGCCGGTTTACCTCGACCTGCTGCCGCCGTGCAACGCCGGATGCCCGGCGGGCGAGAACATCCAGGCCTGGCTTGCCTGCGCCGAAGCGGGCCGGCACGAGCAGGCGTGGCGTCAACTCGTCGCCGACAACCCGATGCCGGCCATACACGGACGGGTCTGCTACCACCCGTGCGAAAACGCCTGTAACCGAGCCAACCTTGACAGTCCGGTCTCGATACACGCGGTCGAGCGGTTCCTCGGCGATATGGCGCTTGACCTGGGCTGGTCATTCGACCGGCCGGCCGTCAGAACCGGAAAGCGGATCCTCGTCATCGGCGGTGGGCCGAGCGGACTGTCGGCCGCCTATCACCTGGCGCGGCGCGGTCACGAGGTGGAGGTCAGGGACGCCGGCGCCCAGATGGGCGGCATGATGCGCTACGGGATTCCCGCCTACCGACTCCCGCGCGACGTGCTTGACTGCGAGATCGCCAGGATCGCTGACCTCGGGGTGCGGATGACCTGCGGGCACCAGACCTGCGACCTGGACGCCGAACGGCGTGACGGCGGCTTCGACGCTGTGTTCGTCGCTGTGGGCGCGCACTTGAGCAAGCGGGTGGACATCCCGGCGAGGGACGCGAGCCGGATCGTGGACGCCGTTTCGTTCCTGCGAGACGTCGCGTCGGGAGAGCGACCCGCGATCGGCCGTCACGTCGCGGTGTACGGCGGCGGCAACACCGCGATGGACGCCGCGCGAGTCGCCCGTCGTCTCGGGGCTAACGACACGCTGATCGTCTACCGGCGTACCCGGGCACAGATGCCCGCCCACGCCGAGGAGGCCGACGACGCGGAGCGGGAAGGCGTCAAGATCAACTGGCTGCGCACCATCGCAGCGTTCGACGGACCTGACCTCACGGTCGAGCAGATGGAACTGGACGACGCCGGTGTTCCCCACCCGACCGGGCGCTTTGAGACGCTGGCCGCCGACACGGTCATCCTCGCGCTCGGCCAGGACACCGACACCACCTTCCTGCGCCAGGTGCCTGGCGTCGAGGTCGGGCGGGACGGCACGGTACAGGTGTCGCCCGCGATGATGACTGGCTGCCCAGGCGTCTTCGCGGGCGGGGACATGGTGCCGTCGGAACGGACCGTGACAGTTGGCGTAGGCCATGGCAAGAAGGCGGCGGCCAACATAGACGCGTGGCTGAGCGCCGCCGACGGCTGCGACGTCCCGTCGGCCAGCAAGGTCAAGCACGCGATCGTCACGTTCGACCAGCTGAACCTGTGGTACTTCGGCGACGCCGCGCAGCGACGGCAGCCGGAGGTACCGGTCGAGGTGCGCGTGACGGACTTTGGCGAGGTGGTCGGCGGGCTGTCTGAACGGGAGGCCGCTTTCGAAGCGGGCCGGTGCCTGTCCTGTGGCAACTGCTGTGAATGCGACGGCTGCCTCGGCGCGTGTCCGGAGGGCGCCGTGATCAAGCTCGGGCCCGGCCACAGGTACGAGTTCGACTATAACCGGTGCACCGGATGCGGCGCGTGCTACGAGCAGTGCCCGGTGCACGCCATCGAGATGATTACGGAGCGTGGGTGATGCGGGTCACGATCGACGGCAACGAGGCGGCGGCATCGGCCGCCTACCGGCTCAACGAGGTGTGCTGCATCTACCCGATCACGCCGTCGTCGGCGATGGCCGAGCTTGCCGACGAGTGGTCAAGCCACCGAAGGCCCAATGTCTGGGGAAGCATCCCTGCCGTCATCGAGATGCAGAGCGAAGGCGGCGCGGCCGGCGCCTTGCACGGTGCGCTCCAGGCAGGCGCGCTGGCGACCACGTTCACGGCCTCGCAGGGCCTGCTGCTGATGATCCCGAACATGTACAAGATCGCTGGCGAACTGACCTCGGCCGTGATCCACGTGGCCGCCAGGTCGATAGCGGCTCAGGGGCTGTCCATCTTCGGTGACCACTCCGACGTGATGGCGGTGCGGCCGACCGGTTTCGCGTTGCTCGCATCGGCTTCGGTACAGGAAGCTCATGACCTGGCCGTCGTAGCGCAGGCCGCGACGTTGGTGACCAGGGTGCCGTTCGTGCACTTCTTCGACGGATTCCGCACGTCTCACGAGCTGAACACGATCGATCTGCTTACCGACGACGACCTGCGGGCGCTCGTCCCAGAAGAACTGGTGCGGGCACACCGGAGCCGGGCACTGTCGCCCGAGCGGCCTTTCATCAGGGGCACCGCGCAGAATCCTGACGTCTACTTCCAGGCGCGCGAGACGGTAAACCCGTTTTACGCGGCCGTTCCTGGCGCGGTCCAGGATGCCATGGACGCCCTGGCCGAGCGGGCCGGACGGGCCTACCGGATCGTCGAGTACACCGGCCATCCGCAGGCCGACCGCGTGATCATCGCGATGGGCTCGGCCGTGCAGACCACGGCGGAGACCGTTACCCATCTATGCCAGGCCGGCCAGCGGGTCGGCGTCATCGGCGTGCGCTTGTTCCGGCCGTTCCCGACCACGGCGCTGCTCGATGCGCTGCCGCCGACCGTGACCAGGATCGCGGTGCTCGACCGGACCAAGGAGCCAGGCTCGTCGGGCGAGCCTTTGCTGCTCGACGTCACGGCAGCTGTGGTACAAGCTCACGACAATGGTGAACATAATTCCTTCCCGCTGATCATCGGCGGAAGGTACGGGCTGTCGTCCAAGGAACTCACCCCGGCCATGGTCGCGGGAATCTTCGCCGAGATGGAGTGGGAGCACCCACGGCGACGGTTCACGATCGGCATCGACGACGACGTGTCCCGCACCAGCCTGCCCTACGATCTGGCGCTGGATATCGAGCCGCCCGGTACGGTACGCGCGGTCTTCTTCGGCCTGGGTTCTGACGGCACGGTCGGGGCGAACAAGAACACCATCAAGATTCTCGGCGAGCATAGCGGCCTGCACGCGCAGGGTTACTTCGTCTACGACTCAAAGAAGTCAGGCTCGCAGACCGTCTCGCACCTGCGGTTCGGGCCGGACCCCATCCGCGCGCCGTACCTGGTAGGTCAGGCCAGCTTCGTCGGGTGCCACCATTTCGGGCTGCTCGACCGGGTCGATGTTCTCCGCCGCGCGGCACCGGGCGCGACTCTGCTGCTTAACTGCCCGCAGCCGCCAGACCAGGTCTGGGACGCGCTGCCGCGCCCGGTGCAGGAAAAGATCATCACCAAGCGGATCGAGTTGTACGCGATCAACGCCGGCCGGATCGCCCGCGAGGCCGGCCTCGCGGGCAGAACTAACACGATCCTGCAGACCTGCTTCTTCGCGATTTCCGGGGTGCTGCCCCGCGACGAGGCGATCGCCGCGATCAAGTCATCGATCGCCAAGACCTACGGGCGCCGCGGACCCGAGGTCGTCAAGCGCAACAACGAGGCGGTTGACCAGACGCTGGCCGGGCTGAACAAGATCGAGGTCCCGGGCCGGGTCACCTCGGCGAGGGAACTACCGCCGACGGTGCCGCCGAATGCACCAGAGTTCGTCCGCACCGTCACAGCCGCGATGATGGCAGGGCGCGGCGACGAACTGCCGGTCAGCGCCCTGCCGCCCGATGGGACCTACCCGAGCGGCACCGCGGCTTACGAGAAACGGAACATCTCCGACCTGGTCGCCTCCTGGGACCCTGACCTGTGCATCCAGTGCGGCAACTGCAGCTTTGTCTGCCCGCACAGCGTGATCAGGTCGACCTACTACGACGAATCACTGCTCGACGGCGCTCCGCCTGGGTTCCGGTCGGCACCGCTCGACGCCCGCGGACTGCCAGGGAAACGCTTCACGTTGCAGATCTACGCCGAAGACTGCACCGGATGCGAGCTCTGCGTGCAAGCATGCCCAGTCACCGCCCCAGCAGACCCGGCCCGCAAGGCGATCAACCTGACCGTCCAGGAACCGGTGATCGCCGCCGAACGGGACAACGTCGCGTTCTTCGAAACGCTGCCGGTCGCCGACCGGTCAGCGGTGGACTTCGGCACAGTCCGCGGCACCCAGTTCCTTCAGCCGCTGTTCGAGTTCTCAGGCGCCTGCGCCGGGTGCGGCGAGACACCGTACCTCAAGCTCCTCTCGCAGCTATTCGGCGACCGGCTGATGATCGCCAACGCCACCGGCTGCTCGTCGATCTACGGCGGGAGCCTGCCAACAACCCCCTGGACCGTCAATCCCGAAGGACGGGGCCCGGCCTGGTCGAACTCCCTGTTCGAAGACAACGCCGAGTTCGGCCTGGGGTTCCGGCTGGCGGCGGACCGGCACGTGGAGCTTGCCCGGTGCCGCCTGACCGGGCTGAGAGAGCAGGTCGGCGCGGAACTCGCCGATGACATACTCGGCGCGCCCCAGCGACGCGAGTCCGAACTGCGCGCTCAGCACGACCGGGTCGCCGAGCTGAAGCGGCAGCTTGCCAGCCTGCGTGACCTCGGCGAGGCCGGTTCTGATCTGATGAGCGTCGCCGATCACCTGATCAGGCGCAGCGTGTGGATTGTCGGCGGCGACGGCTGGGCCTACGACATCGGAGCTGGCGGTCTCGACCACGTGCTCGCGAGTGGGCACAACGTAAACGTGCTCGTGCTCGACACCGAGGTGTACTCCAACACCGGCGGCCAGTCATCCAAGGCGACACCGCTCGGTGCCGTAGCCAAGTTCGCAGCCTCAGGCAAGACAATGCCGAAGAAGGATCTCGCATTGCAGGCGATCGCTTACGGGTATGTCTACGTCGCCCGGGTGGCGATGGGCGCTGACCCGCAGCAGACGCTCCGCGCCTTTCGCGAAGCCGAAGCCTATGACGGCCCTTCGATGATCATCGCCTACAGCCACTGCATCGCCCACGGCATCGAGATGCGTGACGGCCTCGATCAGCAGCACCGGGCCGTCGCGAGCGGCTACTGGCCTCTGATCAGATACGACCCAGTGCTGCGTGCCGTCGGCCGCAATCCGTTCCTGCTCGACTCGCCGCGCCCGCGCATAAAGCTGACCGACTACACCTACCGGGAGCTTAGGTACAGGGCGCTAGCCAACACTGACCCGGCCGAGGCCGAGCGGCTGGCCGAGCTCGCCCAGCAGGCCGTCGACCAGCGATGGGACACCTACGAAGAGATGGCGAGCCGCGGCCCGGCGCACTACCCAGCCGATGCACGGAAGGGAAGCTGACCGATGGACCTCACGACCAAATACATGGGCTTGGAGCTGCGGAACCCGCTCATCGCCTCGGCCTCGCCGCTTTCGAACACGATCGCGGGTATCCGCCAGCTCGCTGGCGCCGGCATCGGCGCGATCGTGCTCTACTCGCTGTTCGAGGAGCAACTGCGGCGCGAAGCCGAGCAGAACGCGGCCAGGTCGAATGCCGGCACGGAGAGCTTCGCCGAGTCGCTGTCCTATTTCCCATCGTCCGCTGACGCGGATACTGGGCCGCGCCGCTACCTCAGCTTGCTCGAACGCGCGGTCGCCGCGGTCGACGTCCCGGTGATCGCCAGCCTCAACGGGACGACGGCCGGCGGCTGGACCGATTACGCCATCGCGCTTGAGCAAGCAGGCGCCGCGGCGATCGAGCTGAACATCTACCACCCGCTCGGAAACCCGATCCTGTCAGGGCGCGACGTGGAGCAGCGTCACATCCAGGTGCTGACCACGGTGAAAGCCGTCGTCAGCGTGCCGGTAGCGGTCAAGCTCCATCCGTACTTCAGCTCGACCGCTGAGATGGCGCAGCGCCTTGACTCGGCAGGCGCCGATGGGCTGGTCCTGTTCAACCGGTTCCTGCAGCCCGATATAGACCCCGACACCCTGACGGTGACTTCTGGCTTCGGGTTGTCCGACCCGGCCGAGGCCCGGCTGCCCAGGGCCTGGATCGCGCTACTCGCCGGCCGGCTGCGCGCATCGCTCGCCGCCACCACTGGCGTCGATGACGCGGCCGACGTGGCCAAGTACCTGCTGGCTGGCGCCGATGTGGTGATGACGGCATCCGCATTGATCAGGCACGGGCCCAACCACGCCCGCACGCTGCTCGATGGCCTGATGACGTGGATGTCACGCATGGGCTTCTCCAGCGTCGCCGAGGTGCGCGGCCTGCTCTCGGTGCCAGCCGAGGCGAATGAGGCCACACAGGAGCGTGCTGGCTATGTCGCGGCTCTGCAGGCGGCCGACATGGGATACGGGCCCTGGTAGCAATTCGGGGCACTTAATGAGGAGGAAGTCATGAACGGATTCGAGACGATGTCGGCGGAAATACCGAACGCGACGAGTACAGGCGAGCAGATCGCGCGCTTCGTCGTGCACGCCGCTGTCCACGCGCCGTCGGTGCACAACACTCAGCCGTGGTGGTTCTACGGCGCCGACCACGAGATAGGGGTGCACGCCGACGACGAGCGCAGGCTTGCGGTCGCTGATCCCGATGGCAGGGAAATGATGATCAGCTGCGGCGCCGCGTTGCTCACCGCCCGGGTGGCTTTGCGTTACATCGGCATTGTTCCCAAGGTCCGGGTGTTCCCTGAAGCTGGGCTGCCCACGCTGGTTGCCAAGATCAACTGGTCCGACACGGCGCCGCCGGTCGACTACGAGCGCGAACTGTTCGCCGAGATACCGCGGCGCAGGACGCACCGCGGCGGGTTTGACGCGGAGCCGCTGCCCGAGGGAATACTCGCGGCGCTGATGGACGAGGCGTTCAAAGAGAAGGCCGCGCTCCGCATCGTGGGTGACGAGGCGCAGCGCCGCGCTTTGGCGGCGGTCGTCGAAGCCGGTGAGTACGCTTTGCGGACCAATTCCGCCAGGGCCAGGGAGCAGTCCAAGTGGGCGCGGCCGCCCGGCAGCGCCCGGCGCGACGGTGTCCCGACTACGGCCTACCCGGCACGGCCAGTACGGATCGAGCCGAATTTTCCCTCGCGTGACTTCGCGCACGGGCACGGGTGGGGGCTCCCGCCAACAGGCGAGGACCAGCTTGCCTGGTCGGCCGGCGTCGTGGCGATACTTACTACCACAGGCGACCGTCCGCAGGACTGGGTGAGCGCCGGGCAAGCGCTGCAGCGGATGATGCTGTTCGCGGCGAACTGCGGCATTGCCGTCGCGCTGCACAGCCAGCCGCTTGAGGTACCGCAACTACGTGACTTCACCAAGGTCCAGTTCTGCGGCGGCGCGCACCCTCAGATGGTGCTCAGGTTCGGCACGACGGATCAGACCGCGATCAGCGTCAGGCGTCCGGTGGACGACGTCCTGTTCTAGCGAGGAAGGCCCAAAGTCCCGGTGATCTGGGCCGGAGTGCTCATGTCGGCCGGGTCACTCGCCAGGCAGCCTGGACATAGCGGCGCTGCGAGAGGGATTGAGATGGCTGAGCAAGGACGTGAGGTCAACGCCACCGCCGGTTCATACGCGCTCCTAACCGACGGAAGTACGGTCCACATCAAGCCGGCCACGCCTGGCGATGCCGAGGCAGTGCGCGCGATGCACGCGGAGATGTCGGCGGACAACATGTACCTTCGGTTCTTCAGCCTGAGCCCGGCGAACGCGGACCATGAGGCGCAGCGGGTATGCCGGACCGCCGGGCCCGGTCACGTGGCCCTGATCGCGTGGTCAGGGGATACGGCTGTCGGGGTCGCCAGCTACGAGGCGACCGGACGGCCATTCGAGGCCGAGGTCGCCTTCGCGGTCGCCGACCAGATGCACGGCCTCGGGATCGCGACGCTGCTGCTCGAGCACTTGGTCTCGTGCGCGAGGCAGCATCAGATCCGGGCGTTCACCGCCGAGACACTGGTGGAGAACTCGGGGATGCTGCGTGTCTTCGCCGACGCCGGGCTGCCTGTCCACCGCCAGGTGTCCAGAGGTGTGGTCGAGCTTGAAGTACCGCTTCCGGCCAGCGATGGCGACCCAGGCTTGAGCAGATACCTGGACGCCGTCTTGCGCAGGGAGAGTACCGCCGACGTCGCCAGCCTCCAGCACCTGCTCAAGCCGCAGTCCATCGCCGTCATCGGCGCCAGTCGGCGCGAGAACGCGGTTGGCTCGCGGATACTGCGCAACATTTTGTCAGGCGGTTTCGCTGGGCGTGTCTACCCGGTCAATCCGCACGCCGACGTCCTGGCCGGGCTGCCGTGCGTACGAGCCATCGCCGACCTGCCGCCCTGTGTCGATGTGGCGATCGTCGCGGTGCCCGCTGACGCGGTTCCCGAGGTCGCCGAACAGTGCGGCTTTCGCGGTGTGCGCTCCCTCGTCGTCGTGACATCAGGGCTCGGCGAGGCCGGGCCCGTGCTCCTGGAGACCTGTCGCAACCACGGCATGCGGCTGGTCGGCCCGAACTGTTTCGGCATCGCTGTCCCAGCCATAGGGCTGGACGCGACCTTCGGCCGGGACCGCCCGCTCGGCGGCGTAGCTGGCCTGGTGGTTCAGTCAGGCGGCATCGGGGTATCGCTGACCGAGCACTTGTCCAGGCTGGGTATCGGCATCTCGTCGTTCATGTCCGTCGGCGACAAATACGACGTATCCGGCAACGACCTGCTGACCTGGTGGGAGCAGGACCAGCAGACGGCCATGGCGATCTTGTACCTGGAATCGTTCGGCAACCCGCGTAAGTTCGCCAGGACCGCTAGGCGAGTCGGCGCCGCGATGCCAGTACTGACCGTTGTCGGAGGCAGGTCAGTCGACGGCCAGCGGGCGGCCCAGTCACACACGGCCGCCGCCGCCACGCCGCTGGTGACCCGCGAGGCGCTCTTCGAGCAGGCCGGGATCATCACGACGGATAGCCTCGGAGACCTGATCGGCGCTGCCGCCTTCCTTTCGTGCCAGCCATGCCCGGCCGGCAACCGGGTGGCGGTGGTGTCCAACGCGGGCGGTGCCGGAGTCCTTGCTGCTGACGCGTGTGGCGACGCAGGACTGCTGCTCGCCCCGCTGTCCGAACTGACCCGGCGCCGGCTGGCGCAGATCCTTCCGCCAGGAGCCACGATCGCGAACCCGGTCGACACCACCGCGGCGATCGACGCGACCGCGTTCGCTGACTGCCTGACCGAGATAGCAGCCGACGAGGCAGTGGACGCGGTGATCAGCGTGGTCGTGCCGACCGCGATGGCTGATCTTACCGAGGCGCTGGCCGCGGTGGCGTTGCCAAAGCCGCTCGTCGCCGCAGTGCTTGACCAGGCGCAAGACGTGCGCCTGCTGCCCGGTCAGCGGATCGGCGCCGCGATTCCTTGCTTTGCCTACCCAGAGGGGGCGGTCAAGGCGCTCAGCCACGCCGCCAGGTACGGTTCGTGGCGCAGCCGACCGCAGGGTCAGGTGCCTGAGCTGCCCGAGGTACGCGCAGACGAGGCCAAGGCGCTGGTAGCCGGCTTCCTTCGTGCGAACCCGCAGGGTGGCTGGCTACCCGCCGCTTCGGTACGCCAGCTCCTCGACTGCTACCAGATACCTCACACGACCACCGTGGTAGCACGCACCGAGCATGACGCGATCGCCGCCGCTGCCTCGATAGGCGGACCGGTTGTGCTCAAGGCCGAGGCCGAGGGCGTCGTCCACAAGACCGAAGCCGGCGCGGTCAAGCTTGACCTCCGCAACCTAGCCGATGTCGCCGCGGCCTATAGAGACCTGGCGGCCACGTTCGGCGACGCCCTCACCGGCGTGCTCGTCCAGCCCATGCTGCGCGGCGGCATCGAAGTACTGATCGGCGTCGTTCAAGAGGCTGTGTTCGGGCCGCTGGTGGTGTTCGGCCTGGGCGGCATCGCCACCGACGTGCTCGGTGACCACTCAGCGCGACTGAGCCCGCTGACCGACATCGACGCGCGGGAGCTGATCACCAAGGTGCGCGCCGCGCGGTTGCTCGATGGCTACCGGGGACAGCCCGGCGGCGACATCGGTGCGGTGGCCGACGTGCTGCTCCGGGTGTCGCGGCTGGCCGACGACCTACCCGAAGTCGCCGAGCTCGACCTGAATCCGGTGATCGTCCGCATCGACGGCTGCCAGGCGGCCGACGCCCGCGTCCGGATCATTCCCGCCGAGCCAGCCGATCCGTTCCTCAGGAAGCTTCGTTAAGACCACGAACCAATTTTCTAAAATAAAAGGAGACGATTAAAATGTCACCGTCAACTGACAGTCCGGCTAGGCGCATCGTGGTCGGGGTGGACGGTTCACCGTCGTCGGTAGCCGCCTTGCGCTGGGCGATCACTGAGGCCGAGCTCACCGGCGATACCGTGGAAGCAATCATCGCCTGGCAGTATCCGGCTGCCACCGGCGGCTACGGGTGGGCGCCTGTCGGCATGGTCGACAGCATAGATATGCAGGCAATCGCCGAGAAGGCGCTCACCGAAGCCATCGATCAGGTCGCGACACCGGACAGCGCCGTCACGGTCGAACGGCGCGTTGCCGAAGGTTACGCACCCAAGGTGCTCGTCGAGGCCTCCGCTCACGCTGACCTGCTCGTAGTTGGCAGCCGCGGGCACGGTACATTCGCTGACGCGCTGATCGGATCGGTCAGCCAGAACTGCGCCCACCATGCCAAGTGCCCGGTGGTTATAGTGCGCGGGCGAAACTAAGAAGTGCTAGGCCGTAATGCAGTCCCATCAAGGACTTTCGTCTCTAGTGCGGCCCTTGCGCTGCGGGCAGTCTGGGGGAATGTTCACCGCTCACTACCAGTCGCTCCCTATCGACCTCGGGGTCGCGCAGACGCGCCTGGCGGGTCTGATGAGCAGGGACGGGCTGAGCCACGCTTCGCAAGACGCCTACGAGGATGGCTTGGCACATGTGATCAGGGTTGGCCCGCTCGGCGATGTTCCAGGCCTGTCGAAACTGGTCAAGGTGAGCTTCGTCGATCCGGTCTGTCAAGAAGGCACGATGACGCTCGGGCTGCGCTGGGAGGCCGTCGGCGTCACTGGCGGCCTCTTCCCCGTGCTCGACGGCAACCTCATGCTGACCAGGGTCGACGATGACACGACGCAGCTCGGGTTGGTTGTCTCATACCGGCCGCCGCTTGGCAACCTGGGAGCCAGGCTCGATAAAGCGATCTTGAGCCGGGTGGCGGACGCCACGATCAGGGCGCTGCTGCGAAACCTGGCGACCGCCCTGGTGAGTCCAGAATCTCCGTCAGCCGACGCTGGCATGCCTGATCATCGAGACGAGCGCTGATGCTGGTGATGCGAGGGCGTCGACTCCCCAGGACTGGTCGAAGAGTTCTTCGGTGGCCGGGTCGTTGACTCGTGCGATGACGGTGGCGATCTTGTAATGCTTCTTGGCCAGGTATGAGATGACGAGATTGTCCTCATCGGTACGGGTGCATGCGACGAGTACATCGGCGCGGAGTGCTCCGGCAGCTTCGAGCGTGGTCAGGACCAGCGGGTCTCCTCGGACGGCGCGCAGGCCGGCCTTGGCGGGCGCCGGATCGCGTCCGGGCTCGGTGTCGATGATCGTCACTTCGTCGCCGGCTTGGTGCAGCGCTTCTGCGACCTGTTCGGGTAGTCCGGTGCCGCCGATGACAATGATCCGCATTACGACCACTTCCCGCCGAGAAAGCTCTTGAGCCGGCCGAGTGAACCTGATGCGACGACGAAGGACAGGGCATCTCCGTCTTGCAGGGCGGTCGAGGGTTCGGGGATGCTCGAGTGGCCGGCCCGGCTCAGCTCGGCCACCCTGATCTCGCCTGGGACGTCGAACTCGCTGACTGGCCGGCCGGCCAGGTAGGCGGGAACTGCCGATCGGACCAGGAGCGTCTCGCCGTTGCCGAAGGTGTGCTGCGGCTCGAGGGCCTCGTGGTACAGCAGCTGAGCGATCCGGTTGACGGTTGCGGGTACTGACGCCACGGTGACTATCCCGAGCTTGGAGTAGACCTCAGCGTGGACGGGGTCGTGCAGCCGGGCGATAACGCGGGGTACCCGGTAGGTGTCGCGGGCGGCTTTGGCGGCGACGATGTTGGCGCTGTCGTTCGGAGTCAGGGCGACGAACGCCTCGGCCCGCGCGATATCAGCCGCCAGCAAGATGGCCGGGATGACGCCGTTGCCGGTCAGGAAGCGGCCGCGGAATCCGGTCGACAGCCTGCGCTGAGCGGCGTCGTCGGGGTCCAGGATGGTGACCTGGTCGCCCTCGGCGTCGAAACGTGCCGCCAGCGCAGCTCCCGTCCGGCCGCAACCCATGATCACGGCTTGCATGAGTCCTCCTCACTGGCGCCGGCGGCGCGCTGATCGCGCGATCGCCTTCCTGGTCTCTTCCGCGATGAGGAGCAACGCCCCCAGCGAGATCAGTATGAGCCAATCGCTCGCGGTAAGCGGAGCGGTGTTGAACACCGATTGCAGCGCCGGGACATAACTGATGCATGAGACGAAAA
>Ga0134126_10003797_pt1 | contig 18916 bp, 19 predicted proteins | sample KB31752_FD_96881 | JGI IMG/M metagenome (GOLD analysis project Ga0134126, IMG submission 96881) | Terrestrial soil microbial communities with excess Nitrogen fertilizer from Kellogg Biological Station, Michigan, USA - KB3-175-2 | ecosystem: Environmental > Terrestrial > Soil > Unclassified ...
ACGATCGGATCGCGGTTGTGGCCGGCATTGGTGCACCAGAGGCCGGCGGCGGCGTCGAGGATCGCCCGGCCATCGGCGCTGTAATAGTGCATGTCCTTGGCGCGCGTGATCAGCCGCGGCCGCGCCTTGTAAGCGCGATTGGCCGTGAACGGCATGAAGAAGGCTTCAAGGTCGTTCGGGACGGTGCCGGAAACGGGTGTGCGCTGAACTTGGGCCATATGAGATCACCGAGTCGTCATGCCCGGCCCTGTGCCGGGCATCCACGTCTTATCCGCCTATAGCACATAAAGGCGTGGATGGCCGGGACAAGTCCGGCCATGACGAATACAGCGCGGCTGTAAACTCTGATATGTAGGCCACCCAATGTCCGACAAGCCGAAAAAGCCGCAGAAACTCAAGGCCCGCCTGCCGCGCGGCCTCGCCGACCGCGGGCCGGCCGAGATCGCGGCAATCCGCGACATGGTGGAGAAAATCCGCCTGCAATTCGAGCGTTACGGCTTCGAGCCGGTGGAGACGCCAGCGATCGAGTACACCGACGCGCTCGGCAAGTTCCTGCCCGACCAGGACCGGCCCAACGAGGGCGTGTTCTCGTTCCAGGATGATGATGAGCAATGGTTGAGCTTGCGCTACGACCTGACCGCGCCGCTGGCGCGCTACGTGGCGGAGAATTTCCAGAACCTGGCGCTGCCCTATCGCTCGTATCGCTACGGCTACGTGTACCGCAACGAGAAGCCGGGCCCGGGCCGCTTCCGCCAGTTCATGCAGTTCGACGCCGACACGGTCGGCGCGCCGACCATGGCCGCCGACGCCGAGATGTGCATGCTGGCGGCAGACACGATGGAGGCGCTGGACATTCCGCGCGGCAGTTATGTAGTGAAGGTGAATAATCGGAAGGTGCTCGATGGTGTGATGGAAACAATCGGAGTCACCGACGACAGAATGAAACTCGCGGTACTTCGCGCGATTGATAAATACGATCGCCTCGGAAGGAACGGCGTTGAGGAGCTTTTGGGAACTGGTCGTAAAGACGATTCCGGTGATTACACACAAGGAGCATTGTTGAGTCCGCGCAAGATTCCTACCGTACTCAACTATATTGAATTTCAAATGGACGAAAAGAGCGGCGATCTTGATGCAGTATTCGATGATTGGCGGCGTATCATAGGGTCCAGCAAGATTGGCAGCGAAGGCGTAAGTGAACTTGCTCAAATTGCTAACTTGTGTCGCACCGCCGGCTATGGCTCCGACCGTATCGCATTTGAATCGTCCGTCGTCCGCGGCCTTGAGTACTACACCGGCCCGGTCTACGAAGTTGAACTGCTGATCGAAACCAAAGACGACAAAGGCCGCCCCGTGCGCTTCGGCTCGGTCGGCGGCGGTGGACGATACGACGGGCTGGTGTCGCGCTTCCGCGGCGAGCCGGTGCCGGCCACCGGTTTCTCCATCGGCGTGTCGCGGCTCCAAGCCGCGCTGACAGCGCTCGGCAAAGTCGCTTCGAAACCGCCGGCCGGACCGGTACTGGTCACGGTGTTCGGCGCCGACAGCGTCCAAACGAGCCAGAAGCTCGCCGCGATGCTGCGCAACGCCGGCATCCGCGCCGAGCTTTATCTCGGCAATCCCAAACACGGCATCGGCCAGCAGCTCAAATACGCCGACAAGCGCTCATCGCCTTGCGCGGTGATCCAGGGGCCCGATGAAAAGGCCAAAAGCGAAGTGCAGTTGCGCGACCTGATCGCAGGCTCCGCGCCCAGCGACCTCACGGACCGCGACGCATACCTCAAGAAGCAGGCCGAGGCGCAGGTCGCGGTCAAGGAAAGCGAACTGGTCGAGGAAGTCCGCAAGCTGCTCGCCCGGCACAAGATCGGATAAGTCGTCATTCCAGGGTGCGCACGAAGTGCGCGAGCCCCGGAATCCATATTCACAGACCGGGGTTATGGATTCCGGGCCTCGGCGCTTCGCGCCGTCCCCGAATGACAGCAATTACCGCTTCGGCGCGCCGCCCATTTTCTGAATGTCCAGCACGTTCATCGTCATGCCGTTACCCATGACGATGTCGCCGGGCCTCTGGCCCGCGGCGCAACCGCCGATCCATTTCGCCGCGATGGTCATGTGGGTCTCGCGGCCCGGCGCCGCGCCGGGAACCGGCCGCCCGCCTTCGCGCGTCGAACTCACCTCTACGGTATAGGCGGCATTGAAGTCGCCGCTGATCACCGCGTGCGACGTGCTGGTGACGCCGCCGAATTTGCAGATCGAATCGACCGTGATCGTGCCGCCGCTGTTTCTGATATCCTGCTTCTGACAGTTGCGCTCGGCCGCGCCGCCGAAATTATAGGTCATCAACTTGTCGGAGGCGGCGTCGGTGCATTGTTTCATGGTCTGCGGCGGAATAGCGCGGCCCTCGAACATCATCTTGATTTCCCACAAGCCAGTCTTGCGCGTCGGCAAGTCGAGCGCGAAGGCGGGAGCGGCGGAAATCGTCAGGCCGGCAATCAGGGCAAACAGGCGATGCATGGGCATGATCTCCATCACGGAACGAATGCGCGATGGTAACATGCCGGTGGAACGATGGAAGTACGCGGGCTTGTGCCGTTGTGGACTTGCGCCGTTCACGCCGCGACGTGATCGCCGTCGGGTTTGAAACCGCCACTGATGTCGAGCGGATGGCCGAGCACCTGCTCGACCGCGTCGAAGCTGTCGATCAACGAGAGGTTTTCGACGATCTTGCCGTTCCGGAAGCGCAGGAAATGCGCCAGCCGGTAGCTGATCACCCGGCCGTCGACGTTGCGGTTGGCCCACAGGCGGTTGAGGGACGCGACCTTGTCGCCGTCCACCAGGATCGTGCTGGGCACGAAACAGAACACGTGGAAAACCGACGGCACCAGCCGTCCGATCACGTCGAGCACCGCGGCTTTGCCGCGGCACGTCCCGCAGAACGGCAGGACGTCGACCGGCCCGCTGATGGTCCATTCCACATCGTCGTCGATGAAGGGCGCGATCTTGTCGACGTCCCGTTCGGTATAGGCCTCGTAAAAGGCATCGACGACGGCGCGCGAAACCGGCTCTGTCATGCAAGGGTCTCCACCCGCGCTATAGGACCTCAGTTAAGTTGAAATTCTCTTACCCATCCGTCACTTAGCGTAAGGCGCGCAGGCCGGCGATCCACACGCATTCGATGCGTTTTGGAACTGGCAAAATTCGTTAACGACGCCAAGCATTTGAGGCCACACCGCGTTAAGGCCATGGGCCGATCGGCGTCGAATCCTTAAGCCTGGCGTGTTAAATGGCCGCCGCATTCGAATGCTTGGAAAGATGATGGACGCGAGCGTCACCACGGAAGCGAACGGGCCCGACGCGCGGGCGGAGGCGCTGGTCGCCTCCTATGAGCGCGCCGGCTATGCCCGTATTGCGCCCGCCATCCTGCAGCCGGCCGAGCCGTTCCTCGATCTCTCCGGCGAGGACATCCGCAAGCGCATGTATCTGACCACCGCGCCCGGTGGCGGCGAATTCTGCCTGCGTCCCGACCTCACCATTCCGGTGTCGCGCGATTACCTCGCCTCGCCGCTCGCCGGAAAACCCGCGGGCTATTGCTATCTCGGTCCGGTGTTTCGTCACCGCAACGACGGGCCAAGCGAATTCCTGCAGGCCGGCATCGAATCGTTCGGGCGGGCCGACAAGGCTGCGGCCGACGCCGAGATGCTGTCGCTCGGTCTCGAAGCCACGGCGCATTACGGTCTCGACGCGCCGGATATCCGGATCGGCGACGTCGCGCTGTTCGCCGGCCTGATCGCCGGGCTCGATCTGCCGCCGGCCTGGAAGCGGCGGCTGGTGAAGGATTTCAACCGCAAGACCAATCTGGCGCAGGACCTTAATCGTCTGGTGCTGGGCGGCAATAATTCGCGTCCCGAATATCAGGGCGTGCTGGCGGCGCTCGCCGGCTCCGATCCGAAGGGCGCGCATGCGCTGGTCACCGATTTGTTGTCGATCGCCGGCATCAACGCGGTCGGCGGTCGCTCGGTCGCCGAAATCGCGGAGCGGTTCCTCGAACAGTCCGCGCTTGGCGCCGGCGCCAAATTGCCGCGCGACGTGCGTGCGCTGATTGAACGCTTTTTGGCGATTGCCAGCGAACCGGACGAGGCGGCGGCCGAGCTGCGCGTGCTCGCCGCCGAAAGCAACATGACGGCGGCGCTCGCGCCGGCGATCGACCTGTTCGAGAGCCGCGCCGGCTTCCTGGCCGCGCGCGGTGTTGATCTCAAGCGCGTGCGCTTTTCGACCGCGTTCGGGCGCGGTTTCGATTATTACACCGGCTTCGTGTTCGAATTGACCGACCCCACGCGCACCGGCGATCCGCTGGTCGCCGGCGGACGCTACGACGGATTGTTCACCCGGCTCGGTACGCCCGAGCCGATTGCGGCGGTCGGCTTCGCGGCCTGGATCGAGCGCCTCTCAGTCTATAGAGGTGCGACATGAGCGCGCCCCTTGTGCTGGCCGTGCCGGCGAAAGGTCGGCTGCAGGAAAACGCGGAAAGCTTCTTCGCGCGCGCGGGCCTCGCGCTGATCAAGCCGCGCGGGGCGCGCGACTATCGCGGCGCCATCGCCGGACTCGACGGCGTCGAGGTGGCTTATCTGTCGGCGGGCGAAATCACCGCGCAGCTCGCGGCCGGCGCCGTGCATCTTGGCGTCACCGGCGAGGATTTGGTGCGCGAGATGATCCCCGACGCGGACGGCAAAGTGGTGCTGATCGAAGGGCTGGGCTTCGGCTTTGCGACCGTCGTGGTCGCGGTGCCGCAGGCCTGGATCGACGTGCGCACCATGGCCGACATCGACGACGTCGGCACTTCGTTCCGTCATCACCACGGTCGCAAGATGCGAGTGGCGACAAAATATATCAATCTGACGCGCGATTTCTTCGCCGCCCACGGCATCGTCGATTATCGCATCGTCGAGAGCGCCGGCGCGACCGAAGGCGCGCCCGCCGCCGGCACCGCCGAGCTGATCGTCGACATCACCACCAGCGGCGCGACGCTCGCCGCCAACGGGCTGAAGGTCGTCGAAGACGGGATCATCCTGCGCTCGCAGGCCAATCTCGTTGCCGCGCGCGGTGCCGCTTGGGGCGCCGCCGAGCGCGAAACTGCGCGCGTGATTCTCGATCGCGTGGCGGCGCAGGCTCGCGCCCGCGCCTTCCGCGAGGTGCGGGCGCAATTCGCAGCCTACGACGCCAAATTAATCGAGGGCGCCAAGCGAAAATTCGGCGTCGAAACGCCGTTCGGCAGGCCGGGCGCCTCGGGCCTGCTGACGCTGCACTGCCCGCCCGATCAGGTTTACGCGCTCACCGCCTACTTGCGCGAAAACGGCGCCGAAGCGGTGGCGGTGGCCGATCTCGATTACGTGTTTTCGCGCGACAATCCGCTTTACGCAAAATTGGAAGCGGGACTATAGCGCCAACTCCGCTCATTCCCCGCAAACGCGAATCCTACGCCACACCCGAAGAATCCGCAGAGTGTTGTTCTGGACCCCGTTTTCGCGGGGGCGAGCGAATGGCCGTCACTGCACCTTGATATTCGCGGCTTTGACGATCGGCCACCATTTTTTGATCTCGGCCTTTTGGAGCGCGTGAAGAGCCTCCGGCGTCTGTTGTTCGAGCGGCGGAATCTCCTGACCGAGATCGGCCAAGCGCTTGCGGATGGCCGGGTTGGCGAAAGCCGCCCGCACAGCGGCCGTGAGCTTTGCAATGACGGGTTTCGGCGTACCCTTCGGCACCCATAGCCCGTTCCAGACCGAAATATAGAAACCCGGCATGCCGACTTCGTCGACCGTCGGAATGTCCGGCGCCGCAGCGAGCCGCGTCTTGGCCGTGACCGCGAAGGCCTTGATCTGCTTGTTCCGCACCTGCGGCAGTGAGTTCGAAGACTGGTCCAGCATCAACTGGATCCGCCCGCCGATGAGATCCTGCATCGCCGGTCCGGTACCGCGATAGGGCACGAACAGGAATTTCGTGCCGCTGAATTTCTGGAAATAAACGCCACCGACATGTGACGCGCTGCCCGGCCCGGCCGTTCCTGCCGATACTTTGTCGGGATTGGCCTTGATCCAGGCGACCAGCGATTTCAGGTCGGTAGCCGGCACCGCGTTATTGGCGACGATCAATTGCGGGTTGGCGGACAGCAACGCGACCGGCTCGAGATCGGTGAGCAGATCGTAGGGCAGATTGTAGATCGCGCCATTGATGACGTGGGTGCTCCAATGGCCGATGCTGAGCGTGTAGCCATCGGGCGCCGCGCGCACCGCCTTGCCGACGCCGATGCTGCCGGCGGCGCCAGTGGCATTCTCGATCAACACGTTCTGTCCGAGCGAGGGTCGCATGCCCTCGGCCATGATGCGCGCGAGCACGTCGGTCGGTCCGCCGGCTGCGAATGGCACGATCATGGTGATCGGCCGTGTCGGATAATCCTGTGCGCCGGCAGGCGCGGCGGCCGCCAGTGCCGCCGCTAAGGCTATGACTATTCGTTTTTTCAATATTTCCTCCCCTCGGGCGCTTGTTCCTGCCCTTTGACAAAACCATCGGCTTACAGCGAAGCGAAATCAATCGGCTTGTACCGATCAAGGGTGCGGTGAATTGGCGGCAGCGGATATTTCAGCCCGCTGGCGCAGTTGAACAGCACCACTTGATCGCTCTTTTTGACGCGACCATCGGCTAGGCTCTCCTTGTAGGCGGCGTAGGTCGCTGCGCCCTCGGGACACAGCAGAAAGCCCTCTTCTCGCGCGATTTCGTCAAGCGCAGCGGTGATCGCCGCATCCTCGACCGCGATGGCGAAGCCGCCGCTCTCGCGCACCGCGCGCAAGATTAGAAAGTCGCCGATCGCCTGCGGCACGCGAATGCCCGACGCGATGGTGTGCGCATTCTCCCAGCGTGGCGCGTGTTCTGAGCCCGCCTCGAAGGCTTTCACCATCGGCGCGCAACCGGCCGCTTGCACCGCGACCATGCGCGGGCGCTTGCTGCCGATGAAACCGATCGCCTCTAATTCGGCAAACGCCTTCCACATGCCAATCAAACCCGTACCGCCACCGGTCGGATAGAAGATCACGTCCGGCACGCTCCAGCCGAGCTGCTCGGCCAATTCGAGGCCCATCGTCTTCTTACCTTCAATCCGGTACGGCTCCTTCAACGTCGAGGTGTCGAACCAGCCGACTTTTGCCTTGCCCTCGCCGACGATCTTGCCGCAGTCGTCGATCAGGCCGTTGACGCGGTAGACGCTGGCACCCTGCAGCGCAATTTCGCTGACGTTCACTTCCGGCGTATCCTCGGGGCAAAAGATCGTGGTCTTGATGCCGGCGTGCGAGCCGTAGGCCGCCAGCGCCGCGCCAGCATTGCCATTGGTCGGCATCGCCATGTGCTTGATCCCCAAGGCCTTCGCCATCGACACCGCCATCACCAGACCACGCGCCTTGAACGAACCGGTCGGTAGGCGGCCTTCGTCCTTGACCAGAATTTCGCCGCCGCCGTGCCTGGCTTGCAGCTTGGGCATGCGCACCAGCGGGGTGATCGTCTCGCCGAGACTGACGATATGCGCCGGATCGCGCACCGGAAGCAGTTCGCGATAGCGCCACAAATCGGGCGCGCGCCGCGCCAGCGTTTCCTTGCTGAGCGTCTTGGCGACCTCGGCGAGATCGTAACGTACCAACAGCGGCTTGCCCGCGCGCGACAGATTGTGGATTTTATCGGCCTCGTGCGGCTCGCCGGTCATTGCGCATTCAAGATAAGTGACGAAGCTCGGCAAGCGCGCGGTCAGATTGCTGTCGTGTTGCATAACCCTAAACTCACGTTCTCACCGGTTAATCACGGCGTGTGCGGAATACGACGAAATGCGAGAGCAGAAAATTGACCAAGAAGCTGGAGCCAATCGCCAGCAGCTTTCCAGCCCAGACAGGAATGAACAGCGCCGCCACCAGCACCGTCGCGGTATTAGCGAGGAAGCCGGCGACCTGTGTCACCACGAAACCGAAATAGGTCCGCGCGCCGAGCTTTCGGCCCGATTCGGCCGCAAAAGTAATCTTCGAATTCATGACATAGGAGCCGGTCACCGCTACCGTCCACGCGATTAGCTGGGACACGATGATCGACAATCCGAAATAGTAATAGGCGGCCGAGAACAGGCTGAAATCGATAACCGAATTGACCAGCCCCACCATGGCGAAGCTGATCGCCTTAAGAGCGAACGCGCGCTCGTACCACGCCGCGCCGAGACGGTCGACTATGTTTTGCAGGGACGCCGGAATCATCGTCACTTCATAGCATTTTGCAGCACACGGGACAGGGCGCGGTCCATGCGCTATAGATCGCGGCGAAACACAGTAACAGGTTAACGCGAAATGGCGGCGAAACCGGCGAAATCGATCTCCCGCACGGCGCGATCGGCACCCGGCCTGTCGATCATCGTGCCGGTATTCAACGAGGCAGAAGGTCTCGCTCGCCTGCATGAGCGTATCGCCGACGTAGCGCGCGGACTCAAGGTCAAGCGCGGTCTGCGCGTCGAAGTCATCTATGTCGACGACGGCAGCACCGATGCCACCAACGCCATCGCCGGTTCGCTGCGCGCCGATCCATTCGACGTCCAGGTAGTCACGCTGTCGCGCAATTTCGGCAAGGAAGCCGCCCTGCTCGCCGGGCTCGACCATGCCCGGTTCGGCGCCCTATTGTTCATGGATGGCGACGGCCAGCATCCGCCCGGCATGGTCGACACTCTGGTCGCGCGCTGGCTCGATGATGGCTACGACGTGGTCTACACCGCCAAGGCGCACCGCGAAAACGAACCGTGGCTGCGCCGCGCCGGCGTGCACTGGTTCTATGCGCTGATCAATTTAGGCTCGCGGCAAAAGATTCCCGAGGACGCCGGCGATTTCCGTCTGCTGTCCCCGCGCGCGGCGGCGGCGTTGCGCCAGATGCCGGAGCGCAGCCGCTTCTTCAAGGGATTGTCAAGCTGGATCGGATTCAAGCAGGTACGGGTCGATTACGAACCGGCTCCGCGCGCGCATGGCGCCACGAGCTGGAGCGTGTGGACGCTGATCGGCCTGTCGATCGAAGGATTGACTTCGTTCTCGGTGGCGCCGTTGCGCGTCGCCAGCCTGCTTGGCCTGCTGCTGGCGGTGACCGCGCTGTTCTTCGGCATAGAGATTCTAATCGAGACGCTGATCTACGGTCAGGACGTACCCGGCTATCCCTCGCTGGTGGTCAGCGTGATGGTGATCGGGGGCGTGCAATTGCTGATGATCGGCGTGCTCGGCGAATATGTCGGCAAGCTGCTGTCCGAGGCCAAGGCGCGTCCGGTCTATTTCGTGGCCGAACACATCGTGAAAAATGCCGACGCTTCCGTCCAAGAGCCGCCAAAGCCGCGACCGGCAGCCTCGCGCGCGGCGGAGTAGGCGAATCGTGCCGCTTGTCCAGCGCCGGATCTGGCTATGCGCGGACGATTACGGTATTTCCCGTTCGGTAAATTCCGCGATCCGCGAATTGATCCTGCGCGGGCGTCTCAATGCGACCTCGGTAATGATGGCGGCGCCGCATATCGACGCAAGCGAAGCCACGGCGCTCGATAAACTCAATTCCGGTACCAAGCGCGCCGCGCTTGGCTTGCACGTCACGCTGACCGCCCCGTTCAAACCGATCGGCGCGGACTTTGCTCCACTCGGCCACGGCCATTTCCTGTCGCTCAAAAAAATGATGCGCGCGGCGGTCACGCGCCGGCTGCGACCTGAACGGCTCGTGAGCGAGATTACCGCGCAGGTGCAAGCTTTCGTCACTGTGTTAGGCCGACCGCCCGATTTCATCGACGGCCACCAGCACGTACATCTATTTCCGCAGGTGCGTGACGCCGTGCTCAAGGTGGCTGCGGAAATGGCACCCAAAGCCTGGGTCCGACAATGCGGCCGTCCGCGTTCGGCCCGCCGACTCAAAGGACGCAAGGAATTGTTGCTCGACATTTTGAGCGTGGGTTTTCGCCGCAAGGCTCGGCAGCGCGGCGTCGCCACCAATCCGGCCTTCGCCGGCGCCTATGATTTCAGCGGCAACCGCACTTTCGCCGAGATCTTCCCGCGCTTCCTGGCCGGGCTGCCGGATGGCGGCCTGATCATGTGCCATCCCGGCTTCGTCGACGCCGAATTGGAGCGTCTCGATCCGCTCACGCACCAGCGCGAGCGAGAATTTGCATTTTTCAATTCGGCAGAATTTCCGCGCATACTGGCGGAGCACGGCGTCACGCTGGCGGTCGTTTAGAGCACTTCGACCTTGGCGCCGACCTTCACGCGATCGTAGAGATCGATCACGTCCACGTTGCGCATGCGGATGCAGCCGGACGAGACGTTGTGCCCGATGGTCCAGGGCTCATTCGAGCCGTGAATACGATAGAGCGTCGAGCCGAGATAGAGCGCGCGTGCGCCGAGGGGATTGTTGGGACCGCCGGCCATGAAGTGCGGCAGACCGGGCTGACGTTGCAGCATTTCCTCGGGCGGCGTCCAATCCGGCCATTCCTTTTTGTTCGAAACCGTGTGCACGCCCGACCAGGTGAATCCCGGGCGGCCAACGCCGATCCCGTAACGTATCGCCTTGCCACCGCCTTCGACCAGATAGAGAAAGTGATGCGGCGTATCGATTACGATGGAGCCGGACTCTTTCTTGGTTTGATACTCGACCTCTTGACGCAGAAATTGCGGATCGATCTCGAAACCCGGCGGCGTGCGTTCCAGCATCGGATCGACCGCCGGGCTCGCGTTGACTTGAGACGGCGGCGCGCCATGCGCAGCATCGGGATAGTAAACCGGCGGCGGCGGCGGGGACTGCCGGGGCCCGCGATCGCCGAACAAAAATTCGATGAAACCGCCGCCAAGATTGGCTTGCATCTGCGGCGGCTGCGCCATCGCCACCATTGGCGGCGTCTGCGCGTAGGAGCCAGCCGGCATTTGCTGCGCCCAAGCGGCGGCGCTGACGAACGTGACGATGACGAAAGCCGGAAAGATCGAACGTTGCATTGACTCAAACCCGCACCGCTTAGAACCCCACTCCGTAGTACAGTGGGAAAGCAACACCGATTGGTAAATCGCGAGCGCGGCTGCGTGCATTGGGGCGCGGCTAACCGCGCTTCGTCGCTTTAGAGTTTATTTTCCGTAAAAGGCGATCCGACATGGTAAACGCCGGGTTTCGATTGCAGTTTCAGATCATGCACGCGCAACCCGGCGTTAATCGCCGCTCTGGTAGATACAAATCATTGTAGTCGCCAGGGACATGACGTGCAGCGCAAGGTCTTCCGCATCGAACAGATGTTCGGCGACCGCATGATGGCGCAGGCCACGACGGGCGTAGTCGATCGCGCCAGCGATGCCAAAGCCCATTTCGCCGCCGACGCCACAATCCAAAAGCTCAAGAACGAGCTCGCCCTCCTGCACGACGCCATTGTCCGCAATAAGCGCGAGCTTGCTGCGCTGATCGGCGATGGTCAGGAGCGTCGGATGGCGCGTACGGCCGGCGAACTGGGCGCCGCGGTTGAGGGCATGGAAAAGGCCACGGTGATGATTCTGAAATCGACCGAGATGATCGACGACAGCGCCAAGGCCCTTGCCGCATCTCTGAAGACCGATTTCGAGCGCGGACTTTCGCAAGACATCCAGGATCACGTCGTGAAAATCTACGAAGCCTGTAACTTCCAAGATGTCGGCGGCCAGCGCATCGGCAATGCAATTGCGACCTTGAACATGATCGAGGACCAAGTGGTCGGCATGCTCGATCGCTACAAAGTCCAGCCAGCAGATGTGCCCGTTGCCAAAACGGCGCCGGAGCAAAGTCTGCTCAACGGTCCCCGCCTCGATGGCGCTTCCGGCCATACCAGCCAACACGACATCGACATGTTGTTCGACTAGTTCGGCCGCCGGATCAGTATAAAGCAGACCAACGCGACCGCAGCAAAAACGGCGGCGAGCGCGAGCGCCGCCAAATCGGTAGCACGATCCACCACGAACGCCATCACCAGCGGCGCCGCCGCCTGCACCAATAGGAATGGGCCGGCGAGCCGGCCCATCAGCCGCCCGTAACCGGCAGCACCGAACAACGTCAGCGGCACGGCGCCGCGCGTGATGGTAACCAGGCCGTTGGCTCCGCCGAACATCAGCGCGAAAGCCGCCGCCACCGGCGCCGAGATGCCGAGCAGCGCCAGCATCGCGAAGGCGCAGAGCAAAACCGACAGCGCGAAGCGCGCCACCCACAGTGGATGCAGGTTACGGCCGAAGGCAAATTCGATCAGCCGCGCGCCGACCTGTGCGGGCCCGAACAGCGCGCCGATCCACACCACTGTGCCGGCGTCGATGCCGGATCGCGCAAAGATCGCCAAGAGATGCGCCGACAGGCCGGAGGGAACGAAGGCGTAGGTCGCGAATGCGCCCGCCACCAGAATGAATGGCAAGCCATAAGGCGGCAGCACGACCAGCGGCGGCGGCGCATCGCTGCGCGGCGCGGCGTCCCCCTCGAGGCGCATGCGCGGCAGCGCCAGCGCGTGCAGCGGCGCCGATATGCAGGCGAGCAGCGCGGCATAGACCAAATAGGTTTCGCGCCAGCCCACGGCATCGAGCAGGAAATGTGTTGTTGGCCAGCTCACGGTCGAAGCGAAGCCGCCGGCGAGCGTCAATGCGGTGATCGGCGAGCGCGCGCCGCTGCCAAAGATGCGACCAAGCGTTGCGAAAGCGGAGTCGTACAGACTCGCCGCCATGCCGACGCCGAGCACGATCCAAACGCCGAAATAGCCGGCGCGGCTACTTGTGTGGGCGATCAACACCAACCCGAGCGCACCGATCAGCGAGCCGATGGTCATCACCACGTGGCCACCGAAACGGTCAATGCTGCGGCCGACATAAGGCGCGACCAGCCCGGCCGCCAACAACCCGACCGAGAAGCCGCCCATGGCGAACGACATCGACCAGCCGCGCTCGGCCGCGATCAGCGGAACAATCAACACCGGGGTGTAGAAAATCGTGCCCCACGACAGAATCTGTGTGACGCCGAGAACCGGCACGGCGCGCCATGGACCGTCGATGAAGTCGCGGAGAGCGGGCATCCGAAGTGTCTAGCACGCCCCCATCGCGGCCCTCATGCGCGCCACACCAGACAGCTATTGTCGCTGAATGGGGTCTGAATCAGCTTCGGTTCGGACTTGGGCGCGGATTTCGGCTTTGGCTTGGCTGCGGTCTTCGGCCTGGCCGGCGGTCGCTTGGCGCCTTCCGGCCCGCAACGGACATAAACCATGGTGCCATAGCGTCCCTGCACCTCGGAATCCATCCAGCGCAGGATCAGCACGCGGCCGTCGAAGCTAACCACTTCACGGTCCTGCGCGCTGCCGGGCGGGTCGCCCTGCGGGCCGATAAAGGTCTTGTGGCCGGGCGCGCCTTTAAGGCTCAACTCCTCCGGCTTGGCCTGGTCCGCGAGATGCATCATCACGCCACCGGCTGGGCCGAGCGTGATAACGTAAGGCTGCTTGCATTGATTGGCCGCCGCCGCTTCGATGCGCGCACGGTCCTCTTCCTTGTGGTAGGCGGCAAGGCCCCAGCGGCCGACGATATCCTGCGGCGGGAAAGCCGGCGGCAGTAATGGCAGGGCCGCGGGCTCCGTCGGCGCGGGCTGCTGTGGACCGCTGGTCGCGCAGCCGGCCAAGCCGAGCGCGAGTAACGTCAGAATTAAGGCCCTGGACAGGCCGGGTCGATTTTGGCTCATTCAGGCTCCTGCGCCGCCGCCAGGATAGACTTTGCTGGGCATTGGCGGTCAGCGCAAGCGGGTTACCGCCGGTCTGCTATAAAAGGCGCGTCCCAATCCGCCGGTTCCATGCCGACAGACCCGTTTTTCTATCTAATTGGCTTGCCGGCGATTTTCCTCGTCAGCCTGGGCCGCGGCGCGTTCGGCGGGGGACTGGCGATTCTGGGCGTGCCACTGTTGGCCTTGGCGGTCGACCCGGTGTCCGCTGCCTTCATGATGGCGCCGATCGTCTCGGCCTCCGACCCCTTCACGGTGTGGGTTTTCCCACCCCGCACCTGGTCGATGTCCGACCTGCGATGGCTGGGGCCCGGCATGGTCGCCGGGCTTTGCTTAGGCGCTGTTTTTGTTGCCGAGGTCGATCCGAGGATCGTTGCGTTCGGCATCTCGATCGTCATTTTGTCGTTCACCGCGCGCTATTTCTTGCGCGGCCACGGCGCGCCGGCACGCCACACGCCAGTCAATCCCGTCCTAGCCTTCGTCTGTGCGGGCCTGAGCGGCTTTACGACGTTCATCTCGCACGCCGGCAACCCGCCGATCGCCTATTATTTGCTGCCGCGCGGCCTGCCAAAGACGGTCTTTGCCGGGACCATGATCGCGCTGTTCCTGGTGGCCAATACAGTCAAGCTTGCGTTCTACCTTTGGCTCAATGGCAGCGACCTGCGCCTGTTGCTGATGGCGGCGGCACTGATGCCGGCTGTGCCGCTCGGCGTCTGGGCCGGCAAACGCCTGCACGATCATCTGGACCAGAAGCGCCTATATTTCTGGTGTTACCTGCTGGTCGGCGCAGCCGGTTTAAGGCTGTTCGTCGATAGTGCGCTGAAGCTGATCGGCTGAAGCTTGACACTCCGGCGCCTAGACCATAAATCCCACCCACTAATTTAGCACTCGCCGTTAAGGAGTGCTAAGAGCCTCTAAATTCGACACTTTCCGGTAAACGCACGCGCAAAAGCGCCGACGAGGAAGCCATGGCCAAAACCAAGTTTCGTCCCCTGCACGACCGCATCGTCGTGCGCCGCATCAATGCCGAAGAGAAGACCAAGGGCGGCATCATCATTCCCGACAGCGCCCAGGAGAAGCCCTCGCAGGGCGAGATTATCGCCGTCGGCCCAGGCGGGCGCGACGAGGCCGGCAAGCTGATCCCGATCGATCTCAAGGTCGGCAACACCGTGCTGTTCGGCAAATGGTCGGGCACCGAGGTCAAGCTCGATGGCGAGGACCTTCTGATTATGAAGGAATCCGACATCATGGGCGTGATCACCTGAGCTCACGACCGACATAAACCCAACGGAGTCATTCGAAATGTCCGCCAAGGAAGTCAAATTTTCCATTGATGCCCGCGACCGCATGCTGCGCGGCGTCGAAATTCTTGCCAATGCGGTGAAGGTCACGCTCGGCCCGAAAGGCCGCAATGTCGTGCTCGACAAATCCTACGGCGCCCCGCGCATCACCAAGGACGGCGTCACCGTCGCCAAGGAAATCGAGCTTGAGGACAAGTTCGAGAATATGGGCGCGCAGATGGTGCGCGAAGTCGCGCAGAAGACCAATGATAAGGCCGGCGATGGCACTACCACCGCCACCGTGCTGGCCGCCGCGATCGTGCGGGAAGGCGCCAAGTCGGTGGCTGCCGGCATGAACCCGATGGATCTCAAGCGCGGCATCGATATCGCCGTTACTGCCGTGATCAAGGACATCGAGAAGCGCGCCAAGCCGGTCGCCTCCTCGGCGGAAGTCGCCCAGGTCGGCACCATATCGTCGAACGGCGACGCCACCATCGGCAGCATGATCGCCAAGGCGATGCAGAAGGTCGGCAACGAGGGCGTCATCACGGTCGAGGAAGCCAAGTCGCTCGACACCGAGGTCGAGATTGTCGAGGGCATGCAGTTCGATCGCGGTTACATCTCGCCCTACTTCATCACCAACGCTGAAAAGATGATAGCCGAACTGGAGGACGCCTACATCCTCCTGCACGAGAAGAAGCTCTCCGGCCTGCAGTCCATGCTACCGCTGCTCGAAGCGGTGGTGCAAACCGGCAAGCCCCTGCTGATCCTGTCCGAGGATGTCGAGGGCGAGGCGATTGCCACGCTGGTGGTCAACAAGCTGCGCGGCGGTCTCAAGGTTGCTGCCGTGAAGGCGCCGGGCTTCGGCGATCGCCGCAAGGCCATGCTGGAAGACATCGCCATTCTCACCGGTGGCCAACTGATCTCGGAAGATCTTGGCATCAAGCTCGAGAACGTAACCACGGCTATGCTCGGCCGCGCCAAAAAAATCGTGATCGAGAAGGAAAAGACCACCATAGTGCACGGCGCCGGCAAGAAAGCCGACATCGAGGCGCGGGTAAACCAGATCAAGGCGCAGATCGAGGAAACCACCTCCGACTACGACAAAGAGAAGCTGCAGGAGCGGCTCGCCAAGCTCGCCGGCGGCGTCGCGGTAATCAAGGTCGGCGGCGCAACTGAGATCGAAGTTAAAGAAAAGAAGGATCGCGTCGAGGACGCGCTCAACGCTACCCGCGCCGCGGTCGAGGAAGGCATCGTGCCGGGCGGTGGCGTCGCGCTGCTGCGCGCCAAGAAGGCGGTCGGCCGCATCCACGACGAGAACTCGGACGTGCAGGCCGGTATCAACATCGTGCTCAAGGCGCTTGAGGCCCCGATCCGCCAGATCGCGGAGAATGCCGGCCTGGAAGGCTCGATCGTGGTCGGCAAGATCATGGACGAGAAGTCCGAAACTTACGGCTTCGACGCCCAGGACGAGAAATACGTCGATATGCTCGAGGCGGGCATCATCGATCCGGCCAAGGTGGTGCGCACTGCGCTGCAGGATGCCGGTTCAGTCGCCGGTCTTCTGGTGACCACCGAAGCCATGGTTGCCGAACTGCCGAAAGATCCGGCGCCGGCAATGCCGGGCGGCGGCGGAATGGGTGGAATGGGCGGCATGATGTAAACGTTTGGTACGTTCTCAAACGCAAAGGGCGCGGCCTCGGCCGCGCCCTTTTTTCTGAGCGATCGGCTGTACGGCTAGTGACGATCGCCACTGTGATCGTCACGATCGTCATTGAACGCGGAGAGAACCACCGCTCCGGTCGTCTCGTTGAGAATCAGCCGCGGTGCTTTATCGCCGTCGTCCTTGCCAAAATCGAACATCGAGTCGATCGACTCGGCAATCGTGTCGAATGATCCTCCCGGCTGGATGCGTTCGTGGGACAGCCAATTGTCCTCGATGAATCGCAGGATCGAGATCTGAACCGCCAATGCGCGATCGACGTGATTGCTCTTGGCAAACGGCGAAATGACCAACAACGGCAGCGGACGCAGTAACGGCATTGATCGGCGCGATCATCATGATTGGCTAGATGTTTTTGATCGCCGCCAAACTGGCCACGCTGCCGTTATGGATTTGCGTGCTCGTCGGCCTCTCGCGCTGATGTTGCGGGGCTTTTGGTGGGATGACTGGCAGCCGATCCTCAGCCACGAAAAAAGTAACGCGCTGCCCGCCGCGGCGTGCGGACCTGGCCGATTATCCAAGCTTTTTGATCAACCAGTTCGCCGTGCGCAGCAACCGCGCGTCGTCGCCGGTTGGGCCAACGAGTTGCACACCGAACGGCATGCCGCCCTCCCCGCTGAGCAATGGCAACGAAACCGCCGGTAGCCCGGTCAAGGTCCAGAGCGAATTGAATACCGGATTGCCGGTGGCGGTGCCCTTGGGCGCCACACCGGGTGCCGCCGGCGTCACTATAGCATCGTACTCCTTGAAGATTTCGGTGATGCCAGTGGCATAACGTCTGGCGTTGTCGCACGCCGCCAGATAGCGAACCGCGCTCACTGTGCCGCCTTCGGCCAGAAAATCGCGCAGTTGCTTACTCGACGCCTCGCTGCCGCGCTCGACCAATGCGCCCAGATTGTGCGCCATATCGGCCGCCATGATGGCACGCTGGTCGTCCCAGGCCGACGCAAAAGCGTTCGGCAGATCGACGGCCGCGGCTGAATCGCCCAGGCGCTTAACCATATCCTCGAACGCAGCGCGGAAATCCGCATCGGCCTTATCCCAGACTGGCGTGCGCACGAAAGCGAGACGCGGCGGCGCCGGCGGCTTCTCGGCCAAAGTTTTACGAAATTCCGCTGCCGCCATGAGCCGCGTATCCGGGTCGTTCTCGTCGTAACCGGCGAGCACTTCCAAGATGAGCGCCGTATCAGCCAGCGTGTTTGCGAATACGCCGACATGGTCGAGCGCCCTCGACAGGATTAGCGCGCCGTGCCGCGAGATGGTGCCGTGGGTCGGCTTGATGCCATAGACGCCGCAAAACGCCGCCGGACGGATCACCGAGCCGTTGGTTTGCGAGCCGATAGCTAGCGGAATCATCCCAGCGGCGACCGCGGCGGCCGAGCCGGACGAAGAGCCGCCGGGCGTGCGTTCGAGATCGTGCGGATTACGGGTGGCGCCGGCGTGGAAATAAGCGAACTCGGTAGTGACAGTCTTGCCGATGATCACCGCGCCGGCCGCGCGCAAGCGTGCCACTGCCGTGCAATCATGCATCGGTTGACGGCCCTTGAGCACGGGCGAGCCGCATTCTGTCTTATAGTCGGCGGTGTCGAAGATGTCCTTGATGCCGACCGGAATGCCGTGCAGCGGGCCAAGCGGCGCTCCGTCGCGGTGACGCCGATCGAGCGCGCGCGCCTGCGCCAGCGCATGAGCCGGATCAAGATGGATGAAGGCGTGGACTTTGTCTTCGAGCGACGCGATGCGCGTCAGGCAGGCACCGATATAGCTTTCGGCGCTCATTTCGCCACGCGCCATCCGCTTGGCGGCTTCGACGGCGGTGAGCGCGGCGCTATCCATTGTGGCTCTCAAGCGTGCGTGGCGGCCGGATCCCAATCTTCGGCGCTGGCGCCGGCCAGCGCGCGGACGCGCTCTTCGTCTTTGGCGAATTCAGCGGCGGGGCCGGAGTAAACCACTTTTCCGTCGTCCAGCACATAGGCCCGATCGGCGATTTCGACGGCGGCGCGGACGTTCTGCTCGACAAGCAGCACCGAAATCCCTTGCTCGCGTGCCGACGTCACGACCTTGAAAACTTCCTGTACGATCAATGGCGCCAGGCCCTGGCTTGGCTCGTCGAGCAAAATCAGTTTCGGATTCAACA
>Ga0134126_10003798_pt1 | contig 18914 bp, 20 predicted proteins | sample KB31752_FD_96881 | JGI IMG/M metagenome (GOLD analysis project Ga0134126, IMG submission 96881) | Terrestrial soil microbial communities with excess Nitrogen fertilizer from Kellogg Biological Station, Michigan, USA - KB3-175-2 | ecosystem: Environmental > Terrestrial > Soil > Unclassified ...
GATAATCACTCCTCAAATAACTGTGGAATGGTTTCATCATGATTTCTTTTTCATTTAAGAGCGGCTGCTTAGCACGTTTCTTGTGCTAATTGGTTTATTCATTCATTCTAAAAATATTTTTTTATGCAAGACAATAATCAGAAAAGAGTGGCCATTATTACGGAAAATGGCTTTGAAGAAGTAGAACTTACAAGTCCTAAAAAAGCAATGGAAGATGCAGGTATTAAAGTTGACATTTTATCCACAGAACAGGGAAAAGTAAAAGCATGGAATCATGATCACTGGTCAATAGAATTGCCGGTGGATGTAAACTTAGCAGATGCAAATCCATTTGATTACGATGCGCTTATGATTCCCGGCGGTGTTATTAATCCTGACAAGATGCGTATTCAGAAAGAGTATGTAAATTTTGCAAAAGATTTTATGGAATCCGGAAAGCCTGTTGCAGCGATATGTCATGGACCACAACTGTTAATTGAAACCGGCTTGCTGGAAGGAAGAAAAATGACTTCATATCCATCGATTCGCACTGATCTTAAAAACGCCGGGGCAGAATGGTTTGATAAAGAAGTAGTAGTTGATAAAGGTCTTGTTACCAGCAGGAGTCCAAAAGACTTAGATGCGTTTAACAGAAAATTGTTGGAAGAGATCAGGGAAGGTGTTCACGAACCCGCCTGACGTATTATTCAGAAAAACTTAAAGTAGAAATATCCTTCACTAAAACGAAGGATATTTTTGCTTTTAAAATAGGAATCGAGTTTATTTATTGCTTTACTTACTTCTACCCAAATTATGCCGTGAGCTAATGAAAGCTGCTTTTCAACAAAATACATTTATAACAACGTTCCTCTCAAAGTGACCAACGCTACATTAAAAAAGATGATCAGGCCGGTAACGTCTACCAGCGTCGCTACAAACGGAGCAGAAGAAGAAGCAGGATCTGCACCACATTTTTTTAAAATAATTGGAAGCATACTTCCAATTAATGACGACCACAGGACAACTCCTACCAAAGAAAAGCAAACAGTTAGTGCAATTAAAAACCAATGTTCGCCATAACTGTATGAAGTAATTATTTGCTCGTGCATCAAAAAACTCCAGATAGCGATACGGCAAAAGCCTACAATACCAAGCATGGTACCTAACATTAGCCCGGACATTATTTCACGGCGCATTACTTTCCACCAATCGCGCAAAGAAACTTCTCCCAAAGCCATCGCCTGTATGATCAAAGTAGATGCCTGTGTGCCGCTGTTGCCGCCTGTACTGATAATTAGCGGAATAAAATTGGTAAGGATGATTACTTTTTCCATCTCGCTGTTGAAATACGCCATTGCTGTGGCAGTAAGCATTTCGCCCAAAAAAAGTATCGTAAGCCAACCAACTCTTTTTTTTACCAAAGTAAACAAAGGCGTTTCCAGGTAAGGCATGTCTAAAGCCTGCGAACCACCAATTTTCTGCACGTCTTCACTAAATTCTTCACCCGCAACCCACAACACATCATCGATGGTAACAATGCCGAGCAACACATTGTAATCGTCTACAACCGGCAGGGCCACACGGTTATTCATTTTAAAAACCTCATTAGCTGCTTCCTGGTCATCATTTACATTTAATTCGATAAATCTGCCATCCATCATGTCGCTCACTTTCGTATTCGGTGAGGCAAGAATAAATTCGCGGATGCGAATATCATCTAATAATTCCCCATGTTTGTTGATTACGTAAATGACATCAATGGTTTCTGTATTTTTTCCAACTCCCCGGATAATGTTTAAAACTTCTGCAACCGTATTGTATTCGTAAACATAAATATAGTCCGGCGTCATCAGGCGTCCCACACTATTTTCAGGATAGCCAAGAAGAGATAAGGTGATCTTTCTTTCTTCAGGTTTTAAAGTTTTTACCAGTTCGCGCACCACTTCATTTGGCAGATCTTCAAAAAACGAAGTGCGGTCATCCGGCTGCATTTCATTCAACAATTCTGCACTTTTTGCAGGTGGCAGATTTTTTATGATATCTTTTTGAGTAGGATGATCCAGAATTTTGAAAACACCGATCGCACGATGCAGGGAGAGGTGCAGGAAAATTTCTATTTCTCTGTCTTCATTTTCATAAATGAGTTCAGCAACGTCGCTGATGTTTTGTTCGTTCAGAAACTGGTGGATTTCTGCTTCGTTACCGTTTTTCAAAACATCTTCGTACTGCTCCTGAATTGAAATTTCTTCCTCTGTCATGTGAATCGTTTCTTTCAGATAAGGGCGCAAAAATAATTTATTTTGCCTTTAAAATTGAGGTTAATTGAAAAGGAAAATAACATAATAAAAACAGCACCGGAAAAAGCTTTTATGTTCCGGTAAACGAATAAATAAAGGAATTTTTGTTTTTAACAATAGAAATTAAACAAAAGGCAAATTTCATTTGTTGAATAGTAAATTCGCATAAAAATCTCTTGACACGAATCGGCCTTATTTCTGATACACACAATTATCTTGACCCGTCTGTTTTTCAACATTTTAAAAGCTGTGATGAAATATGGCATGCAGGAGATTTCGGGAGTTCTGTTATTGCTGATGAATTAAAATCTTTCAAACCGCTTCGCGGAGTTCATGGAAATATTGACGGTTATGACATCAAAAGCGTTTATCCCGAACAATTGGTTTTCATGTGTGAAGGAGTAAAAGTAATGATGCGTCATATTGGTGGTTATCCGCTGAAATATAATCCGGACACAAAAAAGGAAATTTTAATTCACAAGCCACAACTTTTTGTCGACGGGCATTCGCACATTTTAAAAGTGATGTATGATGATAAATTACATTGTCTTCACATGAATCCCGGAGCAGCAGGAAAACAGGGATGGCATAAAGTAAGAACGCTCATACGATTCGCGATCGATGGAAAAGATATTAAAAATTGTGAGGTAATTGAACTGAATTAGCTGATTCGAAATCTGCTATAATCCCGAATCATTTACTCGCCACAAGGACGAACAAAGCCGTTTCTGCGACCGGTGAAAAGTTCTTTAAATTAGAATTAAATTTCTTTTGCAAAGAGAAGCAGTTAAGCAATAAATAACGAGATTTTCTATTTCATTATTTTATAAAAATATCAGGGGGAATTCTAAAGTCTATAGAATAAAGAAAATGGCATAACATTGCAACAAAAAAATTTTCGATTTTTATAGAATTCTATCATGAAATATTACAAACTAACCGGTTTTCTAGCGTGTCTTTTATTAGCGATCAGTTGTTTTCTTCCCTGGGCCTACTATCCTGACTTACATAAATCTTTTACCGGTTTTTTTTCTGAACAAAATATGTATGGCAGGCCGGGAAAGGTATTTATTTTCTTCGCAATTTCTTCTCTTGCTTTAATTTTTATCAATAAAATATGGGCGAAAAGAACATTGATTTTTTTTGCTGCCCTAAACATTGGTTATTTACTAAAAACCTATGTAATTTTTACTTCTTGTTACAACACTTATTGTCCCCAAAAACAATACGGATTGTATTTACTGATTCTCAGTTCTGTTGTGTTGCTGATTGCTGCTTTTTTCCCGGATTTAAAACTGGAGATAAAAGACGAGGATTCATCGAGCGAGGTAAATGAGGAGTAATTTTGAGTTAGTCATATTAATAATGTGAAAGGCTTTGTTGTTTTCTAACCGCTTTTAATCGTTTTCTTATATTTCTTTCCTTGAAAAAAAGTGTTCCTAAAAGACAAAATGCGCCCATAAATGCCACTGCCCAAGGCCCACTGGTAATTCCGGCGAAAGTGCCGGCCAGCAAACTTCCAAAAGGCATTGTACCCTGCAGACAAACGGTATAAAAGCTCATGACCCTGCCGCGTTTATCGTCATCTACATGAAGTTGCAATAGCGTATTGGTACACGCTGTATGCATCATTTGCCCAAGGCCAGCTATTGCAATAAAAAAAAGTGAAAGAGGAAGTGAACGCGAGATCGCGAAGCAAATCATTGCGGCACCTAATAAGATTCCGGTAACAGAAACAATACGTTTCAATAAAGAAACTGATTTTTTTTTCGTAAGAAATAAAGCACCACAAATAGCCCCAACTCCCGCGGCACTCATCAAAAAACCAAGCGTATGAGCGCCGCCATGCAAAACATCTTTTGCAAAGATCGGAGCCAATGTTTTTAAAGATGCATTGGAAAAACTAACAATTGCGAGGAGTACCAACAACGACCACATCATCCTGTTTGTTCTTACATATGAAATACCTTCTTTCAATTTTTTAATGATTTGAGCTTCTTTTGCCCTTGCAATCATATTTTTTGGAAGCCGCATCATCAGTAGACTTCCCAGTACAATGGCATAACTCAAAGCATTTGCCATGAAGCACCAGCCTTCACCTACAGCGCTGATTAAAATTCCTGCAACGGACGGCCCGATCAAACGGGATAAGTTGAATACTGTTGAATTTAAAGCGATGGCATTGGAAAGAGATTCCTTGTCGCGCTCTACCATCTCAACTACAAACGATTGTCTTATAGGTACTTCAAAAGCGTTGATCACACCAAGGAAAAGACTCAATACAATGATATGCCAGATATCAACCAAATTAAAAAGGGTGAGCAAACCAAGCAAAAACGCCTGTGCCAGCGCAAATGCTTCAATGCGGCAAAGGGCCTTGTGTTTATTCCAACGATCGGCATAAACACCTGCGAAAGGAGCAATTAAAAAAATAGGAATTTGTTCGCAAAAGCCAACTACGCCAAGTAAAAAAGCAGAACCGGTAAGCCGATAAACCAACCACATCATGGCCATTCTTTGAATCCAGGTACCAACCAATGACAATGTTTGCCCCACCATAAAAAGCCGGTAATTTCTATGAAACAACGCTTTTTGTTGCAAAAAATACCGCCATATCAAATTGTTTCTTTCACTTGCCATTATGTATTTGCGAAATTACAAAAATCGGGCAAGGATGTTTTCCAGTATACTTTGTTTTTCTTTTTTTAAAATGTTTGTCTTTCTTAATAACAACATAACTCCTTGCTTTTATTTTCAAAAATATTTGCTAATGACTTGCACATCAGTGGTACTTTTTTGTTTCCAGTAAAAGAACAAATAGGGTGGATTTCATTTTGAAAAACGCAGATAAATAAAACGTTAGTTTTGACGAAGTTTATAACACTTATGGAAATCATTACAAAATATTTTGCAGATTTTACCGGGAAACAATTGCAACAATTTGCAGCGCTTAAAAAGCTCTACGAAGATTGGAACCAAAAGATCAATGTGATTTCGAGGAAAGATATGGACAACTTTTATGAACATCATGTTTTGCATTCTCTTTCAATTGCAACTCAATTTGATTTTCCTGCAGATTACAACATTATGGATCTGGGTGCTGGTGGTGGTTTTCCGTCCATTCCACTGGCAATCTTTTTTCCTGATGTTCATTTTCATTTGGTAGATAGTATTCAAAAAAAGTTAAAAGTAGCTGATGCAATCGCTTCCGAAATAGAATTAAAAAATATAACGGTTCAGCATATTCGTGCAGAAGAAATCAAAGACAAAAAATTTGATGTGGTTGTTTCAAGGGCGGTAGCCCCGTTAAAAGATTTATGGTATTGGAGCAAACCTTTATTGAAAAAAAAACCCGTGGATCAGCCAAAAAAAATTACCGGACTAATTTGTTTGAAGGGCGGAGATCTTTCAAAAGAAATTCATGAGAGCGGCTTGAGGCCGAGAGTTTGGGAAATAAGTAAAATTTTTGAAGAGGAGTTTTTTAAGGAGAAATTTATTCTTCAAAATGGCTAAACTCAACAACGTTTAATGAAAACAAATCAGGAAGCAAGGAACAAAAATCTTATTCTCCTACATGTGCCAAATCAACTTTTCTTTTTGATTTTTTGACAAGTATTAAAACAAACGGAACGCACACTAAAAACATCACTCCAATCCACAGAAACACATCCATATAGGAAAGCACAGTAGCCTGAATATCTACAAGTCTGTCCTGCAATTGAAGCGCCATCTTATGTGCTATATCCCAAGGCGTTCCTTTAGATTGAAAGCCTCTGCTCAAAGCTTCAATATGTTGTTGAACATTCGGATCTGTAACCGAAAGTTTGCTTACCAGGTCACTGCGATGAAGTTGGTTATCCCGAATGAGATAAGTGGAAATAATGGCTACACCAAATGACCCTCCCAATTGTCTCAACATACCTGATAACGCTGCTCCCTGCCCAATCTCCTGGCCCCGCAAAGTAGACAGAGCCAGTGTAGTAATGGGAATCGAAAGCAAGCCAAGTCCAACACCACGAATCACCAAAATCCAGAAAAAAGCATCGCTTCCTGTATTGGGTGTGAGTACTTTATATGCCATCATGCTATAGATAAAAAAGATGATCATACCTGATGTGATCAACAACCGGAAAGGAACGCCTCGCTCCATCATCTTACCTACAAAGGGCATCATGATCGCTGTAAAAACAGTGCTGGGAATCATCAGCATTCCAGCCTGTAATGCTGTCCAACCCATGATGGTTTGTGTATAAAGAGGAATAATAAACGTAGAACCAAATAATCCAAAGCCCAATACAAATGACAGAACACTTCCAATGGATAAATTCCTGTTTTTAAAAACCCTTAGTTCTACCACCGGATGCTTATAAACCAACTGCCGCCATATAAAAAAGTAAAAACCAAAAAAACAAATTACTGACAATGAAATAATTAAGGCACTATTAAACCAGTCTTCTTCCTGGCCTTTTTCGAGAATAAACTGAAGGGAGCCAACCGAAATAATGAGTAAGGCAATCCCCAACCAGTCCACGTTTCTTGCGCTCACTTTTTCTGCAAATTTTGGACTTTTTACAAATTGAAGCGTAAGCAACGTTGCCAACACACCCACTGGAATATTGATATAAAAAATGTAGGGCCACGAATAATTATCTACAATATAACCACCAAGCGGAGGGCCAAGCGTAGGGCCAACAATTACACCAAGCACGTAAATCGTCTGTGCCATTGCTCTTTTTTCTATTGGGTAGCTTTCTGTAATAATCGTTTGAGCGGTAACCAATAATGCACCACCACCAATGCCCTGAATAAAACGGAAAATGATCAGTTCTTCAATACTCGTGGCGTTTCCGCAAGCCCACGATGTAAAAGTGAAGATCATTATGGATGCAGCAAAATAATTACGTCGCCCGAACTGTTGACTCAACCAACTGGTTAAAGGCATGACAATGACATTGGCAATTGCATAAGCTGTAATCACCCATGTAATTTCTGTGAGCGAAGCGCCAAGGCTTCCCTGCATAGTTGGCAAAGCAATGTTTACAATAGTGGTGTCAATAATCTGAAGCAGCGCGCAAACTACTGCGGTGAACGTTATGATTACCCGCTTAGATCCATACACCACCAACGACTCTTCCTGCATACACGCAATATTTATTCTGTTAAAGCCTCAATTCACTTTTTTATGTTATCTCGCATTTTCTCAACAGTGTTTATACATGTTCTGATCTCGTTAATTTTCAATCCATTAGACGCTTTTGTAAACAATTCAACAACCCACGGTTCTACCTTTTTGCCCAATTGTTTTCCTTTTGCGGTAAGAAAAATCAGTTTGCTTCTCCTGTCGCTCACGTCATCTGACCTTTTCACTAACCCACGTTTCGTCAGGTTATCGATGAGAAATGTCATGCTCGCTTTATCTTTTAAAGTACGATCCGCCAGTTCCTGTTGCTTAATCCCATCTGTGTTCCATAAACATGCCATAATCTGATGCATTTCATAGGTCAGATCAATATTATTTTCTCTGAATTTTTCTTGCATAAAGCCGCGGATACCATCCCTCAATTCTAATGCTAAATGTGTAAAACGACGTGTTGTTTCCGCTTTTTGGTTTGGAATAGACATGTAAATATTTTTAAATCAACGCAAGTACAAAGTTATATACTTGATAGTTAAATAACAAACTAATTCTTACAGTTTGATCCATTATATTTGTGCTGTCAGGTAAGGATCTATAGCTATTTTTTTATTGAAAGTCAAACGGATTTTATTAAATTCGTACATAAAAATTCAATCAGTGCCTGTATTTCAGAATTAATAATAATCTGATTTTTTAACACTCTTTATATGAAAACCCTGCTTTTACCACTGGATTTTACTGAAGCGTCCATAAATGCGGTCAATTTCGCTGCTGAATGGAGTATGAAATATAATTATGAACGGATTATTTTGTTAAGATCATTTTATACTTCTATGTATGAAAGCGTAATAATGGGCGGCGAATTTGCAAACGTCGATGAAGCTTATCTGAACAAAAGCAGGGCCGACGAAAAAGTCCAGTTAAATTATTTATGCAAAGAGCTTGAAGAAAAAACGCGCGCAAATATTAAAATACAAACTGCCATTACTGAGCTACCACTTCTGCGGGGTATTATTCATTTGGTAAAAACAGAGCAACCTGTAATGATCTTGCTTGGCATTGATAATGCTAATTACTCAAATGAATCTTTGATTTCCGGAAACGTGATCAGTATTGCCAAAATCAGTCCTGTAAGGGTTTTAATTGTTCCTAAAAATTATAAATACACACCTGTTCAAAAGGCACTTGTACCATGCAATTTTGATGCAATACATGATCTCAGTAAACTAAACCGCCTTCGACATACAACACAATGGGAACATGTTGAATTAATGGTGCTGAACGTAGATCCGAAAAAAAGATATGAAAATCCCGATTTGAAATTTATGGAGAAAGAAAAAGCATTGCATTCATATTTAAAGGATTTTCATCATCAGATTTATTACGTCGATGATGCCAATGTTATTGACGGGATTTTATATTTTGAAAAAATAAATGAAGTGCAGTTAATCATTGCACTGCCGGGAGAGTATAGCTTTTTATATTCGCTTACCCATAGAAATATTTCTGAAGCGATTTACAGAAATGCAAGGCTGCCGGTGATGATTCTGAAATAGAAAATTACAAACAAAAGAAAATAGCAATTCAGCTTTTTTGTAAACTGAATTGCTACTTCCTGCTATTTATTAAATCGTTTACCAATTCAATTTCAGAACATTATTATCCAGGTTCACATCGGCCATTCTTTTTGTTGGATCAATTTCTGCTTTGATCAATTGATTTAAAGGATGATTAAACTCAACAATGTAAGTCGGATTTGTCCAATTCCATTCTTCATGAACGATTCTTTTTTCAGAATTTTCTGCAGGCTTGCCTGCAAGCATCATATCCATTGGAATGTAATGCAATTCTTTAGTGCTGTCTTTGAAAGTAAGCTCGAGATCAATAGGCATAGGCATTTGACCGATTCTTCTCAACCGGATCTTTGTAGCATTTCCATCTTCCCAAAGACTATCAATGCTGTAATCAATCGTTTTGATTGTATTCAACCAATATTCTTTATACCAACCCAATTGCACTCCACTCACATCCTGTGCTACTTTAAAAAAGTCATTTGGATTCGGATGTTTGAATCTCCAAAGCTTATAATATTCCAGCAAGATTTTATCACGCACTGAATCACTTACAATGTATCCCAATTGCTCCAGCAACATTTCGCCTTTTGAATAAGCATTTATTTCATACGCAAAGTTGGTATTATAATGATCAGCGTTTGTTGTCATCGGTTCTGCCAAACCTGATTTCATTAAAAAATAATAACCGCGATAAGCTCCGGAATGATTCAGTGGAAGTGATTCCGGTTCTTTTAAATCTTTCATTTTCCGGTAATAAGCATACACTTCTCCTTCCGCATAACTTGCGTATCCTTCATCCATCCAGGGATGTTCATTCTCATTGGAGCCGAGCATCATCTGGTACCAACTGTGCATCCATTCATGAAACACTGTTCCAAGACTTGGCCCTTTAATTAAAGTTGCCATTGGATATTCCATTCCTCCATCGCCGCCCTGGATAAATGAATATTGAGGATAAGCATATTTCCCAAATCGTTTTCCCATGTAAGGCAAAACTGTAACTGCAGCGTCAGCAACAGTCTGCCAGTTTTTTTCCAACGAATCCACTTTTTTATAAATCACATTAATTGTTACGCCATCAACTTGTTTTACAATATGCTCATAAGTAGGATCAGCCGCCCAAACAAAGTCATGAACATTATCTCCCACAAAATGCCAGGTACGTTTTGATGAAGAAATGTTTTTTAATTCTGTCCCGGGCTTATCATAGCCCCAGCCAATTTCACTTGCATTTTTCAAAACTCCTGTTGCGCCAATTTTATAAGATTTGTCAATTTTTATGGTAACGTCATAATTGCCCCAAACCCCGTAGAACTCACGCGCAACATATTGCGGCGTATGCCAGCCTTCATAATCATACTCGCATAATTTTGGATACCATTGACTCATACTGTAACGAACACCTTCGGCGTTATCCCGACCGCTTCTCCTGATCTGAACGGGAACCTGCGCTTCAAAAACGACGTCAAAATTCACTTTACTTTTTCCAGGAATTGGCTTTGTGAGATCTACTTCCAGAATGGTTCCATGAACTTTCATCGGTTGCTCCACACCGTTCATCTTCAAAGATTTTATTTTTTGAAAACCGATTTCTGAAGGAGTTAATTTTGAAATACGATCCCTCACTCTTGAATCCCAATCCGGTCTTCCATTGATCAATATTTGTCCAAGCTCGCGGCTTCTTACATCCATTTCGCTTCCCGGCCGGAATGCATTCCAGTAAAGATGAAAATATACTTTGTCCAGTTGATCAGGAGAATTATTTGTGTATTCTAACCGCTCAGTTCCATTGATAAGATTGGTGCTCACGTCCACATCTACATTCATTTTATAATTTACTCTTTGCTGCCACCGATCCGGTTGTGCTGCAACAAAAATTAAAAATGCAAAATTAAAAATTACAAAAAGTGAAAGCCTTTTATTCATAATTATAATTTAAAAATAAGGTTGTAAACTTCGTAAAAAATGAACAAAAAAAACCAAATGATTGCCGAAAAATCTTTACTCTATAAGTTCATTCAAAACAAAGATATCTTTTTCAATAGGCTTACAAATTAATTGCTCTACTTGAGGATATAATTTTGTAATTGCAGACAATACATTTCTCCTTACGTTTAAGATGATTACAGAAACAGGAAGTGTTGTAACATTTTGTTGATATGGAAGATTTTTATCAACGGCAATAAAAACATCAAAAGAGTGTAACGCAAGAAGTTTTAAAAGCTCTCCATTTTTAATCCCAAACCAATTCATATCTCTTACTGTAAATACTTCATGCAAGTTAGTATCGAAGAATCTTTTAAACTTAATATCAATATTCTCATCGAGTGGTATCTTCATATTCTAAAGAAGCAGAATTAATTAATTTACCTGCAATTTCAATAACCTTCTCTGCCTGTTCCCGTGTAACAGAAGGAAATCCTTCCAGGAATTCTTCGAGTGAGCTTTCTTCAAGATAATCAAATAAAGTTTGCACGGCAACTCTCGTGTTTCTAAATACAGGTGTTCCATGCATTATTTCTTTATCAATATTTATTACATCCTTTAAAAGCATCATTAAAATTAAACAATTTTTTTTGTTTGGCTTATAGTTAGAAAACAGTAAACCAACTTTTAATCATGATTTTATTTTCCTTCTTTCCCTCCCACCACAATTACAATTTCTCCTTTGACATTCTTTTGATCAAAATAATCATGAACTTCCTGTAAAGTACCACGCTTATTTTCTTCAAAAACTTTTGTGAGTTCTCGGCTTACACAACATTGTCTTTCTGCGCCAAAATATTCGATAAAATCTTTTAAAGTTTTTACCAACCGCATGGGACTTTCATAAAAAACCATCGTTCGTTCTTCGTCAGCAAGTTTTTTTAGGACCGTTTGTCTTCCTTTTTTTAAAGGCAAAAATCCTTCAAAACAGAAAGTATTCATTGGCAATCCACTGTTCACCAAAGCAGGAACGAAAGCTGTAGCGCCCGGGAGACATTCTACTTTAATATCATTTTTGATGCATTCACGAACCAATAAAAAAGCCGGGTCACTAACTCCAGGAGTTCCTGCGTCTGTTATCAAGGCCATTGTTTTTCCCGAAGACAATTGGCTGATCAAATGATCGAGAATTTTATGTTCATTATGCTGATGGTAAGAAGTCGTTGGCTTATCAATCTGGTAATGCCGAAGCAGAGTAGCTGAAGTCCTGGTATCTTCTGCAAGAATTAAATCTACCGATTTCAAAACTTCCACAGCGCGGAATGTAATATCAGCAAGATTGCCTATTGGAGATGGAACGAGATAGAGCATTTTATTAATGTGCTGATTTGCTAAGTCATACTTTTTAATTATAATTGGACTAATTATGACACTAGCTAATTGAAATCGTAAATTCTTCCATCACCGGATTTGCCAATAGTTTTTCAGATGCTTCCTGTGCAATTGATCTTGCTTCTTCTGCAGAACTTGCTTCCACATTCAACTGAATATGTTTTCCGATCCTTACGTCATTCACACTTTTGATTCCCAGGTTGGCGAGGCCACCCAACACTGTTTTTCCCTGCGGATCCAGCAATTCTTTTAAAGGCATAATTTTTATTTCGGCTACAAAATTCATCTAACTTTTTTTTGGGTTAATGATAATAAAACATAAATAATAAAAACAACCGGCACCGCAATCCAATGCAAAAATAACGCAGCGATAATTGCCACAACCAGTAAAATAACTTTTGATAAATTATTCTTTAAAGTAAAGTCTGAAAATTTCAAAGCCATCATTCTGTGGTTACTCACCATTAAATAACTGAGCACAATAATCGATACATACAAAAACCATTTATTGATAATGATGTTATTCACAGCGGGCATAAAATCAAAATGCAAAATGAGTGGAAACGATGCGATCAATAATCCGACAGCAGGAACGGGAACACCTTTGAATGAATATTGCTGATCAGTATCTAAATTAAATTTTGCAAGACGGTAAGCAGCGGCACATGCAAGAATAAACGCAGGAACCAAAGCCCAAAGCGAAACGTCCAATCCATTCTCTTCTCTTGCAAAACTAAACCGCAATAGCTGGTAAAGAATTACTGACGGAGCGACTCCAAAACTTACCACATCACTTAATGAATCCAACTGTTTTCCCAATTCACTTGTTGCTTTTAATAACCGGGCCACAAATCCATCCAAAAAATCGATGACAGCAGCAATGATGATGCAAATAGCCGCCCAGCTTATCTTTTCAGGAATATTGAAACTGCTGTTGTACTGATCATTGAGGTAAATAATTACATTATTAGTTTGCAGCGCAAAAACGATTGCGATGCATCCAAAGAATAAATTGAGAAGTGTAAAGAGATTGGGAATTATTTTTTTCATAAGTTAATTAACGGCTTTTCATCAACGATTCAATCTCTTCAACTGTTTTTGGAATATTGCCCATAAGGTCTTTATTTCCATTTTTTGTGATCCAATAATTGTCTTCAATCCTCACTCCCATGTGTTCTTCTTCAATATAAATTCCGGGCTCAATGGTAAAAACCATTCCGGCTTTTATAGGTTCAGTTTTCGTTCCTAAATCGTGAACATCAATTCCAAGATGATGAGAAATGCCGTGATATAAATATTTTCGGTAAGCTCGGTTTTCAGGATCTTCATTTTTTACATCCGCTTTTGTCAGCAGCCCAATTTTTTGAAAAATTTCTGTTGCCTTATCAGCCACTTTCTTTGTATAATCATTTATACTTATGCCTGGTTTCAAAATCGATGCGCAATAATAATGCAAATCAAGACAAGCGTTATAAACTGTTTTTTGTCTTTTGGAAAATTTGCCATTTACGGGAACAGTTCTGGTAAGATCGGCAGAATAATTTCCATAACGGGCGCCAAAATCCATAAGTATTAAATCGCCGTCTTTACATTCCTGGTTGTTATTTACATAATGCAAAATCCGCGCATTATCGCCGCTCGCAATGATGCTTCCATAAGCAGTTCCTGATGCGCGTTGCGACAAAAACGAATGCCAGATTTCGGCGTCTATTTCATATTCCATAACGCCGGGTTTTATAAATTTTAATAGCGTTCTGAAAGTGTTATCAGTAATATCAATCGCTTTTTGCATCACTTCAATTTCCAAAGGCGTTTTTATCGCACGCAATTCGCGTAAAATTTTTGCACTGCGTTTATAATTGTGCAAGGGATAACGGTTGCGCATATACGCAGCATACCGGTAATCACGAACCGGAACCTCATTAGCTTTTCGGTCATTTTCATTTGTGTTCAGATAAATGGTATCAGATAAATGAATCCATTGCTGCAACAAACCTTCGAGTTCATCCAGCCAAACTATGGTTTTCATTCCTGAAATTTCTTCCGCTTCATTTTTCCTAAACTGATGCCCGTTCCATTTTTCTTTTAGTTCATTTGGCCGAACCAAAACCAAAACTTCCCGGTATTTTTGATCGGGATTATCAGGAAATAAAATTATCATAGTGTCTTCCTGTTCAATTCCTGAAAGCCAAAACAGGTCGGAGTTTTGAACAAACGGATGCAGTGCATCGCCATTAAAAGGCAACTCGTCATTGCTGTTAAAAATAGCAATAGAATTTTTATCCATTTTATCAATAAATCTTTTTCGGTTTTGAATAAAAATCTCCGGATTTAATGGCAAATATTTCATTGAATTTATTTTTTATTATTTGAAAAATCGACATTTAAAAATGCCTGAAAAAGAATCTTATAATTTTAGTAGGCATTTTTACTTAGAAAAAAAAGTGCTTGCAATATAGTAAACAAACAAATATTACTGATTTCTATTTAGCAAAACTACTTCGTTATTACTTTAATATTCCTAAAATAAAAACAGTGTAAAAGATACACAACAACAAAAATATTTTTTTATTGTTTTTAATGAAATTTGAATACCTGTATCATTTATTTAAACATTTCTGAATTTTATTGAAGATTAACTGTTATAACAGAAGAAGGGGAAGATACAAACACAGGAAAATCACGTGTTTTGCAAATCGTCGAAAAACCGAATAACTAACTTTGCAGCCTAAACCAAAAAAGTCTGTATGTCAGTACCAACAATGTTTGAAGTACCAAAAAACATCCTGTTTTCAATAGGATTGCCTTCTGCTGAAAATACTTTTTACCAGCTTCCGCCCGATGAATTAACCGAACAATGCCTCGAAAGAAATGAAGGAGTATTAAGTGAACGGGGAGCTTTGGTCATCCACACCGGAAAATTTACCGGCCGAAGCCCGAAAGACCGCTTCATTGTAAAAGATAAAATCACATCAAACGTTGTAAACTGGAATGATATCAATCAACCGATCGAAGAAAAATATTTCGATATTCTTTACAGAAAAATGATCGATCATTTGGGCGAAAAAGAAATCTGGATTAGGGATTCTTATGCATGTGCAGAACAAAAATACCGGTTGAATATCCGCAACATTAACGAAGATCCGTCCAGCAATTTATTTGCTTATAATATGTTTTTGCGGCCTACAAACAAAGAATTGGAAAATTTTAATCCGGATTGGTACATTATTCATGCGCCTACATTTTTTGCCAATCCGGAAACAGATGGAACCAGGCAGGAAAATTTTACAATCATCAGCTTCACAAAAAGAATTATTCTAATTGGAGGTTCTGCATACACCGGAGAAATTAAAAAAGGAATTTTTTCGATTCTAAATTTTGTATTGCCACACGACAGAAATGTATTGAGCATGCATTGTTCGGCTAACATTGGAAAAAACAACGATACTGCTATCTTTTTTGGTTTGAGCGGAACGGGCAAAACAACGCTCAGCACCGACCCGAATCGAAAGTTAATCGGCGATGATGAACATGGATGGAATGAAAAGTCAGTATTTAATTTTGAAGGTGGCTGTTATGCAAAGACCATCGATTTATGCCCGGAAAAAGAGCCGGAAATTTTTCAGGCAATTCGGCCGGGGGCTTTGGTAGAAAACGTAACTTTTATAGAGGGAACAAATAAAATAGATTTCAGTTGTAAAAAAATTACCGAAAATACAAGGGTAAGCTATCCGTTAAGTTTCATAAGAAATGCCGTGCACCCTTCCATTGGCGGCATTCCTAAAAATATTTTTTTATTAACAGCCGACGCATATGGTATTTTACCTCCAATCAGCAAACTTTCAGCGGGGCAGGCGATGTACCAGTTCATCAGTGGATATACAGCTAAAGTCGCCGGAACGGAAGAAGGTGTAAATGAACCAAAACCTGTGTTCAGTGCGTGTTTTGCATCACCTTTCATTCCATTACATCCGGCAAAATATGCAGAAATGTTTGGTAAGAAAATAAAAGAAAACGATGTAAACGTGTGGATGATCAATACCGGCTGGAGCGGTGGCCCTTATGGAGTAGGAAGCCGTATCAAACTTTCTTATACAAGGGCGATGATCAGTGCGGCGCTGGATGGAAAATTAGACGATGTAGCATACGAGATTCATCCTGTTTTTGGAATGAGCATGCCTAAAAGTTGCCCGGGGGTTCCTTCAGAAATTTTGAATCCCAAAAATACCTGGAACCACAAAAAATTGTACGATAAAAAAGCAAAAGAACTTGCCCTAAAATTTGTCGACAATTTTAAAAAGTTTAAAGAGCATGCAAGCGAAGAAATTCTTGCAGCTGCGCCGGTTTTGGAGTAATTATCCGACCCGATATAAATGTGAATCCGCAATATTTGTTTGTTTACTGTTCGCAGGTTTTTGAAAAATAAATTTGTTAATTAATTAGGTACAATCTTTGAACAGGCACCATTAAATTTTCACTTCATAAAAAAAATTATCATGAAAAAATTTCTTTCACTTGCAACGCTTTTAATCTTATTTGCAACTTGTGTAAATGCTCAAAAAAAGAATGAGGATAAAAGCAAAAGAGCCAGCCCGCCCGCAAGAGTAACTCAAAAAATTCCAAGTGGCGCCACCATTATCATTGATTACAGCCAACCGTCTATAAAAGGAAGAACAATTGGAAAAGACCTGGAGCCGATGGAAGGAAAAGTTTGGCGCACGGGGGCTAACGAAGCAACCGTTTTTGAAACGGATAAAGATGTAACCATTGATGGTCAAAATCTACCGGCAGGAAAATATGGATTGTTTACCCTGTTTAATGGAAAAGACGTTACGATCATTTTCAATAAAACATGGGATCAATGGGGTGCATTCACCTATAAAGAATCAGATGACCAGCTAAGAATTAAAACTACTTACAAAGAGATAAATACCCCATTTGAAAAAATGACTTTCACGATCAGTCCCGAAGGTGAAGTGAATTTATTTTGGGGAAACAGGAATGTATCTTTCCAGGTGAAATGATTGCAAAACTTTGTGTGAAGGCGGTTATCAAAGGCGGGTTCATGCTCATTGAAAAAAATCAACCATATCTTTGTTTTATGGAAAAATCAAAGCCAATTCTCAACAAGCGCATTTTTTGGGATGTTGATTTTGAAAAGATAGATTATGATGCAAAAGCAAATTTTGTGATTGAACGCGTGTTTGAACGTGGCGACGTGCCGGATATTCGTAATTGCCGCCGTTACTATGGAGAAGAAAAAATTGCGCAGGCATTACTGAACGCAAAATTTTTACCGGAAACAACCATGTATCTTGCCAGTGCGGTGATCAACAAACCCATAACTGAATTCAGATGCTACAAATTGAGACAGTCGAACCCCACGCTTTTTCCATATTAATGCAATTGATGGAAATGCCGGAACTAAAGAATTTTTCATTAGTTGGTGGAACGGCATTATCTCTTTTATATGGACACAGAAAATCTGTTGACCTTGATTTATTTTCTAATAAATCATTTGATAGTAATGGCATAATTCAAGCATTACAAAAAAAATTCAAAAGCTCATTTCACAACAGGTCAACCAATCCAAACTTTGGAATTTTTTGCTTTATTGATGATGTGAAGATTGATATTATTCGCCACCCACATCAACTAATACGCCCTCAGAAAAATATTGATAGCATTCGTTTTTTTTCCATGGAAGATATTATTGCGATGAAAATACAGGCCATATTAGGCCGTGGAAAAAAGAAAGATTTTTGGGATATTGCTGAACTTTTAAATCATTATACCATTGCTGATTTTATCAGGTTTCATAAAGAAAAATTTTCTACTCAAAATTTATTCATCACGGTTCCACAAGCCATCACCTATTTTGCAGATGCTGAAGAAAGTGAAGATCCGATCAGTCTTAAAAAACAGAACTGGAAAGGTGTTCAGCAGTTTATTAACAAGAAAGTGAATGAGTATTTGTTATAAAAAGTTCATATGAATGGTCGGTTGTCAATGGAAGCAAATTAAGGATTCAGGGTATTTGTTTGTTTGCTGCAAATGTTGAGTTTGACCATCGTCTTCAGTTTTGAACTTTGAGCATTTTAAAAGAACGATAGTCCCCGTCCTTAACTAAACAGGTATTGCACCTCTTCCTCTGTCAATGATTTTACAAAACCATTGTCAGCAGAAACAAGATCTTCAGAAAGCTTCTTTTTTTTCTGTTGAAGATTTACAATTTTTTCCTCAATAGTATCCTTACAAATCATTTTGTAAGCAAAGACATTTTTGGTTTGGCCAATACGATGCGTCCGGTCAATTGCCTGATCCTGTACCGCGGTATTCCACCAGGGATCAAAGAGAAAAACATAATCCGCTGCTGTGAGTGTAATTCCCGTGTTTCCTGCTTTGAGGCTTATCAGGAACAAATGAAGTTTATTTCCTTCCTCTTGAAATTGCTTCACCATTTCAGATCTTTTATCCGGTGGCGTTTGCCCGTCAAAGTGGTAATAATCAATATTACGTTTTTTACATTCTTCCTGTAACAGGTTTAGCATTGATGTAAATTGGGAAAAAACGATGGCTTTATGCTTGCTTAAAACGTTTTCCAATTCA
>Ga0134126_10003799_pt1 | contig 18914 bp, 30 predicted proteins | sample KB31752_FD_96881 | JGI IMG/M metagenome (GOLD analysis project Ga0134126, IMG submission 96881) | Terrestrial soil microbial communities with excess Nitrogen fertilizer from Kellogg Biological Station, Michigan, USA - KB3-175-2 | ecosystem: Environmental > Terrestrial > Soil > Unclassified ...
CGACGTGAACGGCGACCATATCCTTGATGTCGCGGCCGTGGCCCAGGCCGGCGGCTCGGCTCGCGTTGTGGTATACGACGGCGCGACGAAAGCGGAGCTCGGTTCGTTCATCGCCTTTGATCCGTCATTTCGCGGCGGCGCTCACGCCGTAATGACCAATGTTCCGCAGTTCGCATCGACGCTGCTCGTGGTTCCGGGCGCTGGCGGCGGCCCGGTGGTACAAGAGTACCGCTTCGTGGCGGATGAAGGCTTCCAAATCATTCATTCGGAGTTACTGCCCTATGACCAAGAGTACCGCGGCGGTCTCCAGATCGCGACTGGCCCGGTCGTTCCCGGTGGTCAACCGGATGCCTTTTTCCTTCCCGCTATCGGCAGTGGTGGCCCGCAACTCGTGGTCATGGACCTGCAAAGTGGTGTGGTGGTGTCCTCGTTCTACGCCGGACCGGTGGACGAAACGGACGTGACGTTCGAGCCGAGCGGCGGCACGATCACGATTCCCAGCGGCGTGACCGCCGACGGATTGATTCAGTTCGCCCCGCCGCATCGTCTCGGGGTTGTCGTGCAGGATGGCCCGGTTGTGAACGGGTTCGTCGATAGCCGTGTGTACGACGTGCTCTCTGGCGTGGACGTAACGGCGCGGTTCCCAGTGGATGGGCCGCCGGAGCCGCCGCCCGTGTAGTTGCCAGCCTCGAACGGAGCGGCAGAATCCAATAGCCGTCCGGTGCTCGTTGCCCGATAGCTCGGGGCTGTTTTCTCGAACGTCGATGATAACCTCTCGCTCGTGAGCAGCGTCGGGTTCCCGCACAGTTCGGCGATGTCGGCATAATCGTTCATGGTGGATGCCCCATTGTGGGCGAAAAGAGGGTTGTTCGAGCTGCAAGGTTCATGCCGCAATACTCAAGGAGGTTTGCCCGATGCGTTTCATACTCGCTCTGCTCGCGTTCGCCACGCTCGCAACCACGGCCACGGCTGGCCCGCTGCGCAAGCGCGTCACCGTTCGCCATCGTGCGACGACCTACACGCTCAATACGCCGCTCGGCCCGGTATCCCGGACCACGGAGCGCACGACGATTCGCGGCCCCGGCGTCACTGTCGATGCACTCGCGGAAGTGAACGCGAAGCGGGCGGCGCGGGGGCTCCGAGCGTTCGTCGCGGACCCGGCATTGACGGAAGCAGCGAAAGCAGCGGCCGCGTTTCGAGCCGCCAATCGTATCCAAGGGCACACGAGCAACGACTTCGCGTTCTTGCCGCCGGGCAGCGCCGCTCACGCTGCCGGGTGTGCCGCCATGGAAGCATCGTGGGGGTTCCTGTCGTGCTGCCAGTGGGAGGGGTGGACGTTCGCAGGCGCGGCTTCGGTAACAGGAACCGACGGCCGCGTTTACCACCATTTGTTTGTGAGAAACTAATGCCGCCCGAAGCCGACACCTTCGCTGCTCTCCGCACTTGGGCCAACGCGAACAAGGCCACGGATGACCTCGCGCCGCAGGTGCTACACGTGCTGGCGGAGCAAGGGGAACTGCGCGAGCAGCTTGCACGCCAAGATGTGATTATCGGGGCATTGATTGCAGAGAACGCAAGCCTCAAGCGGCAGGTAGAGTTTCTTCGCCAGCCAATGCCCGCGATCCACGCCGGCCCGACCATCACCGACTACTCCCGTCCGTTCTCTCTGACACCGCCGGCCGTCGTGCAGATGCCGGGCCAGATGGGTGCGCCGGATGGCTTGCCGATGGGCGAGCCGGCTCCGATGAGCCTGGCCGAAGAGAACGCGGGGCTGCGAAATGTCGAGCAGGCGCAGTTGCAGCCGCCGCAATGAATCACCCTGGCCGGTGCCAGTAGCGAGAGCCGGGTAGTGTGGCCGGGCTCGCCCGCCGGAAGTCTCACTGGTCGGGGTGAACCGACATGAACGAAGAGCGCGAACAACTTGAAGGTTTCGATTGCTACGCCGGATTCTGTGGAGGCTTGAGGATGAACCCGAACACCGTCTCCTTTTCCCGGCAAGAAAACGGAGATGTCCGCGTTACCATCACGGCCCCCGACGGCAGAACCTTGGCAACGGAAGTTGTCAACAAGCATCACTGGATTTCAGACGTGCTCAACGTGACCATCCATAGCGAGCGACCGGGCGACTATCACGCTTGGCTGTCGCATCACGACGGCGAGAAGGATATTCTCGAAGGCCGTCGAGGTGGCTATTGACCGTCGAGGTGGCTATTGACCGAGGCTTGAATGCGGCTTGTACGCCTATTCCTGTTCGTCGTTACTCCCGGCCCCGCAACTGCGGCCGACATTGAAATCGTCTGCGTGGACGGGAGCAAGCTCCGCGCGAAGCTGCTGAACAAGAACGTCGAGGTCAAAACCAAGTACGGCACGCTGACGATCCCCGCCGCCGAGGTCCAGCAGATCACGTTCGTGATGCGACTGACGCCGACCGAGGCGAAGCGAATCGACGACCTGGTAATCGGCATGGGTTCGACGGACTTCGAGCCGCGCGAAAAGGCGACGAACGAACTCCGCGAGATGCGCGAGCGAGCCTATCCCGCGCTGCTGAAGGCGAGCAAGCACGCCGACGCGGAGATCGCCAGGCGAGCGAAAGAAAGTGTCTCATGGCTGGAAATGCGAGTGCCCGGCAACGCGCTCCAGCAACCGACCGTGGATTCGGTCCACGTCGAAGGTTCGGTGATTCGCGGCACGCTCTCAGCGACTTCGCTGCGGGTGAAAACCGCGATGTTCGGCGAACAGACATTGAGACTCAGCGACGTGCGGCAACTGGACGCCGTCGCCAAGCCTAAGTGAATCCAGTTCCAGGAGGAAAGGTTATGTATATGCTCTTTTCTGCTCTGGCCGTTCTCGCGGTCATCGCAGTGTGGCTGTTCCGGAGCCGGGCTTGCGGCATCAAGCACGCTTTCGGCGATCAGCGGTGCAGTCGGCGCAAGGGCCATGACGGGCTTTGCCGCTGCCAGCCTGAAAACGGCACGTATTCGCACTGGGCGTACAAAACGGCTGTCGGGGCCGCGGTTGCCACAATCTGCTTTCTCACGCTGGCCGGCGACGCCCAGGCCGGCCCGCTCCGCAATCGTCTCAAGGCACGTCGCCAGCCGACGGCCATGCTGCCCGGCTGCACCTGCGGACCTTACTGCCAATGCTCGCGGGGCGGCGCGTGCATCGGCCCGGCGAACTGCCCCGCGTCGCCGCAAGAGGTCCGCCGCGGCGAAACCAAGGCCTCGGCACCCGTGGCCGCGGCGCCAGCTGCATCGTGCGCGAGTTGCCCCGGCGGCTCGTGCCCGGCGCCCGGCGAGGCGGGGATTGTTTGGTTGGCGGTGATGCGGTGATGCGGAGTAAATGCCGCGCATGACAACGCCCTCGGGTGATGCCGAGGGCGTTTTTCGTTTCACGATGCCGTGGCATCTGACTGATGTTCTTTTTGAATGTATTCATGGCCCCACGGCTTCGACCCCGGCGGTTCCCCATGCACTGGCCCGTGAATGGCCTTGTGCTTTTGGTGGCCACAGAGCGAGCATGCTCCGCACCGGCAGTTCGGCCAGGTCGGGCACTCCCGAATATCAATTGCCCCTGTTTCTGCTCCTGTTTCCATTTCTCACCTCTCCATCAGATGCACCACTTCCACCGCCTCCCCCCGCAGCAATCGCGCCGGGGCTCGCTCCAACTTGTCGGCGCACTTGGCACAGATTCCGTAGGTGAGGTGGCTGATGCCTGTGCCATCGCGCCGCCATATCTCCAGCGTCGCGAACGTCGTGGCGTCCTTGGGGAGCTGGCAGAGCGGGCAGGTGCGGGGGTCGGGGGTCATGATCGGTTTTCCTTTCAAGCCGCGGGGCTACGGCATGGGGACACCGCGTTGATTCGCTACTCACGACCTCTCTCGCCGCGCGAATCCAGGTCGGTCGCCGGGATTCGACTCTCCAGGGCGACCTTCGCATCTTCAAGGTTGGCGTCCTGGCACTCGCCGCGGTCTGCGAACATAAGGGCATCCATGCCCCGAACGCGTCTCAGGAATTCAGCGCTCGCTCGCTGATTCTCGGGCGATCCGGGCCGCCCGAAGCTGTCAAATGCCCCCGGCACAATATCTGATGGACACGCTGGGTGCTGACGCCGAATTCCACGGCGATTTCGCGGACCGTTTTCCCTTCGGCCCGCATCGAGCGGACCGTCGCGTTGCGGTCCTTCTTCTCCGGCATGGGCCGCTTCCCGCGGCTCGTGCGTGCCGTCGAGCACGACCTGCACGCGAGCGATTGCCGAGTCCGAAGGTCTTGCCCGCGGACAGATTGCTCGCGGCCGCAGGTGCAACGACAGCGGAAAAACGCACCCATCTTTGGCTTTGCAGCGCTCATCCCGTCATAGCTCAGGATATACCACTGGCCAATCTGGTACCCGGTCAAGTCGATCATTTTGGGCATCACTGCCCCCACGGTTTGAGCCACGGCAGCACTTCGACGCGCCGATAATACGCCTTGCGCTCTAGTGCCTTGTGCGGCCGGTCGCCCATCCGTCGCGGCCGCGTCCACACCGTGAATACCCACTCCTTGCCGGCGTCGGAATCCAGCGGCAATCGGTCGATGCTCCGCGTGTCCAGGTGGCACGACCACGGATTCGCCGTGCCATCGTCCAGCAGGATTTCGAGAGCATCGGCCTGTTTCCCCGCTGGCCACGGCCCCCGCGAGATGACGGCTTCGCGGCCGGTGGCCAGGTCCGGGATGATCGTCTCCAGCAGCGGCGGCACGAGCAAACGGAACGCCCCCGCATTCGTGGAGAGGTAGAGATTGCCGGCCGTGGCCGCATCGGTACGCCAGTAATTTGTGGCGGTGATGAGCGGCCCGTGATTGGTGATTTTGAGCAGCATCGGCATGGCCTCATCAGTACCCGTGACGCGGGTAGACCGGGCCGGAGCCCGGTTTCTGCGCTCGCTCGATTCCTCAAGAGGTTTCCGGATCCCGCTCCGTAAATCGGTCGGGAAGAGAAAGCTTGTTCATGAGCTGCCTTTCGCAAATTCCGAGCAAGCACGCATATCTGTTCCCCGGCAAATTGCCGGGGAAGGCATTAACCGCGGAATGCTGGCTTCCACCACTCGTCCTTAGTGTGATCCCAGGCGTCGCAATGCCGCCAGGCCCAGCGCACCGCGCACAGAATCGCCTCGCCGTGAGTGTCAGTCAGCGCGTCGAGTTTCGCCAGGAGATCGGGCAGTTTGATTTTCCATTTCCTGTCGATCCCCGGCGAGTCCATGAGGTTGTGCCTGAGCATTAGCAGTGCAGGCACGCCGGTATCCGCGTAGTCGAATAAATCGGCGCACCCGTTCATCACGTCGGCGATCGCGTTCCATTCGCCGCGGCTCAGCGACGCATCCAGTTCGCGCGAGGCTCGCTCGATCAATCGAGCCAGACGACGAGCCGGGCCGACGGCACAGAGAGTATCGCCGTCCTCTTCGATCGAGTAGCCGAGCGCCGCCAGCGCCCGCGAGTCCGGGATGAATGTCGCGCGCTTTTTTTCGGTAGGCATGGAATCTCCTAAATTAGGCCCGCGACGCGGAGCGCGTTGCGGACTAGGGTCTGTTGGGTCGTATTCCCCTCGGCGGCTCGGATTTTGAGCCGACGGTGTTCTTCGAGGGTCAATTTGATTGGGACTGTCGAGGCATTTTCGCCAGGCTCTTCCGACGCGGGCTGTTGCAGGTCCGCGAGCGCGTCCAGCAGATCGGCCGGGTTGAGTGCGCGACGGCCGAGTAGCACTACGCCGCGCTCCCGGTCGGCGCGTAGTTTCCCGCGCTTCGGCGATCGCCCCGGCTTGTCTCGCGGCAGCGCCGAGGTGAGGAGAGCAATCTGTTCAGCTTCTGATCGAATCGTGCGGTCGCCGAACACAACCCGCGATTGCGCGGCCGTGAGCGCGTGCGCCGGCAGCATGCGGTGCGTGTAGGAGTCGCCCTGCCGCACCACGAGGGCAATCGGCTCGCCGTCGGCCAATCGTCGCTGTTCGGGGATCGGCAGCCCGGCCACCGATCGCAGCAGAGTCGGTTGCCCCGCGAACCGCACGACTGTCTCGGGGAGGACCTGGCCGGTCGCTATCAGTGGCAGATAGACTCCTATTCCGCTGCGCAGATCGGAGAGATCCTCGCCGCGGCGCTCAAGCTCGGACCAGACAGCGGCCAGATAGAGCAGGTGTCGCGAAGTCAGGCCGAGCGCGGAAGCGAGTTCCGCGCGCAGCGCTGGGGTGTCGAGGGATTGCAGTCTATCCAGATCGGCCGATTTAGCGATTGCGGTCATGATCTCTCCCCTAGTTCGCGGCCAAGATGAAGAACCTGAGCGCCGGCGCGTCGCGAGAGGAATCGCGCGCGGATCCCCCGCCTCCGGCATGCCACAGAGCAATACAGTTGGTTGCCCTGGGGCGCGTCAAAACCAGCCTCGCAGACCGCACAGATCGCACCCTCTCGCTGACCGCGGTGCGGCGGGATTCCGAGCGAGAGTCTTTTCCGCGTGGCCTGCCCCTGATCGACCAGGCCGAGCAGGATCTTGACTTCGCGATCGGGCATGGCGCCCAGCAGCAATAGCGATTCGGCTGACCAGGAGTATCGCCTGCGCGTGGTCGCCGGTATCCCGAGCTTCCGGCGGTGCTGCACGACCGCCTGGGGACTCCGACCGATCCGCGTGGCCACGATCCTGTCCTGTGCCGTCCCAAGCTGCGCGATTTCGTCGAGCGACCAGGCAGCGTCGGGGCGAGTGTGCTGGGGCCGAGGAGCCGCTCGCAATTTCACGAGTCGCCGGCAGATTCCACAGGAGGTGGAATTACCGGCGACAAGCGACCCCGTGCAGGGCGTCGAGATCACACGCCCACACTCGCACCGACACTCCCAGCACCTCACGTATCGGCCGTCTGTGCGCAGCCTGGGCGGAGCCGGACCAATCACAATGAGCCGACCGAACCGACGGCCGGCTAAATCGAGAGCCGGAGGCATTACACCGCCCCCGCGAATTGGGGTTTGGCGGCGACGATCCGCCGCGCCAATTTGAGCGCCCAGCCCGGCTCGATCTTGGCGACCTCGGCCAGGGGCAGGCGAGTATCGATTGGCAGACCGAGTTTCGCCGCGAACGTCCGGAGGCCCGCGTCGCACGCCCCGCACGCGCGGGCGTCGTCGTATCCGACCTCGGTCCTGATCCCGATCCGGGCCAGCAGCCGGGCCGCGCGATCGATCCTCGCCTGTTGCTTGGCCGCCGCCAATTCGCTCAGTTTCCGCGCCGCCGCTTCCTCCGCCTCGGTCCTGAGGATGGCGCGCTTCCGCTCGATCTCGGCCTGGGCCTCGGCCACCGTTGCGCCGTGCTCCCAGCGGCCCCAGCGATTGGAGAGGTCGCTCGGCATTGCGATCGCCACGCCGACCAGGGCCGCGGCCGAGTCGTAACAATCCCAGCCGTGATCACGGCGAATCCCCACTACGCCGCCGCCGGCAAGGGTCGACGTGTCGAGCGTGATCGATCGCCAGTGCTTGGCCGGGAGGCTGATCGAGCTGGTCCCGGATCGGCAGATCTCCGCTCGCACCACTCCCGAGGCGTCCAGAGCGCAGCGGCAGGTCGTGGTCTCCCAGCGGTAGCCGTAGCTCCTCGCGGTCACGCGGCCGCCGTCCACCAGATGCTCGCCCTCGGCCGCCGCGACCCGAGCGCACTGGATCACCGCCTGAGCCGTGATGCGCCGCTCCCTCGCGCGCACCTGGGCCGACTGGACCACCGCCTCGATCTCGGCCGCGATCGCCACGGCCTGCCGAGGGGTCGGACGCCGCTGCCCCTTGACCGCCCGCTCCCGCCGCTGGGCGGCGCGGCGATCAAGGGCCTCGCGCAGAGCCTCGGCATAGGCGCGGGCGCTACCCAGCGGCGTGCGGCGGCGAGAGGCCCGGCGAGGGCCGCGACCGAGATAGGCGAGGGAGAATTGGCTGCCGCCGGTCAGACCGGAGCGGCGAAAGAAGGTATCGGCCGCCAGGCGGACTCGCTCGGCCTGATCGGCCTGGCGCTGGTGGTCGGCGGTCCAGGATTCGGGGGATTGCGGGACGGCGGCGGCGGGAGTAATCTGGCTCATGTGATCCTCGGATTCTGAGGGTTACCACGGCTCCGGGTGTTGCAAGCACCGCGGAGCCAACTTTTTGGATGCACCTCGCATCCACCTACAATCAATAATAGGCCGGTGTCTACACCGGGTCAATACTAGGCCGGGCGTTTTTTTGGGATTTTTTTCTCGATCGGTTGCTCAACGAGCAACCGATAACCGCTCGCTTCGGGAGCAAGAGGTTTCCGGATCCCGCTCCGTAAACTCCCTGCCTCCGTCGAAAATCGCCTTGGCGGCACTCACGAGCTGGTAGGACTGTCTGAGCATCCGGCCCGTTCGGGTGCGACTGGCATTCTTCGCATCGGCAGGCGAATCGTTCGTTCGTCGTTGTGCCGTCGCGGAGTTTCACGTCGTTCATGGTCAGTTCTCCGGGCCGGCATCATTCGGGCATGGGAATCGACGCCAGATCGCAGTGCAGCATGAGTACGATGTCGCCGGTCTGTTCGCGCGGCGCGGTGTTCGCCTCTCGATTCGAGCGCCGCCAGTATTTGCTCAGGCACGCCACGAATCTGGGCATCGCTGCCCCCACGGTTTGAGCCACGGCAGCACTTCGACGCGCCGATAATACGCCTTGCGCTCTAGTGCCTTGTGCGGCCGGTCGCCCATCCGTCGCGGTCGCGTCCACACCGTGAATACCCAAGCCTTGCCGGCGTCGGAATCCAGCGGCAACCGGTCGATACTCCGCGTGTCCAGGTGGCACGACCACGGATTCGCCGTGCCGTCGTCCAGCAGGATTTCGAGAGCATCGGCCTGTCCCCCAGCTGGCCTCGGCCCCCGCGAGATGACGGCTTCGCGGCCGGTGGCCAAGTCCGGGATGATCGTCTCCAGCAGCGGCGGGACGAGCAGCCGGAACGCGCCCGCATTGATGGAGCAGTAGAGCTTGCCGGCCGTGGCCGCATCAGTCCGCCAATAATTTGTCGCGGTGATGAGCGGGCCATGATTCGAGATTGTCAGGAGCATGGAAAGATTTCCCACAGAGCGAATATCCATTTTCTCGCCCCCGGCGTCAGCGGTACCATCTCGGCTCGCGGCGGAATGTTTTTGCGATTGGCAAGGTGCGGGGTGAGCATCGCGGCCGTCTCGTCCCACGCAATTACGCGCCATTCGCGGCCGCGCAGCATGAACACCTCGACTGTGAATTGGTGTTGGTAGAACGTGTCGCGGCACATGCGAACCTCACGGGGTGCATCGCGAATCTCGTCCACGCCAACCGGACCACCAAGTCGCTCAATCATGGCCTTGCGACTCGCCGATGCCCGCTCACCGCGCATCTTGCGAGCAGACGCCTTGCGTTTGTGTCGCCTCACAGCTGCCCAGTCCATGATCTTCCCCCTCTGTACCCCTGTGACGCCGGGGACGCGAATGCCGCCTTGTGACGGCCGCTCCGGATTGGAGCGGGGCATTAACCCGGCCGGAGCCGGGCCACTCTGCGCTATCGGGAGAGCGTCCGCTGCGCCGCGACGCGCACCGCCCGCCGCGTGAATGCGTCGTTACGGGTCGCGAGGATCAGACTGGCCCTCGCCGCGCCGATGGACTCCGGGCCGCTGGCCCCGATTCGCCGGGCCAGATCGGCGGCGAAACTCCTGCTCCCCGCCGGACAATTCCCGGCCCCCACGCTATCCTCGATCATCACCCACGGGTCTTGCTCGGCGACGATCCGGTCCATCTCGGATTGCCATTCGCGGGCCGCGTCCAGCGTGGCCCGGACGCCGAGCGCGTCGATCACGTCATCCACCACGACCATCCAGCCGTTATGGGCCACGGCCGTCAGCTGCCGCGAGTCCAGGTGGAATCGGGCCTCCGCATTATCCTCCGCGTCGTCGGCCACGACGTAGAGACCATCCTCGTCGATGCCAGTCTCCAGACCGGCAGGGGCGTCATGCTCGTCCATCACGATCCGGCCCAGAGCGGCGAGCGCCTTAGCCTCGGTGGCGTACGCCTTGCCGGTGACGGATGCCTCTCGCACGGCGTCGAGCGCCTGCTCCTTGGTCTGGTAGATGCCGTCGGAATTTTCGACCGCCCAGGCGGTCGCGTAATACTCCGTATCGTCCACGTCGCGGTAGGTCATATACCCCTCCGCGTCCTCACCGTGCTCCACGCTCCGCACCACGTCATGACCGGCGATACCTCCCGTGAGGATGCCGATCTTCTCGACAGCCGAATCCCGGATGATGTAGCGATGCTCATTGATCTCCATATCGTCCACGGTCACATCGTCCCACGTCGGCTCGCCGCCGTGATCCGCATCGCTGGCCGCGTCGCGAATGGAATCGTCAAGGGCCTCGCGATCCAGCGTCACCCAGCGGTCGCCCTGCCGCCAGCACGGGATCAATCCGCCGCCGCTCATGTTGTCGCCCGCGTCGATGGTCCACCCCTCGACGCGCGGCAGGCCAGTGCCGGCCCCGTCGCTATCCTCGGTCGCCCATTCCTCGTGCTGCCGATTCCCGTCCGGGCCCATCGGCCCGACAACGTGCCAGCCCGTCACCTCGATGGCCGGCATCCCCTCGGCGGTAATCTCCAGGTCATAGGTCGGCCACGCGACGTTGCTGTCGGTGCGCCAGTCGCTCTGCCACGACTCGGCGGCCGTGCAGGCCACGCCGGCCTCGACGGTATCGACCACGCCGCTCTCCACGAGCCAGGTGCGGTCGGCGTCGTCCAGGTCAGCCCACTGCTCGGCGAGGTCGATGCCGAGCCAGTCGATGGCCCAGTCACAGAGGTCCGCGTCGTCGCGTGCGATGAGGTCGGTGAGGTTGATTTGGGTCGCGGTCATGGTAGGCTCCTGTGTACCCGACTTTTACGCCCTGGGTCCGGGCGGATCGGTCCGGCGTATCCGGCCGCTCTCCAGACTCCCCACCGAGCGGGGAGGCCGAAGCGGGGTCGGCTAGGCGCGGGCCAACCGACGAATGCGCCGGACGGCGGCGGCCGTCAACGAATGGCAGGTCGTGTAGTAGCCGGCCACCGAATCCCAGACTCGCACGGAATCCTGACCCACCAGGAATTTGTGCTCGCGGATTCCCTCCGTCGAGAACGCCTTGGCGCGGGCAACGACGATTGTTTCGGTCGCAGTCATGATTCTCTCCGGTTCGGGGTTCCGTTCTTTCGTCCTCACACAATCATTTATACTCCCTGTAATTCCAGAGTCAATATCAGGGAGTACGAAATCAGAAAGATTTTTCCAGAATCCCAGAAAATGCCTTATTTCGTAGAGTTTTCGTGCGACAGTTTTTTTCCGGAATTCTCGTTTTCCGCGCCAGAAACCAGCCCCAGAATCGCCTGTCGGGTCAATTCCGCCGCCGAAAGCCCCAGCTTCCTCGCCGCCGCACTGACCCTGCGGAATTCGGAGTCCGTCAGATAGAGCTTGCGCTCTCGCACGCCTTCGGGTCGGGTTCGCGGCCGGCCAACGCCTCGATTTTTCGCTGCCATGTTTCCTCCGTGGAAATCTACTCCCTATAATAGCGAGTGGTCAATGTCGGTGGGAAGAAAAATCCAGCCACCGCGCGGAGCAGCGAGCCGGATCAAGTCGGCCGAGTGACACCGCGTTGACACTCAGGGGAGGGAATTCCGATGGCGTGGCAGCCGATTTGCCGGGCGATTGCTCGGGGAGCACTTGAGAAGAGGGAGGCCAACACATGATCGACGAAGAGCCGGACGCCGAAGAGCCGCAGGAGGCATCCTTCGGGCTCGCTTGCCCGTTCCTCAACAGCGATCCTGTCTTTGCGCAGGGCGTGGCATTCGGAACGCTGTGGTCGCGGATGCGCGATCCGGAGTGCGACGAAATCACTGAGTACATCCTGAGCGAGATCGAGGAGCAGGTCCGCGTTGCAGCCTCGCGGACGGGTTGGAACGTGATCGAGTTGAAGCCCTGGGAGCACGAGGGCAAAGAAACGGGATGGGTATTTTGCCGGATGGTCCGGCGCGAGAAATACGAGGCATGGAAGGAGGCGGTTGCATGACCGCCCGAACAGCGGGCCGGGGTCTGCTACGTGGGCCGTGCGTTCGCTGGATGGCCTGCGAATGAGTGGAGGAATCCGTATCGGGCCAACATGAAGCCGGCCAAGGCATGACCACCTACGACGCCCTACACCGTGCGATCCTGTCCTGCCCCCAGGACGACGCCCCACGATTGATGCTCGCGGATTGGCTGGCGGAGAATGGGCAGGAGGAGCGGGCTGAATTCGTGCGGGTGCAAATCGAACTCGCTCGCTGGCCCGATACGGTCGGGCACCATGAGCAAAGGACCGGGACATGGCAGTATCTCCGAGCCCGCGAACGGCAACTACTTTCGCTTAATGTCGCGCACAAGTGGTTTGTAATTGCGGGCGTGGCGACTTACGCGAACGAAGTCGGAGGACCGTTCAACGGGTGGCTGCGAAAGGAGAGCGGGCAGCCAGGATATGAATTACCCGTCTCCGTTCGTCGCGGCTTCATCACCGAACTAACCTGCTCGTGGGCCTCGTGGCTGGAGCACGCCGAGGCGGTGTATTGGTGGCCGGGGGCGACGGAGGTGGAGTGCCCTGATTGTCACGGTATCGGGTTTATCTGCCAATCCAGAGGGCCGCAATTGCCATGCGATAGCTGTATGGTGGAGGGCCGTCAGCGCGCCATCGAAGGGGGCACCGGCCGCATCCCCCGCCCCGTCCCGCCGGGTGCGCAGCCGATCGAGCGGGTGACGTTCTCGGCAGGCTTCGATGACGTTCGGCTGCACCCGCGGAACCACACCGTCTCGCTGAGCGGCATAAAACTCACCCGCCACGCGGACGACGCCGCCACCGGCCTCAACTCGTGGCGGTGCGACCGCTGGCCGTGGGTGGAGTTTGTGTTGCCGGAGGCGGCACAGAACACCGATCAAACCGACGCCCTTGCTTACGCTCAGTTTGCTCAGCGGATGGCTGCCGAAGTCGCAAGACGGCACGGGTTGCCACCGCGACTCATCGAAACGGCGGCCGCGCCGCACGAAGGGTGGTGACGCCTAACTACCGCCTAACGGCCGCCGGCCAGCGCCCGCCCACGCCCGGCAATCTGTAGCCATTCTGTAGCCTGTAAATCGCCATGATTCGCCGAGCGAGAACGGAAGAGGCCTAAACTGAGACGAACCAGAATGAACGAGAACGTTTGTTTTGGGTCCTAAGTCCAGTGCGTCTGCCAATTCCGCCACCCTCGCTTTGTGCGTTTTCTCCGAAGAATAACAACTTTTTCCCGAATTCCGGCAACACGCCTTTGTAGCCGCAATGTTGCCTATCCGCCCGTGATCACTTTCGCCAGCACGTCCACGGCCCCCCGCTGCATTCCCGGCTGAACGTGACTGTAGGTATCCATCGTTATCGCGATCGAGCCGTGCCCCAGCCGTTCGCTCACGATCTTCGGATTCACGTTCGCCGCGAGCAAGAGCGTGGCGCACGTGTGCCGGAGCGCATAGCAGGTGACTGCCGGCAGCTTCGCGCGAGCGAGGATCGGCCGGAGATGCCCCCGCGTGATGTCGTTCGGGAGGATCGGCTCGCCGTCCAGGTTCACGAATGCGGACGATGCCGGGCGAACCGGCCAACCCTCGGCGAGCATCCGCTGGCGATGCCGGTTCAGCGCGCCCAGAGTCCCGGCGGTCAGGTCGATGGTTCGCTTCGAGTGCAGCGTCTTTGGTTCCTTAACGCGGCCGGAGTTCTCCAGCGACTTCGTTATCGACACGCGGCCGGCGGCGAAATCGATGTCCCGCCAGGCGAGCGCCAGGGCTTCACCGGGCCGCATTCCGGAATCAAGGATCAGCACGAACAGGGCCCCGAGGCGTTCTTCGGCGCAGGCCCGGACGAATGCCGCCGCATTCTCCGCAGAGAGAACGACGATGGTCGGCTTCTTCGCCTTCGGGCGCCGGACGCCGCGGGCCGGATTCGCCGGAATGAGTTGCGAGCGAGCCGCGTGATTCAGAGCGATGGAAAGCGTGATGCCGATTTTCCTCACGCTGGCCGGACGAACCCCGTCCTTGAGCAGCTTCGCGTACAGGGCTTCCACATCGGCCGGCCGAAGTCTCTGGATCTTCACGCCGCCGATGCGGGGCACGATATGCTTGTTGACGTGAATGCGGTACGGCTGGTGCGTCGCCGGCTCGATGGACGGCTCGACGAGTTCGAGCCAGCGGGCGAGCCACGCTTCCAGCGTGATGCTCGCGGCGTCGGGAAGTTGGCCGGCGTCGAGGCTCATCTGCAGTTCGCGCAGTTTCGCCGAGGCTTCCGCTTTCGACTTACCGTAGGCCACGCGGCGAATCCTCTTCCCGCCATGCACGCCGAGCGAGATGGAGCCGACCCAGAGGCCATCGGGCCGCTGGTAGATGGACCCTTCGGAACGGCCGCGGCGGGAACGTGCTGGCATTGGAAACCTCGGCAGAATGCTTGCTCTAACGCTCTTCGCCTTTACGCCAGCGGCGCGGCGTCCTACGCTTTTCCCAGCTCAACACTCGCACCATCACTCGCAGCTCGCGGCTCGCGGCTCGCGGCTCGCTACCAACCGGCACTTACCCGGCGTCGTGCGTCTAACAACGCGCGACTTTCTACGGGGCTTGCTGAGCTGGTGCGGGACCGCCGGGAAAATCGACGCTACTCCGATTGCCGTGAGCGCCGGCGCGGGTAGTGTTATTACGTACACCATGCCAACCCGCCGAGGGATAGGCGGCTCACCTTGCCGAAGGACGGCTCGCTCAAGGGGGAAGAACATGTCGCGCGATGAACTGATGGATGCACTTCGGGAGTATGTGGACCGCGAGCATCCGGGGTGGGACGGAGCCAGCGTCACGGTCAGTAGGGGCGATGGCCGCGAGCCCGAACGCCTCGTTATCAGCCCTGCCCGCTCGCCTTCCGATGCTTCACTTCCTGCTGAATCTCCCCACTTACGAGAGCATATTGCAGCTCGATGTACTCACGAATAGCCGGTGAAATAAGCTCCCATTGCGAAATGCCCCGATGCCCGCAGATCACTTGAATCTTGCGGGCCAAGTCTTTCTCGACTTGAACGGCTGTAGACTTCCTCGCGTCGGCTTCCTTTCCAGATTCATTCGAAGTTTTTTTTCTGGCCATCAGAAGCATCCCCATCTTCGCACCTCAAAACGAGTTGCATAACGCGAACTTATTACTAGTTCGCGTTTCCTTCCACAAAATTACAAGAATGCAGTTGACTCGTTCCGGTTTACTTCTTAGAGTCTACTGCACAACGCTAAACGCTGAGCGTTAAACAGGAACAAGGAAGGAAGTCATGGCGGATTCACGCGAAGCGGAAAGCCCGCCGCGAGTCACTTGCTGGATCGAGAAGACGATGGTTCGGATGGCGAAAGAGATTGCGGCCCGTGAAGGCATAACGCTGTCCGAAGTGATCGAACGAGATTTACGCGCGGCGCTGAGTCGCCGGCATTCACGAATTTTCGCTGTTGCGGCGGCCGAACTCGGCGGCGAGGGCTGACCAATGGCCGCGACCGCCATCGACCTGCCGGGGCCGCCGGACCTTTCCGAACTCTCGGAATCCGAGTTGTTCGAGGAACTCAAGCGGCTCGGCAAGGCGGGATGGCGTTCGCCACGGGGGGCATCGGAATGGCTGGGAATACCGCGATCCGAGGTGTACGGCCTGCTGACCAGCGGGGCGATCTGGAGCTACAAGCGGGGCAAGCGGCGAATGGTCCCTGTGGTGGAGTTGCGGCGGTACGCGACGAATCAGGCGATGCTCCGCCTGCGAAGAAGGGCGCGGTGAAGGCGTTGCGGCTGCGGCTCAAGCGGATGTGAAATTCGCGGTCGGTGTCCTACGGGTAGGTCCCGGAAAAACATCGGAACGCTAGGCGAAGATTGCCGAGCCGACTGCGTGAAACTGGAATCCACGGAGGAAGTCATGGCGACGGCGACCAAACTGAAACGACGAAAACTCGACCTGACGGCATTGACGCTCCACCAGGGCGCTCACAACGACGGCAGCAAGCAAATGTGTGTGATGGAGGCTGTAGCTTTCGTGGCGGGCGAGCCATGGAGCGATCGCCCGGTTTGTGCGTCGCCGGTTATCTCGGCATTCCTGCGCCGGTGGAATGACGACCTGAGCCATACGGACCGGCAGATGCTCAAGCCGTTCATCCCGGGGCTGGTCGGCACCAACACAGGCAAAGAAGACGACGAACTCCGCGCGTGGATGGCGACGGATTGGATGATTCGCGAATACCTTCCGGCGTGGTTACGGGCGGCGAACCTCAACACACAGGCGGATGCGGTCGCGTCGCTGCCGCCAATACTATCAACGGATTCATGGGCCTCAGCGTCGGCGGTCGTTGGCAAAGCAAAATCTGATGCGCTCGCGGCGTTCCACGCGGCGAGGGACGCCGCGAGGGACGCCGCGTGGGACGCCGCGTGGAACGCCGCGAGGGACGCCGCGAGGGACGCCGCGTGGGACGCCGCGTGGGACGCCGCGTGGGACGCCGCGTGGGACGCCGCGAGGAACGCCGCGAGGGACGCCGCGTGGGGCGCGGCGTGGGGCGCGGCGTGGGGCGCGGCGTCCCTCGCGGCGGCGAAAAAATTCAAGGCAACCGTGGAAGGAATCCAGCAATCGGCGTTGCGATTGGTCGAACGGATGATCGCCGTCGGCAAGTGAATCGAACACCTTCGCCCATTGGAGAACATCGTGATTCCCGAGTTGCAAGCCTTCTTGTACGGCGCGGCGTGCGTCGCGGGCTTTTTCGGCCTGGTCAGGGGGCTGGACTTCCTCGACCGATTTGGTCGGCAGTGGCTTCGGGAGCGCGAATGGAATCAGCACCGGGAGCGGGTGGCGATGGAATCGACGCGGGAAGTGTGACCCGCGCGACCACGAACTGAGGGGAATCCTATGAGCTTCGAGAACCACGACGAGCCCGACTTCGACCTGGAGATATTCGAGGACGCCTTGCGCGTGCTCGATGCCATCACGGGCAAGTATCGGATCGAAGAGCGAGACCTCACCGAAGCGCAGCGCGTGCAGCAGAACTTGCGGGCGCATTTGCACCGGGCGAAGGAACGGGCTCGTGTACCAGCATGAAAGATTAGCTCGCGGTGTAGGGAAGCCAGGTTATCCCGCCCGGACCGGATTCCGGGAGACGGCGGTTCGAATCCGCCCACCGCTGTTTGCCGGGTCGAGTCGATGCTGTGCTGAATGGGCGACAGCCGGCGGAGGCCGGCCCGGCAACTTACACGCGGCGAGTGGCCGTTTGTGGGTCCGGAAATTGTTGATGAAGCAAGTTGACCGGAAGTTCACCACCATCACGGAGGATGCCATGCTCTGCCTCACTCGAAAGCCCGGCGAGAAGATCGTCATCACCGGCCCGGCGACCATCACGGTTCTCAGCGTCGGGACCGGGCGAACGAAGCTCGGCATCGAAGCGGCCCCGGAAGTCACGGTGGACCGCGAGGAGGTGGCGAAGCGGAAGGAAGAGGAACGGAGGGATGCGGCATGAACGCGACCAAGACCAAGAAGCTGACCGTCACCATCACCCGTGGCGACCTCGAGCGCATCCTGAGGCAAGCCCCGATGCGTTCACGACCGCGGCATCGCAGGCCGCAAGAGATGCGGCTGCGCGGGCTGACGAAAAGCACGGCGAACTCGTCCGGGCGCTCTTCTGCGGGGTTGCCGAAAACATCACGGCACTCAAGACCGACTGCCTTGATGCCCATTTCGGACCCGAACCGCCGTATCCGATGACGCCGGCGGTGACGGTGAGTGCGGCTGCGGTGGTTGTGGATACGGACCAGGCGGACGCCGAAGCAGAGCGGCAACGGTTGATGGACCAGGCGGAATGTAAGTGGTGAACCAATGCTCAGCGTCAACGACTATCGAACTGCGGACCTCGGACCGACAGCGACTTATGGCCGCCGCCGACTCTGTTGGATTCCCGCGAGCCGCGAGCATCCGGAATGGGACCGCCGCGACGGAAACCTGACGCTCGTAATGCAGCACGCGCGAACCGGCTGGGGGCGGAAAATCGAAACAGACACTTACGCGGTCGAAGAGCAACCACCCATTATCGGCGTCATGGGTCGCGTGTTCCTGCTTCTCAACCTGAGCGACGACGAGCAGGACCAGCCGTATCAGTGCGTGATTGGTCCGAACGAACAGTGCACCTGTACGGCGGCGAAGTGCAAGGTTCCCGCAAGTGAGAATTCGCATGGGTGCAAGCACATTGATGCACTTAATTATCTGGTCGAGAACGGGCATCTGGGCGGCGAAAGCGAGACGGAATCCGGGTCTTGGTATGACCCCGATTACGGCGAAATGACGCAGCGCGAAATGGCGATGCTGTGAGGAAGTTCCTCAGGGACGAATCCACCATGAACGAGGCGGAACCGATGAGTACGGAACTGGCAACGGTCCAACGGAACGGGACGGGAGCGATGCTCGTAGCAGACGTTCTCGCGCAGGAAGGCGAGCAAAGAAACCTGCTTGGCGAGTTCGTCGCGAAACACATGACCGAGAACAGTGACTACGGGGTTATCCCCGGCACAAAGAACAAGACGCTGCTCAAGCCCGGCGCGGAAAAGCTCACCACCATTTTCCGGTGCGTGCCCAGGTTCGTGATTGAGGAGAAAATCGAGAACTGGGAATCGGGGCTCTTCTATTATCGGTTCTCCTGTCACATCGTGACGCTTGCCGATGGCAACGTGGTTGCCGAGGGCGTTGGTTCATGTTCAACGTTCGAAAGCCGCTACCGTTGGCGGACTGCCAACCGCGTTTGCCCCGCTTGCGGTGCGGACGCGATCCTTCGGAGTAAGCATCCGCCGCGCGACAACCCGCACGCCGAACCGGGCTGGTTTTGCTGGAACAAAAAGGGCGGGTGCGGAGCC
>Ga0134126_10003800_pt1 | contig 18912 bp, 10 predicted proteins | sample KB31752_FD_96881 | JGI IMG/M metagenome (GOLD analysis project Ga0134126, IMG submission 96881) | Terrestrial soil microbial communities with excess Nitrogen fertilizer from Kellogg Biological Station, Michigan, USA - KB3-175-2 | ecosystem: Environmental > Terrestrial > Soil > Unclassified ...
AATTTTCTTTCTAAACGTGAAAGCAAATTCCAAAACATAGTCTATAAAACTAATAAAAGCAAATTTTGAGAAAAAACTCTTTTTTTTCATGGAATTAAACCAATTAAAAAAAAACAATTAATTCGACAAGATTTATTAGCTAGACCATATTTTTTCCCAACAGTTATCGCAAAAAAAAAATTATCACATTTTCAGGAGTATATGATAAAACACACACCTCCCCGCAAACTTCTTTTTCAGCTACTTCATATGTACTTAAAAAGTATTATCACAGTTTTAAATACAAATAAAAATTCAGTAAATTTTCTTAAAGACATAATTAATTTTTATCTGTTCAAACGAGATAAATTAAATCCTAACTTTTTAATTAATATTGAAAAAAGGAATAGATATCTTAAAAACCGACACACGCCTTTTTGAAATATTCATGAAAAACAAACAATTTGAAAACAATTACAACATTATGCCAAAATTAACAAAATAACGCACAAACAATGAGAAATTCCAAGTTTTAGTCCTAAACATAAATTTTGAACATATAGTAATTATTTTTGAGCAACTTTACAACAATGACACAATGAAATAAAATGATCTGGACATCAATATATTTTAGATCGTATAATAACACCTAAATCGCGTTCTTATGAACTTGTGACACGTCAAAAAATTGGACCAAAATGAAAATCAAAAATTAAATCCTATATTAATTCTTATTCTTATAAATATACGCCGCGAAATGCTTACCTTATCGACGAAGAAAAGCGAAAAACAGAAGAGTGAATACCAAAATTAGTAAATATGGCAAAAGAAAAACAATTTGGTCGAAATGCTGTGCTAAATAAACATGATTTAAAAAAAAAATATTTCTTTCAACAATATAGAAAAAAACAAAAAATAAAATATCAAAAATCAAAAAAACAATGATACAAACATTAAAAATAAAAAAAAATTTTGATTCAATCAAAAAAAAATCTTTTAAAAATAAAATTTCAGCCACACAAAATTTTACGAAATCTAGTCAAAATAAAAAGATTGCGAAAACCGTAAAACATTTAAGACCGATAAATTATCTTTTACGCAATAAAAAAAAGAAAAAAGAATATCTTTTTTTAAAACTAATACAAAAAATTAATCAACCAATTCAAATAAGATCTGCTGTTAAAGAAAACTTTCTCAAATTTCCAGACAAAACATTTTTTACTAGAAATTTTCCTAATTTTAAAATTAAATTAAATGTAAAAACAAAAAAAATCAAAACCGTTTTAATAAAATCTGTAAAAATTTTACCAAAATATTTATTTTCGCGTCAAAAACATTTGTATCTTTTGCGTCGAGAAAATAAATCAAAACTTTTACCTTCCTTTTATGAACCCTGAAAAAATATCAAAATTTCTCCTACCAAAAAACAACAGTGACTAAATGCAGCTTATAGTCACTATAAATATTTACGGCTTAAAGATCGTATTGATTTTTTTCGTGGATATTTAGGACAAATAATTCTTTTAACAGAGTTACATTCTTCTGAAAATTATAAAGCAAGTTGATTTTCACGATATTTTTTTATTTGAAAAAATCGACACCTTAAAGAAAAAAATCTAGCTTTGTTTGAGCAACTTTATAAAATTTATCAAAATACAGCCCTTTCCACTCAAAAATTGCGATTTAAAATTCAGCTTCTTCAAAAAGAGGGTTGATGATATGAAAATCTAATTCAAAAAAAAAGGTTACCAAAAAGTATCAAAAAATTTGTTTTAGATCGACCAAACACCGCTTTTCGAATTCATTGAAAACAACAAAAACGAGAACCGTGAAAGAATGCGCTCTTATTCAAACGTGCTGTTTATTCGGGTTTTGGAGAAGACCTACGAAAAGAAAATAAGTTCCAAACACTTAAAATTAAGCCTTACCTGCGACGTAAAAATCCACGGTATGAAAAACGGAATAAAATTTATCACAAAGTAACTCTTTTATTAGCTAATCGTCGACAAAAATTTAGAATAAAAGCAAATAAACTGGCCCGAATTAAACAAATTACTAGTAAAATTTTATTTCCTTTTTATGGAAATTTGCGTTTTAACCAAAGAAAACAGATTATAAAAAAAAGTCGACTTATAAAATCAAAAAAATTAAGTTCTAATGAATTGATTTTATTACATTTGGAAAGCAGATTAGATGTAGTTATATATAGATTAAATTTAGCGCCAACTATTTTATGAGCTAGACGATTAATTTTAGATGGTTGCATTTTTATTAGTCCCCAAAATTTGTCTCAAAGCGAACTAAAGTGAACTTCAATGTATGGTTCTTTAAAAAAATTTGCATTCCCGTTAAAATTACGAGATCCAAAGAGTTTATATGTTGCAACTCTTTTGAAAGATTTACCACATCACTGAGGTACTTTCAAATTCTTGACTCGTCCTCAAACAAATATTTCTTATTTACTTCAACCCGGCGATTTGATTCAATGTTCTTTAGAAAATTCTCTAAATCAATTCAAAACAACGTCTTTCCTGTGACAAAAACCACTACCCGCACATTTGTTAACTGCAAAGAAAAAAAAATTTCTTTGAGAGTGATCTTCCCAAAAATACGTAAGTAAAACCTTCTTGAGTTGAGAAAAGACATCAGAAAAGCTTAATGCTGCTGTTTTTTTACAGTCACCTTCTTTTGCTGATTTACATTTTACAGATCGTATTAAAGAATCTTTTTTACGCTGAGCTGTTCTTTAATCATTTCTTTAGTTTTATCTTGTTATTTTCGTTGTTTTTTTTTTCTTCGACAACCATTAAAAGAAACTTGAGTTTCATATAAGAGGGCAAGATATTTTACTGGATAAAGACGACGAATTTTACGTAAACTGTTTCGTATTGCAGCACGGGGCCCTCTTTTTGATAAATTACGAAATTTTAAAATAGCACGACGAACACCTAAATTTCAAACTTTTTTATAAAAAAGTTCAGCAACTTTTATAAGAGCCATATACGTAGTTTTATCCTTATTTTTGAAACCTATTCTTCCAGTACTTATTCAACCTTTTGTATGACCTTTAATATCGGCGACTGTAAAGAATACATTACTTTTATAATATGAAATCGTAATTAAATAAGGATATGGGGAAATCGTTTTTTTTCGCGGTACCCATTTATTTTTTCCTGACAAGAGATAAGTCGATTTTTTTTTAATTATTTTTTCTTTCTGATTTCTAAATTTACCTCGTTTCTTTTGTTGTGTTTTACGCATTTAATTAGTTTACTATTTAATTCTTAATTTTGTTATAACTTGTTGAAAAAATTACAACAGGACATCACTTGAAAAAAAGATAAATTATACCAAGGAAACAAAAGTTTTATTCTTAAAATATTTTTTATTAATGTCGTACCAAACAAACCCTATTTTAAATCGAATAAAAATTCGTAAAGGTTGAAAAAATTCATACTTCCCTCTGAAAGCGTTAAATTATTCTCATGAAACAATTCTGTGATTTAAGCTTTATCTTTTGTTAAAAAATTATCTTTTTTTACAAAAAATCATAGTTTTAGCATGCGAAATTCGTCTTTCGGAAAATCATCAAAAACTTTTATATCTTTCCGTAACAAAAGAATTCCAAAAAAAAAAACTTCCCAAATCTAAATGAAAATCAAAATCTCTTTTACGAGATTCGAAAAGTCTTTTAGCCCAATTACATAATAAAAAGGCTAGATTTTTATTGTATCAAGATTTAGAAACTTTAAAAAAAAATTCAAATTTCTTTTTTAATCAAACTCAAAAAAAAATTCTTTTAAAAACATGAATTGCAAAATCAAGATTTTCATCTTGAATTAACCTCTCCAAATCTACTAATCGTATACGGCAACAAATAAAATCCAAACTTTACTTAACGTGAAAAAAAAAAAAAATTTTTCCTCGTAAAAAAAAGATAAACCAAATTGTTAAACAAACGGTTTTTAAAAATCCTATGGAAAAAGACCTTTTTTCAAAGCAGCTTTTTTGACAACGAAAACAACGAAAACTCTTAACGCTTTTACGTAAAACACAAAAAGAACTTTTTTTCATAGAACAAAATTTTCATCTCATTTCATGTAAACACGTAAGTCGTCAAGCAGAATTTTTTTATCCATCTAAAATAAAAAACACAGCTATAAATAAGTTATTTATTACACTAATATTTAAATATTCTAAACTTAAAATATTATTGGAAAAAACACAAAAATTATATACCGCGTTACTTACTTCTAAATTCACACTTTCTAATATAAATGAAAGTGTTTCACAAAAAAAATTAATGCAAAGTTCGTACGTATCAAGACAAAGTTTTATAATTCAAGAAAAACGAAGAACAATTCAATTAGATTTCTTTTGACGTATTCTTAAAAAAAAATTATGAGCCATTCAAACAAAAAATCTTTCCTTTTCAAATAAAAAACGATTGTTTGCTATTTGACAAAGTACTATCTTTAAAAGAACACAAAAATATTGTCTAATGGATACAAGTTCCTCCATTATTTTTTCCATATGATTTATACTTTATACACAAAAAATTCAACCTTTGTTTATTAAACGCCTTTTTTTATGTCAAAATAATCAACTAACATTTATTTATAAAAAAATTCTAAAAAATATTTTAAAAAAAAATTTTCAATTATTAAATACTTTACCAAAGACAAAATTTCTTCAAAAAAGAAGAAAAATTTTACCCTGACATTTACCACAACTTGTTCGCTTTAAACAAAAAATTAAGATAAATTTTCTTAAAAAAGAGGAACAGACTTTATTAAAGCTTAAAAGAACATGTAAAGCTGTCTACAAAAAAAAGAAAAATAATATAGATTTCATAGAACAGTATAGAATACCATCTCATTCATTATATAAAAACCATCTAAATTTATGAACAGGATTTCGACTTAAATATTTATTACAAAATTTACTTCAGAAATATTTTGGATTAAATTTAATGATAAAAATTTCATGACCTTTAATGGAGTTTAAAAATCTTAAATTTTATCGCCTACTTTTTCCAAATTATAAAGCATCTAAATCAGAAGATAATTTACAACAAAATGTTAGTAATCTTAAATTAAACGAAAAAAATTCTTTTAAACAAAATCATTATCTCTCCGTGGGATATATGACAAAACATTTACAATTACGCGAACCTTTATCTCAACTATTTGAAAAATCTCTGTTCTCAACACCACTTTATGCCAATTCGAGAACATTTAATAGGCACGCAAAAAAAACAATTTTATCTAAAATGGATTTAAAGGAGTCCAAAAACAAACAAATTAAAAACATAAAAAATATTTTTCAAAAGAAAACATTTGTTAATGGTAAAAATCAGCAAAGAAATGAACAAGCATACATTTTTTTGACTAAATTTAAAAAACAATCTTTAAAAAAAAATTCATACACTATTTTAAAATCGAAAATCCTCCAAAAAAAAAGCCAAAAACGTCTCTTTTGAGCATCAAAAACGCCTGATCTTGGCAATTTCCTTACTACCTTGACATTATTTGCTAAATATTTAAACCCTCAACCGTTAGCAACTTATTTAGCTAAACTAGTCAATCAATCAAAAAATCACTCTTCTGTATTAAAATTTATTGAAACTGTTTTACATACACTTCCAATGAAAAGAGGTATTGGATATAGAATTGCATTAACCGGTCGTATAGATGGAGCTAATAAAAGTCGCACTCTTTATTTAAGAAAATTAAATAGAAGTCGTGCTAGACAAACTTTTTCAAAAAACGTCAACTTTGCCATGGCTCATGCACGTGCTAATATTGGTGTTTTTAGCATTAAACTTTGAGTTTATTCTTAAACGGAGAACTTAAGTGTAACTTACTTTATAATACAATTAAATGAAAAAAAAAAAAAAAAATATTATTTTACCAAAAATAACTAAATTTAAAAAATTACAAAAAGGGCATCTAAATGCAATTAAACGAAAAAAAAAAACAACTCAGCTTTATTATGGTATTTATGGTCTAAAAGTTTTACAAGCGAATCGATTAAATAGTACTCAACTGGAGGCAGCGCGGAGACAAATCTCGCGCAGTTTACGAAAATATGAATTTTTATGAATTCGTGTTATTCCAGATATACCCGTAACAAAAAAACCAAATGAAATTAGAATGGGAAAAGGTAAAGGTGCTGTAGATTATTGAGTGGGAAAAGTTAAAGCCGGTCAAACCATTTTCGAATTAACTTGCATGTTACCAAAAAAAGCACAAACTCTTTTATTATCTGCAGCTAAAAAATTAGCTGTACCTTGTGCGATTATTTTACATCAAGAAAAAATTATTTAATAAGAAAAAACGTCTTTATATGTTGAGCATAGAGGATTCGAACCTCTGCTAATGGATTCAAAGACCATTGCCTTACCCCTTGGCTAATGCTCAGAAAATTTATAAAATTTAGTTCTTTTACAATCTTTTTTATTAATTTTTTATAAAATACAAATTCTTTTCTACAGTAAAGTAATACTTTAGAATCTTTTTTCCATGTCTCGTATTTTTTATAGGATCCGCTCATTTATCATATTAATTTTTTATAGAACAATACTACTTCAAAAGCTTAACATAAATATGTGACAAAATAAAAAATAAAGGTTTGTTGCTAAAAAAACTATAATCGAAATTATAATAATTTTTTAACTAATTTTAAAATAACCCGTTTTAAATTTTTTAGCGTCTTTTTTAACCAAATCATGTTCGCAGTTTATACAAAAACTTATTGCTTTTATAAATTTCGAAAAAATCAAAGACTCGCGAAAAACAAAGTTACTTTTTATAAATTTTTGTAAATTAAAAACTATTTTTTACATGCATAATTCGAAAGAACAAATTTTGGCCTAGATAAAAATTCTATATAATAATAAAAAGTTTTCTTTTTATTTGAACCAAAAGTCACAAAAAGTTTTTTCTATGGAAATCTAGATAATCTTATTTAAGGACGTAAAAAAAAACGAAATATTTGCGTTGAGAAAAATTTTCTCGATGAAATCATAGTCTCCTAGAAGAAATTATTAATACCACTTCAAACGTAACCAAGTGAAACATCTTAGTAGTTACAGATAAAAAAAATCAATAGAGATTTCGAAAGTAGTGGCGAGCGAAATTGAAGCTTAAGTTTAACGCATGAAGCGTGTATTTTTTCCCTTGCTTAGTCGTAATTTATGTGGAAAACATAAAACCAAAGAAGGTAAAAGTCCTGTGACTAAATAAAGACAAAAAATATTTAAAGTAATTCGATAGATAAATTGAATGAAAAACGGGGTTCCATCCTCGAACTTAAACTATGTAAGATTATTCGATAGCGTATAAGTACTGTGAAGGAAAGATGAAAAAGAGACCTGAAAAGGAGTGAAAAGATTTGAAATAGAAAAAATATAAATCACATAGAAAAAAAAATATGGTACCTTTTGTATAATGGATCAGCAACTTAATAATTATAGCAAGCTTAACAAATTATTGGTAGGCGTAATGAAAATAAATGGTTTTGAGAGAGCCATAAGTTATAATTAGTAAACCCGAAGCCAAGTGATCTCAGCGTGATCAGATCTAAAAACATAAAAAATTTTAAGGACAAACACGAGTTTGTTGCAAAAAACCGTGATGAATTGCGTTGAGGGGTGAAAGGCTAATCAAACTTGGTTATTGCTGGTTTTCCGCGAAATCTATTTTAGTAGAGTGTTATTAAATTTTTTTAAACAAAAAAATTCCTTTTTTTCGGGGGTAGAGCACTCTTATTATGATGGGGGCTTAAAACACCTTGCTGAATATATGGAAACTCCAAATACCGAAAAAAAACATAACCATCAGACTTTGGGTGCTAAGGTCAAAAGTCAAAAGGGAAACAGCCCTGATCATAAGCTAAGGTTTCTAAGAAATTGATAACAGTGAAAAAAATTAAATCATAAAGACAATCAAAAGATAGGCTTGGAAGCAGCCATTCTTTAAAAAAAGCGTTAAAAATTATTGATTTAGTGATTTAATCTTGACAATGTTGTGAAACTAGTTCGATTCACCGAAGCTATGATTATATTATGGATCAATTATTTCGTAAAATGCAAAAAATCTAAGAAATTTTATGATATTTGCATACTATAGAACTAATCAAAAAATGATATAAGGTAGCGGAACGTTTTATATCTGTAAAAAAAAGTCGTGAGATTTTTTTGTAGATTAAAAGTGCAAATGCTGATATGAGTAACGTATAATAATTATTAAAAAATTATTATCGCCGAAAATCTAAGGTTTTCCACATTCAATTTCAAATTATGTGGAGTTAGACGGTCCCTAAGATGTTTGGCCAATGCCAAATTTAATGGGAGAAAAATTGCCTTAACAACAGTTTGCTAAAAAAACAAATTAACATTTAATTCGTAGGTTATCTTTTTGAAATTGGAAAAAATTAAAAAGAAACCGATAGTTGAGTTTGAAAAAAGTTTTTTTTGTACCGTACTCTAAACCGACACAGGTAGATAAGTCGAAAAGACTAAGGCGATTGAGATAACAATCTTGAAGGAACTCTGCAAATTGACTCTGTAACTTTGGGAAAAAGAGGACCTTTAAAAAAAGTTTTAAAGGAATCATAAAAATAGAAGAAGCGACTGTTTAGTAAAAACACAGGACTCTGCAAAATTAATAATGATGTATTGGGTCTGAGACCTGCCCGGTGTCTGTTCCTGAAAATTTAGTGTTCACGCACAAAATTAAATTCCAGATAAACGGCGGCTGTAACTCTGACGGTCCTAAGGTAGCGAAATTCCTTGGCGGGTAAGTTCCGTCCTGCATGAATGGTATAACGACTTCTTCACTGTCTCCAAGATTGACTCAGTGAAATTGAACTTGCCGTGAAGATGCGGCATTCCTATCAGCTACACGGAAAGACCCCATGCACCTTTACTGTACATATAAATTGTTTTTTTAAATTCAATGTGTAGCATAAGTGCTAATGTATTATTGCCTTTACTTTGGTAAAGTCATACATAAAAAATGAAATACCACTCTTTGGATATTAAAGAACTTAGTTAAAACAAATTCTGACACATTTGTTTAACCAAAACAAAATAGAAGGAATAGAATATTTTAATGATAAGTTTATATCTGTCAGTTTGACTGGGGCGGTCGCCTTCTAAAATGTAACGAAGGTGTACAAGGGTAAATTCAAACTAATTTTTATTAGTTTTTGAGCATAATGGTATATTGTTTGCTAGACTGTAAGACGTATAAGTCGCACAGAGACGAAAGTCGGTCATAATGACCCGGTAACTCTATATGGAAAGGTTATCGATCAACAAATAAAAGGTACGCCGGGGATAACAGGCTGATAATCCTTTAGAGTCCCTATCGATGGGATTGTTTGGCACCTCGATGTCGGCTTATCGCATCCTGGAGCTGAAAAAGGTTCCAAGGGTTCGGCTGTTCGCCGATTAAAGCGGTACATGAGCTGGGTTTAGAACGTCGTGAGACAGTTCGGTCCCTATGTACTGATAGTATGAAAAAAAAACAAAGCTTTATCCCTAGTACGAGAGGACCGGGTAAAATAGACCTATGGTGTAGCAATTGTTTTTCCAAAAGCATTGTTGCGTAGCTACGTCTAGACAGGATAATTACTGAAAGCATATAAGTAAGAAGCCTCCTTTTGTTTTTTTTTTCGAAACATTAGAGAACATAATGTTAATAGGTTTATAGATTTTTTTCTGCAAAGTTTAAAAGCTAATAATACTACTGTTTTTCTCATTTATCTTTGACTTTTTTGTTTTTTTTTGAGCTTTTATCTTGCTAAGAAAAAAGGTGATCATTCTAAAACGAATAGAATTTATTTTTTAGTTTCTGCTTGTTTATTAACTTTAACCAATTACTTAAAAATAATTCTTAAAAAATTATAACAAATTTTAATCGTAAAAATTTAGAACATAACCATCTTAATAATTCCTGGAAGAGTCCCAATGGTTGGGTGACTGGTTTGCTAAACTCGTTATGTGGGTTCAATTCCCGCCTTTTCCGATGCTTTCTTTTTTTCTCGAAATATAAATGTATTTTATTATAGGCGTGAAATATTGGATCGAAATATTTTTAAAATATCCCACGTGGTTTCATTAAGGGGAAAGTGGCTGAGTGGTCAAAAGCAATGGACTGTAAATCCATCGAATTTATTCTTCATAGGTTCAAATCCTATCTTTCCCAGTACAATACTTTTACTAGTTTAGTGAATATAGTACTTTAAACTTAGTGAAAAATGAAAAAAATAGTTTAGTCACAATTAAAAGAGGAAATAGCTTAATGGTAAAGCATTAGTTTGTCGAACTAAAAGCTGCGGGTTCAACTCCCGTTTTCCTCGGAAAAGCTTAATTTTTTATCTACAACTTAATTATTCTTGATCCCGTTATTAATTTTAGGATTTGCCATTAATTTTTTTAAAAAAAGCTTGTAGAATTAACATTTAATAAAAGTTACGATAAAAAGACGGAATAGTTCAATCGGTAGAATATTGGAATCATAATCCAAGGGTTAAGGGTTCGATTCCCTTTTCCGTCAGCTTTTGACAAAAAAAGTAGGTAATTATAGTTCAGTGGTAGAATATTTGATTGTGGATCAAAGGGTCATGGGTTCGATTCCCATTAATTACCCAGTTTACGTTTCTAAAAATTTTCAATTTTAAAGATTATAAACTAGATTAGTTTCAGTTGTTTTATTGAATCATTAATTATAGTTTAATAGATTCTTCACTAAAATACTATAATAAAAAAAGTAACAAAAATCATGATTGAAGGCTTAAATAGCTCAGTGGGAGAGCATTGGACTGAAAATCCAAGGGCCGTTGGTTCAATTCCAGCTTTAAGCAATTTAATTTTAAATTCTCTTATTTTTATTAAGTTACATACCGCCTGCTTGGCGAAAGGGTAGACGCGCTAGACTTAAAATTTAGTTCTTTTAAGAGTATCGGTTCAAATCCGATAGCAGGCAGTTTCCGTTTTTTCTCGTAATAATTCAATAACCTAATTGTTTGTTAAAGAATTAATTCAAAAAAAAAATGCTACGATTTTTTTGCTTTTAAAACATTAAAAAATTTCTTAAAATAATTCTCGGTATATTTTTTTTAAATTTAGTTTAGGTAAGGGAGAGAGAGAGGGGGGATTAAAGGGGGGAGAGTGTGTGGGTTTAATCATGTGTTAATTAGGTTTAGATTTTAATAAATCAAAGTGTATATTTTTAATTTGAAAACAATTAGTGAAAGATACAAAAATAAGAAATTTTTTAATATTATTAATTAAATTGCTGTGAACTGAAAATACATTTACAACTTTAAACAATTTAGTATCTCGTAAACGAAAAGTACTAACTAATGTTTTTGATGTAAAATTATCATTTTAATTTGATTTTATTTTTTTCAACTAAAAAAATAACTAGATTAAGTTTTATGTTAGTTAAATTAATCTACGAACTGCTTTGAAAAAACATAACGGGGTGTAGCTTAGTTGGTGTAAAGTACCTGCTTTGGGAGCAGAAGATCAAAGGTTCGAATCCTTTCACCCTGAAAAATTATTAAAGTTTTTATATTACTAGATTAAATATTATGTTTTACGAAAATAAGAGGGGGGATTTGGAAAAAAGTTCTCTTCGTCTAGTGGTCAGGACACCGGCTTTTCACGTCGGGAACATAGGTTCAATTCCTATAGAGAATAAGTGTTAAAACGATAAAATATCAATATATAATTTTATCACATATTATCTGGTTTAAAAAGAAATAAATTACACATTCGAAAATCCAGAGTTTTTAGTAAATTAGATCATACGTTTTTTTGGTAAATATGTTAAACAATAAAAATCTATGTAAGAAAAAAAATATACTGGCACTAAAAGTGGGAGAGTAATTTAAAGGTAAAATATAGAGCTTCAAACTCTACAATGGGGGTTCAATTCCCTCCTTTCCTGTTTCTTTTTTGTTGAAAAACACAAACCAGGGTCTTTAAATGAGTGAAAATGCAATTCTTAAGTTATTGAATCTGGTCTTCTTAAAAAGATCAAAAATAAAAAATTTAGAAAAAAAAGACGTTTCGCTTATCTTAAGAAAGGAGCATATAGCTCAAATGGTAGAGCGACGGCCTTTTAAGCCGTGGGTTTTGGGTTCAAGTCCCAATATGCTCATAGTTCAAAGTTTATATAAGATCTAAGGTTTTTAACATCTATTCCAATAAAATGGTTTTTTTATGTGAATTGTGTGTAATATAAAAGTTTGTAAAAAATAATTAAAAATAAAAAAAGATTTTTACTTCTAAATTAAAGAGTATTGAAACTGTTAGGACATTAAAGTAACTACTTTGGTAAAAGGGGTAATTAGCTCAGTGGAAGAGCAATTGGCTGTTAACCAAAAGGTCGATGGTTCAATTCCATCATTACCCTTTGAAAACCTTAAAATTTCTTTCTTTTTCTGTTTTTTATTATAAAAGACTATTGAGATATTGTTTTATTATTTTGTTCTAACATATTAAAAAGATTTTAGAAAAATTTGGCGCGGTGAATTACCTAAAAATCAGAGCCTATAACTCAAGGGTAGAGTACACGTCTGATAAGCGTGCTGTTGGTAGTTCGAGTCTACCTAGGCTCAGGATTTTTTTTAAACGACTTCTTTTTTCTAATTAAGTTTGAACTTTTTATTATACTTTGCTTTTTAAAAGGGCTTTAATTAAAGTTTTTTTTGACCTTTCAACGTTATTTAAACTTAGAAAAAAATAAAACTTAAGTTGTGGTGAGGAGAAGTGGCTGAGTGGTCAAAGGCTCTAGTCTTGAAAACTAGCGAGAATTTCTCTTCGAGGGTTCGAATCCCCCCTTCTCCGTATGTTGTTTTGATTTTTTAATTGATGAATATCTATTTACTGCATAAATATTTTAAATTAATAGTGATTAACTTTTTTTGTACTTTGACTAAGATAGGCAAAGATAAAAATTATATAAAAAATTAAAGAAATGCTTTTGTTAATTATATTTCTTCCACTAATAGGTTCGTTACTTTCAGGTTTATTTTCACGTTACATCGGTCGCAACGGTAGTGCCGTTTTGACGACTATTATAATGTTTGCGAACGTTATTCTTACAGGTATACTCTTTTATAAAGTAGGCGTTCTACGACGACTTTATTTTATAAACATAGGAACATGAATTTATTCTGATTTGTTTCAGGTAAATTGAAGTTTCTATATAGATAATTTGACCATAATTATGTTACTTGTGGTTAATATTATTTCTGCTTTAGTTCATTTATATTCTATCGATTATATGTCACATGATCCGCATTTACCTCGTTTTATGTCGTATTTGTCTCTTTTTACTTTTTTTATGTTAATGTTAGTCACGGGTGACAATTTTGTGATTTTATTTCTTGGTTGAGAAGGTGTTGGGTTATGTTCATATCTTTTGATAAGTTTTTGATACACTCGATTACAAGCTAATAAAGCGGCTATTAAGGCTCTTGTCGTTAATCGAATTGCTGATTTTGCATTAACAATTGGAATGGTTTCTATTTTTTTTGTTTTTAGATCTTTGGATTTTCATGTAGTTTTTCCACTTGCTCCTTTTTTTGTAAATTCAACATTTGTGTTTCTTTCTTATGATTTACCAGTGTTAACTGTAATTTGTTCTTTATTATTTATTGGAGCAATGGGAAAATCAGCTCAAATCGGATTACATACATGATTACCAGATGCTATGGAAGGTCCAACTCCTGTATCAGCTTTAATTCATGCAGCAACTATGGTTACAGCAGGAGTTTTTTTGATTATTAAATGTTCTCCAATATTTGAATATGTTCCTAGTGTTTTATCAGTTATTACTTTTATTGGTGCTACAACTGCTTTTTTTTCTGCTACTATTGGGTTAGTTCAAAACGATATTAAAAAAGTTATTGCTTATTCAACTTGTAGTCAATTGGGTTATATGATTTTTGCATGTGGTTTATCAAATTATCATGTAAGTTTATTTCATTTAGCGAATCATGCATTTTTTAAAGCTTTATTATTTTTAAGTGCAGGTGCTATTATTCATAGTTTATCTAATGAACAAGATATGCGGAAGTTTGGAGGCTTAATAACATTATTACCTTTTACATCCATTATGCTTTTGATTGGATCTTTATCTCTTATGGGATTTCCATTCTTAACAGGGTTTTATTCGAAAGATTTAATTCTTGAATTAGCTTTAACAAAGTATACTATCGAAGGCTCTTTTGCTTATACCTTAGGATTAATTACAGCATTTTTTACGTCATTTTATTCTTTTCGTGTCTTTTATATGACCTTTATTTATAAGAATAACAGTTTTCGTACAAGCATTATGCACGTGCATGAATTACCTTGAAAAATGGCCTTGTCTTTAGCTATTTTAAGTTTAGGTAGTATTTTTTTAGGTTATTTAGCTAAAGATTTGTTTGTTGGATTAGGAACGGATTTTTGAAACCATAGCATTTTAATTTTACCTAACCATAATAATCAGTTGGATGCGGAATTTTTTGGTTTACCTAATTTGTCTTTAGACGAAATTCAAAATTTTTGAAATTCGACTTATCCTCAACGGTGAATTAAATTATTACCATTTTTTTCAAGTTTAATTGCTATTGCATTAGTTTGTTTTTTTTATTCACATTCAATTATACAATCGAAGAAAAAGATTGGTTTTTTATCTCTTTTAAATGCACCTTATATATTAAACAATAAAGTAACTACAACACAACAAAAATTAAATATTTTTCATGAAGTTCATATTTCAAGACAAGGAAAAAATTTAGCCCTATCTGAAGCTAATCGGTTAATTGCGTTATATACTTTACCAGGATATTTAAAGGAATATGAACGTACGGGACAATTTGTTTTACCTTATTCTGTTGATCATCCGTTAACTCCTGTTTTTGAAGTCATAACTAATCCTGAATATCATTACTATCAAAAATTACTTTGAGATTTACATAATGAAAAAGTAATTACTTTAAACAATGACTTTAAATCAGTGTGACGTCAATTATATTCGTTTCTAAGTTATAAATGATATTTTGATGCAATTTATAATGAACTTATTAATCGTCCGATACTTAAAATCGCTTATACGACGATTTTTAAATCATTAGATAAAGGTGTTTTAGAATTATTTGGTCCTTATGGAATTTCATATCTTATTTTTCAGGAGCACAAAAAATGAAACGTATGCAATTAGGAGAAGTTTATTATTATGCTTAATTAATGATTATGTTTCTTTTAATTTTTATTATTATCTTAAATTATTCAATCTTTACGTCTCTTTTTTAATTAAACTCTTATGTTACTTTCGAAAAAAAAATTATTAAATCAAAAAACTTTTTTTTTAAAAAAATATGTTCTTTCATTAAAGACCATTTTGAAAACTGTTATTAAAGAAATTCGTATTAAAAATAATGATCTAGAAATTAAAACCACGTCTAATAATCTTTGTGCTGTGTTATACTTTCTTCAAAAGCATACACTTTGCCAATATAAACAACTTATTGATATTGCTTGTTCTGATGTTCCGGGAAAAAGACATCGCTTTTCAATAAATTATCTCTTACTAAGTCTTCGCTATAATACACGTCTCACCCTTGTAGTTAAAACAAATGAAGTTTCACCATTACCTTCAGTAACAGTTCTTTATCGAAGTGCTAATTGATTAGAAAGAGAAGTTTGGGATTTGTATGGAGTCTTTTTTGATCTACATCCCGATTTGAGACGTATTTTAACAGATTATGGTTTTAGTGGTCATCCTTTACGTAAAGATTTTCCTTTAACAGGTTTTTTAGAAGTTTATTATAATGATAGTACTAAACGTTTGAGTTATGAACCGGTTGAACTTGCACAAGAATATAGAACCTTTACTCTTCAAAGTCCATGAAAAGCTAATTATCAAAAGTTATCTGTAGGCCCTGAAGCTGTGTCGTAAAATTTTTAAATTTTATTTTTTTTGTTAGTGAGATTATTATTTTGTTTATCAAATTTGTATTTATAATATATGCTTAAAATTAATTCTAGAAATGAAAAATTAAATCGTCGTATGGTAAAGAAAGAAATAACACATTTGGCATATCATCTTTTTCTTTGTTTTTTTTGTCAAAATTCTATTAAGTATAATTTTGTTCAAAAATATTTTTTAAATTATCAGCTAAAAGGATTAACTTATTCACCTTTTACTAAAAGGAGAACTCTTTGTTTTTTAACAGGAAGAAGCCGGTCAGTTTATCGATCTTTTCGCCTTTCGCGCCTTAAGATCCGGGAGTATGCAAGTTTTGGTTATTTTTCTGGTTTATCAAAAGCTAGTTGATAATTATTTTTTTTAACCTTTGTAAAGATGATAAAATCAAACCAACAAAAAAAAATTTCAAAAAATTTCTCAATGCAAGCTTTTTTTCAAACGTATCTCATTGCGATTCAATCTAAACGTTCGTTTTTTGTATATCCAATATTAAACTCGACACTTATTGCTTTATTACAATGCCTTGAAAAAGATTCACGTCTTAATGGATATCAAGTTTTGTTCGGTGAACAAAAAGTTAAAATTTTTTTAAATTATGACTCCGCTAAAAATAGACCTCTAAATCAAAAAGTAAGATTTTATTCTTCGCAAGGACGAAAGAGGATGATCACAGTCAAAATGTTGCAACATTTTAAAAATCAATATCCAAATTCATTAGCTATTCTTAATACTCCGCGTGGTTTGATGAATTTAAACGAGTGTCTTTTTTATCATTGTGGGGGAGAATTTGTCGTTAGTATAACTTAAAATAATGGTTTTAAATCGTTTATCGTTGAATTTTTTAAAATGTGATATTAAATCTTTTTACGATTTTTTTTAGCTTTTGAGTTAAATTTGTTAAAAATTAGTTTACCATATGACGAGTTGAACCAGATTAGTTTTGTATAAACCTGAATTACTATATCTTGAATTGCAACAATTTCATCAAGATTTTGTTTGCTGATTTTCCGGTCCTTATAATACACGTAAAGTTAAATTTTCAAATCAGTTTTGACTTGAAAATTTCGGTGGAAATCTTCGGTTTAAACAATCTTTAGCAATGTTATCGTCAAATTTTTATCAAATAAAACCTTCAATTAAGTTGCAAATAGCACGTAACCAAATAAATTTGGCCCGTGCGCATTTTGAACAATGTATGGTCGGAGCTATGGTTGGATTTAAAAATGCATTACGAGTACGTGGTGTAGGTTATCGATTTGATATTTCGTCATTAAAAGTAATTGTTCATGCCGGATATAGCCATATATTAATTCATAAACTTTCTCGCCGAACTTTATTTGAATCTCTTGTTATGAATAAGAAATTTACAGTTTTACGCGTAAAAAGTTCGAATTTATCGAGTTTAAGTAATTTTGTTTCAACAATCCGTAACTTACGGTCACCTGATGTTTATAAAGGTAAAGGAATTCGTTATCAAAAGGAGTTTATTATTAGAAAGGAGGGTAAAAAGAAGAAAGCGACTTAATTTATGACTCGTTTAAATCAATTAATTAGAAAAAAAAGAAAAGTAAGAAAATATAAAGATAAACGACCAAATTTAGAGAAATGTCCACAAAAAAAAGCTACGTGTCTTAAAGTTTTTGTAATGACTCCAAGAAAACCAAATTCTGCATTGCGCAAAGTTGCATGAGTTTTATTATCTAATTTTCAACGTGTTTATGCATATATTCCAGGAATGGGGGGCCATACACTTCAGAAACATTCTGTTGTTTTAGTACGTGGCGGGCGCGTTAAAGATCTTCCAGGAATGAAGTATACTCTCATTCGCGGTAAGTTTGATTTAAAACGGATTTATGACCGGAGGTCTGCACCTTCTAAATATGGAGCGAAAAAAATTTATAAACGTATAGATCATCGTTATCGAAAATACACTTATTGATAACGAATTGGTTATAGTTAAAAGAAAAGATGAAAAAAAAAAGAACTCTTAAAAAATATAAAAAGTTAATTTTAAAAGCAGATCCTTTTTATAATTCATATTGAATGGGTAAGTTCCTTAACAAATTTATGAAAATGGGTAAAAAGCATCTTCTTGAGCGCAATTTTTTAAAAAGTTTTCAAAAAATTCAAAAAGAAACTAATATAAAAATTTTATATTTTTTTTTTACCTTATTAATCAAGTTTCGTCCACTGTTTGGTTTCATTTCAAAAAGGTTTGGAAAACAGTTTAAAAAAATTCCTGTGCCGCTATATCCACGTCGTCAAATAATTACATCTTTAAAATGATTGGTTTCGTCTATTCGAGTAAATCATTTATCTTCTTTTGAAGCTCGTATCACTTCCGAATTTTTAGATTTAAATGCTAAAAAAAAGACTTCCTTGTGGAAACGTTACACGGATCATTTGCAAGAAGTTAATGAAAATAGGCTTAATCATCGATTTAGATGAAAATAATAAGGAACTACTGTTTATTTTACATACTATTTGATAAAAAAAGTAATTTTCTTTTCATAGATCTCAAAAATGTTTTTTATTTTACAAAATAGAATTATTAATTCAAAAAATCCTCTAATGCAAATGATTGCGAATCATGTTTTATTATATCCTACACCAGTTAACTTTAGTTATGCTTATAGCTTTGGATCTTTGGTCGGAATTTTTTTTGCTATTCAAATTTTAACTGGAATTTTTCTTGCTATGCATTATACCGCTCATACAAGTTATGCTTTTGCCTCGGTTGTGCACATTATGATGGATGTTAAAAATGGTTATTTACTTCGTTATATGCATGCTAATGGTGCTTCGATGATCTTTATATTAATTTACATTCATATAGGTCGCGGTTTATATTATAGGTCTTATATTTATAATAGACGACATTTATGATGATCTGGAATTGTTATTTTTCTTTTAATGATAATTACTGCATTTATTG
>Ga0134126_10003801_pt1 | contig 18908 bp, 17 predicted proteins | sample KB31752_FD_96881 | JGI IMG/M metagenome (GOLD analysis project Ga0134126, IMG submission 96881) | Terrestrial soil microbial communities with excess Nitrogen fertilizer from Kellogg Biological Station, Michigan, USA - KB3-175-2 | ecosystem: Environmental > Terrestrial > Soil > Unclassified ...
GCGTGGTAAACAGGCCAGCCGGCGAAATGCGGGCCGCTCACCTCCCAGTGCTGCCGCTTGCCGTCCGACGAAAGTATGAACGCGCCCTTGCGCGTGCCCACCAGAACTCGAACCCTGCTCATGGCCTCCCCTTGAGTGGAATTGATCGGAATCCGCGCTGAGCCCAATCCTACCACCCCTCGCCAGCCGGACAAAAATTCGCCGCCCCCGCATTCGCCTTTCCCGCCTGCCCACAATCCCGCCTCGGTGTAGCGTAAATATTCTTGTCTAAATTTGGGTTTAGACCTGCGCGCTAGCGATCCACGCCGTCGGCGGCGGATTGCCGGCAGTTGTCAGCTAAGGGGCCGCTCACGCAACTTCTTTTCAGCTCACCTTGTATCGCCTCTTCCAGTCGGTATTTGACCACATCATCCCTGCTCTTCATGGCTTCTCTGCGCAGGGCAGCGAAGCCGCGGGCCTCCTTTCCGTGAATACCATAGATGAGTATCCAGGCCCGCGTTGCGTTTGTCCGCCAGAGGTCCACGGCCGAGGTCTCGATCTCAGTAAGCAGTGCCGGAAGAGCCGGATTCCCGATTTCCGTGAGCGCCTCGACTGCGGGATAAAACGATCCAGGCAAGTGGTTCCACGTCATCTGAATATCTGGACGGCGGAACCCCAGCAGGGTAATGAGCTTCGGAATTCCTGGCTCGTACTGGTTGTCGCCCACGACGTAAATCGCCCAAGTTTCGCAGATGGCGTTGACTGGAGTGGGAGGATTGTCGTTCAGGAATTTCAGCGCGTCCGGCGCGGTCAGGTTGGCCTCGCTCGGGCACGCTGTCTTGTAGACTTCGTGATTTGTGTCCCGCTTCTGGCCGTATGCCTGACAGGCAAGGCTAAGAAGCAGCGCTATCATGACCGCAGGTATCTTAGTTTTTTTCATCGCCTCACCTCTCAGTTGAGATTCCACGTTAGCGCGGTACTGCCGTAGCGCCGGCCAACCAAGTGATAGCCACCCAATTTTCGGCGTGGAGTCAGAGTCTCGCCGGGCGCGCCCCCGGCAGGCGAGCGGACAAAACAAAACGGGGGCCGCGAAGCCCCCGTTGCCTCGTGCTCGCTACCTATCTACGCCGTCCTGTGCGGACTGCACGCAAGCGGCGTGCTCGGAGGTGATTTCCGAACACCAACGCCGTAGGCCGTCTTGGATGTTGGCTTCCAGTTGCGTCTTGATTTTAGCGTCGCTCGTCGTGTTGATTTCGCGGCGCAATGCAGCGAAGGCGTTGGCTGTGCTGCCACCTAGGGTGTGTCCATAAATCTCGGTCCACGCCTCGACGGCACTGCTTTGTGCTACCGCCGACGTCTTGGTGTCCTTCATGGCCGCGAGAAGGGCCGGCAATGCCGGTCGCCCAATGTCTTCAAGCGCCTCTACCGCCGGATACGCGGAGCCCGGCAAATGATCCCAGGTTTTTAAGCCCGGAAGCACAGGGGGCTTGAAGTCGAGCAGCCCGACTAGGGCCGGGATCGCTGGATCATACTTGGCGTCGCCCACGCCGTAGATGGCCCAGGTGACGCAGATTGCGTTCCGCGGTGTGGGTTTATTTTCGTTGAGGTACTGCAGCAGTGTCGCGGGATCCGCCGAATGCAGCGCGGGGCACTTCTCGCCGTAGGCTTCGTGGTTGCTGTCTTTTGCTTTCGCGTTCGCCTGGCATAGAGTGCAGGGCGCGAGAGCTAGCAAGAGCAGGAGTGGAATCGCAAAACATGTCGTTTTCATTTCTTCTCCTTTCACTGTAAGTTCCAGGTGAGGGACGTAGTTCCATATCCGGCCTGGTTATCGCCGGATACGTCGTTCCAGAGCGTGTATCCGCCTATAAGTCGGCATGATGATCTGGTGTAAAAAGATATGGGGTTGGAAATTACGAAGTGATTGTAATCGCCACCAGTGGCGATGGCGAAAAAGTTGATCCGCCTGCGCTGAATGTCGCCGGACGGAGGCGGGGTGCCACCGGGTGCGTCGGAGGGATGCGACCGAACGGAATTCACAAGCATCGCTTTGCCCCCAAACTGACTTCTCCAAACCTGGCCTGGATTTCGCTTCCGACTGGGAAAACCGCCTCGATAAGCGCACAATACCAGCCCTCGCCTCGAAAACGGATGCCAAGTACATTATCAGTATCCGACTGCATTCGATGCAACATATGAAGTATATAAAATACAATTTACGCCAGGTCCCCTCGATCAAGTCCTCAGTGACCTGCCGGAATCATCCCAGCACTATGGTTCGGAATTCCCTTGACTTTCGACGTTTACTATGCTATACAGCAATGTATCCAATAACAATTGGATAGCACGTGGGCGAACCGGGCGTTCCCGGCCGCGCTCGAAGGCGCTGAAGGTGTGCCTGGTGACGGTGAAAGCGATGCGAACCGAAATACTGAACACCAAAACAGCGGACGCGGCGCCCCAATCGCCCTTTCTAATCTACGGTACGGGGATTAGAAATGCACCTAACCCCTGTATTTACAACGCAAATTCAATTCTAATCTACGGTAACCACCCCCACAAGCCACTCTCCGTTGCTGCCGACAGCGCCCGATGGTACGATATGCGGTTTATGAGCCGCTCCGAGGACCGTCCCGTGCGGGTCGGTCTCCCTTTTCGTACCAGAAACGAGGAACTCCACGGGGAACGCGCGAAGATCGAACCCTATCTTCGCGCCCTGCGCGATGCCGGCGCGCAGCCGGTGGAAATCTCGCTCGGGCTGAGCGACCGGGAACTCCGCGCCACCGCCGAGGCCGTGGATGCGATTTTGCTGCCGGGCAGCCCGGCGGATGTGGATCCGGCCCGCTATCGTGCCGGCAAGCATGAAAGCTGCGGCCCGATAGACCGGGATCGCGACCGAACCGATTTCGCGCTGCTGGGGCACGCGCTGGCCGAAAAAAAGCCGGTGCTCGCGATCTGCTACGGGATTCAAAGTCTCAACGTTTTTCTGGGTGGAACGCTGGTGCAGGATATTGCAGCCGAAAAGCCCTCCGCGATCCGGCATAAATGGGATCGCGTGAGCGGCGCCCCGGAGCCGTTTCATGCCGTGGAAATCGAGCCGGATACGCGGACGGCCTCGATGTGGAGCCCCGGCGAAGCACGCGTGAATAGCTCGCATCACCAGTGCATCCGCGATCTCGGCCGGGGCCTCCGAATCGCCGCACGGGCGGAGGATGGGGTGATCGAGGCCGTTGAAGGCACAGGGCCGGGCTGGACGGTCGGCGTACAGTGGCATCCCGAGCGAATGGTGGAAACCGACGCGGCCGCGCAATCGCTGTTCCGTGAATTTTGCCGGGCGGTGACGAGCCATCGCGCCTCGCATTCACCGGCTGGGGCGAACCGCACTCCATAATTTCGAATCGTAAAATTCCCTCCTGGGGGGTACATGATCTCTTTGGCAGGCAAGGCGGCACTGGTGACGGGAGGCTCGCGGGGCATTGGGGCCGCAACCGTGAAGCTCTTTGCGCAGGCCGGCGCCGACGTCGTGTTCAGCTATCATCGCAGCCGCGAAGCAGCGGCGCAGGTCGAAACCGAGGCGCGAAAGGGCGGCACGCGCGTGGAAGCCCTGAAAGCGGACCTGGGGAAGACCGCCGACGCCAAGAAGCTCGTGGATTTCGCGCACGAGCGCCTGGGCCGGCTTGACGTTCTGGTCGCCAACGCCGGCATATGGAACGAGACCGAAGCGCCCATCGAGAAGCTCACCGAGCGCGAATGGGATGAAATGATGCGCGTCAATGTGAAGAGCGTTTATGCCGTGATCCATTTCGCCGTGCCGGCCATGATCGCCCAGAAGAGCGGCCGCATCGTCGCGATCAGTTCCACCGCCGGGCAGCGAGGCGAGGCATTCCATACCCACTATGGTGCCGCCAAGGGCGCGATCATCAGCCTGGTAAAAGGTCTTTCCACGGAGCTTGGGCCCCACAATATTCTGGTCAATTGCGTGGCGCCCGGTTGGGTGGATACGGATATGTCCGCTTCCGTACTGAGAAAGAAGGAGGGCCTGAAGGGCGCAATCGTTCCAATTCCTCTGAAGCGCGTCGCCACGGCCGAGGAAATCGCCGGCCCGATTCTTTTTGCCGCATCCGACCTGGCAACCTTCATCACGGGAGAAGTAATCAATGTGAACGGAGGTTCGGTGCTATGCGGATAGGCGTTCGCGGCGTTCTGGCGGGAATGGCCCTGGCGGGATTCCTTTGCGCCGGCTCTGCATTGCCCGCGAACGCGCAGGACGAAACGCTGATGCCCGAGCAAAGCGCCGCGAAAGCCAAGCAGTTGATTCAGGCGGCCATTCAGGCGCAAGGCGGCAACGCATACCTGAACGTGCGCGACGTGACTTGCACGGCCCAGGTGAGCCAGTTCGACCACGGCGGCAACCTGAGCGGATACGATAAGGAAATTGAATATCTGATCCCGCCCGATAAAGAGCGTGACGAGAATCTGCCCAAGCGCAACATCATTACCGTGTTCAACGGGGATAAGGGCTGGTCGCTCGACCGTGGAGGAGTATCGGAAGTACCCGCGGCCGAATTAGCCGATCACGAAAACGAGGTGAAGACCAGTCTCGATTATATTTTCCGCCATCGCTTGCAGGAACCTGGGATGATTTTCCAGTATGGCGGCCCGGACATCATAGACCTGCATCAAGTGGATTGGGTCGTCCTGATGGACAAGGACAATCGCAGCATCCGCATCGCGCTTTCCCAAGCAACGCATCTGCCGATCCGCCAAGTGGTGGAAACCACCGACCCCTCGACGCATCTGAAAGGCCAGCAAACCTACATTTTTTCGAATTACCATCCGATTTCCGGGCTCCAAACGGCTTTCAACGTCACCGAAGACCGCAACGGCATCAAGATCTCCCAATATTTTCTGAAGGACTGCCAGTACAACACCAACGTCTCGCCGGCAATCTTCACCAAGCAGTCGCTCGACGAGCGCTGGGCCAAAATCGGCAAGAAAGAAAAGAAGAAAAAGAAGTAGCCGCCTATTTCCGAATCTCGCGGATCAGCCGCACAACGGAATACACGATTCCCACCGCCAGCATCGGCAGCAACAACGGACACGTGAACGAAAGCTCCGGCGTGTGCCAGAATTTTCCGGCCAGGCAAACCGTAAAACCATAAACGAACGCGAGCATGAACAGAAGCACCTGCGCCAGTTTCCAGCCGATCCGGCCGGCGCGGGCCAGCGATTCACGAAAATGTTCTTCGTCCCACATTTCGCCGCCTCAGAATCCCCCGCCCGCCAGGCTATAGACCAGCAGACCCAGCACGATCAGCGTGATCACCACGTATTTGCCATCGCGCTCGAGCGCGAAGGCGAGCACGGAAAAAGCGACGCGCGCCACAGGCGTGGCGATCAGGAGCAGCAATCCGAATTGGATCAACCCGCGCGAATGCCACCGCAACATATCGCCCCCGATGCCGCGCACGTTGCGCAAATCGCCCGGCTCGCCATGGAAGTGCCGGTAATCGGCGGCGATCGCTCCATAGTGGACCAGATAGAGGATGCCGCCGGCGAGCACCACCAGCGCCGACAGAATCACGCCGCTTCGCAGCAGGATTCCGATGGTTTGCTCCGAGCGTTCGTCGGTCCAAACGTGCGCGCCCTTGGGCAATTAGAGTCTCCTCGTCAAACCATTGAAAATCATCTCGACAGCCAGCACCGCAATCACCGCGCTGAACACAATGCGCAAGACTCGAACCTTTGCCCCGGCGAGCAGCCGCGCGCCCGCCATGGATCCCGCCAAGACTCCCAGCATCACGGGCATCGCCAGCCCGGGATCAATGTACCCGCGATTGAGATAAATACCCGCGCTGGCGGCCGCCGTGACGCCGATCATGAAGTTGCTGGTCGTGGTCGAAACCTTGAAGGGCAGCCGCATGGCCTGATCCATCGCGAGTACCTTTACCGCCCCCGACCCAATGCCAAGCAGCCCCGAAAGCACTCCCGCCACATACATCAGCCCGAAGCCAAGCGGCACGTTGCGAACATGATAACGAACCGGCCCGGCAGCGCCGGGATAGCTTCCCTCCATCCGCAGCCAGGTGGCCATGCGGCCCGAACGCTCCGCGGCAGACGCCTCGGGCGGCGGGCGCAGCGAGACGAACGCGGAATATCCCAGCACCACGCCAAAAATCACGGCAATCCACGACGTCGCAAGCCACACCGCGAGATACGCCCCACCTAAGGCGCCGAGCGTAGTGGCGATTTCGAGAAACATGCCCACACGGATATTCGAAAACCCCTCGCGCACATACGCCGCGGCCGCGCCGGAGGAGGTTGCGATCACCGATACCAGGGAGGCGCCGATCGCGTACCGAATATCCACGCCAAAGGCCAACGTCAGCAGCGGCACGATCACCACCCCGCCGCCCAAACCGGTCAGCGCACCCAGGAAACCCGCGAAGAGAGAGCCTGCAAAAATCAGCATGGTGAGTTCGTTCGTACTCACCCGCGTATCCTGGCGGTGGAAATGAGGCCCTCAGTCGCTACCGAAGGAGCGAACATCACGGCGAACCCGCCGCTTGCAGGGCTTCGGCATACAGGGCGCCTTCCGGCGCTTCTTCATGCTTGAAATAGACAAATACGTCGCCGATTTTGAGCCGCGCCGCAACTTCCTTCGCAAGCTGCCTCCGCTGCGCGGCCGAATAGCTGGGCTTTCGTAATCGAAGATACGCGAATCCGGCAGTCTGCACCGCGGGCGTGGCTATCCGATCGCTTTCCGCTTCGCACAAGGCTGCATTCGCCGAACGCAGCGCCGCAAACACCGGCTCGCAGAACCAGGAATCGTCCCGAAATTCAAACGCAATGCGAATTCCCTTTGGAAGGATCGCCAGAAAATCCGTCAGCAACACGAGGTCGCACTTCAGGAACGGCGGCAACTGAAAAAGAACCGGACCGAGCTTGCCTGCGGATGCGAGCGGCTGCAGCGAAACGATGAACCGGTCGAGGGACTCCTGGGTGTCGCGCAGGCGCTTGATGTGGGTGATCGTCTGATGCGCTTTGGCGGCGAATTGGAAATGCGCGGGCGTGACTTCGATCCAGCCGGCAAGCAGCTTCTCCGCCGGGAAGCGGCGAAACGTATAGTTCACCTCGACCGAATTCAGCCGCGTTGCGTAATACTTCAGGAACCCTCTTGAAGCGAGCTTCGCGGGATAGAAGCGCGGCTTCCAGCTCGCATAGGACCAACCGGATGTTCCTGCGTATAGATCGCTCACGATAAGAAGGTTCCGGAGCCGGCTGCGGCTCCTTCGCCATTCTACTTGGTGAGCTGCTGGAACTGCACGCGATACTGATCGAGCAGTGTGCCCGTAGCGTGCTGGACCGAGGTGACCGCGATCTGATAATTGACCTGTGCTTGCAACAAGCCCAGTTCGGACTGCGCCACTTGTGTCTGATCGTCCAGGACGAAGAACACGTCTCCCGCGCCGAGATCGTACTTGTGTTGGTCAGACTGCAACGTCTGCCGCGCAAAATTCAGCGCGGCCTTCGCCGCATCCATCGAGGCCTTCGACTCCTCGAGCTGGTGCACGGCATTCGTAACATCGAGCGTCACCACTTCACGCTCGTTCCGCTCCGTATAAAGATCGCGCCTTTTCGCGACGAGCGCGTCGCCAAGGTTCGCCTCTGCCGCGTGATTTTTTATCGGCACGCTGAGCGACACCGTGAAGCCATAGGTTGGAAAGCCGAACCCGAGCATCTGGTCCACCGCATCGCCAAATGAACCGGGAGAAGTAACTCCGCCCGCGGCGATTGCGTTCAACCCGTTGGTTGTGTAGTCGCCTCGGACGGAAAGGTCCGGCTCGAGGCTATTATGCGCAAGCTTTACGCTTGTGTCGTCGTTCAAAAGCTGCAGCCGAATGGATTCCATCTCGGGCCGGTACGAAAGCGCCTTTTGAATGGAAGCCTGCAAGTCCGCCGTGGTGAGCGTGCCGATCGGCTCCGGCATTTCCGCGAGGTCCAGATCAAGGGCCCGGATGGCCGGGTCCACATCGGCGCCGATGAATCGCCGGAACTGATCTTCCATTTGCGTCAACGAATATTGCGTTTGAATCACGGAAAGCTTTCGCGCGGCCACCTGCGCCTCCGAGCGATGAATATCCGGCGGGGCCAGCGCGCCGAGGTCAAGCGAATGCTTGTCGTGCTCGTAGGTCCGCTGCGCCTGGTCGAGCGATTCGCGCTGTACAACGAGGTTCTGCCGAGCCTCCACAACGGCCCAATATTGCTCGATGACCTGCAACACCGTATCGTTGACCTCCGCCTCGAAATTTGCGCGCGACTCGCCCAGGGTGCGCTGCGCGATTACGATGGGCGCGCGATTGACGAACCATCCGGCATTGCGCAGCAGCGGCTGCGTAAGCTGAAAACTCAAGCCGGTGGAAATGGCGGGATTGAAAATGTTGAAGGCGTTGTTCGAAGAATACTTGTTGGCGCTGAAAGAGACGTCGTAGATCGTGCCGGTCTCGAGGGTTTCGCCGATGCTCGCCAAGGTTGTCTGCGTGAGCGAATTCGAGGAATTGAGCTGCGAATATTGCGGCGAAACGGTGCGCTGATCGCTGAACTGCGAACTGAGCAGCACGTCGAAGGGCGAATGCGCGCGCCGCACCGAATCTTTTGCGATGTCAACTTGCGATTGGTCCATCAGGATCTGCGTGTTGTTTGCAAGCGCGAGCCGGATGGCATCTTCGAGCGTCAACCGCAGCTTGCCGCTCGATACATAATTCTCGAAGCCGTGCGTATTCGGAAGCTGCGACGCAGCCTTCTGATGAGCGCCGAAGATAAACCGCGGCCGCAACTGGGCCAGCGACTGCGCGCGAGCCCCAACGAGCGCCGCCAAAAGCAAAACCAAACACACAGCCGCACGCCGCACAAATCTCATCGGTCCCCCCCCTCGATCATTGCGATGGCCGCCTTCGCGCGAGCTATTCGAACCGGATCGCTTCGACAGGATTCAGCCGGGCGGCTTTCACGGCCGGATAGATTCCGAAAATCAGACCCACGGAAATCGAAACCAGAAAGGCAAGTAGGATTGAGCCGGCGGTGACAATCGTGGACCAACCCGCTAGCAGGGCGATCAGGCGCGACATGCCAAAGCCAAAAACAACGCCGAGTGCGCCGCCCGCAAATGAAATCAGCACCGCCTCAATGACGAACTGGCGCACGATGTCCATCTGGCGCGCCCCCACGGCCCGCCGCACGCCGATTTCCCGCGTCCGCTCGAGGATGCTGGCGAGCATGATGTTCATAATTCCGATTCCGCCCACCAGGAGCGAAATCGAGGCGATTGCCACCATCACGGTGCTGAACAACTGCTCGGTCCGCCGCTGCTCGGCCAGGAGCTGCGCGGGAACGATCATCGAGAAGTCGCCGGCGTTATGGTGGGACATGTTCAAGGCGCCGCGCACCACTTCGGCCACGCTCGGTATATCCGCCGCGGAGGCGAGATTCAGGTAGATGCCGTCAATTTCGTCGTGCATATAGCTGGTGGTGCTCTGCAACCGATAAATTACGGAATTCAGCGGGGCGTAGATAATGTTGTTCAAGTCTTGGGCCGGCACGCCTGCCACGTCGCCGCCTGGCGTGAGCTGCGGCGCGGCCACTCCGATCACGTGGAGCCATTGATCGTCTATCTTCACGTATTGGCCGACGGCCGGCGCCGTGCCAAACAGGCTGAACTTTGCCGCGGTACCCAGCACGCACACAGGCTGGGCTGCGGCCGCCTCCCCGGCGTTGAAAAATCGGCCGTCGCTCACGCGCATGCCTTCGATCTGCTGATAGCTGGGCTCGACGCCATAGACGATTGGCGCGTCCTGCAGCGGCTTCGGAAAGATTTTGGCCGGCGTGAACCGCTTGCGCGGCGTGGAGGCGGCAATCTCGGTCAATTCGCCGCGGAGCATGTGGTAATCCGCGAAGGTGAGGCCCGGCGAAATCGCTCTCAACTTCTGCAGCGCCTGATCATTGGGAGCCTCCTTGGCTTCGATAATCAGGTTGCGCACACCCAATTGCTCGATGAACGCCATCACGCGCTGCTGCGCGCCCGCGCCAATCGAAAGCATCGAGACGACCGCCGCGACGCCGAAAATCATGCCGAGCATGGTGAGCAGCGACCGCAGCTTGTGGATCAGGAGATTATCCAACCCAAGCCGCAGATCCGGAATCCACCGGCGCAGGGCCTGTGCGTAGGAAAGCCTTGTGGCTGGGGCGAGGCTTTGCTCCATTTTTAGAGGGCACCGCCTATGGCCGGGCCGCTGGCGGAAGGCTTTGCGCTTCCGCCGCCGCTCTTCGCCTCGGGGTTAACCAGCGCCACCTGCGTGCCTGGCCTTAGGCCGTCAATCACTGCCTGGCCGGCCATCAGGTAGCGGACCTTGATTTCGCGCTGATCGAAGCCCCCATCCGTCCGGACGTAAACGGTGGGCTTGCCATCGCGATCAAACAGGGCTTGCCGAGGGATGGACAGCGCATCGGGAACCTTATCGCCCAAGATCACCAGATGCGCGCTGAACCCGGGACGCAGCCGGTCGTCCGGGTGATCCAGTTGGATCGTGGCGTCAAACATCCGCGCCGGGCCGGAGAAGAAGAAGTTGCTGCCCGCGACGCCCGCGACCGACTTCACTTTCCCGGAGAAAGTCTCTTCCGGCAAAGCGTCAATGGTAACTCGCACGTTCTCTCCGGCTTTGACGTTCGCTCGATCCGTATCGTGAATCTGAGTTCCGATCTCCATTTGGCTGATGTCCACCACCTGCGCCACCACCGTCCCCGGATTCACCTGGTCGCCCGGCTGATATTCGGGATAAGTCATCCCATAAATGATCATTCCGCCCAGCGCGGAGTAATTCTGCCGCACCACGATCAGGCCGCTGATCGGGGATCGCACCTGCATATTGCCGATGTTCTGCTGCGCCTGTTTCATGGCCATCCTGGCTTTGTTCTGCTTCTCCATCGCAACGGCAATGCCCGCCTGGTTGGAGGCGGCATGGGACTGAATATCCTGCTGCAATTGCGCCAGTGCGCGCTTCGCTTCGTCGAGCGCGAGCAAATTCTTTTTCGCGTCAATCGCGCTGAGGATATCGTTCTTGCTCACGTCCAGTTCCGCCTGCCGCACCGCGAATTTGTCCTTGAGCAGCGCCGTCTGGTCCTCGGCCACCTGAACCGCGGCGTTGTCCTTCGCCGCAGTAATTTCTTCGGCGGCCTGCTGAAGGTCGGATTGGCTCTGTTCGCTGGCATATTGCTGCGCGCTCGGGTCGAACTCCATGGCCACTTCTCCGGCCTTCACCGGCGTACCTGTCTTCGAGAGACTGACAATTTGTAAGCTGCCACCCGCAATTGGCGGCGCGCTCAAGAGTGCGGTGTGGGTGGCTCGCAAATCGCCCGTCGCGTTCACCTCGAGCTGCAGATCCATTTGCTTGACGGCCGCCACGGGAACATCATCGGGCGTTGGGCGCGTCCCTCCGCGAGCGGTGCAGGACGAGAGGCACGCAATCGCCGCGCATATCGCGACGAGGAGCACATTTGAAATCCTATGCGGGCGGGCCATGGCTTATTCCTGCAGCGTGGGATCCTTTAGCGTTACACGCTCGCCCACTTGCAGTCCTTTCGTAACGAGCACCTGCCCACCGCTTCGCCCCGCCACTTCGATAGGTCGGGCCTCGAATTTCGATCCTCGGGCCAGGTACACGACGCTGCTGCCCCCCTTCTGGAACACGGCTTCGGATGGAATCAGGATGGCGTCCGCGACTTCTTCGCTTGCAACGCGAATATTCGCCGTCATGCCGGGGCGCAGCCTGGGATCGCGGGCCTGCAAGGCGAGCGTCATCGTGAAATTTTTCGGGAAGGGATAGGGTGCGGAAAAATCCACGCTGGCCATATCGCTGATTCGGGAAACCGTCGCTTTAAACTCGCGGTCCGGAATCCCGTCCACGCGAATCGAAGCCTTCTGCCCGGGCTTCAAATTGCCTCTTTCGGCCTCATCCACGCGCGTGGAAATATACAGCGTCGAAAGATCGGGCAATTCCGCCAGCGCCGCCCCGGCCCACACACGGTCGCCGGGCTTGAAAGGGGCGCCATTGCCAAAAGGGCCGCCGGAGCTCCTGTTCAGATCAATGGTGACCACGCCTGCGGAGGGCGCCTTCAGCACAAGAAGCTTCAGGCCCTCTTGGGCCTGGTGGACCTGAAAAATGGCCTGCTCACTCTTCTGCTGCTTGCTTTTCAGGTCGGCAGCGTCCGATTCCTGGTCACTTTTCAGCTTCGTCTCAAGCTCTTTCAGTTTCTGTTGCGCGTCGGCAACCACCAATTCTGCTTCCTGGCCGTCAATCTTCGATTCGATGGTGCTTTTGCTCGCGTCAAGCTGCGCGGACTGCACGTCAAAGCGCGCCTTCATCACGTCGGTGAGGTCCTGCTCTTCCTTGATTCGCGATTGCGCACGTGATTGTTCGATTTCGGCTTCGGCGGATTTGAGTGCGGACTCGTCCTGGGCAAGCGTTTGTTTCAGAGCCGTAGTGTCGAACTCGACCACCTCGTCGCCCGGCTTCACCTGCTTTCCATTGGGCGCGATCTTCAGGATTTGGAGATTGTCCGGCTGCGGGGGCGCCTCGAGGGTGACGGACCTGCCCGCTTTTGTTTCCCCCCGGACCGCCACGTAGTTCACGAAAGTGCCCCGCTGAACCGTCGCGATCGGAATTCGCGGCACCGCCCTGGCAAAACGGAAAGCACCAATGCCGATAGTGGCCACCGCGGCCCCGCCGATGATGAGCAGTAGCACCACTTTGCGGGCCCAGAATTTGCGCCCTGCGGTCATTTCGTCTTCATCGCAGCGCTGCTTGCGCGCTTTGCGCACCCGCAGCGCCAGCGGCCTGCTGCGAGCCATCTTTTAGAACGATATCGCCCTCGCGAAGCCCCGACACGATCACCGCATCCAGATCGTTCGCCAGCCCTTCTTGCACGGCACGCTTTTCAAATCCGAGCCCCGTCTTCACCCACACGTATTCGTGCCCATCTTCGTTCACCGCGCTCTGCACGGGAATTACCAGGGCGTTGTTCGCGCGCGCGAGTTCCACGTCTACAAATGCCGTGAGGTCCGGCATTAGCTTCGGGCTGGCCCCTTCGATGGTAAATATGGCCGCGAAGGTTCGCACCTTGTCCGAAAATTCGTTCGACTCTCCCATGGGAGCCAGCTCTTCGAGTGTTCCCGGAAACGAAAGGTCGGGATACGCATCCAAATGAATGCGCGCGTGCTGCCCCACGTGAAGATGCGGCAAGTCTTCTTCATTCACCATGGCGCTGACGGCCATCGTCGAGGGGTCAACCACCTTCATGAACGCCATGCCGGGCCAAATCTGGTCGCCTTGCTGCGGCTCCGCAAACCCGCGACCACCCAGCCAGGTGGAATTCAGGACGGCGACGCCGTCCATCGGGGCGCGGACCACCATGCGCTGCGAATTTTGCTGGGCATAATCCATTGTGGCTCGCGCGCGGTCGCGCTGAATTGCCAGCGTCCGGATTCCGGCTGCAGCCGCTTCGCGCTTCAGCTTGAATGTTTCCTGAAGCTGTTTGAGCGTCACCTCGGCTTCCTGCAAGGTTTCCGTGTTTTTTTCGGCGTCAATGCGTGAAAGGATGTCGTTCTTCGAGACCTCCAGGCGCGCTTTCGCCAGGCTGTCGGTGGCCTGTTGCAGTTCCGTCTGATCCTTGGCGCTGGCCACGTCCTCGGCGGCTTGTTTTTCGATCACTTGATTGGCGAAATCTTCGTAGGAGGCCTTTTTGTCGAGATAATCCTTCCTCTGCGCCTGGCGGTCGAATTCGGCCAGCAGATCGCCTTTCTTCACGCGAGTCCCCGCCGGGATTAGCGAGGTGAGGATCATTGACCCCAATTGCGCGCCTGCCAGCCGCGGCGCGATCACCGGGTGCGACTGCACCGCTTCCACCGTACCGGCCAGCCGCAACACGCTGAGGAAGTCTTCGTGCCGCGCCACGGCTGTATCAGCCACGCCGACGGTCGCGGAACGCACCCCTCTGCGGATGAACGTGACAGCTATAATCGCGGCAACAACCACGATCGCCGCGATGGCGATCCAGAGCTTTCGCGACTTCCGGGGCGCAGGCGCGGGAGCCGCCGGAGGGTCGATGATAGGCGCAATCTCTGCGGGTTGGGCCGGCGCCTCGACGGGAATAGGCTGCTGAAATAGGGGATCGGCGGGCGGTATGGTGCTGGGCGGCATAGCGCGCGGCTCCGCCGTGGTTCGAGTCTGCGTCGGGTACTTCACTTGATTCTGCCCCGGAACGTCCATACCTGGAACCTGATATTAATTGAGTAGTGACCTATACCCTTAAGATGGGCCGAGCGTCTCATCTACCGTTACGGTGGCGCCTATCCCGCTACTTAGACGCCGTGTTTGGGATTCCGTTTCGAGCGGATTTGGATGCCTGCTCCGGTCGGCATAAGGCGAAAAAACGGGACGCCCTCCCATAGACGCGGCGATCCAAGACGCCGGGAGTTGCCGCGCATTGTCAATTGCGCGTCACGCCTCGCGCTGCGCGTTGGCCTGACGCGCAGCCTATGCTATAAGTTATCGGCTGCCTACTCTGAGGAACTCGTGCCTTTTATCAATTTTCCCGCGCGCGAAATTAACTGCAAGCTTGTCTACTACGGACCGGGCCTCGGCGGCAAAACCGCGAATCTGCAATGGATTTATGATCATACCGGCACGACGCAGAAGGGCAAGATGGTTTCGCTCGCCACCGAAACCGACCGCACCCTATTCTTCGATTTCCTTCCCTTAGACCTGGGCACGGTACGCGGTTTTCGCACCCGCTTTCACCTCTATACGGTCCCCGGTCAGGTGTTCTATGAAGCGAGCCGACGCTTGATCCTGAAGGGCGCTGATGGCGTGGTTTTCGTGGCGGATTCGCAGGAGGAGCGGCTCGACGCAAATCTGGAAACCCTTGATAACCTGCGCGAGCATCTGAAGGACCACAACCTCGACTTCAAGACGATCCCTTACGTCCTTCAGCTCAATAAGCGCGACCTGCCCAATATTCTTTCCGTCGAAGAGCTTACCAAGCAGCTAACGACCCGCGGAGAGCCCGCGCTCGAAGCCGTCGCCATCACCGGCCAGGGCGTCTTCGATACGCTGAAGGAAGTCGCCAAATTGGTTCTAGCCGAGCTGAAAAAGAACGCGTAATCGGCCAGCGATCAAAATCAAATCTAATCCGGATAGATAACTGTACCGCCGCTCGTTTGCCGTCCGGCCCCACTGCTGAACTCAGCTTCCATTTCTCCGCCGCGCCGTTCATCTGAACTTGTCGTCCGGGAGTAGGCGTATCTGCAACCAACGCGGCAACGCCGATCATCACGCCGATGTAGAAGCTCCGACGAAAATGCTTCCGCACTGATTGCAGCGTTGTCATAGACGCGCTATGGTTCAAGAGAGATCAAGATCGTCTTTCGAAGCGGCAGAATATAACGGTGAGGTAAGCGGCGTACACGCGCGATTCGCCCAAATGAGCGGAAACTTACACTTCGCTAGCAGGGTCGCCTTGGTGGCTGCGCTCGCCATTGCCGGCTGGGGCGCTACACTCGCACAGGGCGCGGTACAAAATTCCGCACCGTCGCAGCAAAGCACCTCGGCTACGCCGGCCTCTCTTCCGAATGGCACAAAGCTCGTATTGAAGGACGGCAGCTTTCAGCTCGTTCGTGAATATCACATTGACGGCAACCGGGTCCGCTACTACAGCCTGGACACTCACGAGTGGGAGGAAATTCCTCAGGCGCTGGTGGATTGGGACGCCACGAAAAAGGTCGCGGCCGCCGACGCAAAGGCCCATGCCGCCGCGCTGGCGGAGGTAAAGCGCCAGGAAGAAGAGCGGAATCCGCAGATCCTCGATGTGGATGCAAGCGTGCAAGTGGCCCCTGGGGTGTTTCTGCCGGGCGGCGACGGCCTCTTCGTATTCGACGGCACGCGCGTTCTGCCGGTGGAACAGGCGGCAACGACGACGAATACGAGCAAGACGAAAATGATCGAAAAGGTGTTGGTGCCCGTTCCGATCATACCTTCCCGCCAAAGCATCTCAATCCAGGGTGCGCACGCAAAGCTGCGGCTAATGAATGGTCAGCCCGAGTTCTACCTGCGCACTGCCGATAAGCGCGAGCCGAATATCGAACTGCTCCGCACCGAAATCCACGGAAAAACGCGGCACATTGCAAATATAGATCAGCTTTTCGACCAGCAAGCGGCATCCGCGCACGTTATGCCGCTGCAACGCTGGCAGGTCGCTATCGGGCTCTATCGCTTTACCCTGGGCCAGGCGCTTCCCCCCGGCGAGTACGCCATCGCCGAACTGGTGCCAGGCGAAGGTCTGAGCCTCTACGTGTGGGATTTTGCGGTTGATCCTAATGCCGCGGATTCCGCGAAGAAATGAAGAGGTAAGGGGTAGCTGCGTCGCCTGCTATTTCAGCGCCGCTTGAAACAATTCCGCCAGCAAGCTTGCCAGCGCCGCCATCGTGAATGGCTTGTGCAGCACCGAAATCCCCTGGCTTGTGAAGCCCGCGATAGTTCCGGAATCAAGCAGCTCGCCCGTAATGAAGACGCAGCGCGGCGCTTGAGCCCCGAGTTCGGTCTGAATTTGTTTGTATAACTCCGGGCCTCGCATCCCTGGCAGATTGAAATCGCAAAGAATCGCGTCGTAGGCGCCGGCTGCGAGTTGCGCCAACGCTTGCTGCGCATCGCCGGCGCATTCGACGCGCACGCCGCGCGCGGAAAGCGTCTCGGAAATCACGTCGCGAATTCCTTCCTCGTCGTCCACCACGAGCACCGAGCGATTCTCGCCCAGCCCGCCGCACTTTTCCGCCACGCGCGCCGCGCCCGCCTGCGAGATCGCCGGCCCGGCCGCAGGCAGGAACACCCGGACGGTGGACCCGCGCCCTGGCGCTGAATCTACCTCGATGGTCCCCCCGTGATCTTTCACCACCGCGAGACAGATCGTGAGCCCCAGGCCGGAGCCTCCGCCCGGGCGCTTCGTGGAGAAAAAGGGATCGAAGATTTTGTCGAGATGGTCTGCGGAAATCCCGGCGCCGCTATCCGTGGTTGCCACGCAAATCTTGCCACCGCTGGCCGAGAGCTTCACGGTCAACGAGCCGCCATTCACGCCAGGCGCGATGGCCTGCTCGGCATTCGCAAAAATATTCCGAAAGACTTGCGAGAGCTGCTTGGCATCCCCTTCGACTGGCGGCAGACCCGCCGCGACCTCGAGTTTCAGCGCGATCTTCTTTTCGCACAGCGAGGGTTCGAGGGTATGCAGCAACCCGCGGACCACGTCGTCCATGGAAATGATCGAGCGCGCTGCCGAGGGCGGGCGCGAAAGCGCCATCAAGTCTTGAACGATTGCGGCGGCACGCCGCGCTTGCTGCGAAATTAAATCCAGATGACGCCGCATGGCGTCGTCCGTCGCACGCTCGCGCAACAGGTCGCTCACGCCGAGGATCGCCGTCAGCGGATTGTTCAACTCGTGGGCGGCGCCCCCCATCATCTGGCCAATCGCGGCGAAGCGCTCGCTATGGGCAAGCTGCTGCTCGATCTGCTTCACCTGGGTAATGTCGCGTGCCCATCCGATCACCGCACCCGCTGCGGGAGGGGCTCCGGCCGCGTTCGGCGCCTCCGCAATCGCCTGCAACCAGCACTCGAACTGACGCATAAGCCTTTCGCCTTTTAGCCGAACGAGCGCACGCCCGCTCCACGAGCCCTTTTTCAGGAACCCCAGGATTGCCTGCTGTAAGGGGTCGGCTCGCGGCTCTTCCACAAACTCCCTCAGGTTGTGACCAATCAGTCCCTGAAACGAAACGCCGAGAATCTCGCAGCAGCGCCGATTGGCAACGCGCACGTCGCCATTCAGCGCAATCGTAAACACCGCCTGATCGAGATTGTCTATCAGCTCGCGATAATTGTGCTGCGAGCGCGAAATGACCTCGATCAGCTTCTCGAACTGCTTGGCTGCGGCAGCCGTCTCCGCCTGATCCGTGTGTTCGTTCGAAGGTGCTCTGGACATAGGTTCGTTTTTCGCCGCCGTTGCTGCATTTGGATGGCGAATTTCGATTTTAATAGGGACGCCGCCGCGAACGGCAAAAGAAAGTGAAGCCCTGCGCGAGGTGTTCAACAGCCGACGGCACAAATAAAAAGGCCGAACCGAAAGACTCGGCTCGGCCTTGCAAACCTTAATCCTGGCGGTGACCTACGTTCCCGCGCAGTTACCCGCGCAGTATCATCGGCCCTGCGAGGCTTAACTTCCGTGTTCGGGATGGGAACGGGTGTGACCCTCGCGGTAAGACCACCAGGAAATCCTGGAAGCCGGAAAAACCAGCTTCACAATCTTCAGAAGAATATTTGACAACGAAGGAAGCAGCGAACCGCAATTTTTGCGCCACAGCAGCGCGAATGCAAAAGGCAACTTGACCTTCCGAGGTGGCGAGCGAGACGGATAAAACAAAGCTCCTTCGTCGCTGCGTTCCTCAGGACGGCCACCCTCATCGGATGGCGCGTTAGGAAAGTTTTATGGTCAAGCCGAACGGCCGATTAGTACGGGTAAGCTACACGCGTTACCGCGCTTCCACCTCCCGCCTATCAAAGTCGTAGTCTTCGACTGGCCTTCTTACCCCCCCGCAGGAGGGTTGGGAAACCTTATCTCGAGGCGAGCTTCTCGCTTAGATGCTTTCAGCGATTATCTCTTCCCGACTTCGCTACCGAGCTATGCCACGGGCGTGACAACTCGATCACAAGAGGTCGGTCCATCCCGGTCCTCTCGTACTAGGGACAGCTCCTCTCAAGTTTCCTGCGCCCACACCAGATAGGGACCGAACTGTCTCGCGACGTTCTGAACCCAGCTCACGTACCGCTTTAATAGGCGAA
>Ga0134126_10003802_pt1 | contig 18908 bp, 17 predicted proteins | sample KB31752_FD_96881 | JGI IMG/M metagenome (GOLD analysis project Ga0134126, IMG submission 96881) | Terrestrial soil microbial communities with excess Nitrogen fertilizer from Kellogg Biological Station, Michigan, USA - KB3-175-2 | ecosystem: Environmental > Terrestrial > Soil > Unclassified ...
GCCTGCATCACTTCTTCGCGAATGCCGGCGTACTGCGCCTTCAAATCGAGCAACGGTATCTTCATGATTCCTCTTACTTCCTTCCCCTTTGCATTCTACGGCGCGCGCCGATCCCGTCGTTTTGGCTCCGCCAACCCCGCTAACCCCGCTGATCCACTAGCATCGTCCCATGGGCACGTTCGCTCACCGCCTCCGCTCACTCCTGACATGGACATCCCCGTCGCTCATCCCCAATGAGCCGGCGCACCCCTTTGACCGCGCGTACAAGGTGGACACGTCGGGACTCTACTATGCGGACCGGCTGCCGACAGGCCACCCGCACGATCAATACAGCGAGGGCTACTACGCCTCCGCACCATCACTGTTTTACGGTGCGCTGGCGCAGTGGCAGGCGACTCTGCCGGCAGCGGCCGGGCTGCCCGCAGCAGACGGGCTGGCTGGTCCCGGCCTGAAGGTCGAGCACTACACGTTTGTCGATCTGGGATGCGGCAAGGGCCGCGTGCTGCTGATGGCGTCGACGCATCCGTTCCGGGCAGTGCGCGGCATCGAGCTGAACGCCAATCTGGTCCGGGTCGCCCGGCGCAATCTGCGGACGTGGTCGAAAGGTGGCCGCGCGGTCTGCGCCGACGTCCAGGTAATCTGCGGCGATGTGCTGGGGCCCAAACATGATCCGGTTCTGGAGCGCGTTCTCGATGCCGGCGGCCCGGTGGTGCTGTTCCTCTTCAATTCCTTCGCGGCCGAGGTGCTCGCCGGCCTGATGGAGAGGCTGGCCGGCGCGGCCCGTACGCCGCGCCAGACGCCGATTGATCTGATCTACGTGCATCCCGAGCACGATCGCCTGGTAGCCGCCACGCCCGGCATCGAGCTCCTGCGTCATGCCGACATCCCCTTCAGTTACGAAGACGTGAAGGCCGATCTTTTCGGAGTGTCGTCCGACATCTGCTCGGTGTGGAGGATAGCAAATAGGGATAGCGATAGGGGTGGGAACCGGGGACCAACCAGGGCAACCGCATGACCGATTTTGATGACGAACCTGCTTCAAGTCCAGCTCTGAAAACGACCGGCACTTGGCCTTTCGGTCTATAGGGCGGCTTGGGTGGCCTAGCTGCTGGCGTGCTGGTCGTGTAAAATCGCGGCATTGTTCCCCTCGAGCATTGACCCTGCGGAGTCTCCATGAAGAACCTGATGCGATGCGATGCGCGGTGCGCCTTGTTTGTCCTTGTGGTGGCGGCGATGGTTTCGGTGGCCCAGGTACCTGGATGGAAGACCTACACCTATCCCGCCGATGGTTTCAGCGTGTCGCTTCCTGCCGACCCTCAGATTGAGACGCGGTACATGCCGATCGCGGGAGGGAAATCCGAGACGCGCAGCTACCAGGCCGGATTCGGGGAAGCCGGCGGCTTAATGGTGGGCATGTTCAATCTGGTGTCGATCGTGCCAGGTAAGACTCCCGAGCAGGTGCTGCAGGACGGCAAGAACGGTGCGCTGGCGCAGACTCAGGCTCATCTCATTTCGGAAAAGAAGATCACGCTCGGCGATGCGCCTGGCCTCGAGATGGTGGCCGAAAACCAGAGCATGCACATGAAGGCGCGATTGTTTTTGTCCGGTGCGCGGGTGTATTCGGTCGTGGAGGCTTACCCGATTGGTAAGCCGTTTGCGCACGCGGAGGAGTTTCTGCAATCGTTCCGGCTTGTGCCCGTGGTGCCGGCGGCCGGGGAGAAGTAAAGGCCTGCGGCATTGCAAACTTCCTTCCCCATTTTCCAACTGCCAGGCACCTGGCGCACCCTCAGCGTAGTCGGGATAGTCGATCCAAACCGAGGCCACCAGCCCCTGACCCGCCTATCGGCATCTTGACTAAGTCTGGTTCTTCCTCTTTACTTGATCCACGTTTCACCTTTCTAACTTGAAACCCGCGAGCACGAACGTCGCGAATACTCGAATTGCGTCCAGCCGCCGCTGTCTCGCCAGGTCCAGGTGTCAATCTACACAGGAGTCACCATGCGCAAATTCCTCGTTCTCTGCACCGCAGTTTGCCTCTCTTCCGCCTTGCTACAGGCGCAGGATACCCGTGGCAATTTCGTAACCTTCGATGCGCCAGGCGCGAGTTCTGCGCCACAGGGCAGCCCGACCCCGATGCACGGAACCATCGTCGCCGATATCAACGCCCGCGGAGAGATTATCGGCACCTTCAATGACGATGCCAACACCGTCATCCAGACCTTTGTCCGCTATCCCGACGGCCGAATTGTCGTCACCAATGACCCTGCCGCGGCAACCGCTCCCACACAACTCGCACTGCAGGTTGGAACTACTCCGTACGCCATCAATGACGCGGACGTCGCCACCGGCATTGGGGTCGATCAGAACGGCCACACGTTTGCCTTCGTTCGCTCCGCCAACGGAACCTTTACCAACTTCAACGGCCCGCAGTCGGATCCATGGTTCGTGCCGATCACTGCCTCGTTCTCCATCAACAACAAGGGCCAGACCACCGGCGATTACACTGACTATCCCATCGCATCGCACGCCTTCATTCGCGAGGCCGATGGAACCCTGAACTCGTTCGACGCGCCCGACGCATCGTTCACCGGCTTCTGGAATGGAACCACCGCCACCAACATCAACACCTTCGGCGATGTATGCGGCTACTATCACGATGCCAACGCGGTGATTCACTCCTTCCTGAGACTGCATACCGGCCAGGTGATCGAGTTTGAAGTGCCCGGCGCAGGAACGTCACCCTACCAGGGAGCCTTCGCCAGCCGCATCACAGACCAGGGCGTCGTCATCGGCTTCTATGAAGACGACAATTGGCAGACCACCACATACGTGCGTTATCCAAATGGCCAGATCGTCAACGTCGCCTTCCCCCAGATCCCCGATGGAAACGACTTTGGAATCGCCAACGTCAATCACGCCGGCGATATTGCGGGATCCTACCTCGACGCCAATTCCGGCGAGCACGCGTTTCTGCTCAAGCGAAACGGGCAGCTATTCCACATTGACGCGCCCAACGCCGGCGCCGGTGTCTTCCAGGGCACCATCGCCGTCAAGCTCACCGACTCCGGCGACGTGGCCGGCTACTTCATCGACGCAAACAACGTCAGCCACGGCTTCCTCTGGACCGCGCACTGACAATTGCAAATGGCCCTGCCGGCCGCTATCCCGCCGGCAGGTGACCAGGCCGGTCCTCGTGATCGGCTTCGCAACGAGTAAGCTCCCGGGGCGCCCGGCACGTTTTGCGTGAGTGCCTGGCGGAAAATTAGCGAGAGGGACCCGGGGGGCACCCTCAGCAGCGTGGTCTCGCGGCGAGACCCGTGCCACCCGCCAGGCCTTGTTGCTGGCCCGGTTGTCGGCCAGTGCGCCCACGTCCGCTGGCGTGAATTCGCTGTAAATGCAAATTCAACGATTGACAGGCAGGCCGTCGGCCAAAATACTGCTTACAAGCCGTCCCCAGTTAAAAAAGAGATCTGTATCCTTCGAATGTTCGCTCTCCAGTTCCGGCCGAGTCACCACAGTCAATATTTTGAAAGGCGCTGAGCAGCATGAAAATCCTGCCTACCGTGATTCGCGGGCTTGGATGCGTGTGTTTTTTGTGTGCCGCCGCAATGGCCTTTGCATGCGACCGGATTCCCGCCGGCGAGACTCTCTGGATTCGCCTTACCGCGCCCATCACCACTTACACCGCCAGACCCGGCGATCCGGTGCACGCGGTTCTCACCGAGGACCTGGTCTGCGACGACGAAACCGTGCTGCCCATGGGCGCGCCGGTCGAGGGCGTCGTCCGCAGCAGGCGCAAGGTGGGATGGGGTTTTGTCCACGAGACCGCGGCTCTCGAAATCGAATTCACGCAAGCCACGGCGCAGCCGGGCATCTCACTCGATCTGGTCGCGCGCGTCGAAGAAGTGGAAAATGCGCGCGAAAAGGTTCGCAATGGCGTGATTCGGGGCATCCGCTCCACCGCAACCGTTCAGGGAACCGCCGACAGCCGCCTGAAGCACCTGCCCACCTGGAATCCATATTCCGACTTGATTCTGATTACCTACGCGGCGACCTTCCCTATCTTTCCCGAGCCGGAGATCTATTATCCGGCCGGCACTGACATGCGCCTGCGGACGGCGAAAGAGATCCCGCTTCCCCCCGCGATGGCAGCCGTCTGGCACCCATCCCCATCCCCCAATCCGCCGGAATCAGATCTGCCGGAATCCGATCAGCCCGACGCTGACAGCCTGCGGCAACTGGTGGCCGAGATGCCCACCCGCGCAACAAACACCAGGCACGTCGAAGCCGACCTGGTGAACATGGTCTTTCTGGGCTCAGAGACCCAGGTGAAGTCAGCATTCCGGATTGCCGGGTGGAATGGCGCAGATTCCCATGGCCCGGGCGCCTGGGCGAAGAATTTCTATGCGCTGCTCAACAACAGCGGCTATGCAAAGCAGCCCATGATGAAGTTCCTGCTCGACGGCAAGCCGGAAGACATGAAATGGCAGAGAAACCTCAACAGTTATGGGCACCGCGATCATCTCCGCCTTTGGCAATTTGCAGGGAAAGGAGCCCCCGGGCCAGTAGCGTCCCAGCCGGTGTGGGCCGGTTCCTGCACGCACGATGACTCCGCGGCGTTCAATTTCAGGCACTGGCGCTTTATGCATCACGTCGCGCCAGCCATCGACGACGAACGATCGACCGTGGTGCGCGCACTCACTTTTGCCGGCTGCGTAAAGTCTGTCAGCTATGTGCCGCGGCCCGACCCGATCACATCGCTGCGCAGCACCATGGGAGAGGTCATGCTCACCGACGGAGCGGTGGCGGTGGTCACCTTGCAGGACTGCCGGCCCGTTCTTCCCGAGGCCGATTTAAGCGCGAAGCGCGCCCGCTTCAAACCGGGCAACTATGCTTTCCGCTATATCCGCCGCCAGGTTCTCGGTTACCGCAACGACATCTTCCGCGAAAACTTCATCTACGGCGCGTATGCCTTAGGCCGCGTGACAGTAAAGGCCCTCCGCCCCAAGCCGCCAATCGTCGAGAACGCAAAGGCCACCCCGCCGCCAACGCACACGCATACGCAAACCGCCGTAGCAGCCACGCGCTGAGTTATCCTCCCCAGTCCCCAAGGGCGGGGACCGGGGGGCACCCGCAACGGCGAGGCGGAGCCGGACTGGGCCTGCTGCCGCGGTCAGGTTCCGGCGACTGCCAGTTCGGGCCGCTGAATGTAGTGGGGAACGTCCCGTCTGCCTAAGGTTTCCCAAGTTCCCAAGCCGTATAATGCCGCAGATTTCAATTTTGGTCAGAAGGGATCACACAATGGCGGGCAAGAAGATAGCGCGGGTGAAACACCTGAACGAGATTCCAGCTACGGTGCAGTTTCGACCAAGAGGGCTGCGAATCAGCGTTACTGTTCCGTGGGATGATCTGGAACGCAGACTGGGCGTGCCGCTGAAAGACGCAAAAAAAAAGCTCAGCAAAAAGCGTCGGTCGCCAGCTCCTTCGGTGACCGACTAACAGTTGCAAACCGCGCTCGACCTCGCCGTGTTTGCGGCCAAGGGGCGCGTGTGTTCATCCTTGCTGCGGCATTGCAGACCATGAGCATCGAGCGATCAACTCGTTCCGGCCGCCAAAGGCGAGGGACCGGGGCCGCCCGCCCATGCGCCTCGATCTCATGGCGGTGTGGTTCTGCGGGAATCGCGCCGTACGACAACGCGCTGCCAGTCAGCATGGGTCGACATCACTGAATCGACTAGCCGACTGCAACTTGAAGTGAGTCGCGCGAGCGCGAATATTTGCTCTCGGCATGCCAATAACTCGTGCGGTTCGGGATAGTTTATTTTGTGGTCTATTTCCCCCCAGATTTCATCTGCAAGGGTACGAACCTGGATTTCTATCGTGAGTGTTATCTTGCTGTTCGGCTGAACTAGATAATGGACGCTTGAGTACATTCTTTCGTTGTTCTCCGTGTCCACGCCGATCGACTCGAAATATTGCTTTGTTTCGTGATCCCAGACTTTCGCGATCGGGCCTTCCGTGATCCGATGTGATTCTTCGAGTATTGGGACCAGATGAAGATTTAGTTCCTTGAATTGACGTGTGTGCAAATGCAAGATTCGGTAGCCAGCGAGGTCACCTACTAGAGAAAAGAGGTTTTCTTGCGTATAGGGGAAGGGCTTCTCTTCCTTCCGATATTTGTCGTATTTTCGATACAGCTTTTCCCGAAGATGCTCTGAGTTTTTCAGCCGGTATTTGACTGAGTGGACCAACTCCGCTAAGGGGTGCCCGTTCTCAGGACCGATTGCATCCGATAGCTGACCATGGAGGGCATTGAGAAAACGTCGATAGAGTCCCTGGTTGTCGACGTAGTGTTCCACTAGGGCGTCAATCCGGGCTTTGTCTTCCTCCGGTATTTCGCGATGCAAAGCCACTCACGCCTCCAACCGCTCGATCAGCCGTTCCGCAGCTTCACGGAAGGTAGCTCTTGCTTCGTCCCTCTGCCAGGGCGTGCTGGCGTTGGACGCCCATAAAGGCCCACCAGCGCGCTGCGACACCGCGGCTAATGCGCCGAAATCTTTGATTTCCGCGAGGCTGTTACTATTCTTCACCAAATCTGACCCTAGGCGACGAAGCTCTGCGACTAGGTCTTCTCTTAGCCGCTTGTCGATGAGAGGAAGATATTGCGCGAAATCACGGCTTGGCGCCCCCCCGTAAACCCTGAATCTCTGTGTGATCAATCCAATTAATGCGGGCCTGCCTAACAGCACCTTGACGTTATCTGGGGCCAACTCTGCAATGGTCGCCCATTCGCTGATCCAATTGAACAGAGAGCGTCCAAGAGTCTTGAACGCCCTAATTGAGAATAGGTCGCAAGCTGCTGGCACCAAGAACGCATCACAATCGAGTAAAACGATGCGGTTCAGAGGGCCTATATTGGGTCCGGCATCGTAAAAGACGTAGTCGAATTTATGCTTCGCGACAAGGTCATCCACAAGGGAGCTTAGCGCCGTAACGCCTCGGAACCCGCGAGGCTTTCTAGCGTATGAGTCCGTCCAGAATGCGGTTAACTCTTGTTCGAACTCGGAGAGGCGAATGTCACCCGGAATGAGGTGGACATTCGGCAGTCGTTCGAGAGGCTCGACTATCCCGTATGTCCCAGTGCCCTCAGCTACGGGCCGTAGAGCAGACCAGATTGTTTGACCGGCTTCGCCATCGGAAGCATCGAGCATTGCATCCACGACCGGCTCGTCGACGAGATAGGCAGTGATATTGCATTGTGGATCCGAATCAACTAGTAAAACAGATTTTCCTAGTTCTCCGAGAGCTGCAGCTAGGTTCACGGTAAGCGTCGTTTTGCCGACACCCCCCTTGTGATTGAAGATGGTGATCCGGGGAGTCTCTCTCATTCCTCGGAATCCCCTTCTTCCGTTCTTCCTTGCGTCACTCTACGCTTCCTCCTGGGTCGAACTCTCAGCATCTCGGTACGTGCAAGTTCCCGATCAGGTAGCGCTTGAACGAATACCTCACCCGCTGCGCTGATTTGTTTGTTGCCCTTGATAGCTGGAGCGAGATAATGTGACTTCGTTGCGTTATCCACCGCCATTGCCGCATTGCTCAGCTTTGGCTGAGCCGCTTCGGTGTTGAGCTTACTTATTTCAATTGTTTTAAATTGTGGCGTATCGCGAAAATGGGTCAGATAGTACGCCAAGCAGGCGACCCGTTCTACGTCGGTTTTGGGCTGTTTGTCGCGGAGGAAGTCCTTTGGCGAGATCGTCCGATCCGAAGAAAATGCCATTGGTTCTGGCACGGGCGTCCTTGAATGCCCGATTGGTATCGCTGAGCCGGTACCCGAAGAAGAGTTGATCTCGACCTTGAAGAACGTTGCCGCAGCTTTCAAGATCCGCGCTCTTGCTTCGTCCGAAGAAATGGAGCGAAGAGACTCCATGACGCTCGTTAGAGCGCGCAGCTCTTCCATCGCGCTAAGTGTCGATTCGTCTGTGCGCGACGACACTAATTCCGCCCTACCCGGTTCGATAGTGGAGGAGTCATCCATACTCATCTCCTGCCCTAGTTAGGGACCACACGCCTGCGTTTGTTGCGACCTCACGAAGCAACAGCGCTGATGTTGTATTACTCGCTCTGTCTTAAGCAGACATTTTACATGAGTGGGTTTCAAACGCAGCAGATTGACACTTCTCTCGCTAATCAGAGCCCATTGGGAATAAAGCTCCAGCTCACGGATAAATCCGGTGCAGCGTCCGCGCAAACGGAATCGTCTCCCTCACATGATCCAGCCCGCAAACCCAGGCCACGATCCTCTCAATCCCCATGCCAAACCCCGAGTGCGGCACGCTGCCATACCGCCGCAAATCCAGGTACCACTGGAAGGCTTCTTTGGGCAGTCCGTGGTCCTCGATGCGCTGGTTGAGCAGCTCGAAGCTCGAGACGCGCTGGCTGCCTCCGATGACCTCTCCATAGCCCTCGGGGGCGAGCACGTCCACGCACAGAGCAAACGTCGGGTCCTGGGGGTCGGGCTCCATGTAGAAGGCTTTGACCGCGGCGGGGTAGCGGTGCACCATCACCGGGCGGTCATACTGGCTGGAAAGCCACGTCTCATCCGGCGACCCGAAGTCGTTGCCGTACTCGAACGCGTTTTCGAGCTTGCCCTCGGCGTGCGCCTGGTTGAGCATGCGCGCGGCCTCGTCGTAGCGCAGCCGCGGGAACGGCGGAACGATGGTCTCGAGCTTGCTCACATCGCGCCCGATCACCTCCAGCTCAGGCCGGCGATTCTTGAGCACGCTCTGCACAATGTGCGAGATGTAGTTTTCTGCCAGGGTCATCAGGCCGTCGAGGTCCATGAAGGCGACCTCCGGCTCGACCATCCAGAACTCGGTGAGGTGGCGTCGCGTCTTCGACTTCTCCGCGCGAAACGTCGGACCGAAGCTATACACCTTGCCCAGCGCCAGCGCCGTCGACTCAATATAGAGCTGCCCACTCTGCGTCAGGTAGGCGGGGTCTCCAAAGTAATCCACCGGGAACAGCGTCGAGGTGCCTTCGCACGCCGCCGGCGTCAGAATCGGCGGATCGGTGCGGATGAAGCCGTTGTTATCAAAATATTCAGCCGCCGCGCGCATGATCTCCGCCCGGATCCGCAAAATGGCCGACTGCCGCGGCGACCGGATCCACAGATGCCGCCGCTCCATCAGGAAATCGACGCCGTGCTCCTTCGGAGTGATGGGGTACGGGTCCGACTCCGGCACCCGCTGCACCACCTGCACGTCTTCGATGTCGAGCTCATATCCCCCCGGTGCCCGCTTGTCCGCGCGAACCTTCCCCTGCACGATCACCGACGATTCCTGCGTAAGTCCCTTGAGCGCGGCGAACACCTCCGCCGGCACGGACTTCACATGGGCCACGCCCTGCACCGTTCCCGTGCCGTCGCGAAAGATGGGGAAGATGAGCTTCCCGGATTCCCGCGAATTGTAGAGCCATCCGCGAAGGGTCACGGACTGGCCTTCGTACTGTCCGAGCGTCGCAATCGTCGCCAGCACCTCCGCCACCTGCGGTGGGGCCGGCGTCTCCGAGTTTCTTTCAGGTGCGGCTGGTGTCTCAGTGCTAGTTTCAATTGCGGGCTGCGGCGTAATGGCGGGCTGGTCAGGCATTTCTCTGGACTCCGATGGTACGTTTCAGGATAAACCGCGATTGAGCCGTGCGTGCGTTCGCTGAATCCCGGCAATCTGGTTTATCGTCCTAAGCGTATGGCTAATCCTGTCAATGCCGCCGCCGTGGCCGCGAACGCGCCCCATCCGGCTCCCGAAGCGGAGGAGGTTTATCGCCGATGGCTGCAGTTTCTCGACGAGGAGTTCACGCGGCACTGCACGCCGGAGCGCCGCAGCGAAATTGTCCGCGAGCAGTTGACGCAGCTCTACCTGGGGCGCCCTTCCGGCGGCAAGCTCAACCTGGCGCTCACCAGCGAGCTGCCCGGCAACGTGCTCACCATGAGCCTCGATCCGGAGAACGTCACGCTGGAGGCCGAGCATTTCAGCGATGTGGACAAAGAGCGGTATGAACGGCGTAAGCCGTTGATCTGGTTCTGGCAGATGTTCGACCGCTCGCCTATCGGGCTGAACCACTGGCTGGGGATCCGCTTTCGCTGCATGCTGGGGCGCCACATCTTCGAGCGCGTGGGCGCTGGAGTCAAGATCTACCACGGCGTGGACTTCGCCTATGGCTACAACCTGTCGATCGGCGATGGCGCGGTGATCCGCCAGGGGGTTCTGCTGCAGGATCGCGGCGGCATTTCGATTGGCAAACGGGCGGTGATCGGGTCCTATGCGCGGATTTTGTCCTATAGCCGCTCCCCGGAGAGCTTTGACCAGGTGAAGCTGCAGGCGACAGAGATCGGCGAGGGCGCAATGATCGGGTCGCACTCCATCGTGAAGGGCGGATCGAGGATCGGCCCGCACGAGGTGGTGGGTGAGTATCCGGCGCTGCGCGACTGAGGCCGATAAGGTGGCTCGGTGAAGGCTGCGTGCTAACCTGAGGTTTCCATTCCCGGAGCCCGATTTGTCGTCCAGCGCCTTTGTCATCGCCATCTTCGAATTCGTCCTGCTTCTGTTCTCGCTGAGCGTGCATGAGTGCGCGCATGCATGGATGGCGTCTCGGCTGGGCGACCAGACTGCAATGCTGGAGGGCCGGATTACGCTCAACCCGGTCGCTCATATCGATCCCATCGGCACGCTGCTGTTTCCCGCCATCATCATCTTTGGGCCGTTCATCGGCTTCAGCTTTTTCAGCGGACTGCTGGTGGGCTGGGCCAAACCCACGCCGGTGATCACGCGCAATTTCCGCAAAATCCGGCGCGATGACAACCTGACCACACTGGCCGGGCCGGTCTCGAACCTGGTGCTGGTTGCGCTGGCCATGGTCGTGCTGGCTGGCATCGCGATGACGGTTCCGGGGGGCCACGACCTGGTGATGGGTACTTTCATCGCAACGCTAAACAGAAGTATTATGCGGACCGGAGCCTCGTCGGGATTGCAGGCAATCACCATCCTGGGGTGCGAGGCGATTCTCATCAACCTGTCGCTGTTCTTCTTCAACCTGTTCCCGATTCCGCCGCTCGACGGCAGCCGGCTCGTGCGCAACATCCTGCCCTACCGCGCGGTGCAGGCCTATGACCGCGTTCCCATGTGGGTGAGCTACCTGCTCATGATCTTCGTGGGCGGATACGTCATCATGCTGTTCCTCGAGCCGGCATTGCTGTTGGTGTTCCACACGCTCAACGGGGTGGGCAGCTCGGGCATCCCAATACAGTAGCGAACAACGCAATCAACCGCATCAGTTCCCAATCCCATCCAGCGCCGGACCGCGGCGCACTCAGTTTTGCGGCCCGCTGATCCGTCGCTCTCGCCGCCGCGCCCGATACGCGTAGACCACCGCCAGCAGCGGCGGCGCCACCAGAACTCCCCAGAACGGCCACACAATTCCGAACACGATCGGCGTAATCACCGATGCCCACACCGGCACCTTCACCGTTCGTTTCATGATGTAGGGCTGCAGCACAAATCCATCAAACACGGCGATCACGGCATAGAGCCCCAGGACATAGAGAGGGTGTTTCCAATCCAGCCACGTGAGCGTCGCCGTACACACGGGACCCAGCAATCCCAGGATCGGCCCAAAGCCCGGCACAATCTGCAGCACGGCCGCGAGCAACGCCCACAGCGGCGCCAGCGGAACATGCAGAAGATAAAGCCCAATCAGCCACAGCATGCCCACAGCAAGCGAGTCCAGAAACTGCGCCACGGCCCACTTTGTGAGCGCGCCCCCGGTCGTGCGCAGATGATCCCGAACGTCCATCCTGCCTCCGCAAAGCCTCTACCCCCGGTCCACCGGCAGATTCCCCTGGCTTTCAGATGCGGGTGAAGAGACTCAGGAGAGTTTCAGACCCGAATCACCCGCTGCATGCTCTTAGTCTGTTGCATGGAACGGACACGTCAACAGCGGCAACCGGTAAGGCTCCCTCACGGGGAATCCAGGATCGGCCTTTGGGGAAGACTGACACGACCGGCAGCAAGGAAATTCCAGGCACGTAAAGCAAATATGCATCTGGACACGGCATGCAATTAGGTTTACATTGCAGAGGTAATGGCGATCGGCGAATTCGAATATCTGTTATTGGCAGTTGCAAGCTCCCTCCAGGATGAGGCGTATGGCGCTTCGATACGAAAGCGTCTCCTCGAAGACGGGCAGGCTCGCTCCATAGGAGCTATCCACACCGGCCTGGACCGTTTGGAAGCGAAGGGTCTGATCGTGACACAAATGGGCGAGCCTACGGCAGAGCGCGGCGGTCGCGCCAAGAGAATGGTGAAAGTAACGGCTGCAGGTGCTCGGGCAGCTGCTGACTTCTACAAGATGATTTCAATAGCCAGCCGCGATGTGCACTGGGCGGAGATCTCACGATGACACGCTCGCTGGAAGCGCTCGCACGGCTTCTTCCCGGCGAAGATCGCGAAGCCATCCTTGGCGACATTTGCGAGAGCGGATTGTCGAATCTCAATGCCCATTTGGATCTTTCAGCATTGATTTGGCGGCGGTGTCTGCCTCCATACGCTGGTATCGGGGATTGGGCTTGCATCGCCTTCGCAGCTATCATCAGCCCTCTACTGGTCGGACTGAGTGTGGCACTCTCCGCTCAGGCTTCGCGCCAAATCCATGCCGGCTCGTTTTTGGGCGTTGTTGAGCTTCTGCGCCTAGGTGCTCTACTCTGGGCTGCTTCTCTCGGCGTTGGCATCGCGGCAACGTCCCGCGCCCGGAACATGGCTGCGCTCACGGCCATCGCAGTATTGGCGCCGGCGATCGCCTGTGCCTTTCAGTATCGCGGCCCAGGCTTACAGATGGCATTCCTCTTCCTTTTCGCGATACCCACCATCTACGGAGCATGGATTGGATACCGCAAGAAACACCATCAGCGGGTTTGGCTTATCGCCACGCTGTTGCTGACGCTGATCTTGGGGCCGCCAATTCTCATCCATGGCTACACCATGCTGAACGCTTCTCTCCTGTTGGCGCCTGCGCTGTACTGCTGGTCGATTCAACGCTTCGGAGCCCGTCATGCACATTCATAAGCGGATTTCCTATTTCGCTTTCGCATTCGTCGCTCTCATGCTGTTTAGCCGCGAGGCCCTGGCCTTCGACAACGGATCTGTCGTCGAGCGTGAAATTCGTGCAGAGAGCCTTCGGAATAGCAAGATCGGAACGGATAGTGTGAGGAGGCTGTCGATTTACCTGCCGCCCGGCTACGCGACCTCCCGTCAACAATACCCAGTGGTATATGTGCTACCCAATCCCATCGGGGATTTTCGCGAGGACTTCACCCGGCATAGTGCAGCCAAGATCTTCGATCAAGCAATCGCAGCTAAGGTCATTCCGCCTTGCATCTTTGTTTATGCCGACTTCTCAACGCCTCTGGGATTATCGTGGTATGCCAACTCTCCCGTGACAGGCAATTGGGATGACTTCGCGGTGAAGGAGCTTGTCCCCTACATCGACACGAACTTCCGCACCTTGGCGAAAAGCTCTTCGCGAGCGATCATTGGTAACTTTATCGGGGGCTACGGCGCGCTCCGGCTGGGATTTCTGCATCCCGACGTGTTTGGCACTGTCTATGCCATGCACCCGGTGGGTACATGGTCGGGTGTGGAGGTATTCACATCCAGGCCGGACTGGGCCCTTCTCGAGCATGCAAATTCCTTAGCCCAGGTGCAGAATGCGGGCTTTTCGACGCTCTTTCTTTCCATGTTTCAGGCCTTTCTGCCAAACACAGCGAAAGCGCCGCTCTATGTGGATCTGCCCATGGAGGAAACATCGGGCCATTTTACGGTCAATGCAGACCGTATGCGGCTGCTGCGTTCCCGCTTTTTTATCGCTGAGCTTGTACCGCAACATGTGGATCAGATCAAACAACTCCGTGCACTCAAGATCGACTGGCCGCGCAGCGACTCCATTTACGATCACGTCTACGCCAACCAGGCGTTGACCCATCTCCTGAATGAATACGGCATCGAGCATGAAGCCGAGGAGTTCAATGGAATCGGCGAAGAGGACGCCTACTGGGGCAAAAGCTCGCGAATCACCAAAGAGGTTTTGCCCTTTTTAGGTGAGCATTTGGACGCGGAACAGCAGTAAGTAATCTTAAGATCAGTCCTCAGAACGGCCGTCGTTGCGCAGAACTCAGATGAACGAGTGACTCGGCCTGTACTCGTCAATGCACGATGGCGGCATTCGCCATCTGCTTACTCATGGTGCAGGATCGAAGCTACATTCAGTCGCAAAGTGCGCGCCGCGGGAATCAGCATCGCAAGAGAAGCAATCAATGCGAGCATTCCCAAAGCGACAAGATAACTCGCTGGATCCAGATTGCTCACCCCATACAATCCCACGCGCAACAGCTTCGAGCCGAACCCCGCGAACGCTGTTCCGGCAACCAGGCCGATGATCAACGGCCAGCGGAACTGCCGCAGCACCGCGCTCAGCACCGCTGCCGGCCTCGCGCCCAGCGCCATGCGGATGGCGATCTCCCTGGTGCGCTGCGTGACCACAAACGCCACCAGCCCCACCAGACCGACCGCGGCTAGAGTTAGCGCAGCCAGGCCCACCAGGGTCACGATCCCGGCGATCTGCTCGATCAGCTTCAGGTTATCGAGATAGACCGCCTTCAGCGTTCGAATCTCGGGGAACACCGATGCGTCGAGACTGGCGCTGATGGCTTTCACATCCTGCGCTATCGTTCCAGGGTCCCCCGCCGACCGGATCACCACCGCCATGTCAGGCATGTCGTCGGGTTGCGCAGCCCAGTACTCTTCTGCGGCGTCATCATCGCTCAGTCCGTTGATGTGCGCGTCGCCTGCCACTCCAACCACCGTGGCTTTGTCGGTGCCATCGCCCACGGCCTGCCCTAGCGGATTTTCACCCGGCCACTGCCGGCGGGCGAACGATTCGCTGAGAATGACTGCGTGCTTTTCGCCCGGATAAAACGTGCGCCCCATGCGTAGTGGGATTGCCATCGCGCGGAAGAAGTCCGGCGCAACAGAGTTCGGATACACCATCAGATGGCGCCCGCGAATCTCGATGCTTGAGTTGGCCGTGATGTGTCCGAGAGGCGGAAACTTCACCAGCGATACCGCGGCTACTCCCGGAATAGCACGCACCCTGGTCTGCATCTGTTCGAGATACGCGCGAGCCGCGGCCGGCGTGTAGCCATGATGCCCGAGTTGTGGGTCGACCGTGACCAGTTGCTGGTATCCAAATCCCGGATCGGTATAAAACGCGTGCTCGGTGGCCCGCACCAGCAGGGCCGCCACAATCAGCAGAACCGAACTTGCCGCAATCTGCGCGCCCACCAGGATCTGCCGCGCGATCGTCTTCTGCTGCCGCTGCCGGGCAATCTGCAGCGCAGGCATCAGCCCAAAGAACAACGTGGCAAAAAGCGTCACAGCCACGGTGAAGAGCACCACGCGCCAGTCCGGCATTGCGCTCAGCCACTTCGGCGCATCAATTTCTGCCAGCACCAGCTTGGCCACCATGGCCGCGAGGGTCAGGCCTGCCATCGCGGCGAGCGCGCCAAGAACCAGGCTCTCCGTACACAATTGCCTGAAAATCCGGCCGCGTCCCGCGCCAATCGCAATGCGAATTCCAATTTCGTGCTGCCGCGTGACCGCGCGCGCCAGCATAAGGCCACCCACATTGGCGCACGCAACAACCAGAATCAACAGCGTCAGCACGGCGACCATCGCAACCACGCGATACAGCTCCGGTTGCACCACCTCAAGGTGTCCTCCCGGAGAACTCTGAATGTATTCGTGATCCCACACTGCCTCAGGGTGTTGTTTCCTCAACTCATCGGTGAGCGACCGCAATTCCTGCTCCGCAACCTGGGCCCTCACGCCCGGCATCAGCTTGCCCCACATGCGCACGCTCGAATTCGTCCAGTCCTGCAAGACCGTGCTGCGCTCAATAAAGTAGGGTTGCTGCACTATCGGCATCCATAGATCAGGGTGCTGATCTCCGAGGCTCGCGAATGCGTACGGTGTAACTCCCACGACTGTCGCTGGTTTGTGGCTGATGTGGATCACGCGGCCAATGACATTGGGGTCGCTGCCGAAGCGGCGCTGCCATAGTCCGTAACTCAATACGACCTCTGGAGGCGTATTGGGGCTGGCGTCCATTGACGGGTCGAACATCCGGCCGTACGCCGCGCGGGTGCCTAGTTCACTGAAGTAGTTCACGGTGACAAAGGACGCGCTGGTGGCCGCGACATCATCCTCCAGTTGCATCGGAGGCACACCCATCACGGCAATCGCCGCGGACAGCGTTCTGGCATGATCGCGATAAAAAACAAAAGACGGATACGCCATCTCGCTGGTGTAGTTCTCCGGCGATCGACGCTCCAGCCTCACGATGCGATCCGCGTCGGGTACGGGCAGCGGTTTCAGCGCGATCATGTCGAAAAGGCTGAACGCCGACACGTTGACGCCGATTCCAATGGCAAGCACAAGCACCGCGACCAGCGTGAATCCGGGCGCGCGCACCAGGATCCTCGTGCCGTAGCGCAGGTCCTGATACAGACGGTCCAGCCAGGTCCAGCCCCACGCTTCATACGCCTGCTCGCGCATGCGCAGGGTGTTCCCAAAGTTGTTCCGCCCCGCGCGGGCCGCCATCTCGCGATGGAACTCCATATCGCTCTGTAGCTCCGTGTTGAGCCTGCCCCTGTGCAGCAGAAAAGAGATCCGGCGAAACAATTCGCGCATACGCACCCCATCAACGCAGCGTCAGGCGCTACGCAGTTCTGAGAACTTCCTGGATTGCGTGGGTGATCCGGCCGTAGCTGGCGAGCTCCTGCTCCAGTTGGATTTTCCCCTTCGGCGTCAGGCGGTAAAAGCGCACCTTGCGATTGGTCTCAGAGATGCCCCATTTCGCCTCTACCCATCCCTTCAAAAGCATCTTTTGAAGAGTGGGATACAAAAGCCCTTCCTCCACCGCCAACACATCGCTCGACAGCACGTGAATCCGTTGTGCGATGGCGTACCCGTGCAGCGGCTCGGAATTCAGCACACGCAGGATAAGCAAGGGCAGCGCACCAGCGGGGCTTAACGAATTAGGCATATCTCCCATAGGCATAACATTATTATGCCTAAACGGAAAAGTCAACAACCATTTGCCTGCGTGCTCTTGTCGTGCCGCCTTAGTTCTTCTCGTAAGGTGTCCCGTGCTTCTATTCGCTCCGCAATGCGCGCATCGGATCAAGGCGCGAAGCATACCAGGCCGGGACGAGGCAGGCTGCGACAGCCACGAACAAAAGCAGCACACCCACGGCGCCAAACACCACGGGATCGAGCGGTTCTGTTTCGTAGAGCATGCCGCGGATGAGCCGCACAACGGCCGCGCTCGCCGGCAAGCCGATGAAGAGACCCGCCAGCGCCGGCTTGAGGCCGTCCAACAGCAACTGACTAAGCAAGACGCCGCGTTGCGCGCCCAGCGCCAGGCGAATGCCAAGCTCAACCAGCCGTTGGGCCACCAGGTACGCCAGCACACCATAGAGTCCCGCTGCGGCGAGAACCAACGCTATGATGGCGAATGCCAGAACCAGAATCGAATCGAATTCCGAGTCGATGGTGCTCTTGCCGATCGCCTCGCGCAACGTCATCACATTCGAGACCGGTAAATCCGGGTCGAGCTGGGCGACGATCTTCTGCACCGGAACGGCCATCGAGTCCGCGCCATGGGAGCTTCGCACCACAACGGTGCCAAAGCCGTAGCCATTTCCGTAGATCGGCCAATACAACGTGGGATTCGGCGGTTTCGCCACATTCCATCGCACATCCCCGACCACGCCGATGATGGTCCATACGCCGTCTCCATCGATCGTCCTGAGATGCTTGCCGATGGGGTCTTCGCCAGGAAAATATAGCTCGGCAGCGCCCCGGCTGATCAGCACAACGTTCGCCCGCTTCCCTCGCTCATCCTCCTTGAAGGTGCGGCCTCTGAGTATCGGGAGTCCGATAGCCGAAAAATATCCGGGATCGGCGCCACGCAGCATGAAATCGAGTCCCTGGCCCTTCGGCAGGGGCGGATGCTCCACGATGCTCATCAGATCGTCGCCGTTCCATCCTTCTCCCGGCGCCGCGCTCACCAGACCGGCGGACGAGACCCCGGGCAGAGCGCGGACGCGTGCGATGAGCTGCTCGAAAAACGCAATTTTCTGTTCTTGCTGCTTGTAACGAGCGCCCGGCAATTCCAAATGCAGCGTGAGAACGTTGTCGACCGGCACGCCGAGATCGGAGGAGCGCAGATGCTGGAAGCTCTTGAGCAGGAGTCCCGCACCGACCAGGAGCACAACTGTCAGTCCTACTTCCGCCGATAGCAGAATGCGCCGCAGCAGCGCGCGAGACCTGCCGCCGCTGTGCGAGCGAGAACCCTCTTGCAATCCGCCGAGGATATTGCCCCGGCCCGAGCTGAGAGCGGAGATCAATCCAGAGAAGAGGGTGCAGAGGAAGATAATGGCCAGCGTGAAGCCTGCTGCAACGCTATCGAAATGGATGGCTTCTACGCGATTCATGTCAGGGCGTACGTGAATCAGCCACGCGAGCGCGCCCCAGGCCAGCAACAGGCCCAGTGCACCGCCGGCGGCCGAAAGCAGCAGGCTCTCGATCAGCCGTTCGCGTATGAGGCGCATGCGCCCGCCTCCCAGCGCTGTGCGAATGGCAAACTCCTTGCTGCGCGAGGCGGCGCGCGCGACCAGAAGGCCCGCGACATTCATGCAGGCGATGAGCAGTACGCATCCGGTTGCGCCCAGCAGCGCATAGAGCGGCGTTTTGTAGTTGTGCACGGCATCGTCGAGCATCGTTCTTCCGATGGCGCCAGGA
>Ga0134126_10003803_pt1 | contig 18903 bp, 17 predicted proteins | sample KB31752_FD_96881 | JGI IMG/M metagenome (GOLD analysis project Ga0134126, IMG submission 96881) | Terrestrial soil microbial communities with excess Nitrogen fertilizer from Kellogg Biological Station, Michigan, USA - KB3-175-2 | ecosystem: Environmental > Terrestrial > Soil > Unclassified ...
GCCGACGTCATGGCGATTCCAGACGCTGGCGCGGAACCGGAGCAGGTGATGGAGGAAGGACATGCAACCGGCAACACAACCCTCGTACCTGGGTGCGCCATTTTCTGTGAAAGCGTATTCGCTACGGACATACATGGACGAGTTGGAGAGATTCGGCGCAGGGGTGATGAAGCGCACCGTTCCGCCCTCGGAGCCGGAGCCGAACAGCGTGCCTTGCGGACCCTTCAGCACCTCCACCCGCTCCACATCAAACAACTGCGGATAGGCGTTGTCGGCAAAGTTGCCGCTCGCGATAGTGGAGTTCACCTGAATCGGTGTGTCGTCGACATAGATACCGGTGGTAGCCGGACCTACGAGCGACTGCACGCCGCGAATCGAGATGGAGTTGGCCAGCTCGCTGCCGAAGCCTTGGCGATTGAACTGCACGCCTGGGGTCAGGCGGGCGATGTCGTCGACCGCACGGACGCCTTGCACATCCATCTGCTCTTTGGTGAAGGCGGTGATGGTGACCGGCACGCTCTGGATGTTCTCCTCGCGGCGTGTCGCGGTTACCACAATTTCTTCCAGTGCCAGGGGGGCCGACTGGGCCGCCTGGTCCGGAGCCGTCTGGGCGCGTACGCCATGCGGCGCATAAAGCGCTACGCAGACCGCGAGAGCCACGGTCCCCGGCACGTAGCGCCGCACGATGTGCGAGCCGCGCTGCGCCTGTGAACCATGAGTGTTAGCAGATCGAATCGTCATAGAGCCCCCCAAAAAACGTTCCCATCACAAGCTTCGCGATGATTAACTCGTGAAGTAGTTACTGTCAACTGAATTCTTAACAGGTGAAACAATCGCCCGGTGTTGCTTCTGCGCAACGAGATCACTCCCGTCCGCCTGCCTGTCCCCAAGCCGCAAGTACACCCGTCGGCCGGTCGTCGTGGCCGTGAACGCCGTCACGATCCACACGAAATCCTGACGAATCGGATGCAAAATGGACATGTCTTTAACATGTTCATTAGTTGTGCAAAATAAAGCCACCGCGGCACCGGCCGCGGTGGCTTCATGTGTTGGTCAGCGCGGTTGTTGCGGCTTCTGCGGCTGCGACGGCACCCAGGGCTTACCGGTTACCGGGTTCGGATAGTGGTAAGGCGGTATGTAGTGGCCCGGGAAGACGTCGTATTGCACCGACTGCGGTTGATCCGGCGGGAATTCCTTGCTTGGCCCGTTGTTGGGCAGATCCTGCTTCGCCCAGCCCTGGTCGTACGGGGTGTAGTAGGTGGCGTAGAAGTGCAGATCCTTGAACTTCCAGACGCCGTTCTCCTTCACATACACGTTCTCATACGTGCCTTCCGACCACATGCCGAACTTCTGGTACTGGCCGATCTGCACGAAGGCGCGCCAGCGTCCCAACGCAGTCTTGCCGTCGGACGCCACGTCGACGACACCCTGCAGAATCATGTGGTTGAACAAGGCGCCGTCGGCCAGGCCGATGGTTCCATGACCCATGACCTTCCTGAAGATCGCGTCCGCGCCCTTCTTGCCGAAGTAGACCCCCCGTCCGGCAATCTCGACGCGACAGTCCTCGCTGAACAGATCAACGATCTGGTCCCACTGCTGCTTGTCGACGTAGTAGCCGTAGGCACGCGTCAACTTGTTGATGGACTCGATGTCATCGAGATTTTGCAGCTTGGCCTCGAGCACCCGCACGCGGGCCTCCAAGTCGTGATTGGTAGCGGCTACTGCCTGCCCTGCCGTGCCCACCATCAGGCCCGACGTGGCAATCAACGCAACCGCAAGCGCCGACCGGCGCGATGACTTTTCAACTTCAGAAGTGCGCACGATGTACCCCCTACGACTGGTTGCGCAGCCTATGACGAAGCGGTCGCGAAATCAAGAACATGTTAATTAGTTCCCTGCGGCGCGAACGCCAGCACCACATTGCCCGGCATGCCGTTACCGACCCCGACGTAGCCGGATGCCGCGAACACCATCCCCTCCGCCACTGTGGCGCCGGGGGCGCCCATCGAGCCGCCCTTCGCCGTTACGCCATTCACCGTGTCGAAGTTCCGCGCGGTATCGAACGACCATAACAAACTCCCCGTGTTGGAATCGAACGCACGCAACACTCCATCCCAGGCACCAGCGAAAACCGCCCCGGGAATGGCCGTCACCGCGGCTGAGATACCGCCGCGGCCGGCGCGGTTGGTCTTAAGCGGCTCGCGCCACACCAGTGCACCATCGCTTGCGTTGAGAGCCAGCAAGTCGCCACTGTTCAAGCCGTAGTACACCCTGGCTCCATCGGTAGCTCCACCGAACACGATCTCGCCTCCGGGTCCGGGAGTCGCCTTGGCGACGCGCTGCCGCCACACCACCTGGCCGGCATGCGCTGGATCGACGGTGACAATGAAGCCGCCCTTGTGTCCGCCCACCAGCAGATCCCGCCCGCTCGCCTGCAACAACATGGCGGAGCTGCCGAAATCCCAATCCGGACCGACATGCTGCGGACAGTTGCCGAAGGGCTTTCCGGGCATACAACCGGCGAGCCACGCATCGTCCGCAGTGTCCTGGTGATGCCATACGACTTTGCCAGTGGCCAGGTCCAACGCCACGATCGAGTCTGTCAGGACAGCAGCGGGGTCGGTGTACGCATCGCCCGTCGTAACATAGAGAAGGTGGCGCGAAGCATCGACCGTCGGCGCCGACCAAACACCCACTCCAGCCGGCGCCCACATCGTGGTGCCTGCGCTGTTCTTGCCTACCGGCTTGGGTTCTTCCGGCACCATGTAGGTCTTCCACACCACGGAGCCATCAGCCGCGGAAAGCGCGACCACGGTTCCACGCGTGCGACAACACTCGTAGTTCGGCGCCGCCGCCGTAACTTCCTCGCCGGTTGTCGTACCGACGTAAATACGCCCGTCGTGCGCTGTTACGGAGCTGGTTATTTTGACCATCGGTTGGTCATCGGCGCGCGTCACCCAGATGGCCTTGCCCGTCGCCGCATCCAGAGCGTACACATACGCCTTCATGTCACCGAAAAACACCGCCTGACGAGCGCTGCCATGCTTGAGCGGCGCCAAAGTTGGCGCACTGCGTATACCGGCCTTGGCCTGAAACGACCATTCGACACAGCCAGTCTTTGCCTGGAGCGAATAGACAAACCCGTTGTCGCCTCCCACGAATACGTGGCCGCCAACCACCGAGGGTTGCGAGTACGACTCCGCGCCTCCGGGCAGACCAAACGCCCACTTCAAGTGAAGTGTCTTGATCTGAGCTGTGCTGAGCTTCGCCGTGGGTTGGAAGCGCATGTTGCGCGGGTCGGCGGACCACCCATTCCAGTCATGTTGTCCGGCCGCTGCCACCGGCATGGGCCTGGCGCAGCGATTGCTCATCTTGCTGGCCTCCCCTGCATCGCCCGCGCCCAATGGCCTGCCACCCAACCATTCCGCCACTGCGCGCCGCTCATCATCACGCAGCTGCGCGCCGATGGCCGTCATCTTGCCACTGACGAGGGCGTCGAGAACGCGCTCCGGAGGCAGCTGCTGTAACGAGGCGAGAGTTGGCGCGCGGCCCTCAGCGGGCGGCGCGACGCCGCCGGTGTCGATATGGCACGTGTTACAGTGCTGCACAAAGACCATCTGGCCCCCGAGACCGGTGCCCAGACGGAATCCGCCGCCGGGCGGCTGGGCGTTGCTGGATCCAACGCCCAGCAGGGCGACCAACACGACGGACACCACCCGCCACGGCATTTGGCGTCCCATCATTATCGAGCCACTCCAAACGCCACGGCTAACTCATCCAACAGCCCGCGCTGCCAGGCATCGAACCGCGGCCCCGGTTGTTGCGGCTTGAAAATCTCCAGGAACGGATCCTCCACTCCCAGCGACTCACCGGCGAACTGCTCCACGATGGCGTAGCCGCAGAACGGCACGTATGCCTCGGCATAGCCACCCTCGTGCACCGCAACCACCCTACCCTGACAATGACGGTCCGCGACCTCCATCATCATCCTCGTCAAGGCACGGAAGGTCTCACTGTGCGCCTGCATGCGCGCCAGCGGATCCACCGCGTTGGCATCGAGCCCGCTGGCAACGATGATCAGCTGCGGCCGATAACGATCGAGGAGCGGCACGACGATGCGCTCGAAAGCGTAAATGTAGCTTTCATGGCCGCCGCCCGGCTGCAATGGGATGTTGTAGTTGTATCCGGTTCCGGCGCCGGTGCCGCGTTCATCATCGCCGCTGTAACCGAACGGAAAGCACTTGTCCTGGTGGACAGAAATCGTCAGCACGTCGGGCCGGTCGTAGAAGATCGATTGTGTACCGTTGCCGTGGTGCACATCCCAATCAATGACCGCAACGCGCTCGATCTTGTGCGCCGCACGCGCGGCTTCGATGGCAATCGGAACGTTCGCCAGCAGGCAGAAGCCCATCGGCTGGTCCGGCAGACAGTGATGTCCCGGCGGACGCGATAAGGCGTAAGCATTGCGGTACTCACCCCGCAATACTCCGTCGACTGCACCCTTGGCGAGGCCGGCCGACAGCTTCGCGATCTCATAGCCACCCCGGCCGAAAGGCGCGAGCTTGCCCAGATCACCGCCACCGGCGTCGCTCACCTCCTTGAACCGCCGCAGATAGCTTTGCGGATGAATCCGCAGAAGATCCTCCTCCGTCGCTTGAGGCGCGCTGCTGACTGCAAGCCGCTCGCTCAGGCCAGTGACATCCAGCAATGACTTGAAACGTCGCTTGCTGTCCGGAGACTCGGCATGACCAGCGCCCGAGGGCGGCTGAATCCAGCCGCCAACCGGCATCATCAGGGCGTGCATGCCGCCGGAATGCCAAAGGCAGCGCTCATCGTGAAAGAACGCAGTTCGTTTATGCATAGTATTGTGTGTCCAACCTCAATGATCGAAGCAGGCGCGAGGGAGATGGTGCGGCATCCTCCGTCCAGCGGATACGGATAGCCCAGAGTGCAGGGTGAGTGCTGCGGAAATACGACAGTGTGACGGGCACGCGACGCCCTGCGGATAGCGCGCTATCCGCAGGAGCCTGCTGACCGGATTGCAGCGGCTTTGCCACGGCATGATCTTAACACGTTAATCTTCTACGTGCGCGAGCCCTGGCAGCCCCTGGCGTCACTAGCCCGGGGCGACCACCTCAGCCATAGGTGGTCACGTTGAGGACCTTGGCCCGGGCGCCCACGCGCGCATTGCTCACTTCGCCAAAATCGCTGGTGCGATAGCCGAAGATCTTTCCCGTGGTACGCAAGGCTTTGACGTCCACCAGGACCGTGCCCAGCGTCGGCACGATCTTTTCCAACCAAACGAACAGATAAAGATCCTCGCCTACCTTGTGGTAGTAACAGCGGTCGGTATCGGCGAGCCCCCTCTCCGGACCACGCAGGCAATGCCACGTATAGAAGCGCTCGTTGAGGTACACGTGCTCATACATGTCACGTGAGCCATAGTCGTACATGATCCGCCTGCCGACGAGATCCGTGGTCGGCTCGTGCCGACGCCCCGGCCCCGGGCGCTCTGCGGTGAGAGACGCTGCATGCACGCGCGCTACGACGGGTGTCAGCTCCTCTGCAGCAACAGCCCGAGAGAAAAGTGATCGCTGGGTTTCTTCCCGCGTCGGCAATGTACCCAACACCGCGCTGACGACGCCCGAAGCAACATCGAGCACCAGCGAAACGGAGTTGCGACGCTGGGCGGTCGGCAAAAAGTCGACGAAGAAGACTTCGGGACGCAGGCTGGTAACCGCACAATCGGCAGCCCCTTTACCAAGGAACGCCGCCGCTCCGTCCGGTCCGCGTGGGGTGCAGACAATTGCGCCCGCGGCGCCGAACGCAAGCTCAGCCTGACTGCCATCATCGAACGTGAGCTGATGCCGGGATCCGGCCAGGGCCGTCGAGGGTTGCAGCTCGTGGCCGCCAAAACCATCGGTTAGCTCCCCAACTTGCAGCCAATTCGAGCCTCGGTTCACCAAAACACTTCTCCGCCCGCACTAACAATGCGGGGGAGCGTAATGCCCGTGGCCGGGGTCGAGTACCCACCCTTGGGAGGAGAGGAACAGTGTCAGTGGCGGAACAGTTTCGCCAGCAACGTGGCGCGCGAGGTCGTTTGAGTCTTGCTCAGGATGCTGCGGATGTGGGTTTTGACGGTCGATACACTGATGCCCAGACGGCGAGCAATCTGTTTGTTGGACAAACCGTCCTCCACCAGTGCCACCATGACGCGCTCACGATCGGTGAGCGCATACCGTTCCCCCGGAGCCTCGCGCTCCGCGCCGTCCGCGAACGAGATGACCGCGCCCAGGTAATCCTCAATGAGCGGATGGACGGTCCGCAACAGTCGGATGTCTTCGCCTGTCAGTGGCGCACCCAGGCCGTACTTCAACAACGAAACGCCGGCTACGATGCGTCCCTCGTGGCGCAGAAAAATCTCAATGACCTCGTGGATGCTCTGCGGTGCGATGAATGACCGGAAATACTCACTCTGAGTACGAGAGCACGTGGGCAACGCATCGCTCAGTGTCACGATGCGCTCTTCCGGCGCGAGAAAGTGCCGGGGGTGCAATGGATCCAGCAGGTGGAGGTCCTTCACATAGCGGTGGTGAAAGGACAGGTCCACATTGTAAGTCAGGAATTGCGACTGCCGGAAATCCCGGCCGACGAGATAGAACACGCCGGCCGGAGTCTTTGCTGCGCCGCACAGCCATTTCAAAGTCGCAAACTTCAACCGCTCCATCGATCGCGCCGGGGGCAGTGAGCATGCGACTTCGAACATAGTGTCGGCTCCGGTTATAGGGTCCTCCGCCTATTTGGGCGGACCCATTACGGTGGACATGTGCTGGTGGATGATAACCCACTTGCCACCCTCTTGTGTCCACACGTCGGTCTCACGTCCATCAAAACCACCCTTCACGTTATCGTTGCCCGTAAAGTCGGCATGAAAGGTGAACGCGGTAATGACGACCTTGCCGCTCTTGATCACGGTGAAGTCATCATTGATCTTGGTCTGGGCATGTCCGCCGCCGGCCAGCGCCTGGGATGCGACCCGCTGGTATTCTTCCCAACCTGTGAACTTCAACGGCGACAGATCGAAATAAATGTTGTGCGGGTCCTTCGAGTAGAAGGGCGCGGCATCCGCCGGGCGCAGGTGCGCATTCCAGGCGTCCCACAATTTCACTTCCAGGGCCTTGAACTGCGCCACCTCGGCGGGTGTGGCGGCAGGCACGGCCGCCTGCGCCGTCCCGACGGCGGCCAACAACAAACAGGAAACGATCGGTAAGCAGCTGCGCATCTTCTTGTCCTCGTTGCTCTTATCAGTACACCGAGCCGGTCGCGGGTGAGCCCGTCGCCGGCGTTGCACCTTGTTTAAACTTGCCGGCCAGCGCCTGAGCCGAGCGCAGCAACAGCGTTACGTCCGAGCCCACGGCCACGAAACGGCATCCGAGCTGCAGATAGCGGCGCGCCAGCGTCTCGTCCGCACTGAGAATTCCCGGAGCCTTACCGGCTGCGAGAATGCGGGCGATGCCCTCCTCGATCACCTTCTGCACTTGCGGATGCCCAGGATTACCCCGGTGTCCCAAGGCGGCCGCCAGGTCCGCCGGACCGATGAATACGCCATCGACGCCCTCGACCCGGGCAATGGCGTCGAGATTCTCCACACCGCGGCGGGTCTCGACCTGCACCAACAGACAGACCTGCTCGTCGGCGCGTTGCAGGTAGTCCGGAATGGCATTCCAACGGGCTGCGCGCGCCAGCGCACTGCCTACACCGCGAATACCACCAGGCGGATAGCGCATCGCCCGTACCAGGTTACGCGCCTGCTCCTCACTCTCGACCAGCGGAATGAGCAGCGTCTGCGCGCCGATATCCAACATCTGCTTGATGAGCACTACATCGCCCACGGGCGGCCGGATCACCGGCTGCACCGGATAGGCAGCAAGAGTCTGCAACTGGGCCAGCAGGCTGCGGGTATCGTTTGGCGCGTGCTCCGCATCGAGCAACATCCAATCGAAGCCTGCGTTGGCGCAGACTTCCACACCGTAGCCATCCGCCAGCGCCACCCAAAGTCCGATTTGCGCCGGACCCTCGCGCAGCGCCTGTTTGAACCGGTTGACGGGCATTTCCACGACGTACCTCTACACGAAGCGGCAGGCGATGGAGCCCAACGGACCGTAATCCACGTGGAAGCTGTCACCGGCACGCGCATGGGTCGGCCGTGTGAAGGAGCCACCCAGGATCACCTGCCCGGGCTCGAGGGTCACATTGTACGGCGCGAGCTTGTTGGCCAGCCAGGCCACGCCATTGGCCGGATGGTTGAGCACCGCAGCGGCCACACCCGACTCCTCGATGACGCCATTGCGGTACAACAGTGCCGACACCCAGCGCAGATCGAACTCGAGCGGCTTGATGGGCCGGCCGCCCATCACCACACCCGCGTTGGCGGCGTTGTCGGAGATGGTGTCCATCACTTTGCGCGGACGCTTGGTGTCGCGATCGAACTGCTCGATGCGTGCGTCGATGATCTCGATGGCCGGAATCACGTACTCGGTGGCATCCAGCGCATCGAAGATGGTGCAGTTAGGGCCGCGCAGCGGCTTGCCCATGATGAACGCCAGCTCCACCTCGACCCGTGGGACGACGAAGCGCGACATCGGGATATCCGAGCCGTCGCGAAAGAACATGTCATCCAGCAGATCGCCATAGTCGGGCTCCTCGATCTGCGAGGCCTGCTGCATGGCGCGCGAGGTGAGGCCGATCTTGCGACCCTTGAGCACGCGTCCCTCAGCGAGCTTGATCCGCACCCAGGCACGCTGGACCGCGTAGGCGTCCTCGATGGTCATTCCCGGATATTCCAAGGACAGCTGCCGGATCTGTACATGAGTGCGTTCGGCCTCATGGATCCGCTGCGCCGCTTCCTCGATCTGCTGTGCGTTCGGCCGGCGCTGCTCGCCGTTCGATTGCTTGTCATTCCCGTCGCGCATTTCCGCCTCGTCTGGTGCAATCAGGGGGTCAGGCCGCCCATGCACAGATATTTGATGTTGATATAGTCGTCGACGCCGTAGTGGGAGCCTTCGCGACCGTAGCCGGACTCCTTGATACCGCCGAAGGGAGCGACCTCCGTAGAGATGATCCCCTCGTTGATGCCCACAATACCGACCTCGAGCGCTTCTGCAACCCGCCACACGCGCGCCAGATCGCGCGAGTAGAAATAGGCTGCGAGGCCAAACGGCGTATCGTTCGCCAGGGCGATGGCTTCGGCCTCCGTCTCGAAGCGGAACAGCGGCGCCACCGGACCGAAGGTTTCCTCCGTCGCAAGTCGCATCGCGGTGGTCACCTCGGTCAGGACGGTCGGCTGGAAGAAAGTACCACCCAACTCGTGCCGCTTGCCGCCGACCAGCACCTTCGCGCCATGTCCCACGGCATCACGGATATGGTCTTCGACCTTCTCCAACGCGCGCCCATTAATGAGCGGTCCCTGGTCGACTTCACCGCTCGCCGCCGGCCCGACGCGCAAGGCGCTGACCGCCGCCGCAAGCTTGGCCGCGAAGGCCGAATAGACACCCGCCTGCACCAGAATCCGGTTCGCGCACACGCAGGTCTGTCCGGTGTTGCGGAACTTCGAAGCGATCGCACCCTGCACGGCGGCGTCCAGATCGGCATCGTCGAATACGATGAAGGGAGCATTGCCACCCAACTCGAGCGAGACACGCTTGAGTGTGTCGGTCGCGCCGTTGGCGAGCAACTTTCCAACCTGAGTGGAGCCGGTGAAAGTCAACTTACGGACGCGACCGTCCGCCAGCCACGCGCCGGCGAGCTCGGCCGCGCGCTCGCGCGATGCGGTGACGATGTTAATGACACCGGGCGGGATGCCAGCCTCTTCAGCGAGCTTGGCCACCGCCAAAGCGCTCAGTGGAGTGTCTTCCGCCGGCTTGGCGACGACGGTGCACCCGACCGCCAGGGCTGGAGCAATCTTGCGAGCCAACATGGCGACAGGAAAGTTCCAGGGCGTAATCGCCGCGACCACACCAACGGGCTCTTTCGCCACCAACACCCGGCGCCCGCGCACGGTCGGCGGAATGATGTCGCCGTACACCCGCTTCGCCTCTTCTGCAAACCATTCGACATAGGCGGCTCCGTATTCCACCTCGCCCTGTGCCTCACGGAGCGGCTTGCCCTGTTCCAGCGCTATGAGCCGCGCGAGGTCATCGCGATTAGCCAGCAAAGCGTCAAACCAACGATCGAGCAGCCGTGAACGGTCCTTGGCCGTGAGGGCGCGCCACTCGGGAAACGCGCGTTGCGCACGGTCCACCGCGGCCCGTGCCTCGGTGGCGCCGCAGTCCGGCACCGTTGCCAGAGTCGCCCCGGTGGCCGGGTTGGTGACGGCGAAAGTGCGGCCGGCGCCCTCCGCCACCCACTGTCCGCCAATCAGGGCGCGCTGGAGAATGAGATCGCTGCGTGTGAGTTGCATGTCAGATCGATCGCGCCTTCAGGCCCGGCGAGCCGGACGGAAACGCGCGTGTACGTTGTTGAGTTTGTACGTGCCGCCTTCGTCGAACTCGTAGAGCTCCATCGAGACGGTTACGTCCGGTCGCGCGGCGGCCGCCTGGAAATGCTCCTGCAGCATCCCGAACAGCTCGTCGCAGACCTTTTGCTTGGCTTCCGGAGTGCGCCCGCAGCCGATTTTCAAGGTCGCATGCACGAACGCATCGCCACTGTGACCGTTGGAAATGCAGTAGTGGCGAGCCGGGGTGGCCCGGGCGCGGATACCCCCGAGCGGAAAAACTCCGTCCTGTGCGGCAAGCGTCGCGCTTGCCTTGGCCAGCAAGGCGGGAATGTCGCACTGAGCGACGTTATCGCTGTATTCGACGACGAAGTGCGGCACTCGCTTCCCCCGAAAAGTACTTAATACGTTAACATTCTTTTGGCGGCAAGCAAAGCCTGCCGCAGGCGGGGGGGGGTTCTAGTCCTTCGACGCCACCAACACTTCGATCAGCAGCGGCTCGGTTGCGGCGCAACCTGTGCGCAGCGCCTCATCCAGCGCATCGGAGCGCTCGACGCGCATGGCCTTGATGCCCTGGCTGCGTGCGATGCCGCAGAAGTCGATACCGCGCAGATCGGTCCCGACCAGCCGGTCGAGCGCGAAGTGGCGGCCGAATTCGTGCAGGGCCTCGTAACGGCGGTTGTTGATGATGATGAAGGTGATGGGCAATTTCAGTTGCGCCGCGGTCCACAGGCCCTGAATGGAATACATGCTCGAGCCGTCGCCGAGCAGCGCAATGACTTTCTTTCCCGGGCTACCGAGCGCAACACCGATCGCAGCCGGCAGCCCGTGCCCCAGACCACCGCTGGCGCACGTGTAAAACGTGTCGCGCTCCAGTATCGGAAGATAGTCGTGCATGGGGGCGCGACTACTAGGCGCTTCCTCGACAATGATGCTGTTGGGGGGACGGATGGTCGCCAGTTGCTGCAGAAGATATCGGTCCGTAAGCACCTCGCCGGAGAGTCGCGGGACCGCGGCAGGGGCCGGCGGCGCTGGGCGCGAGGACGGCGGCGGCGCATCGAGCAAGTCACGAATGGCAGGCTTCAAACTGGAAAACGCCGCGATGCCCACCGGCGTCCAGCTAGCGATCGAGGGGTCGTCCACAATCTGACAGAGCTTCGCTCCAGGCGGTATGTGCGGCCCGAAACCCTCCACGTGATAGGTAAACGCCGGCGCACCCAACACCAGAATGAGATCGTGGCCTGTCAGACTCGCGACGATTTTGGCGCGATCGGCGGCCAGAAAGCCGGCAAACAGACGGTGGCGCTCGGGAAAGCTGTTACGTCCCGACATCGGGCTCACCCAGACACTGGCCTGGTGCGACTCCGCAAGCGCAATCACTTCATCCCAGGCGTCGTCGCGAGCGACCGAAGCTCCCACCACGAACGCCGGACGCTGCGCCTCGCGCAACATCCGTGCGATGGTTCCGAGCACGGCGGGGTCACCGCGCACGGCGGTGCTCACCAGGCGCGGCTCGATCGGATCGCAGGCGCGATCCCAGTCATCCACCGGAATGGACACGAACGCAGGCCCACGTGGAGGCTGCATGGCAATGTAGTAAGCGCGGGCAATCGCCCCAGGAACATCTTCGGCGCGCGCCGGCTCGCAACTCCACTTCACATAAGGCTTAGGCAGCTCGGTGGCCTGCGCCGAGTACAGAAACGGCTCATAAGGCAGGATGGAGCGCGCCTGTTGTCCGGCGGTGATGATGAGCGGAGTCTGATTCTTGTAGGCGGTAAAGATATTGCCGAGCGCGTGACCTACCCCGACGGCCGAATGAAGATTGACGATGGCAGCGTTGCGCGTGGCTTGCGCGTATCCATCCGCCATGCCGACGACGATGGACTCCTGCAATCCCATGACGTAGCGGAAGGATTCCGGAAAGTCCCGGAACATGAGCAGCTCGGTCGAGCCGGGATTGCCGAATACCGTACGAATACCCAGCGCATCGAGCAACCCCAGCACCGCTGAGCGGACAGTGCTCGGCTCGCGGGCCTGCCGCGATTGGGCTGCTGCGGTTGGGTCGGGCATAGTGGACTTGCTCCTTCGGCTGGTTGGAGCGATTGTTAACACATTAACGAGTCCCCGACTAGTACCTCAGCCGCAGCACGTTCCCCTGGCCGTACGTCGGGATGCTGACCACGTACAAGGTGTCGTGCTCACGGTCGGCGGCGGCACCGACGTCGATGCCACTGAGCTCTTGCACGAGCTGCGGAATATTGCCGCCACTGCCAATGAACAGCACCCGGCCGCCGTCATGAGCTCTGATGATTTGAGCTGCCATGCCTGCGATGTCGTTGCCCGGCACCACGGTCGGCTGCATTCCGAGGCGCTCCGCGAGCGGGGCGATAATCTGCTGTGCCCGACGCCCGTCGCTGACGAAGATGGCATCCAGGTGCCCTACCCCGGTCTTCTCGCCAAGCATCTGTGCCAGAACCTGTGCTCGCTGCTCGCCGTCCGGCAAAAGCGGCGGATCATCGATCGTGCCGGCCTCCTTCTGTGCCGGCTGCACCAGGACCACGACGGTTGTGATGGCCGAGCGGTACACGACGAAGGCGACGCAAAGCACAAACACGATCGCCAGCAGGGTGAGCCAGACGGGGGCGAGAAACGGGCGACGGTAACGGGTGACGGCTGGGGCTTCCATCACGCAATCATACCAAGATACAACATCTAACCGAACTGAAATGCCGAAACTGGTTTGCCCACCAGCGGCTCATTGTAGGTGCGGCGACCGCTGTCCTGACCTGCGGCACCTGCGGCAACCATGAGAGGAATCAGATGCTCGGGCCGGGGATGCGCGGCGCGCGCGCCCGGCGCCTGCAGCCAGGCCATCAGCTTGTGCTCGCGCGCCTCGAGGTTCGACTCGGTCACCGCATCGGTGAGCCAGGTGTCAAAGTCCTGCGCCGCCCGCACGACTCGCGGATCATCGCTGTAAAAGTCGCGCAGATTGTGATAGCTCATGCCACTACCAACAATCAGCACTCCTTCGTCGCGCAAAGGTGTGAGCGCGCGACCGATACCCAGGTGAGTGGCGGCATCCAGATTGCGGTTGAGCGACATCTGCACCACGGGAATGTCAGCGTGTGGATAGATGAGCTTGAATGGAATGAAGACACCGTGATCCAGGCCGCGCTCGGGCTCTTCGTCCGATGGGATCTCCGCCGCCCCAAGGAGCTGGCGCACACGGTGCGCCAGAGCCGGCGAGCCAGGCACCGGATAGGTGAGCCGATACGTGTGCTCCGGAAAGCCGTAATAGTCGAACAGCAACGGCGGTCGCAGCGCCGTATTGACGGTCGGCCGATCAGTCTCCCAGTGCCCCGAAACGACCAGCACGCTTTGCGGCCGCGTACCGATCGATGCGTCGAGACCGCGCAGATACGCCCCCATGCGATCCCATAGATCGCGCGGCAAGCCCTGCGGGGGCTCCATGAAGAAGCACGGGCCGCCGCCGTGGGGAATGTAGAGCGTCGGCAGACGACCGGAAGTCCGGCTCATAATTTGCGTCGCCTGGCTCAAGGTCTCATTCCCATTCGCGTTGGAGTCTTCGCGTGTCACGTCTGTTGCCCATTTTAGCTCTTGCCCTGACGCCAGCGGTGGTCATCGCAGCTCTACCTGTCGGGGACAGCTTTAGTTTAAGACAATCCGGCTTAAGAAAAATAACGGTGGACGCGAGCCTCGCCGCCGGCACCCTGCGCTCGCTGCAGGGCGTCGATGGCGCACCCGGCGCTGGCGGCCACAAGCCGCTGAACTTCAAATTTGGCGGCTGGAACATGCGCGATGACATCGACGCCTCGGTGGGCTACCGCCTGGCAGGCATCGATCTGGTACGCACTCACGATGCCTACGGGCCTGCCGACATCGATGCGAGGTTCGAAACCGCGCAGGCTCCCGGGGGCGCGTTGATCTCCGCCAGGCGCGATGTGCTAACAATATTTCCTGATCCAAAAGCCGACCCTGAAAATCCCGCGAGCTATCGGTTCGGGCCCACCGACAAGCTCATCACCTCGATCAAAGGAGTCGGCGCGCAGGTGCTCTTCCGCCTGGGACGCAGCGAAGGAGCCGATCCTACGCCACCTCAGGACTTCGACCGCTATGCGGCCATCGCAAAACACATCGTCCTTCATTACAACCATGGCTGGGCGAACGGCTACCACTACGACATCCGCTACTGGGAGTTCTGGAACGAGCCGGATCTGGGCACACTGTTCTGGGCAGGCACAGAACAACAATATTTTCAGCTGTATCAAAAGGTCGCCAAGGCCGTGAAGTTGGCCGACCCGCGCGCCCTCATCGGGGCGCCGGCGATAGCAAAACCTAACGACGACACGCCCTATCGCGACGAGCTCATGCGACAGGTGCATGCCGCTCACGCACCCCTCGATTTCTACTCCTGGCACTGGTACGCCACCGATTCCAACGATCCGCGCGATTTCAGCCGTATTGCGCAAGACATGCGCGCGCGACTCGACAGACACGGCCTGCAGGTGACGAAGTCATTCCTCACCGAATGGAACTATGGACTCTCGGACCCACCTCCCACACCACTGGTCCGGGCAAGCTTCATTATAAGCGCGCTCATCTACATGCAAGACGCGCCGATCGACGCTGCCACACTCTATCGTGCCGACAACGTGTTTGGAGCCGATGGCGCCACCCCTGATAAAACAGGTCAGGCGCTGATTGCGCTCGGGCAGATGAAGAGCACACCGAATCGTGTAAAGGTGACAGGAGCCGATCTGGACGGGTTCGCTGTCGAGGCAGGACGCTCCAGCGACGGACGGATGCTGCGGGTTCTGATCAGTAACTATCAGATTCCGGCCCAATTCCTCGGGAAGCGCGCGGGCGATGATGTCCTGCACGTGCCGAACGCTTTTGATGTGCGGCTGCTATCGCGCCGCGATGTGGTCTACCGGCACAACGCCGGTTTCGACCTCACCATCGAGCACCTTCCACAGGACCGCACTTACGTCCTGGAGCGCTGCCGGATCACCGATCACGATGATTTCAAGCTGGTCAGCACCGTGATTCCGAGCGGTGCTGCGGTGCACTTGAGCGAGGCCCTGCCCCCACCCGGTATCGAGCTGGTCACGGTGCGCGAGCAGGCCCCTCAGGGCGAGGCAACGCGAGCTACGTCACATTGTGGGGTGCAGTAGGGGGCGGTTTTTTTTCAGCCGTTGGTCGAGGGATCACAGGCTGGGCCGTAAAGTCACTGTAATGTCACACCACTGAGAACGGCAAAAAACAGCGGAGTGGATCGATCAATGCGGGCAGGCGGCCAAACCACCGTCATCCGGCGCGTGCTCGAGCGGCGTGCCCAGCAGCCGCCTGCCATTCAGGACGACACGTCATCGACTATCGCGGTGATGCTGCGCTGCCTCCCGCCGCCCCGGGCTTTGCTCGCCGTCGGCGATCCGGCACTGTGCAGCCACATCCAAAGCCGCGTAGCCCCGGACATGCTCGATTTCGAGGTTGCGGCCGACGATGCCGAGGCTCTGGGACTGTTCAGAAGCGAATTCCGTCCCGTGGTCCTCACCGACAGTCTGGAGCTCATCCGCGGCCTGCGCTCCGCGCAAGCCGATCGAGCGCCCTTCATTCTGTTCGTCTCGGAGCTCGACGAGGGTAGCGAGCGGGAGGTCGGACTCATTGCGGGCGCCGACGACTGCATCGGCCGCCGCTCGCCGGAAAACGAGCTGCGCGCTCGTGTCGGCGCAGCGCGCCGCATAGCAGAGCTCGAAGCCGTTCTGCGCATTGCTCTCATCGAGAACCGCAAACTCTCGACAACCGACGATCTGACACGCGTCGCCAGTCGCCGCTTCTTCAGCAAACACTTCCCGCGTGAAGTGGAGCGCGCCGCGCGCTATGGACGCGCCTTGTCGCTCATTCTGTGCGACATCGATTTCTTCAAGAATGTCAACGACACGCTCGGCCACGCCGGCGGCGACCAGGTACTGGTGCAATTCGGCACCCGATTGCAGCAATTCCTGCGTCGGGGAGTCGACTGGGTGGCGCGTATCGGCGGCGAGGAATTCGCCATCGTGTTGCCGGAGACCGAGTACGACAAGGCCCTCGATGCAGCACGCCGCCTGCGTGCGGGCGTGGCCAACAAGCCTTTCAACATCCTCGGCCGGAAAGTAGACGTCAGCGCGAGCTTCGGACTTTGCGGACTCAATCGCGTGCCATCCGGCGAGCGCAAGATTCCCGAACACATGCTGAAGGTAGCCGACGCTGCGCTCTACGAGAGCAAACACGGCGGACGCAACCGTGTGACGGCCACCATGCTCACTGACGATCCACCTGGCTAAAACTCACTCACACCGACGCAAGCCCTTGTCGCGATTGCGCTTTGCTCGATACAGCAGCGTTCCGCCCACAGGGTTATGCACAAACTCTGTGGATAAGTAAAAGCGCCCCCGGCTCGGCGCTTACCGCTGCAAGGTTCGGACCGTTGCGCGCTCGCGTTCAGCATGGGTGCTGGAAACCGACCCGCATGTGTGTGAGACTTGTCACCCTTCGCTCAATTCGCAGGCCCGCGGAATGAAGAAGACAGGCAGCGAAACTCCAGCCGAGGATTCCGAAAAAAGCAAGGCGGCTCAGGCAGAGCCCATGGAGCGCACCCGGCTGCAAGCCGATGTGGCCAAACAGCGTGTGCGCATCGCCAAGGAGGAGTTGAAGCGCGCCCGCAAGCGCCTGAAGGAAGCTAAGCGCGAGGCACGACGCGCACGCAAGCAGGCTGCCACGGCACGCAAAGCCTGGAAGCAAGAGCGACGCGCTGCGCAAGCTCCTGCCAAAGCGAAGAGCACGAGCGCTTCCGAAAAGAAAAAGAAAGCTGTTCCCAAAGCGGAAAAGAAAGCCACACGTAAGCCCAAGCCAGTCGCCGCCGGAAAGCGCAAAGCAGCCGCGCCGGTCAGCAAGATGCGGCCTGCCAGATCCAACGCAACGCAGCCGCCAGCAAGGGCCAGTGTGCGCCGGACCAAAGGACCTCGCGTAAAGCGCTCGGCCGTCAGGCCTGAGAAACCCTCAGTTGGAACCACAACGACCGCCAGCGTTGTACCAGTGACACCGGCAGCGAACGCCGAAGAGATCACAACACTCGACGGCGCCTCCAGCAATGGCGCAGCGGCCGAGCACGGGACCTGACGCACACGCGCGGCCCCGGTCGATGACGAGCAGGCGTACGCCTGCCCCAATCAGGAGATTTTGTATGCAAGACGAGCGGACCGGTGAGAGCACGGGGGCGAGCCCCGGAGCCCTCGGTAATATCCGAGTCGCCCCCTCGAGCTCCCGCATGGTCGCCAACTATCTGGCGGATATCGAACAACTGCTCGATGAGCAACGCTGGGAAGCAGCCATGCGCGAAGCGCTCGATGTGCCTCGGATCGCGGTGGCATTGAGCGATCCGCAACTCACCAGCTGCGCGGACCGACTCAAAGAATGGTGCGATCAGTGGATTCATCCTGCCGAACCGGATCGCAATGCCAGCGGCGCCGACTATGAAAGGATCAGTGCGACGGTCCTTGCCCGCTCGCCACGCGATGAAACCGCGACTGTCCCCTCTCTCGCCCTGAAACGCCTGCGCCTGCGGCGCCACGCACGTACGCCTCCGCGCGGATTCAGCTCCGGTCTCAAGACCAACTTCGCGCCCGAAGGCAACAACGCCATCGAGACTTGCACCATCCTGGTGGAGGCTGCACGGCGGTGGTATGCACACAGTGCAGTTCACGACCGCACAGTGCAGGCGAATCTCGCACGCTTGGCAGTCCTGCGCTGATTACAGCGACCTGAGGCGACCGGCAGCTTCCATCCCAGCTGTCGGTCCTCGCCCACATCGCAGTTGTGGCGTCCGTCTGACGCCCGACACACCGCCCCACCCCCAGTTCGTACGCTTTCGCCGAGCGACATGTCGCCGGGTGTCAACCCTGAATAGCCATTCAATGACCTTCAAGGCCTCAGTGATATCGAATTTACTGGATATAACACTTATAAGTATTTGATTTCATACGACTGAACAGATACCAAGAGTTAACCCTTGCATCACGCCCAGGCTTGATGGAATATAGCAAGGTGCGGCGGCCCATAACATTGAGTGGCTGTTCAATGCCCCAATCTGGCGGCGGTCTGAAGGCAATCTCAAGCACACGCGTGGCACGTGATCCGTTGCGTGTGGGCGTCATTCTGGCGGAGCACTTCACGCTCTCCGCTTTTGCCGTATTCATTGACCATCTGCGCCTCGCGGCGGACGAAGGCGACCGGAGCCGGCCGTTGCATGTGCAGTGGTCCATCATGTCGAACCGGCAGGAGTCCGTTCCCGCAAGCTGCGGTGTTTTGATCGAGCCGACGAGCCGGTTTCTGCCGCCCCAGACCCTCGACTA
>Ga0134126_10003804_pt1 | contig 18898 bp, 18 predicted proteins | sample KB31752_FD_96881 | JGI IMG/M metagenome (GOLD analysis project Ga0134126, IMG submission 96881) | Terrestrial soil microbial communities with excess Nitrogen fertilizer from Kellogg Biological Station, Michigan, USA - KB3-175-2 | ecosystem: Environmental > Terrestrial > Soil > Unclassified ...
AGTCCGCGACTGGTATCATGGCCGCGTGAGCTCCCTGGATATGGTAACGCCACAGTTGCCGTTGTGGTCGGACAAGGATGCCGCCGAAGCGTGGGTCGTTCGCGAGAGTACTCGCGCCCGACGCCTCACCGTTCGCGTGTTCCATACCGGACGCGTGGAGGTTGTCGTGCCGGCGAGAACGTCTCCGCGCGCGGTCGAGCATTTTCTCGAGCGCCACCGCGATTGGATTGAGCGTAAACGGCTTGAGGCGCGGCAGAAGGCTATCCCCGAGAGCCCCTTTCCGCCAGTGCGCATTGATCTGTCTGCGTGCGGCGAGAGCTGGCGTGTTTATCTCTCTGGGGGCGACAGTCAAGCGGGCGTCAGCGTCATACGCCCCGGCTTGCTCGCGCTCACCGGTGATACTCGCAATAAGCTCTTGATGCGCCTTTTGCTGCGACGGTGGCTCGTGGACCGGGCGCGCGAGGTGCTGACGCCCGCATTGGAGAGTTGCGCGCGCGAGCTGGGTTTCGGGTTCGAGCGGATACTGATCCGTCGCCAGCGCACCCGATGGGGGAGCTGCTCGACACGTGGCACCATCAGTCTCAATTGCTGCCTGCTGTTCCAGCGTCCGCCGGTAGTGCGGTATCTGCTCATTCATGAGCTGGTGCACACCTTGCACATGAATCACTCGCGACGCTTCTGGCAAAGAGTCGGACGGCATTGTCCGGACTACGAAGGCCTCGACCGGGAATTGCTGGATGGCTGGCGTCGTGTACCTACCTGGGTGTTTGGAGACGATTGACGGTTATGAGCTCATCTGACAAGTCGCAGCACGTGGATGTGTCCGACGAGGGTATTCACTGGGAGCTGGGCTCCTCGCTCTCATACGGCGAGTACCTGCATCTGGAAAAGGTGCTCGATGCGCAGCGGCCGCTGTCGTACGAGCACGACGAGATGATGTTCATCATCGTTCACCAGACCTCGGAGCTGTGGATGCGGCTCATGCTCCACGAGCTCAACGCGGCGCTCGAGTGCATCCGTCGGGATGATCTGGATCCCTCGTTCAAGATGTTCGGGCGGGTGTCGCGGGTGCAGACCCAGCTGCTCTCGACGTGGGATGTGCTCTCGACCATGACCCCATTTGAGTATTCCGCCTTCCGTAATGCGCTCGGACGCTCATCGGGGTTTCAGTCATTCCAATATCGGATGTTGGAGTTCTTGTTGGGGAACAAGAACGCCGCTCTGATCGCGGTGCATCAGCGGGAGCCGAAGGCGTACGAGGCCTTGGAGCGGGCGCTGGATGCGCCCTCGTTGTATGACGAGGCGTTGCGGTTGCTGAGCCGCCGCGGCTACGGCATTCCAGATGACTATCTGAACCGCGATTTTCGCAAGCCGTATCAGCCGAGCAAGGAGGTCGCGGGGGCCTGGCTCGGGGTGTACCACAACGCGGAAAAAGACTGGGACCTGTACGAGCTGGCCGAGTGCCTGGTCAACCTGGATCACAACTTCCAGCTCTGGCGCTGTCACCATCTGAAAACCGTGGAGCGCATCATTGGCTACAAGCCGGGCACCGGCGGCACCGGAGGGGTTTCCTACCTCGCCAAGGCGTTGGAGCTCAAGTTCTTTCCGGAGCTGTGGCAGATCCGGACTTCGATGTGAGCGGTGCGGCCGCCGCCGGTGCGGTGGCCTTGCGCTGGCGGGCGCGCAGCCAGCGGTAAGCCAACAGGACCGCGACAATCGCCGCGTAGATGAGGGGCTCGCGGATGTCGCGCTTCACCTGCCAGTAAAAGTGCCACACCCCGAGTATCGCGATCACATAAATCAGCCGATGCAGCTTCTGCCACCGGCGCCCGAGCCGGCGCATCATCTTGTTCGTGGACGTGATCGCCAGCGGAATCAACAACAGCAGCGCCGCAAAGCCGATCGTGATGTAGGGGCGCTTGGCGATGTCGCCGAACAGCTGGCGGAAGTTAAACTCCAGGTCGAGGGTCAGATAGACCGTGAAATGCAACACGGCGTAAAAGAAGGTAAACAGTCCCAACATCCGGCGCAGCCGCGGCAGGTGCGGCAGGCTCAGTAGGTGTCGCAGAGGCGTCACCGCGAGGGTGATCAGCAGAAAGTTCAAAGCCCAGGTGCCACACTCGTGCTCGAGTTTCTTGACCGGGTCGGCACCGAGACTGTAGCCCAGCCAGCCGAAGGTGCCGCACAGCATCCAGGCGAACGGGACCAGACTTGCGATGAAGACGACCGGCTTGTAGAGGAGCCGGTAGCGTTGCTCGACGTTCAAGTTTCCTCGCCCTCGAGGGTCCGCTGCAGGCGGGCCAGAGCCTCGTCCCACTGACTGGAGATCCGGTCGAGGCAACGGCGCGCTTCCTCGAGCTGCCGTGTCTCGACTTCCCATAGCCGCTCGCGTCCAACGCGAAGGTCGCGCACCAGACCGGCGCCGGCCAGAATATTCAGGTGTTTGGTAATAGCCTGCCGGGTGACTTCCGCGCCCGCGGTCAGACGGGTGATGGACAGTGGCCCGCCCGCACAGAGGCGGGCCACCAGGTCCAGGCGGGTTTTATCGCCCAGGGCGGCGAATACCAGCACCGAGTTGCGGAAGGTCTCGTCGGCTGTGCCGTGCCGGTTGCTGGAGGATTCAGGGGTGCTGCCTGACATAGCTCTCGATGTTGTCAACCTGGGCCGCCCAGCCCTCCGTATTGCCCCTGTAGGCCTGCTCGCGCCGCTCGAGGGGAATCCGGTCGAAGCCGGACTCCGTGACTTTCAGGAGCGTGCCTTCCGGAACTTCCTCCAGCTCGAACGCGACCAGTGTGGAGGGCTCGTGAGAATAGTCTTTGGTGGGATCGATCGCGTGGGGGTGCCACCGCCACGAGAAGAAGCGCTCCGGCTCCATTTTCTCGACCGTGACATTCAAGGTGATGTGCTCGTAACCCGGGTACAGGACGGGTCCTGAGATCGATTCGCCCGGGGCGAATTTCCCGGAGATCTTCACGCGGAACCACGCGCCGAATTCACCCGTGTCGGTGAGTGCGCGCCACACGCGCTTGCGGGGCGCCTTGATCAGAATTTGCTTTTCAATGCGATCAGTCGTACTTGTGTTCATATGCAACCTCCGGGTTGCATAATAGACCGGTTCGGCATTGAAATGCAACTGAATGGTTGCTCGACTGCCATCAGCCCGTACGTCATTAATAATAGCGGCGCAGGTCCAGGCCCTTGTAAAGGTCCGCTACCAGATCGGCATACCCGTTGAAGGGCAATGTCGGACGGCGTGAGCCAAACAAGCTGCCGCCGATATGGCGCTCCGAAGCCTGGCTCCAGCGCGGGTGATCCACCTTCGGGTTCACGTTGGCGTAGAAGCCATACTCGCTGGGGGCGGCCAGATTCCACGTGGTGTTGGGTTGCCGCTCCGTGAAGTTGATTTTCACCACGGATTTGATCGACTTGAAGCCGTATTTCCAGGGCACGATGAGCCGCAGGGGCGCGCCGTCCTGGTTGGGAAGAGTCTGGCCGTAGAGGCCGACCACCATGAGCGTCAGAGGGTGCATCGCTTCGTCGATGCGCAGCCCTTCGACATAGGGCCATTGGAGAACGGGCACACGCTGCCCGGGCATGCGCCGCGGGTCATAGAGCGTGGTGAGCTCGACGTACTTCGCCTTCGAGGTAGGTTTGAAACGCGCCAGCAGCGCGCTCAGGGGGAAGCCGACCCATGGGATCACCATCGACCACGCTTCCACGCAGCGGAAGCGGTAGATCCGCTCCTCCAGCGCCTGTCCTTTCAGGATGTCCTCGAGCGTGAACTTCCCTTTGACTTCGGCTTCGCCGTCGACGGAGACGCTCCACGGCTCGGGTTTGAAGTTGCGCGCGTTCTCCTTGGGGTCTTCCTTGTCGGTGCCGAACTCGTAGTAGTTGTTATAACTAGTGATTTCTTCGTACTTGTTGGGCGCTTCGCGGACGCTGTACTTTGCGTTGCGCGTGTACTGCAGGTGAGCGCCGCCGGCCGCCGGCGGCTGCGCTTGCGCCGTCCTCAACAAGGAGGTGGCGCCCGTTGCCAGGGCACCGGCCAGCAGCTCGCGCCGGTTGAGAAAAGCCTCGCGCGGCGTGATATCGGACGGAGCGATGCGCGGTACCTGAAACTTCATCGGTTGATGTCTCCTTCACACTGCGACAGGCGCAGCTGGCAAAAACCACGCTTTTTGACGGCGGACTACGAAGTAATGTCCGCTCGAAGCGCCGCAGGCGACTTCGTGCCAATTAACCAGACCGTTCAAGTAGCAGAAAGATTGCACTAGCGCCAGTCAGCGCACAGGACCCCGAAGCTGTCGGCCGCGCGGCGGGCTTTGGCACTGCCGTTGACCAGGACGCCCTGGTTGGCCAGGCGCAGGTGGGGAAGGTCGGTTGAAGAGTTACCGTAGGCCACGGTGGTGAGGCCGGGGTGACGCTCGCGTAGAGCCGTGAAGCAGCGCGCCTTCTCGGTGCCTTTGCGATTGGGAGTAATCAGGGTGCCGTCCAGTTTGTCACCATTCCAACGCACTTCCGTGCAGATGGTTTCATTGAATCCGAGCTCTCGGGCGATCACGGGGACGTACAGGTTCGTGCTGGCACTCATGAGCACCAGATAATCGCCGCGCTGACGATGCTCGGCGATCCGCTTCAGCGCATCGGCGAACAGACCCTTGGCGAGGAGTTGCGGCACGAAGCGTGCCGTCCAGGCGTCGATTCTGGAGCGGCGGCTGCCACCCAGCGACGCTCTGATGAAGGATTCTTTAACATGCCCGACATCGTGCGCGCCGAACAGGAATGCAAAAACGGCCGGGAGAATGCCTAACAGCAGAGGTATGCGCCAGGGCGTGTGGCGGAGCATGTAGCCCCACGCGTAGGGCAACAGAGTGTCGTGACGCGTGATGGTCTCGTCGAGATCGAAGACCACCAGTTGCGCGGACCGGGCAGGGGCGCCCGGACCTGGGGCAGGAGTAACCATCAGGTCCGGGCGTTCACACTGTTATGCCGCTGGCTTTTGCGAAGCAAGCTGCCGCAGGACGTACTGCAGAATGCCGCCGTGGCGGAAGTACTCGCGCTCTTTCGGCGTGTCGATGCGGACGCGGACGGTGAACTCGACCGGCTTGCCGCTTTCGGGCTTCGCCGTCACTTTGACTTCCTTGGCATCACCGCTGCCGAGCCCGGCGATCGAGAACACTTCCTTCCCGCTGAGGCCGAGCGATTGTGCGTTTTGACCCGGCAGGAACTGCAGGGGCACTACGCCCATCCCGATCAGGTTGGAGCGGTGGATGCGCTCGAAGCTTTCCGCGATGACGGCCTTCACACCCAACAGCATGGTGCCTTTTGCCGCCCAGTCGCGCGAGGATCCCGTCCCATACTCGCGGCCGGCAAGAATGATCAGCGGCGTGGCATCCTTCTTGTAGCGCATGGCCGCGTCGTAAATCGACATTTGCTCGCCAGTTGGCAGGTAAACGCTGACGCCACCTTCAACGCCAGGCACGAGCAGGTTGCGCAGCCGGATGTTGGCAAACGTGCCGCGCATCATGACTTCGTGGTTGCCGCGGCGCGCGCCGTACGAGTTGAAATCAACCGGCTGCACGCCTTGCTCGATGAGGTAGCGCGCGGCAGGGCTGCTCTTGGCGATGTTACCCGCGGGCGAAATGTGGTCCGTCGTGACCGAGTCGCCCAACACGGCGAGCGCACGGGCGTTCGTGATGTCAGCCAGCGGCGGCGGCGTCATCGTCATGCCGTCGAAGTAGGGCGGGTTCTTGACGTAGGTCGATTTCTCGTCCCACGTGTAGCGTTTGCCGGCCGGTACTTTGATGCTGCTCCAGTTGCTGTCGCCGGTGAACACACTGGCGTAGCTCTTGCGGAACATCTCCGAGTCGATCGACTTCAGCAGCAGGTCCTGCACTTCCTTGTCGGTCGGCCAGATCTCGGCCAGGTAAACGGGTTTGCCGTCCTTGCCGGTACCGAGCGCCTCTTTGGTGAGGTCCAGGTCGAGCGTACCGGCGAGCGCGTATGCAACCACCAGTGGCGGCGAAGCCAGGAAGTTCTGGCGCACTTCCGGATGCACGCGGCCTTCAAAGTTGCGATTGCCGGAGAGGACCGAGCATGCGGTGAGGTCGCCTGCTTTGACGCCTGCGGAAATCTCCGGCTTCAAGGGTCCCGAATTACCGATACAGGTGGTGCAGCCGTAGCCCACGACGTCGAATCCGACGCTGGCCAGATCGCCCAGAACGCCCGCCTTGTTGAAGTAGTCGGTGACTACCCGCGAGCCGGGCGCGAGGCTGGTTTTCACCCACGGCTTCGCCTTCAGGCCGCGCTCGTGTGCCTTGCGCGCGAGCAAGCCGGCGCCGAGCATGACGGACGGGTTGGAGGTGTTGGTGCAGCTGGTGATGGCGGCGATCAGCACTGCGCCGTCTTTGAGCTCGAAGGTGTTGCCGTCGAGGGTGACGGAGGCGGTGCCCGTTGCGGCCGGCGCCTTTGCTGCGCGCTCCTCGGCAGATTTCTTTGCGTTGGTTTCGTAGACGGTTTTGGCGGTTTTCAGTGGCACGCGGTCCTGCGGACGACGCGGGCCGGCGAGGCTCGGCTCCACCTTACCCATGTCGAGCTCGAGGACGTCGGTGTAGTCGGCGGCTTTCTGGCCGTGCGTGCGCCACATGCCCTGGTGCTTGGCGTAGGCGGTGACGAGATCGATGCGCTCACGAGTGCGGCCCGAGAGCTCGAGATAGCGGATCGTTTCTTCATCGATGGGGAATATGCCGCAGGTGCTGCCGTACTCCGGGGCCATGTTGGCAATGGTCGCGCGATCGGCGAGCGGGAGATTGGCCAGACCATCGCCGAAGAACTCGACGAACTTGTCCACCACGCCTTTCTTGCGAAGCATCTCGGTTACGGTGAGGACCAGGTCGGTCGCGGTGGCGCCTGCGGGCAGCTTGCCGCTCAGGCGGAAGCCAATGACCTGCGGGATGAGCATGGTGACCGGCTGGCCGAGCATCGCCGCTTCGGCCTCGATGCCGCCGACGCCCCAGCCGAGGACGCCCAGGCCGTTGATCATGGTCGTGTGGGAGTCAGTTCCCACCAGGGTGTCGGGATACGCTTTGTGTTTGCCGTTTGATTCGGCATCGAAGATCACGCGCCCCAGATACTCGAGGTTGACCTGGTGGACGATTCCGGTGTTGGGTGGTACGACGGAGAAGTTGCGGAAGGCCGTCTGTCCCCAGCGCAGGAAGGAGTAGCGCTCGCCGTTACGGCTGAATTCGATTTTGGTGTTGGCTGCCAGAGCGCCGGGTGAGCCGTACTCATCGACCTGCACAGAGTGATCGATGACCAACTCGGCGGGCGCCAGAGGATTCACGCGCTCGGCGTCGCCGCCGAGGCGCACGATCGCATCGCGCATGGCTGCGAGGTCGACGACACAGGGAACGCCCGTGAAATCCTGGAGGATGACGCGCGAAGGGGTGAAAGCGATTTCATACGAGGGCGTCGCTTTGGGATCCCATGACAGCAGCGCGTCGATATCGGCGCGAGTGACGTTTACTCCGTCCTCGGAGCGCAGAAGATTCTCGAGGAGGATCTTCAACGAGAAGGGCAGCCGCGCCACCTTGTCGGCTGGGAGAGCCGCCAGGCTCCAGATTTCGTACGAGCGATTGCCAACGTTGAGCGTCGAACGCGCTTTGAAGCTGTCCGTCATGGATCCTCCGCAGTGAAATGCGCGCGGATTATAATTCGATTGGGCGAAATTGCCGTAGGCAATTTCGCCGGACATTACTTCGTCGGCCGCTGGCAAAAAGCGTGGTTTTTGCCAGCTGAGTTGGCGCGTGGCGCCTGCGGCGCTTTGGGGGCAATTTCGCCGGACATTACTTCGTTGGCCGCTGGCAAAAAGCGTGGTTTTTGCCGGCTGAGCTGGCGCGTGGCGCCTGCGGCGCTTTGGGGGCAATTTCCGCCACGCTTAATTCCGATGGACGGAATTCGGCGGCAATTCGCGGTTCCGCTAGGCGGCAGCTTGCGCGCGGGAGGTGGGCTGGACGGTCTCGATTACGGCGCCTCCGAGGCAGCGGTCGCCGTCGTAGATCACAGCATATTGACCTGGGGTGACCGCGCGTTGGCGTTGCTCGAAAATGAGGCGTGCGGTCCCGTCTGGTTGCGGCTCAAATAGCGCCGGTTGGTCGGCTTGGCGATAACGCACCTTTGCTGTGCATCGGAACGACGCGGTGCGGGGCTCGGTCGTTAGCCAATGCATTGGACCTGTTGTGAGCGCTTCACTTGCCAAGAGGGGATGGTCGTGGCCTTGGACAGCAACGAGTACGTTGCGCCTCGCATCTTTCACGGCCACGTACCAAGGCTCTTCGGAATGACCACGCCGACCACCGATCTGCAGACCGCCTCGCTGGCCAAGCGTGTAGAACGCGAGGCCCTGATGCGTTCCAAGACGCTCTCCATCAGCGGACTCGATAGGGCCTGGAGTCTTGTCGAGGAACTTCTCGAGGAACTCCCGAAACGGACGCTCGCCGATGAAGCAGATTCCGGTGCTATCCGGCTTGTCGAACACTGGCAGACCTGCGCGACGTGCGCGGTCGCGAACTTCAGATTTCTGCAGCTCGCCTAGCGGCATCAGAGTGTCCGCGAGGTGCTCCGGTGCTACGGCGTGTAGGAAGTAACTCTGGTCCTTCGTACCGTCGCGTGCCTTGTGTAGTTCGGTCGTGCCGTCAGAGCGCTTGACGAGCTTGGCGTAATGACCGGTCGCGAAGTGCGTTCCGCCCAGACGGCGCACGTAGTTCAACGCGACGCCGAACTTGATCTCGCGGTTGCAGAGCACATCCGGGTTAGGTGTGCGGCCCGCTCGCTGCTCGCTAAGGAAGTACTCGAATACTCTCTCGCGGTACTGCGCGGCGAAACTCACTCGGTGAAGCGGAATCCCCAGCTCTTGAGCTATGGCGCGTGCGTCCTGGAAGTCCTGGGCGGCAGTACAGTAGGAGTCATCCTCGTCGTCCCAGTTGCTCATGAAGAGCGCCTGGACATCCCAGCCTTGCTCCTTCAGCAGGAGCGCGGCCACAGCGGAGTCCACGCCTCCGGAAAGGCCAACGATTACGCGCGGCGTTCTAGGTGAATCGGAAGGGGGCGACATGCCGGTGATTGTACGTCACCAGTTCCTCGCGTCGTGGGGCTCGCGGGTCCGTGTCGGCCCGCTCAGATATTGACGGCCTCGACGGTCGCAGCTGAATGAATATCCAGCTTGGCGATCGGATCCAGGGGGAGGCGGGTCCCGCTCAGATAGTCCTCAATGCACCGCAGGACCAGGGGACTACGGAGACGCGGCTCGCGCTCCCTCAGGTCGTTGGGGGACAGCCAGTGGGTGCATACGATGCCGCGATCCAGTGGCTGCTTAGCGTGGTGATCCGCAACTGTCCCGGTGAAGGCGAAGCGCATATACCCGCGACCAGAGGCCGGGTTTCGCCAGAGGTAAACGCCAAGGAGCGCTTGCGGTTGAAACCCCCAAGCTGTTTCTTCGCGCACTTCCCGCACGACGGCGTCTAGCAGCGTTTCGCCGTGCTCGACGTGGCCGGCAGGCTGGTTGAATACGAGGCGGCGGTTGATGCGTTCTTCGACGACCAGGAAGCGCCCATCGGTCTCCGTAACGGCGGCGACCGTGATATCGGGAATACGTGCCATCTGGTGAATTATAGCGGGTGAGTCGAAGACGGCTGCCATATGTTCAGCCCGTCCTGCCGCTCAGCCGCGCCGTGCTACACGCAGTCCGTGCTCAGCGGCGCTCGCGCTCCAGATATTGTCAAATTCTTGCAGGTACAGTCGGGCCGCGGGAGGGTTATTGGCGTCGGCGACGCCATCCCACGTGTCCGCACGCATGCGGTAGACGATCGCGCGATCATCGGCAATCAGGTAGGCCGACGCGCGTTGCGGTGCTTGTGCGGCGACGTAGCGGATGTCGATGCAACTCGAAAGCCGGCGGCCCATCGCGACGAAGCGATTGCTGTCGCGCATGACGCGGGTGGGCTCCGCGAGCAACACCCGCACCTTAGAGAAGCTGCGGGTGAGGACGAAATGCTTGATGACCTCCAGAAACGCCGTTTGATCGTACAAATCGGGTTCGAGGTCGGGTGTGTAAATGGAGATGAGGCGCTGCGCGGTCGCAGCGATCTCATTCACGGCGGCACGGACTTCGGCAAGCGAAGTGAGAACAGTGAGGGTTTCGGGACCCTGACGGTTCGCACCGCTCGTACCGTTGCCGGTCGCGGATTCTGACGCGTAGCGCGCGTTAGCGAGCTGCGCGAGTGCACTGTTTACTTCTAGTTCCCCGGATATAGCCATGCGGCGCCTGCCGTCATCGCCTGCTTTTTCGGCAGGCTCGGGGATCTTAGTGACGCACTCCCAATGGGGTTGCCGAATTGGTCACGTTTTGACCAACGGCAGGGGGATGAGGAGGGGAAAAGCGCGGCCTGGTTCGCACTTTCGCGGGCACTCGATACCCGCGCGCACGACCAGACCGCCTTTGTTGCAGTTGTGTTAAATCTCGCGAGCGAGTCGGGCCGCGATGCCGGTATATTCCTTCGGGGTGAGCGCCTTGAGGCGTGCTTTCTCTTCGGCTGACAAGGGCAGCGTGTCAATGAACGCGCCCAGCGCGTGTGCATCGATCGTTCGGCCGCGCGTGAAGTCCTTCAGCCGCTCATAGCCCTCCGGAACGCCAGCGGCTCGCAGTACGGTCTGCACCGCTTCACCCAGCACCTCCCACGCGCCATCGATGTCGGCGGAGATACGCGCAGGATCGGCAGCCACTTTGTCGAGTCCTCTGCCCAGTGCTCGCCACGCAATGATCGTGTGACCCAGCGCGACGCCCAGGTTGCGCAGGACCGTGGAGTCGGTCAGGTCGCGTTGCCAGCGCGACACCGGTAGCTTCTCGGCGAAATGTTTCAACAGTGCGTTGGCGATACCGAGGTTGCCTTCCGCGTTCTCGAAGTCAATCGGGTTGACTTTGTGCGGCATGGTCGAGGAGCCGACTTCGGTGGCTACGGCGCGCTGGCGCAGATAGCCGAGCGAGATATAACCCCAGCAGTCGCGGGACAGGTCGATGAGAATGATGTTGATCGCAGCGAGCGCATCGCAGTACTCCGCGACCCAGTCGTGCGGTTCGATCTGTGTTGTATAGGGGTTGAATTCGAGGCCCAGCGATTGGATGAACGCGCGGCTGAGCTTCGGCCAGTCCACGCTGGGCACCGCGGCAACATGGGCATTGAAATTGCCTACCGCGCCGTTCCACTTGCCGAGGATCGATACCCGCTCCCAGCGCTCCTGCGCGCGACGCAAGCGCGCTGTGAAGTTGGCGAACTCCTTGCCGAGTGTCGTGGGGCTCGCCGGTTGCCCATGCGTGCGCGCGAGCATCGCGGTGTCGGCATAGCGGTGCGCAAGTGCAGCGAGCTCGTCGGCCCGCATTTCGAATGTCTCCAGGAGCTTGGTGCGCGCGGCCTGCAGAATGCGCGCGTAGCTGAGATTGTTGATGTCTTCGGAGGTGCATCCGAAGTGCACGAGCTCGAGAGCGGCTTCGCTGGCTCCGGCCGCGGACAGTTGGTCCCGGACGTAATACTCAACAGCCTTCACGTCGTGATTGGTCTTCGCTTCGATGGTTTTTACCGCCACTGCGGCAGCGGCATCCGGCTCACGCGCCAGCTGCTGAGCACGTGCGATGACCTCGGGACTGAGCGCTGCGCCGGCAAGCTGCGGCACGGAATTGGACAGGTGCACCAGCCATTGCGCTTCGACCCGGATGCGCTCCCGGATCAGGCCCGCTTCCGAGAGCAGGCCGCGCAGCGGCTCGGTTGCCGCTCGATAGCGGCCATCTACTGGTGAAAGTGCGTCGACGGCCGACAAAGCGTCACGGGTGCTCGCTGATGACATGCGTTATAGGGTGCCTCGAAGTGCTAGGATTTAGATGATAACGCATACCGCGGAGCCCCTCATGACCACTTCTTTTCGGATCGAGCGCGACAGCATGGGCGAGCTGCAAGTGCCCGCGGCTGCGCTGTGGGGGGCGCAGACGCAACGTGCCGTGCAGAATTTCCCGATCAGCGGTCTTGCTCTGCCACGCGCCTTCATTGCGGCGCTCGGGCTGGTGAAGCAAGCGGCCGCGCGCGCCAACAACCGGCTCGACCTGCTCGAGGCGGAAGTTGCCCGTGCCATTGATGCTGCCGCGGCGGAAGTCGAGAAGGGCCGCTATGACGCGCAGTTCCCCATTGACGTGTTTCAGACCGGCTCGGGCACGAGCACGAACATGAATGCGAACGAGGTCATTGCCTCGCTCGCCTCGAGACGGCTCGGTCGGACGGTGCATCCTAACGACCACGTCAACATGGGTCAGAGCAGCAATGACGTAATCCCAACCACCATTCATGTCAGCGCAGGGCTGTCTGTGCGCCGCGATCTGGTGCCGGCGCTCCAGCACCTGCGCGATGTGCTTCGCGTGAAGGAGCGCGAGGTTGGCTCGATCGTGAAGACGGGGCGCACGCATCTGATGGATGCGATGCCTGTCACGCTCGGACAGGAGTTGTCCGGCTGGCGCATGCAGATCGAGAGTGGGTTGGAACGGCTGGCCGCCGTGGAGCCGCGATTGTTCGCGCTCGCGCAGGGGGGTACCGCTGTAGGGACCGGTATCAACGCGCATCCAGAGTTTGGCGTCCGCTTCTGCGAGGAGCTCGCTACTCTTACCGGGGTGCCGTTTGTGCCGGCGCGCAACTATTTCGAGGCGCTCTCGTCGCAAGACACCGCCGTCGAGCTTTCAGGTCAACTGAAAGTGCTCGCGGTGAGCCTGATGAAGATTGCAAACGATCTGCGGTGGATGAACAGCGGCCCGCTCGCGGGTCTGGGCGAGATCGCGTTGCCAGCTTTGCAGCCTGGTAGCAGTATCATGCCGGGTAAGGTGAATCCGGTCATTCCGGAAGCTACTGCGATGGTTGCCGCGCAGGTGATCGGCAATGACACGACCATCACGGTGGCCGGACAGTCCGGGAACTTTCAGTTGAACGTCATGCTGCCGGTCATTGCCTACAATCTGTTGGAGAGTATCCGTCTGCTGGCAAATGTTTCGCGCGCGCTGGCCGACAACGCTATTGCAGGGTTCAAGGTTAATGTGGAGCGCCTGGCCGAGGCGCTGGAGCGCAACCCGATCCTGGTCACGGCGTTGAACCCGGTGATCGGCTATGAGAAGGGCGCCGCGATTGCCAAGAAGGCCTATGCAGAAGGGCGGCCAATCCGGGAGATGGCGGCCAAAATGACGGATCTGCCGGCTGAGGAGCTGACCCGATTGCTTGATCCGGCCGAACTGGCGCGCGGTGGTATCAAGGGTGGGTGAGGCCCGGTATGGCCGGGCCGAACGCCCGCCAGGGATGGCGGGCTGGGTGGCGGCTCCAGGGACGGTACTTCGAGGAGCAGGATTTCGGTGACACAAACGTTGGGGGGCATGGCAAGCGCGGCCGCGAGCCCGGTCAACTGGCGCGAGCGCCTGGTGGCGCAGCTTTCCAACACCCAGCCGCGCCATCTGGCCGCGGACTGGCTGGTGCCGGGCCTGTCGATGGCCGATAGCATCAAGTATCGTTCTTTGTTCCCCAGCTCGCCGATTCCCGCGGCGGTGTTGGTGCCGTTGGTGGAGCGATCGGAGGGGCTCACGGTCCTGCTCACGCAACGTGCGACGCAGCTGCGCAATCACGCCGGACAAATCAGTTTCCCTGGCGGGCGTATCGAGCCCGAGGACGCCGATCCCAAGGCGGCTGCCTTGCGCGAAGCGCATGAGGAGATCGGTCTGGATGAGCGCTTTGTCTCGGTCATCGGCTATCTGCCGGACCACATTCTGATCAGCGGCTTTCGGGTGACGCCCGTGGTGAGCTTCGTGCGTCCCGGGTTCGAGCTGCTGTTGGATGCCACCGAGGTGCAGGACACGTTTGAAGTCCCCTTGAGCTTCATTTTCGATCCGGTCAACCATCGCCCACGTCGTCGCCGTTTCAGTCCCGGTGAGCCGGAGGTCGAGCTGTGTGACATTCCCTATGGCCAGCGCAACATCTGGGGCGCCACCGCGGGGATGTTGATGACTCTTTATAACGTTTTGCGGGGATCTCACTAGATGAGCGACGCTGAAGGCGCTACCAGAGCCTTGCTCGAGTTAATGGCGAGGCTGCGCGATCCGCAGCACGGCTGTCCCTGGGACCTGAAGCAGACATTCGCCACCATTGCTCCTTACACAATCGAGGAATCTTACGAAGTCGCCGACGCGATCGAGCGCGGTGAGCCCGGGCAGATTCGTGACGAGCTCGGTGACTTGCTGTTTCAAGTGGTGTTCCACGCGCAAATGGCGCAGGAACGCGGGTGGTTCGACTTTGCTCAGGTCGCGAGTGCCATCCACGAGAAGCTGGTGCGCCGGCATCCGCACGTATTCGAAGGGAAGGCCGTGGCGGGGGAGGCGGAGTTGTCCCGCGATTGGGAAGAACAGAAGGCTCGGGAGCGGGCTGCCGGGGCCGGCCACACCAGCGCGCTTGCTGACATTCCGCGCGGGCTGCCGGGGCTCATCCGTGCCGCGAAGCTCGGACGCCGGGCGGGTCGTGTTGGCTTTGACTGGCCGGATGCGCCCGGGGTGCGCGACAAGGTATTGGAGGAGATGCGCGAGGTCGATGCGGCTATCGCGGGTGCACAAACCTCGAACGCCCCCGAGGTGGTCGAAGAGATGGGCGACCTGTTGTTTGCGATTGCCAACTGGAGCCGTCATCTGAAGATCGATGCCGAAGAGGCGTTGCGCGCGGCGAATTCCAAGTTCGAGCGCCGCTTCCACGCCATGGAGACACTGGCGCGGGAGCGCGGAGTTGCGTTGGACGGGTTGACTCCGCAGGCGTGGGAAGACCTGTGGCAGGAAACAAAGAGACAAGAAGCCTTGGGAAGACTTAACCCGAGTTAACGCAAAATTGAGAGACGCACGTCGCGGTTACTGGCGTGACCGCGACCATTCAGGTGGCATTCATCGGGTCATGCCTATCGTGCTGTGATGGGTGTTTTGCGGACCTCTATTCTTGCGTTGTTCGTTGTGGGTGGCGTGACCGGCCTCTTCCTCGAGGCGCGTGCGCTCGCTGCCGAAGGGAGCGACGGCAGGATGGTCATGGCGACCACCTCAGTATCCATGGATCAGGCGGTGAAGATGGCCGAGCAGCGCTTCAAGGCGCGCGTGGTGCGCGCTGAGACGCAACGCGAAGGCCCCCACACGGTTTATATCCTCAGGCTGCTCAATGACGCCGGCCGCGTCTGGACGGTGCGCGTAGATGCCACAAATGGCGCTATCCTATAGCGCTATTGCGCTTTGGATGGGGTTTGGGGCATGAGGGTACTGGTCGTTGAAGACGAGGCTGTGCTGCGGGATACGCTGAAAGCGCGGCTGGTGGAAGCTGGCTTCACCGTCGATGTAGCGCAGGATGGCGAGGAGGGTGTTTTCGCTGGCCTCGAGTACGCGCTCGATGTGGCCATTGTCGACCTTGGTCTGCCGAAGCTTCCCGGGCTCGAGGTGATTCGCCGCCTGCGCGCCGCGCAAAAGACTTACCCCATCCTGATTCTGACCGCGCGCGACAACTGGCAGGACAAGGTCGAAGGCCTGCAAGCCGGTGCCGATGACTACGTGTCCAAGCCATTCCATTTCGAGGAAGTGCTGGCACGCCTGCAAGCGCTCCTGCGTCGGGCCGGTGGCTGGGCGAGCCCTGAGCTGAAGTGCGGCCCGATCCTGCTGGATACGCGGGCCCAGACGGTCAAGGTGGACGGTGCCTCGGTAGAGCTCACGACGTTCGAATATCGAATCCTGGAGCATCTGATGCTGCGCGCTGGGGAGGTTATCTCCAAAACGGAGCTCACCGAGCGGCTCTACGATCAGGATTTTGAGCGCGACAGCAATGTGATCGAGGTGCTCGTGGGTCGATTGCGGCGCAAGCTCGATCCGCAGGATGAGTTGAAGCCTATCGAGACTCTGCGCGGACGCGGCTACCGATTCGCGCTGGCGCGCGATCAGTCGACAGCTCGTGGGCCCTGACGATCCGCGCCCGTGCACTCCCTAAGTCGGCGGCTCCTGTTCTCAGTTTCCGCGCCGCTGGCATTGTTCTTCGGCATCATGATGTTCGTGCTCGACGTGGGCTTCAGGCAGTTGTCCGATCAGACACTGCAAAAATTGCTCGATTCCGAGATGGTGGCACTGGTGGCGGACTCCGAGCCGCAACCCAACGGCGGCTATTCACCACCCCTACATGACATGGATCCGCGGTTGGCTCAGCCGCGGTCGGGTCTGTTTGCGCAGATCCGCTCGCTCAAACACCAGTGGCGCTCGCCCTCTACCGCAGGAACCTCCATTGATTTCGGTCCCTTGCTGATGCAAGGCGAAAAAAACATCTTTTATGGCGAATTCGGCCATGATCGTGTCGCCATCGAGAGCCGCGGCCTGCAGTTCGATGAGGATCCCACGCGTTCCATCACGTTCAGTGTGGCGGTGAGTCTGAGCCCCTACGAAGAGCAGCTCTTGCGTTTCCGGCAGAAGATGCTCGGCTGGTTCAGCGGGTTGATGTTGTTGCTGCTCGGCGTTCTGGCGGCGTTGTTGCGCTGGGTATTGGCGCCGGTACGCCGCTTAGAGCGTGAGATCCACGAAGTGGAGGAAGGGCGCAGTGAGATTCTCGGCGGCGGCTACCCGCGGGAGTTGAGCGGCGTGGCCACGAATCTCAATGCCCTACTGGTCGGAGAGCGCAAACGCGTGGCGCGTTATCGCGATACTTTGGGCAACCTCGCGCACAGCCTCAAGACGCCACTGGCAGTAATGCGCTCGACGATGTCGCATGAGTTACAGACCTCCGCCGGCACTCTGGGGGGCGAAATCGACCGGATGAGTGACATCATTGCGCACCAGCTCAAACGCGCTGCGGCATCGGGAGGCGCGCTGTTAGGCCAGGCACCCGTTGATGTCACATCGTTGGCCGTTGACCTGCGGGCCGCGCTAATGAAGGTATATGCGCATAAGGATCTTTCGCTCGAGCTGGCCATTGAGCGGGAAAGTCAGTTTGTTGGTGATCGCGGGGATTTCACCGAGTTGCTGGGCAACCTGGTCGACAATGCTTGTAAGTGGTGCCGCGGCCATGTGCGCGTCACAGTCGCCACCGATCCGCAGGCCAGTCCGCGACAGCGTCTGAGTGTCGTCGTAGAAGACGACGGTCCGGGCATTTCTGAGGAAGATCGGGCGCGAGTGCTGCAACGAGGCGTGCGCACCGACGAGAGTGTGCCCGGTCATGGTCTTGGGCTGGCGATGGTGCATGACACCATCGATTTGTACGGCGGTTCTTTGAACATCGACACGTCGCCGCTCGGCGGAGCCCGGTTTTCGCTGCGGCTGCCGGGGCGTTAGCGCTGGCTACCGGGTATCTGACGGCAGTTAGCTTTTGACCGTCTTGCGCATTGGTACGAATCGGATGCTCAATCCGTCCGGCAGCGGGTATGTCACGGGATCATCCGCCAGATAACCGCATTGCTCGTAGAGTCTGACACCCGGCAGCGTCGCCATCATCTCCAGGGTCGAGAATCCAGCGTTTTTCGCTTCGGATTCGCTCCGCTCCAGGAGGGCGCGCCCCAGTCCTCGGCGTGCATGCGCGGGATCCACAAAAAACGCCCGGATTTTTGCCGCATCTTTGCGCGGGTCCAGGGCACTCTCGTCGCGCTCGACGCGCGCATCGCTGCCGAAGAGCGTGCGGCGCCGACTCCAGCCACCGCACGCCACGAGCTCGTCTGACTCGGTCACGGCGACGAAGTAGGTTCCGTCACGAATCAGCGCGGTGTCGACGCCGAAGGCTGCGCGCAGGGCGGCGTCGATCTGCTCGGGTGAGTAGTCGTTCGCGCCCAGTTCCTTGATGGATCGGGCGATGAGGTTATGCAGCGCGGGCAGATCGTCCAGCGTTGCGTTTCTCAGTCTGTAGCTCATGCTACTCGCTGACCTTGAACTCGATCCCCTGTGCCAACGGCAGCTCGCGACTCCAGTTAATCGTATTGGTTTGTCTGCGCATGTAGGCCTTCCAGGCGTCGGAGCCTGACTCGCGTCCTCCTCCAGTGTCCTTCTCGCCACCGAATGCGCCGCCAATCTCGGCCCCGGAGGTACCGATGTTGATGTTGGCGATGCCGCAGTCACTGCCCAGACTTGATAGAAACAGCTCGGCGTTCTGCAGCCGATCGGTAAACAACGCGGACGACAGGCCGTGCGCCGAGGCATTCTGTTGAGCCACCGCCTCTGGCAATGAGTCCACGTGGATGACATACAAAATCGGTGCAAAGGTTTCCGTTTGCACGATCGACCAGTCGTTTCGCGCGCGGACGATGGCGGGCTCGACGTAGTTGCCCGCGTTTGCGTTGGCTAGCACCTTTCCGCCATAGAGCAGCTCACCGCCGGCCGCCTGCGCGGCCGCGATGGCTGTTTTGTAGCCATCGACCGCCCGCGCATCGATCAGCGGGCCCATCAGGGTGCCGGACTCCAATGGATCACCGATTTTGACCTGAGAGTAGGCGTGGACCAGCCGGCGCTCCAACTCCTCGGCGCGCGAGGAGTGCACGAATACCCGCCGGGTGGTCGTGCAGCGCTGTCCGGCGGTGCCCACGGCGCCAAATACGATGGCCGGAACTGCAAGGTCCAGGTTCGCCGTGTCGTCGACAATGATGGCGTTGTTACCACCGAGCTCGAGGAGACTCTTACCCATCCGGGCAGCGACTCGCTCGCCGACTTGGCGGCCTACGGCGGTGGAGCCCGTGAAGGAAACCAGAGCAACCCGGTGGTCGTCGACGAAACGCGTCGCGAGCTGCGTGCCCGAGTCGATGAAGAGTTGGAAGATCGGCGGCAGGCCAGAGGCTTCCATTACCC
>Ga0134126_10003805_pt1 | contig 18898 bp, 4 predicted proteins | sample KB31752_FD_96881 | JGI IMG/M metagenome (GOLD analysis project Ga0134126, IMG submission 96881) | Terrestrial soil microbial communities with excess Nitrogen fertilizer from Kellogg Biological Station, Michigan, USA - KB3-175-2 | ecosystem: Environmental > Terrestrial > Soil > Unclassified ...
CAGGGAGCATGGAATTGGGGATAGCCGTTTTGCGCATCACACCGCCCGATTGCTGCATAACATGGGTAAGCTCGTGTGCTAAAAGCTTCTTACCTTCATGAGTTTCGGTATTGAACTGGTTTTCGGCAAAAACAATATTATTATCAACGGTATAGGCTTTGGCATTAATAGCCGCCGCCGACTGAGCTGCCTGGCTCCCGGTGTGGATCTTCACCTCCTTAAAGTCAGCGCCCATTGAGTTTTCAAAGAAACGCCTTGAGGAAACCGGCAGTTCGCTGCCCTTTCCGTTTAATGCGGAAATATAGGAAGCGGCTGACGCAGCGGCAGGGGCAGCTGCAGCATCGGCCTTACGGTGCGCTTCCTTATCGTCCTTTTTATCTTCCGCCCTGTGCACATCTTTATCCTCTTTTTTATCCTCCATCCGGTGCACGTCTTTGTCTTCCTTTTTGTCCTCCATCCTATGCACCTCTTTATCCTCCTTTTTGTCCTCCATCCTATGCACGTTTTTTTCTTCTTCCTTTTTATCGGTTGTGCGATGGACTTCTTTTTCCTCCTGCTCGCAATGCTCGCATTTGCGCTGCACATGCTGGTTTTGAAAGAAAGCAGTTTTTTGCGGATCGCCAAAGAAGCTTTGCTCCTGGCTGTTATCCTTTTTGAAAAACTTAGCGTCGTGGGCTGCGGGCGCCTGGCGGCGACGGCGGCGGTATATTACTTTGTTTGACATCGTTTACCTCATTAAATTTAAACCTAACAGTATATGTTTATAACAATTAATATTTATGTTGTGGTACCAGCCGGCGGCGGCACTGCTGCGGGCGCCGGCGGGGTGCCGGGCGCCGGCGGGGCGGCGGCTGCATTTCTCAGCGCTTCTATTTTTTTATCAAAATGGTTCTTTTTAAAATTTTGAATATCGGTGTCCGATAGAATATCCGCCCGGACAAAGAGATTATTAGCAGCCTTGAACTCTCCCCACGAGTCGTTTGCACTTGTAACCGCCGCAAGCATATCTTGTGCTGCTTGTAATAAAGCATCTTTCACCGGCCCCATTTTGAGGATAAAAGCCGGCTCAAGTGTAGCAAGGTCAGCGGGATCAATTGCATTTGGGGCGTAGGCGGCCCTGCCTCCCTTAAATGAAACCCATGTTTGCATTGGCGTATTTGCCGGTGTGATACCGGCTATCCTAGTTTTTTCTTCGTAAAAGAGTTCCTTCTTCCTGAAAATTAGCCTTAATTCAGCCTTTTCGGTATCGACTAAATGATCGATGCTTTGCTTGTTGTTGGCATCTGAATAAAAAGTATTCCAAACAAAGGCGGGATTACTGGTCAATGCATTATTGGCCTCGGTTTTTAAAACAGCAAGCGGCCTGTAGGTTGTAGCGGCTGCGTCCTGCAAATTATAAACACCCAGGTCGCTCTGGGCCACGTTCGCTTCATTATCTATTTCGCCCGCTGCGCCGCTGATATTGTATTTTGCATCATAAATACCAGTGTCGGCAGGGGTAACATCGGTGCCATCAGCTTTCTTTTGTTTAACAGTGCATTTTAGTTTTTTAGGTAGTTTTGCTTCTGCGGTAATTATTTTGTGTTTTTTTGAAAGGATAGAATTGTTTGCCCAATTAGCATCCTGGTCTGTTATCTCCTTTATCAAGTTGCTCTTGAGGCTCATTCCATATTCAACTTCTACGGTGTAATGAATTATTAAATTTTTCTCCACAGCTTCTTTTACTTTCGATTCAACCTGGCTTTCATGAACCTGGTTTGTCGTATTTGCGATAGGGGTTAAATTTTGCCATATAGCGCCGTCGCCGTGTACATTGTTATTGAGCAGGTGCCCGGCCACATAATAAGTATTGCTTCCCCCGGCAACGCGTTTCCTGAATAAAAGATCGGTATAAACTGGGTCGGATGCGGTAACACCGCTGCCGGTTGTACCTAATTTAGTTAAGGGGTTAACCTCCATTCGCGAACCAAACCCGTTAACAAGTGCGCCGTATACGGGCATAGGTGTAACCGGCAGGGCTGCTTCCGCGGCGGTAAGTGCGTTGCCTGTAATCAGATCGGCTTTAATCGCATCCAGCTGGTTTCCTATTCCCGTTCTTATCGCGTCGGCTGCGGTACCGCCGGCGGCAACTGCCGCCCTGTTATTCTTAATGTAATCTACCAAAGTAGTGTTCTTGGCAATGGCTGCATCAAGTGCAAGGGTCTCAGCGGCATTCGGACCAGGCGTCGATGATTTTTTTCTTGCAATTAATACGAGCATATCCATTGGCTCGCTGCTTGCTACCTTGATCACAGGTGCTGAATCGCTTCCTTCGGTGGATATTTCATGACGCTCATTATTCGGCAGCGTGAATTCCTTTTTGTTTTGCCACCAGTTTAGCACCGCGTTAACCGCGTTGCGGCCCATTTCCAATAAGCTGCTGCCCAGCTCAACGGCCTTGTTCACCAGCCAGGTGATCGCCTCATCAACCATCTGGCGGGCGCTCACTATCAATTCGCCGATTCGATGCCCGATGCCGCCAAGACCTACCTGGTTGGCGAGGAAGCCGATAACAATTGGCATGGCACGGTGAAGCGCCCCTTCGAGGAAGTCGGCGGCCCGTTTGGTATTTCCGCTTGCTATTTCAACCACGCCTTCAACAAAAGAGTTGACCACCTGCAGCATTTCGCGCAGGTATTTTATAAAGGATTGTATGGCCTTGTACAACGCTATGGCACTGTTGATCACCGCCATGATGCCGGTAGGATCGAGCATGGAAAGCAGCTTGGCAACTACTTTATTCACAATCTGTTCCATTACCCAGTTTTTAACGCTGGTAAGCACGGTATCCCAAAGGTTGCTCAACTGTTCCTGTATCTTATCCCATATAGCTGCAATGCCGCGCTCCTGTACGTCTCTTATAAAGGTCCAGATGCCTTCGAGGGTATTGATCATGCTGCGTATGCGCGCCACCCTTTGCGGGCCGATGCGCGGATGCTCGGCCAGTTTCCTCCAGATGGTTTCCATCGAAAGGTCAAGTATCTGCAGTACCCAGGTGATAACGCCGCGTAAGGAAGTGTCCGTCAGTTCGGGCACACCGGCATCTTTCAGTTCGCTCATCAGCCATCCCGTCAGCCCGAAGACCAGGTGATTAACGATATTGCTGAAGAATTGCGTGAAGCCTTCTTTAATGGCCCTTAATAAATTTTTGAGGAAGCCTATCGGGTCGCGTTTGATCATATCGATAGCCAGCATGGCTTTAGCTATGATATTGCGGATCAGGTCAGTCGGGAAGTTCATGATCTGCATGATCACATCGATAACGATCTTAATGATCTCGATCACAAACGCAATAAGCCTGGCAATAGGCTCGCCAAACCTGGCAAGTATCCGGTGGAAGGCATCGATAGGATGGATAAGGTCGTTTAAGCTGAACGAATGCCACAGGTCGATAAACAGCTGTATGATGGAGGCAGGGGTCATGTTCAGCCTTTCAACCGCGGCATGAATGCGCTGCGTTGTCCGGTCAATAGCGCCCGATTCCTTCATCTGGTTAAATTGTTCCTCCCCGCCTTCCATCAGGCTCATGAAACCATGGATGATGTTTTCGATAGTGCGCGGCACCACAGCATTGGTGAAGGGATCTTCACCGATAATTACGGTAACCAGGTAATAACCCCTGACAGTTTTAGCCCAGTTGGCCAACCGCACCATCAACACTTCTTTTATAAAGCGCAGTATGGCAGCGCCCACCTCGCTTACAAAATCCCATACCTGCCTTACGGGGACTGCAAATGTTTGATAGATTTCATTAAAGGTATCTATAGGATGCATCAGGCTTTCTATAGATACATAATCCCATATATGCGCTATGCCCTGTTTTATCTGATCGTAGGCATGACTGAAAATAGCTATGCCGCGGTCGATATAGTCCGCCACTTTTTTGAAGCTTCCGGTTTCCTGCATCTGGCGCCGCTGTTCACGCCCGGTTTCGCCCCCTAACTCCAGTAAGGCGTTTAAGATATTGGTGCCGTTGCGGGCTACGATCTCATCGGTAATCGGGTCCTGACCTAAAATAACGGTGAGCAGCGGATAGGCGGTGGTATGGTCCCTGACAAAGGAAACCAGCTGGCTAAGCAGGAAGTGTTTTACAATAGAAAGCAGCTCGACGCCGGCATTAACAGCAAAATTCTTAACGCTTACTATTGCATTATAAATAATATTGCCGATGCGTTCAAAAACAGCCTGCGGATGGGCAATGTCGCCTAAGGTGAGGCCATTCCAGAACGTTTCAATACTATTCTCAACGCCGTGCACAATAGATGTGATCGCGGCAATCTGTGTATCTACCCAGCTTTCAGCGGCAGTGAGGGCGCCCAGCTCGGTGAGTTTTTGGTGCAGCATCCGGCGAAAAGGCTTGATATCAAATGCTGCCTCAATAAAATTATGGCCATTGCGTTCAACCACCTCGTTGGTGATCGGATCTTCGCCCAGCACAACGCGCAATGCCAGGTAGCCCGGGATCGCCTTTGCAAAATCGCTCGCCTTCCCAAGCAGGTAACGCTTTCCGGCCTCGAGGCTGTCCGCGACATAATTAACGGCAGAGCCGACTGCCGATAAAGCACTGTCGAGCCATGAACGCTGGATTTGCTTTTTGTCGACCTTCAGCTGAACATCGGGCGCTTCCGCCTCGCCATGCCCGCCTTCATCGTCATGTTTCCTTTGTATTTCGTGGGTATGCTGTTCGTGATGTTCGTCTTTGTCCCGCTGCTCTTCTTCTTTTTGAACCGGCTCTTCTTTTGCCTGGATTGGCGGCGCAGCTATTTTGCTCTGGGTGAGGCCACCATCCGGCGTTACACTCCAGTTGCTCAACTCAGGTTTTGCCTGCACCTGCACCTCTCCGCCATCGCCGGTGCTTTCCGGTTCAGTGCTATCTGTCTCCTCCTTGCGGTTTACATGGAATAATTCCTGCCGTAATTCCCGGAGTGTTTTAGGTTTTTCTTCCGCGGCCGGTGCATCGCCCGAGCCAAGCTGTCCGTTCATTAGCATCAATGGGTCAAAAAATGCCGTCCAGCTTTTCAGCGGATGATCTTTGACTTGTATCTGGGCGCCTAAATTATTTTCGCCTGAGGTATTGCCATTAATGGTGGTTACGGTATCGCCGCTGGCTTTTTCAACGAGGGCATAGTGCGAGAAGGCATTGCGGTAGGCCAGGTCGCCCGCTTTGGGTATATATCCTGGTGGGTAGGCGGCTTTAATATCAACTGCCGGAGGGCCGCCGATTGCCCATCTGCGCATAGGCACGCCGCCTTTGTGCAAACTCCAGAACGCGAAAATGCCGCACCAGCTTGGCATTGCATCCCGTACATAAGGCCCGTCGGCAGGGCGCGGGTCTTTTGGCGGCAGTGCATTGTCAATCTTCCTTTGTTTCTTAATATCGCTTTCGGCAACCGCGCCCGGCGTGACTGGCTGGCCATCGGCAACAACCTTATCTTCCCCTAAAGTGGTTTTAAAGTATTCAACAAGCCTGGGCCAGCCGGTGCGGAAACCGTCGGGGCCGGCTTCATTGGCATTTACTTTGCCAACTTCGCCCTTTGCTTTGGCTACGGCATTATTAAGTTGCGAGGGCACCGGCCGGTCCGCGGCAGTGCGTTGTACAATGGGTTTCCTGGACACAGTACTGCCCTGGGCAGGCTGGGAAATGCTGCCCTGTTGTATGGTATGGGTCAGCTCATGCGCGAGCAATAAACCGCCCCCTTCAGTACCTGGCTGAAATTTGCCGGTATTGAAATAAATATCGCTGCCATGCGTAAATGCCTGGGCATTGATACTGTTGCTTAATGTTTCGGCCGTTGATCCGGTATGAATGCGCACATCGCTGAAATCAGTGTTGAAGCGCGTATTCATGGTCTGCATGGTGTCGGATGGCAAAGCGCTGCCATGCCCCTTGCTGGAGGAAAGTGCAGACTCAAAGTTTGAGCTTGCAGCCGGCGGGCCACGATCGTTAACCGGCATGCCCGGACTGCGGCATAAAGGCTGGGCTTTTAATGACAGGTGGCCTTCGCTATGGTAGCCAGATTGCGCGGCATCGCCGGCATCCATGGTTACTTCTTCATTACTGCTTCGCTGAACAAAGGGCATCCGGCTTGGATTAATGGACTTGCCCTGCTGCTTGCATTGTATTGCAGTTATGTGTGGTGTTTCGAGCTTTGCATGTACCGGTTGTTCCTCTTCCTCTTTTCGCTGCAGCTCTTCGCCGTGTTGGGATGGGGTTTCCACCTGGGCAGCAGCCGGCTCCGGCATCCGCATTACCTGGTCAGCAACGCGGTCGGCTTCTTTTTCGTGGGGATCATCGGGCGTGCTGACGGATAGTTTTGGCTGGATAGCTGCGCCGCCAAAAAACGCTGGCCTGTCATTCGACTGAAAAAATGAAGGGTCTTCCGCCTTCCGGAAAAAGCAATTCCCATCAGCCTTTTTAGTGGCGATGTGATTTGTTTTGGCCGTTTTTTCAGTCGTGGATAACATAGCTACATCCAGTCAACATATAATATATGCTTCATCCAAGGCAGTTTTACCATGCTGATATTCCAGGGCAGGTGATCAAGTAAAACGTCTACCGCATTTTGCTGCACTTTCAGATAAAATCCATTCGCCTTAAGCGTGAGTTTACCTTCGCGCAATAAAAATGTCTCGCGTAAACCTTCTACCGACGTATTTTTTAATATCGGCCAATTGGCAATAACCGAACTGAGCAATTCATTCACCGATTCGATATCTGTTCCGGTAATTTCATAACGTGCGGACACGGCGTCTTGCAGCTCAAGCCCGCAAAGCAGCTTAGGCAGCGGTATTTCAAATTCAGCAAATGTATCCCTGCCGGTTACGATGTAATTTAACAGGGTAAGCGCCTTTGTCGCATCAACTATTTCGTCGCCCTTAACAATACCTGTATCTTTGAAAAACATCCCCAGGTAGGGGGCTATAATTACAAGGCCGCTGTTGTTAATGTACACCGGTTCGGCCGTCTGCGAGGTTTCTGCTTTCTCCGCGTTTTCAACCTCTTTCCCCGGCTTTGACGCATCTTTGGCCGTTGATCTTTCTTCGTTCGGGCTACCGATCAGCTTCAAAGCGGCCTTTAAAGCCTCATTATTTATCCGGATTGCCGGCTCAGCTGCCTCCGCCGCAAAAAGCTTTTTGAGTGACCTGAATTCATCTATTGCCTCAGCTGTGAACAGCGCAGCAAATTGTTTGTTCGCTTCGACCAGGTTATGGCGCAGCTGCCCGGCATTATAAAACGACAAGCTTTTCAGCAGGTTTCTTTTATATGTAAAGGAGAACAAACTTTTATCGGCGATTAGTTTTTTATCAGCGACAAAGCTTAAATAATCTGTTTGCCAGGCAGTAATCATAGCGCTGTTGATCTCATAACCGGGCAGCATTCTAAAAAAATCCCAAAACGTGGCATCTTCAAAATCATTGCAGATGCGGTTAACAACGGCATCCCGTTTTAATAAGATCAATAAAGCATCAAAAGTTGCGGCGGGCATTCCGGTTAGCCGGGCAATCAATTCGTTAAGCTCCCCTTTTGTTTTTATGGTGGCCCACCAGGGCATATAACCATTTTCCAGGTAAAACAATAAGGTCTCGGCAAAACGCATCTCAATACCCGGCGCTTTTTTATCTTGCTCAAGCAGCATAACTTTTTCCTTCAGCTGCTTTTCCAGTTGCTGTATTATTTTTTCTGTGAGCAGGCCGTCAATTTCATTGTCGTCAATACTAATGTCGCAAACAATTTCGTCGATAGCGATCACCGCTTGCTCAGGACTATATCTATCCAGCAATTGCTGCAGGGCAGGCACAAAGCTATCCGTCACAACGGCTTCGGTTGTTTTTTTTATGGCTATTCCGTCCGTGCCGCCCTTATACTGCAACTGGAATGAAAGATTACCTATGCTGTTTTCCGAAAGCATAAATTGGTCAATAATTTATTACACAAGCAATTGTAGTATCCCCTTTAGCATTGCCAGGTATTTAGCTTTGGTTACATTTTCGTTGTTCGAATTCAGTCTTGCGATCTCCGCATTTATGTCTGCAATTAATTTAACCAGCAACTGTTTTGCCTTTGTTTTACCAAAAATGCTTACCACGGCGGCGCAGAAGCGCTTCACTTGATCCAAAACCGACGTCTCAGCCTTGTCTATATCCTTCGGTTGAATACAAATAATATATTCCAGTAATTCCGTCAGTATCTCCACGAGCGCTATTATAAATGCAGTGAAAGTAGCATCTCCTTTTACCTGGGTCAAAAGATCTGTGAGCGCCTGTATCCACCCCGCCAGTTTGGCTGTAGCTTTAAGTGCTCCAAATTTTGTGGTCTGATCATTTACACTCAGGCCGCCGAAGCCGCCGATCTGGCTAAAGAAAGGAACGACCTCCTTGTCATAGGCGGGAAACAGTTCTAAAAATTTTTGTTTAAAATCCTTGTTGCCGGCCGAGTTTAATGCGTTATTAAATTTGTCCAGGTTAATGCCATCAAGCGACTGGCAGGTTTTAGGTGCGAACTGTTCAGTAACGGTAACGTCATGTGGCATGCTTGCCTGGCATAATTTATTGCCGTTAAACGCTGTAAGTATCACACTGTATGTGCCCGGTGATGGGAAAGTAAAAGCAGGGTTAGTAGCTTCAGAAGTATTTCCGCCTCCAAAATCCCAGTGGTAGCTTTCGGCGTTTTGCGACTGGTTTAAAAAGTTCATCTCCAGCGGCAGCGTCCCTTTTTCCGGTAAAAATTCGGCTGTCGGCACCTGGTAAACGGTCACGGCTACCGTTGCAGGCGGCTTGGTTCCAAGCGTATTGCTTAATACTACCGTTTTTGATATGGCGCCTTTTAAATCGACCCCCGAAGGCTTAAAGATATAATCCCCCGCTGTGTTTGTGCCAATACCTTCGCCGGTTACCACGCCCCCGTTAAGCCCGGTGTTAACCAGCGCCTCCACAGGATCTGCCGAGCAGAACACCTTTGGTACGACATCAATAAACGGCGGCGGCAACTGAATGCCGATTGTTTGCGACATTGAAGCACTGCAAACAACGGTATTCTTTACAGTAAGTGTTATGGTGAATGAACCCTCGCTGGTATACGTATGCGTTCCCGGATCGGCAACATCCGCTGCTTTCCCGTCGCCGAAATCCCAGTGGGCAGCGGTAGCAAATGCCGATGACAGGTTGGTCAAAACAACAGTATCCGAGTGGCCCGGTTGTATCACTGCTGTAAAATTAGCCGCAGGCAATTGGTACACTGTCACATCGCGGGTGGCCCGCTTTCCATTCTTTTGGGCCGTGAGCGTTACTGTTTTACTGGCGCTGCCGCTTAACGCTACGTTATTGGGTACGAAGGAAAAGTTATTCCCGCCAAGGTCAACTACACCTTCACCACTAACGATTGTGCCCGCCGGACTAACGGTAATTTGATTGGGGCCTTTATTATCACTGCAGAAATTATCGGCACTCATGTCTATAGTAACATCGGGCGTAGCAATACTAACGTCATGCGATATTTGGTCGCTGCAAATATTGTTTAGCACGGTAAGTGCAATGGTATAAGTACCATCGGCATCATAGGTAACCGGCGCCGGGTCCTTGTCGGCGGAAGTTTTCCCATTCCCGAAATCCCATGAATATTTGTCAGCAAATGCCGATGACTTGTTTGTAATGGTTACCGTATCGCCGCCGCTTGCAACGGCAGCATCAAAAGCAGCGGTTGGTTTTTGGTAAACGGTTATTTTTTTTGTGGCGCTTTGGCCAAAAGCGCTGTAGGTTAAGGTGATGTCTTTTTGCTTATCGGCTGCTGCAAACTTTACCGCGGCAGGCGTAAAGATGAATTTGCCATCCCCGGTTTTTGAAGATCCTTCGCCGGTCACATTGCCGCCATCGGGAGTAACGGCTATGTCATAGGTTTGCGTATCAGCGCTGCAGAAAACTGCCGGATCAATGTTAATGGTAAGGCTGTCTACCACCTCGTTAATAGTGTACTGTATGGGCGGGCAATCGGAACAGCAAAGGTATGGCAGATAAAAATCCGCAATTACGGTTCCATCGGGTATTTCAGCAACAACATTTGTCAAACTGCTTTGGCTGTCATTTATTTCCTGCAGCAATAAGGCCAGGTCGTCAAACTCCTTCTGATTTTCCGTTTTAAAGATATTGAGGTCGTTAACGTTGGTTATCGTCCCGCTGTTGAAGGAAGGCGGCGTATACCTGTAATCATTCGGGTTAACGGAAGGCCCTGATATAATTTGTCCGCTGTTTGGAATATCTATCTGGTCTTTAGCCGCCTGCCCAGGCGACGGCGGGGGCGCAGGCGCCGCCTTTTTCTCCGCAGTACCGGCAAAGCGTTTTTCAACATCAGCCTTATTGGCGTTTACATCAAAATTTGCTTTGATATTGTCCTGGGCAATGCCGCTTGCAAATTCACCGACAGCAAAGGTATTGTTGGCCGGGGCGGCCGCGGCGGCTTCATGATAAACCATAATAAAGGTGCCCCCCATAGGCACGCCTGCTCTATGCTGTATGCCGGGATGCTTGCGGGCAAAGTACCCAAACTTTTGCAGCATCATTACATAAACCCAGCGTAGAAGGTAATCCCTGTAAAGTGCCTCCATCGGCTTTAGAACGCACAACGCAATGAGCCGTTTAAGCTGCGCCAGGGTTTCGAGGCTTGAGGGGTCGCCATCTGCCTGCACCGCCAGGTTGCGTTCAATATCCCCGGCAATCCCCATAAGCCGCTTGTATGCTACTAAAAAGGCCTTGTAATCAAAATCGCCTAATGAAGGCGTTAATGTTTCATAGAAGTTTTCGATATACAACAGCAAAAAGTAATAGATATTGATGTTGGTATCAAAACCTTCGCGCTTTTCGAAAGCGCCGTACATCGCATACAAATAGCTGATGCCATTCCCGCTGTTATATTGCGTATAGAACTGTTCGAAGGAATAACCGAACGTTGCGGGCTGCACAAAATAGTCGGGGTTGCATTTGAGCACCAGCGGAACTACCGAAAGCACGGGATCCGGCGCGTTCTGCGGCGGAGGTTCGCTCAGGCTATAGAAATACAACATGGTTTTGCATAGCTGGCAGGTTATTTCAGCTATGAATGTGTCATACATGGAATCCAGGTCCTGAAACTGGCAGGGCGATTTTATTTGGTCCGCATATTTTTCTATCAGCGCAGCCACTGTATTGGTTTTACCCAAGTCGGCCAGCGCGGTTTTAAGCGACTCCAGGTCGGAGCTGAGCATTACAACTTCAAAAGGGAGGCGGTTCCTGTCCCTTAAACTTATTATGTTTTTTAATGCCGTGGTGTTCTGCATGCCGATGTGGCCTTCAATACGCAGAAAGTTATAAGGCTCAAGGTCGTAGTTGAGCGGGTTCAGCACATCATCGTCAGTGGCATATTGATTGGCATTGTATGATAAATTTCGGTCAGCTTCGCCATCGGCCGTCTTTTCTATGTCCCAGTTATCCAGCAGGGTATCATCGCCTTCAACAGGCATGTAATAAAAAGGGATAGCTTTCTTTGCTAAAGGGTAGTTTCCGAGGCTGCTTGGCGTTATCCTGATCGTTGTATCTTGAAAACGGCGCCTGAACTGTTCAAATTCAAATAATTTACCAAAGTTCCCCGATGCGGCAAAGTCAACCAGGTAGTTTTGCAGCATCAGCTGGATGCGTTTGAACAGCCAGCGCAACTTTTGCGTTTGCTTGCAATGACATTCCATAACCGGCGAGGGGATAAAATATTGCCGGTTATCAAGCGGTGCAATGTTCGAGTCGGGGATAGCATCACCCAATAACAAATGCCGCCTGAAAAGGTTAACATCCGGGCAGCAAAGGCTTAACGCCTCGATGCCGGTTTCACGGAGTTCGGTGTAGGCGATCTCAATATCGCAGAAAAGGTCGTAATAGTATTGAAAATTAATAGCTTCGGTTTCGGTTATGCTGCCGTCGTTCAGAAAAGCAAGGCTGGCGCTTAACTGGGCAAAAGGGTCATCCGGATAAATATCTTTGACAAGCGGCAATAAAATATTATAGGCTTGACTTAAAGCGGCCTGTACGTTGGCGATAAATGAAGTGGTTAATATTTTACTGTAAGCTTCGAATATTTGGGTGGTGGATTGCAGCAATGTGGCAGGCACATTAAACCTTCGCATTTTTAAGATCGGCAAGGTTTTATAATTAACATCCCCATAGTCGGCGCCGGTGGTTTTAAGCTTTGCTGCATCATTGATGCTGATAAGCAGCGGTCTGAAAGTGATATCTATATTTTTCCCTTTATCGTCGCAGCTTCCCGGGTCGCAGTTTTTTGCGTTGTCTTCCAGCAACTCCACGAATAGCAGCACAACCTTATCTTTCAGGTAGCTTTGTGTTAATGCAATCCCGCCTTCAACCACTGCGCTTTCAAATAGCTCATCCAGGTTGTAAAGCTGGGTACTGCTGGCGCCATCCACAAACTTTTCATAAATAAGCTGCTTAACCGCATTATAGCTTTTACGTTGGGTAAACGTAGTTTGTGGAAAGGTGATAAGATATCCCCCGGAAGTTACGCCGCAGCCTGCCGATATGGTAAGCTGCGTGCCCGCATTATTTGTTGTTACTTCCAGACCGCATACAATGCCGACCCCGATAAGGTTAGTGCGCGTAAGCCTATCCTGCTCATCAAGATAGTCGAACATATCGTTGAGGTTACTGCTCGTTAATACCTGGTCTGGTACAAACTCAGGATAGTTAAATTGCGTTGGCTGCATAACAAATTATTTTAAATTAAATAACAGTTTGGTTTAAGTAAACACGGTTTTGGTCATCTCCATCCACACAATCGTGCAGGGTAGCTTTAGGATAAATATTTTTTAACTGGCTAAATTCGTCTATCAAGCTCTTGAGCTTATTGCTTAACTGCACCGCATCAGGCTGGGCTTTTGCCAGTTCGCTTTCCCAGTCGCAGTATAATGTTTCAAAGGTTTGCAACTGCGCGGTTGAAACCCAACATATTTTGAGGCCCAGGTGCGCAGGTATTTCCGCACGGATAGTATTTTCGGCAAAACGACGGAACATTATGCCGGTATTTGTAAGGCCGCTTTCGCCGTTCATCACAACTGTCAAGCGGAAACTATAAGGGTCTTCATCGCCGCATATATTGCAATTGGCGCTGAGGCAAATTGACAACAGCGCATCGCCCTGCGGGATAATAACCCCGGGCCGGTTGCGCGGCCTTAGCAGCAAATGCTCTACAACAAAAATTTTATTGGCCGAAACAATACCTTTTATAAAAGCTGCAATTACATTTATGTAAGCTGTGGCATCGCTTTTCTTGACAAAAGGTACCGGGTATTGGGCGATGGTATGATTGCTGCTATCTTTAACTATTATATTCCAGTGCGTGTCTTTTTTTAGAGTGTATTTACCAGCATCGCTAAGATATTTTGTCAAATTGTTGGCATCAAATTTCGCCTGTATCCTTGCGTCTTCAGGCGTGTAGCCCAGGTAATCTGCTGTGCTTACCAGCCATACCTTTCCGTCTTCGTCTGTAACGTTCCAATGGCGCGCTATGGCATTCCCCGAATTATCCATAACATCAGCTATGTCCACATAGTCGTCAAACTGTTTTAATCCTAAAACCTGTTCAATCCGCTTTTTAATGCCGGCTATGTTATTATCACTACAAATATTTACCGCATCCTTATAGTTGTATGCCCTGGCCCGGTTGCTGCTTGCAAAGGGTATATCTTTTATAAAGGCTATTTTGTCGTTAATTAATATCTCGTCTGCAATTTTTTTACTGCTCGTAAAGCTGTAAAGCATTAGCGCGTAGTCATTAAAACTTTCGCCGAAACGTGCCATCAGGTGGTCCAAAAACCTGTTTCTACGGTCTAAGAAAGTATTCTGGCTTTCGCTGATTGCCTGCAGCTCCGGCAGTGAAATGTCGTATATATGGTCTGTGGTCCCGGGTATGTTTATGATATCCCTGATCTGCGAATCGTCAAACAAGTGGGCATAGTAAGTTTTATTTATACCTGTATCTAACGAAAACAAATCTTTCACATGGCTCAATTGCTCCAGGTAATCGGCCAGCAACTGCTCATAAAAAAGCAGGTATGCTTTAAGCTGCTTAGCCTGTGCTTTCCGGCGGTCACTCACATTTTGAGGCAGGCCAAAATACCCTATACCATAAGTAAGCGGCAGCGAATACTGTACCGGGTAATAATCTGTCAGGGGGTGATACGTTCCAAGGGGTACCGGCACCAAGTTATCGGTAGCCGAAAACTTGGGTCGCATATTATTGCCCTCGATCACATTAAGGGTATCCATTAGTTCGGCCTTGTCGGGTAAAAAAGGCAGGCCATTTTTAAACACCAGGAATTTGCTGCCATTAATATAAAGCCTTGCCTGCTTCCCCGCATCAACAGGCAATACCCAGGCTTCGCCACTCTGGCGAAAACCATCGCTATCATAAGGCGATAATATTAAATTGCGCACGGCCAATACGCCGGGAATATTCATCAGGATGGCATAAATATCAGAGGTATGCAGCTCGGTTTTTAATTGTGCATCCTGCAATTGCTGGTCTTTTATAAAGCCGCTGTTCAGCGGCGGCCCGTTAAATATCTCGTCGATCGAAAAACCCGCCTGTACCATTTCAGTCAGCGAATAAAAATCTACCCGTGGACTGAAATATTGATCGACCAGGAAATATGCCTGCGCCAGTATTTGCTCAATATCGCTGCCGGGGCTTACGTCAAGGTCGGCACAGATTGCAATATCTTCGGTTTCAACAGCCGTAATGGTGCAATAATCTTCACAAAGATTCCGGTGCGCCAGCAATGTGGCCGTCACGTTTTTTATTACCGCCGCGGCAGACTTAATTTTTTCATAATAATTAGGAATGATCCCCTGGTCGCCGATATCATTTATGGCGGCTTTAATGTCGGCCAGTTGTATCGCTTTCCGGTCTGCATCACTGTTGAACCAGATGGTAAAAGGCACATCCTGCATAAGTTTCTGATCGCCGTCCGGCAAGGTCACCTTTGCAGGATCGAGGGTGATATTAAAGGTGGCAAACAGCGGGTTACGCAAGCCTTTTCCGAGGTCGGCTTGCGGTATGTTGGTATTGTCTCCTTTATTGCCCGAAATAAATTTGGTATCTACTGTTTGGAGGGCATCCTCCGGAGCAGTAAAAAATTCCATTAATTTATCGTCGCTCTCCAGGCTTTTGAACGAAGGCAGGCGCATTTCAATCACCGCCGAAGAGGTGATGTTGTTTATAACATCGCTTATAAAATAAAAAGTGTGTAAAATTTTTCCGCTGTTTAAATCGCCCTCGGTGGTATCGTCTTCAAATTCAACTTTTACATCGTACATCCCCTTTATAATTACAGGATGCTCGGTCGGCGGGGTGTATTGCAGCGCGCTTTTAAGACAGTTGGCATATAAAAATATATCGCAGGGGCATTTCAAGCAGCTAATCCAGGCGTTTTTTACCCCATTCACGTCGATCATCAGCTTGCGAAAATCGCTGGTTGTCCAGGGGTTTACGGTTAAAATATTTTTAGCCGTATAAAAGGCCTGCATATCCGGATCGGGGGCCTGCTTGGGCGGCAATGCCAAAATATCCTTTATATCAAATGAGGACCGGTAACCCAGGTCGGTTATGGCATAGCATAATGCTTCAAAAATGGTGATCACGGGGTCGTGAATATTATAATCGGTCCAAAGTCTGTTGCCCAGGGCTTCTATGTACTCCTGTCCTTTCGCCCGCAGAAAGTTATAATCCTCGGCCGGGGGCAATTGCAGGTTTTTATATATGGTAACATTGTCTGCCATGTCAATTCGTTTGATAAAGGTTATGTGCTTATCATATTATAGCTGTCGGTACACATTGAATTATCAGCGGCCGCTGCCTTATCATCAATTTGGGTTATGCTGTGCTTGTCGGCCGGAACCGATACCAATATGGATATTGCAGTTGAGGCTACCACTTCATCCTGGTCCTGTGGGGTAACATTCGGATCGCTGCTGAGCAGCAATAATTGAACATCGGTTATATAATCCACATAAGGCTGGCTCTCAATAAAATTGATCAATACCGATTTTTCAATTTTGCCGCCAAACTGCACATCGTCCGCCTGCCCGTAAGCCCAGGGGCTTAAATACCTGGTGATGCTGTCCTTGAGGAGTTTGCTGTAGTAGCTGTAATCCTTTCCATCCATCAATTTTAAATTAAATACCATCTTCACTTCCTCGAAAATGGGGTTGTTGACATTCAAGTTAACATGACATGATATGCGCTGCTGCAGAAAAGCCTGTATTTGCAGCAGCGTATCGGCATTGGTATAAGGCCGCAGGGGATTGATCTCATTATGGTTTGTTAAGTCGGGGATGGTGATTACAGTAACATATCCCGGCGCATCTTCATACAATGTTCCCGCCTCATATTTGGCGTGGTTAAGGCACTTTACGCGATGTATTTCCGGGAAAGCTTCCAGCACCAGGCGTTCATAATCCCAAATGGTAATAGCGCGGTCTTTATGACGCAGCCTTTCGCTTACGCGGATATAAAAATGGGCGTCATCCTCAACGGGCTTGCCCCCAAACGAAGGATAAGGCTGTGTTATAGTTTTTATGGCTGCCTGGGTGTTTACCAGCTTGCTGATGGTATTTGCAGGTAAAGCGGTATTTAAAAACGCAGGATCATTGCCATTGTCGGCAAATGTAACTTCGGCGGCTTGTGCCAGCACATTTAGTAACTTGCATACGGCTCCGGGCTTGTTTGAACCTGCGGGCGTCTTAGGGTCTGTTGGTATTGATATGGATGCTTTCAGCCACAAATAATTGACGGGCATCAGCGTATTATCCGTGGTGGCATCGTCCGGTACCTGGAACGAGATTATTCCCGATTGCCGTAAATAGTTGGTGCCGTCGACCACTTGCTGGTCGGTAAATGCCTTCCATTCATTAGCCGACAGGTAGTTCCACGAAATCAGTTTCTTGTAAACAGAAACCACCGGGTCGCTGGTGCCTTCCATTACCTGGAAAAGTATATTGACGCTTTGCTGCGCTGCTAAATTATCAAGGCCGATAAAAAACTCGGCGATATCATCGGTTGATGCATTTACTTCTGCATGGCTAAACTGGGGCAGCATGAAAACGTCCTGGTCGGGGTTTAACGCCTTGCTTTGCTCAGCCTCGCCGAAGGGATATAAATGATAATATTGAATTGTACGCTCATCAAACGTATTTTGGGCGGTATCACTTATGCTAAAGTCAGTTATGGCATTATAACTTATATAAATCGACTTTATAGCGGGCGAGTAGGGCTTAAAAGGAACAGTGCCTGAGGCCGGCCAGGTGTTGTTGGCAAGTTTAATAAGATAGCCGATCTGGTCGGCCTGGTAGGTGTCAAAGCCCAGGTCGGTATCAAGGGTGATCTTTAAAAATCCCTGGTTAGTTTTGGCGTTATAAGCATCGTAGGGGTCATCATAGTTGATGATCGTACCATCATCCAGCGAAAACCGTTCATAAGCAGTTGTGAGAACAGGATTGGAAGAAGATCCCCAGCTAAATATGTAAACATTCGAGTCGCTGTCTTTTATCCACTTTCCGTTACTTAAAAACTCTACATGCGCAGCCGGTAAGTAATTACTTGCGGGGTAACCGATCTTGCTGGAATCAGAAGGCATATTTGCCCACTCGATATTCAATAATACTGCCGCGCCTTTTTTTGTAAATAACTCCTGGCTGCCTATAACAAATGATGCGCCGGCTTTGGGCATGGGGCCAAAAGGCTGGAAAGGTTTTGACGCATCCAGCGGGCCGCTGTCGCCGGATATCATCAATTGCTTCAATCCGTTTTGATTGTATGAGATGTCGTTTCCGCCGACCGATACATTTATTTCAACCGATTTTAGCACATTATCCTTCAAATCATCATAAGGATATGCCGCTGTATCGATATTTTTAAGATAAACTTTAACTATCGGCAATGCGCTTTTAAATGTACCGCCGTGTAAAGCGGCACTATAGTTTGCCGTGGCAGGGTCGTTACCCAGTAAAGTAAAGTTAACGGCCGAACACTGGTTATTGGCGCTATTTTTTTGCTGTACAATGGTTACCTGCGCATCGGGGACTTTGAACCAGCCTTTTGCCGTGGTAACATAGCAATCAATACCGGTACCTGCCGGCAGCGATTGACCGCTGTTCGAAAATTCGAGGTTTAAGTTAACTACCCGCTGCCCCTCGTTTAAAAACAAAAAGGAACTCGCAACTGCAAAACCGATCCGGGCCTTTGGCATATCAATGGCCGATACAGCGCCATCGGTAAATTCCTTATTATAAAACGGGTGCCATTCCCCATTCAACGACTTTAATTTTGCGCCTATACCGTCGGCACTGTTCGCTACCGCCGAGGCAAACCACCTGCCGCTGTTAGTTACGGCACCGATGTTATCCTTATCGTCGCCCCGGTATATGCTCATCATTTTGGCTACCGAGGCTTTATTAAACACCGTGTCGCTGTCCAATGTAAATGTCAGGTCCTTACCCAGGCCGTCTTTTCCGGCTTTAAAAGCAGTGCCCGCCGGCAGCATATATTCGCTAACCTGTTTAGCAAGCTCCAGCACAATATGGGCATGGCAGGCGACCGATTGTTTTGGCGCCAGCCGGAGCGCTTCCTTATAATAAAAATCCAGGTGACGTTGTGTTAAGGTATTGAGGCTGTCTTTGGCGTATTTAAATAACTTAAGAAAGGTGATAAACAGCGCGTAATGCGGGGTGTGGGTATTATCATTGGTGAGGCTCAGCAGCAACTGGCTTTCGGCTTCATTTATGATCAGGGTATACGTTTGCAGGTAAGCGTCAAAAACGCCGGTGAATA
>Ga0134126_10003807_pt1 | contig 18893 bp, 16 predicted proteins | sample KB31752_FD_96881 | JGI IMG/M metagenome (GOLD analysis project Ga0134126, IMG submission 96881) | Terrestrial soil microbial communities with excess Nitrogen fertilizer from Kellogg Biological Station, Michigan, USA - KB3-175-2 | ecosystem: Environmental > Terrestrial > Soil > Unclassified ...
TCACCAGGGACACGCAACCACACCAGAGTCTCCATGAGCTGGGAATGCACGACATCCGGGGACCGGGCATACCACAAACCCTTGGATATCGAGGCGACGGCCTGGTAAATCCCGTCTGGGACGAGGCTCATGAAGACCATCATGGCGAGTCCGATGTTGAGGCTCCAGAAGCTCCAGGCGAGCAGCCCATCCGCGTGCGCCCGACGATCGAACAGCCCGCGCAGGCAGAACAGCATCAGGCCGATTCCCAACATCCCGTAGACACCGAACAGTGCCGCGTGGCCGTGTGCCGGAGTCAGGTTCAAGCCCTGTACGTAGTAGAGGGACGCGGGAGGGTTGATGGTGAAGCCGAGCAAGCCCGCGCCCACCGTGTTCCAAAAGCCGACGGCGACGAAGCACAGGATCGGCCAGCGGTAGGCGGCAACCCACGGAGCCGCCTTCGAACGCTGGTAGTTGTGCCATCCCTCCAATCCGAGCAGGGCCAGCGGCACCACTTCCAGGGCCGAGAAAACCGCGCCCACGGCGATCACCGACGTAGGCGTACCGGTCCAATAGAGGTGATGCAATGTGCCAAGAATGCCGCCGAACAGGAATACGATGGTCTCGGCGACAATAGCGCGATTAGCGCTGCGCGCGGCCACCAGGCCCAGACGTGTGAAGATCAATGCCACCACGGCGGTCGCGAAGACCTCGAAGAATCCCTCCACCCACAGGTGCACCAGCCACCAACGCCAGTACTCGATCATCGAATAGTGGGTCCGCTGACCCCAGGTGAGCGAGGTGGCATAGAAGGCGCCGATGCAGCTCGCCGACAGAAAGACCATGGCGAGCAGGCCCCGAGTTTCCGACGGTCGTTTGAGCGCGGGCCACAACGCCCGGCCTAGCAGGAACAGCCAGAACAGCAGGCCCACGAACAGCAACAGCTGCCAGACCCTGCCCATGTTGGTGTACTCCAGGCCCTGCGCTCCGAGCCAGAAGTCGAAGTGGAACCCCGCGTGCGCGAGACTGCCCAACCACCCGCAGGCGGTCGAGCCCACTACGATGATCAGCAGGGCATAGAACAGCGCGTCCACGCCGAGTTTTTGCAGCTTCGGCTCATGCCCGGCCAACAGGGGCGCGATGTACAAGCCGGTGGCCAACCAGGCCGTCGCGATCCAGAAGACTCCGAATTGTGTATGGATACTGCGACTCACCGTATAGGGCAGAAGCTGCGCCAGCGGCAGACCAAAGAACGAGCGCCCCTCGACAGCGTAGTGCGCCGTGATCGCACCCATGCCGATCTGCACGAGAATCAGGCCGATGACCACGAAGAAGTACTTGCGCGTCGCCTTCATTGAAGGAGTTGCCACAGCCTGAAGTAACGGATCGGCAGCGGGAGGCGTCGGAACTTCCCCTTCAGGATTCGCACTGTGCCACCAGATCATGGCCGCCGTTCCTGCAATCAACAGAATGATGCTGACCATGCTCCAGATGGCGCTACCGTCGGTCATGGTATTGCCGACCAGGGGCTCATAGGGCCAGTTACTCGTATAGGACAGGCCGGATTCGCCCGGACGATCGGTCGTGGCGGACCAGCCCGACCAAAAAAAGAAGGCGGCCAGCGCCGTACGATCCTCGGCTGCGGGCAACGCATTGTCGGGCATCGCATACTGAGTGCGCAGGTGCGTCAGCGCGCTGCCGTCACCGAACAGGGTCTCATAGTGATCCGCGACCGCGGCGATTGCGCGTGCTCGCTGCAGGGAGACAGTAAGCACTCCTGTGGCGCCATTGTAGGTGTTGGCCCGCATCTCGGATTTCAAGCGAGCGTCAATGCCGGCCTGTTCTGAGACTCCGAGCGTATTGTAGTCCCTGCTGTAAGTTTCCTTGGCCAGGAGACGCTGCAGCGCGAGCGCCTCGCGATGCAGCCAATCGGCCGACCAATCCGGCGCAACATAGCTGCCGTGACCCCATACCGTGCCCAGCTGTTGGCCGCCAGCCTTCAGCCATGCCTGCTGACCGAGGTGAATCTGCTCGCCCGTAAAGAGCGTGGTGCCGTCGGCACTGCGCACTATCTGAGGGATCGGCGGCGCAGCCAGATAGATTTCCCGTCCCAGCCAGCCCAGAGCAGCAAACGACAATACAAAAACGATACCAAGGCCGCGCCAAAGTCTGCTCGTCGTGTTCATTACGGTGTACTCTTCTCCTATACCTCTACGGCAGCATGACTTGCTCCCGTGCGGGCGTGAATACGTGTTAGTGCCTACAATGCTGGCAGCCCACTACCCACAAATCTTTCTGGTACACGTGTCGTGCGTAGCGCTTTCAGGGCTATTGTTTATGTTCAGAGGAATGTTGCGGCTCGGCAATATTGCCCTGGCGAACCACCGGGTATTGCGCCTGCTTTCCTACACGATCGACACGATACTGCTGGGTGCGGCCATCCTGCTGACGTTGGTGGTGCACCAATACCCCTTCGTCAACGCGTGGCTGACCACCAAGGTGTTGCTGCTAGTGGTCTACATTGTGCTTGGAGTCGCCGCTCTAAGGCGTGCTCGTACGACTCTTGGTCGCGGCATCGCATTCTTTGCAGCCCTGGCCACCTACGTATTCATTGTGGGCGTGGCAGTCGCTCATCACCCAGCCGGGTGGCTGCTGCTGCTTCGCCAATAGAGCGCACCGTTTGAAGGAAGCTTGCGTCGGCGCCGCGCAGTCCCAATGTGCTGCTGGCCCTGATCACACCATCACTGTCCGCAAGCGTAACGACCGATGAGTGGTCAAATGTGTGATCGGGGAGCTCGCGATATCGGATACCTAACGCCGCTGCCAGGAGTCGGACGCCGGTGGCGTCGGCTCGTGCGACAATCCACCGTGGATCATCGATGCGGTGCTCATCTTTGAAAGCCCTGAGGGCAGCGGGCGTGTCGCGTGTGGCGTCCAGCGACACCATCAAAACCGTCACGCCACGCCGAGCCTGAGGGGTGAGCTTTCTGTCAATGTCCTGCAGTTGTGCGGTCAGCAATGGGCAGACACTGGAGCACTGGCTGTAGAAGAGCGTCACCAACAACGCCTGGCCGCGCAAGGACGATAACATCCGTGTGGTACCGTCAGCTGTCTGGAGCGAAATGTCCAAGCGATAGAGAGAGTCGCCGGGCAGTTCAGCGGCACGGGGCGCGGTGGTCCAAATCATACATAAACAGACCAGGATGACTCGCATCTTCAAGGGACGCCCTCCACGTCACTCGCACACCGGAATCCCAACAGACGCCCGGTTTGTCGAGCCTCCAGGGCACTCAAGTACGCAATTCGCATCAGAGTCGGATAGTTCTCTCGATCCTGTGCGCTCAACGCCCCGGCTCCGCAATACGCCAGCTTGTCGGGATCGCCTTGAGTTCGGCTATCGCCACTCACCATGAGGGAGCTGAAGTCTTCCACCCACTCCCAGATCAATCCCTGCAGATCCTGAATGCCATAGAAATTCGCCGGTTGCGAGCCGACTGGCGGCAACGGCTGGCCGCCAGGCTGCGCATACCAATCGAGGATACGAGCACGCCAAACGGGGCTGGACCGCGCATCTGCCAGTGTCTGGTTGGCTGCCGACGCCACCTCCCACTCATACCAACCCGGCAGGCGCCCGCCGGCGGCAGCGCAGTATGCCCGCGCGGCGTACCAGCTAACCCGGGTGACCGGTTGTTGTGCTCGAGCGCTCCTCCCCAACTCATCCGCCGCCTCCCAATGAGATAGGTATTCGCCGTCCGCAAACAAGCTGGGCACCTGGTCCCGGCGCCAGGCGGGATGCGTACGCACGAAAGCCAGGAACTGCGCGTTAGTGACCGGAGTCCGGTCAACGAGGAAAGCAGCCACGTGGACTTGCGTTTGCTTCGGGGCCGGCGCAAGAACGGGAGTGAAGTCAGCCGGGCCTACTGGAATGCGGTCGCCGGCAGCGGCGGAGGCGGCAAGCGCCATCACCGCAACCGGCACGAACAGGAACATGATACCGACACGTCCCATATCGACCTAGTTCGCCGCGCCGGGTGGCCTTACGGTTGCCGCGCGCGTCTTCTCGAGCTCTTGCGCGGAATAACGCATGCCTTGGTTCCCCCACGAGTGGGTAACGAAGGTGAGGATGTTGGCAAGGTCGTCATCGTTCAACTGACTCATGGGCGGCATTACGGAGTTGAAGGTCTTGCCGTTCACCGTTACAGGACCCGACAAGCCATTCAGCACGATGTGCACGGCGCGGCGCGGATCCTTGGCGAGCAGGTCCGAGCCGGCCAATGGAGGAAATACGCCTTCGAGACCCTGACCGTTGGGTTGGTGACAGACAGAGCAAGTACCGGCGAACAACGCCTCGCCGGCCTTGACCTGTTGCTCCAGAGTCAGCTCGCCCTTTTCCGCCGCTGCGGTCACCTGGCTGACGACCTGCAAGTCTTTCGCCTTGTCGCCCAGATAGACCGAATCGATCTCCTTGCCGGAGTACACGGTCTTGTTGTCAGGGCCGTCGACTTTGAGGATCGCGAGCGCGCCTTTGTTGAAGGCGCGGAAGATGGAATGATCGACCAGGACGAAGCTGCCCGGAACGATGGTATGGAATTCAGCGATCGCGGCACCACCGGACGGGATGATCGTGGTTTGCACATTCTCCTGAAAGTGCGTACCGCCCTCATACCAGACCCGGTCGAAGATCTCGCCGATCACGTGGAACGAGGACACCAGATTCGGACCTCCATTGCCGACGAAGATCCGGATGCGCTCACCGACTTTCGCTGACAACGCATGATCTCCGACCAGGGAGTTCTCGCTGCCGTTGAATACGACGTAGGTCGGCTTCTCGTCGATGGCCTTCTGCATATCAAACGGCTGCAAGCCTTTCTCGCGATACTTGCCGACCGTGTAAAAATCTCCCTGCATCACGTAATACTCGTGATCCACCGGCGTCAGCCCTTCGGGCGGCTCGACCAGCATCAAGCCGTACATTCCGTTGCCGACATGCATGCCCACCGGCGCGGTGGCGCAGTGGTAGACATAAATTCCCTGGTTCATCGCCTTGAACGTGAACTGCGACTCGTGCCCCGGGGCGGTAAAGCTCGATGCCGCTCCGCCGCCCGGACCGATCACACCGTGCAGGTCGATGTTATGCGGCATTTTGTTGTCGGGATGGTTCTTGAGATGGAACTCAACCGTGTCGCCCTGGCGGATCCGGATGAAGCTGCCCGGAACGGTGCCGCCGAAAGTCCAGAAGGTGTAGCGGACGCCCTCGGAAATCTCCTTCTCCACCTCCCGGATCTCGAGCTCTACAATGACCTTTGCCGGGTGTGAGCGATTGGTCGGCGGCGGCACCTGTGGGGGTGAGGTCAACACTGCGTGGATCGGCGGGCCGAGGGATTCCGTCGAGTCACTCGCCCCGCTCTGAGCTGTGCACCACGGCGCCATGACCAGCGCTGCGGCAATCAGTGCCCCCTGCAATATCACACTCGATGCGACCCTCATGAAAACACTCCTCGCATTTGTCGCCCCTGGATCGACCCTCAACCCGGCTTGCCGTCGACGCGGACTGAGCTCAGGACCGGGGCGTAGATGTACAGGAAAATCCCGAATGCCAGTGTCCAACACGTCGCGCTCGCTACGACGATTTCCGGATAAGGCAGACGCAGGACACTGAGACCAAACACACGTATCAGAGCCGCCGCAAACAGCAGCAAGTAACCTAACGTAACCGCAGGGTCCACTATCAGCGGCCGGCCGGTGTGCCCGAGGGCAGCTCTCGACATCACGCCGAGAATCATGGTTGCAAGAGCTCCGATGGTCAGGGCGTGCAGCCAGAATGCGGCAAGTGCCAGTCCTGACAACAGCGCCAGCGCTTTGAGCACCAGACCGATGGGAAGCCACACATAGGCAAGATGCAGTATCCAGACGATCGGGCTGCGCAGCGTGGCCATACTGCGCCATTGCACCATTCTCAGTGCGTGGACCACCGCGGCAACGGCAGCCAGCACGCCGGCGGCGCGAGTATCAGGCCCAAACAGGTCGACAAGGACTATACCGATCATCACAGCGATGGCCGCAGGCCCTACTCCCGGAAGCGTACCGACGTGTAGCGCACTACCGCCGGCACGAAGGGCATTCCCAGTGAAAGCCGGCACGATGCGTCCGCCGATGACCGTCACCAGTAGGAGCACTATATCGATGGCCACGAGGATGGCATGGAAAGCCAGTGGCGGGTTTTGATGCGCGAGCGCCCAATGAAATGTCGCGTTGCACGCCGCCAGGAGGGCGAGAACAATCAACAATACCTTATTTCGGTTGCTCGCTCGAAGCAGCGGCGGAGCGACTAGAATGCCAAGCAACACGAGGAATGCCACGTCGATGACGAGGGTCACCGTCGCCAGCCACGCGACTGATGTTGCCACCAGTACCCGCGCGCTGAGCCACAACGTCAGGAGGATGGCCAGAGGCGCGCCGGAGAAGCCCCGATCGCCGGTCCAACTCGGAACGGCCGCGAGCAGAAATCCGGCGATCGCAACCGCTACAAACCCAAACACCATCTCGTGCGCGTGCCACAGAGTTGGCGGCCAGTATCCGGGCAACGTGACTCGGTCGGTCCAGATCAACGCCCACAGTGGAATCAGCAGCGATGCCGCAATGCCAGCGGCAAGAAAGGTGGGACGGAAACCGCTGGCCAGCAGGCTCGATCCTTTGAACTTCCATGCGCTCTGCGAATGTGCGGCGTGCATGCGAGCATTGTAGGTAAATCTCTACGGGGGGCATCTCGTGAGCAATACCTACGGGACTCCACTCGGCGTAGGGGGTTATACGTATGGCAGTTCCGGGCGCAGGAAACCCTTGCGGGTTATAGGCAGGGCGAGCATGCGGCCCCTGCTACGGTTGGGCCTCGAGATAGGCGGCAACCGCACTCATCTCTGCAGTCCGCAAGTTTTGAGCGACCCCGTGCATGACAGCAACGTTACGCATGTTCGACTGGAACGAGGCCAACTGTTTCAGAATATACTGCGCGTGCTGCCCCGCCAAACGCGGAAAATCCCCCAGCCCATGCGCATCCGGACCATGGCATGCCGCGCAGGCGGGTACACCCTCTGACTCGATGCCATGCTCATAAATCTCCCGCCCCCTGGAGATCTCCGGCGACTGCCGCCTGCTGGGTGGGCGCACACTCTGCGCGGAGTAGTATTTCGCAAGGGCATCGATTGTCTCATCGGTGAGCTCGCCTGCCATCCCCCACATGTATCCGATCGCGTCGGGGTCGCCGCGGCTCTGGGCACGAAAATTCCTGAGTTGCGCAACCAGATAGTTGGCATTCTGGCCCGCCAGACGTGGAAACTTGGGTTGCTCGCTGTTTCCACGAGCCCCGTGACATGTGCTGCAGACGCCTATCGCGAGGCGCTGCGCGTACGCCGTGGTGGAAGGATCCGCCTCTTCAGCGGCACCCGCGAGACGAGAGGAGCCCAATACACCGGCAAAAGCCGCGAGGGCTACCGCGCACCAACGCAGTTGCCGGGCCCGGTTTTGTGCAGCGACTGTGTGAGCCATCTTTGCACCTCAATACGCAAACCACAGCAAGAAGTACAGCGCATCGTTATCACCGGCGGCGCGCCCGACGCCATCGTAGTTGCTGGAGCCGCCGTTGAACTTGGAATAGCGGGTGTGCGCTCGTGACAACTCCCGCCGAACCCGCTTGCGGCTGCGGATACAACCCGCTATCAGCGCTTCCGGTCGTCGAAAAATAGCCGAGCGACGCACCAATGCGGCGGCGATAGTAATACGTGGCGGTGGCGCGCGTCGTAGTGAGGTTGTCGGTGGGGTTCGCCGCGGCTGCCGCAGCGAAGCTAGCCGCGAGATTCATGGTCTCATCATCCCGAGAGAACCCGCAGTGAGGAAGAAGCCGACCGCGTTATGACCGTACCACCAGTGCACCATCGCATCCGCGGTACCGGCGTAGGCGGAATATGACTTCGTCAGAGTCAACGGAACTTCCGCACTGTTGACGATATGGAGCACGGCGGTCGTAATGATGAATGCCCCGTAGAACCAGCCAGACAACCGTCATGACGGTGAACTGGCGCACGACCTTATCGTTATAAGTCTCAAGCCCCGCGGCGCGTTCGCTGGCGACCTGTGGCTCCACGACAGCAACTGAGCTCATGATCAACGGGCTCCGGCGGCATCGAGTGCGGTGTGCACCGCAGCGACAAACTCTGCCGGGTCCTCGACATCACTTGCGCGCGCGAGTACCCGGCCGCCCGTATCCAGGAGAACCAGCGATGTGGAGTGATCGATGCTCCCGTCGGAGAGCGGCCGGTACTGAACGTGAGCGGCCTTCGCGACCGCTGCAACATCCGCTGCCGACGTACGACCGAGTAGCCAACGAGACGAATTGACAGCTCGTTCCGTCGCGAGAGCGCGCAACCTCGCCGGCGTGTCACGCGCCGGATCGAGGGACAACAGCACGAAATGCAGCTTCGAGCGCTGCTCCGCGCTGAGCTTCCGCTCGATGCCACGCAGCATGTCGATAGTCATTGGGCAGACTCCCGGACAATGAGAGTAAAACAACGTCGCGATCCGAACATAACCGTCAGTCGCAGAAAGATGAGTGCGCTCTCCGGCTGCCGTCTCAATCGCCACGTCGGGTAAACCGCCTGAAGTTGCTATAAATTGCACTGGCGACACCGATACCCGGGCGATCGGTGGCGCCGAAGCGGCAACCTCGTAAACGGCCAAACCCACATATCCGGCGACTGCGAATACGGCCGCCAGCATCGGTATTGAGTGCAACGTCAGATGTTTTGTCATGCCACGAACTCCTGCCTCGATACTCACGAGCCTAACCTTAAGGGGCGGACCCGGTATTCGTAGAAGTGCGTACTTCAGTGAGACGCCGCTGGAATCACCAACGGCCCGGCATACCTGGGACCAATGCGCGATAAATAGTCCGCGACACCGGCGATGTCGTCGTGATCCAACTGCGCCAGGAGTCGGACATGGCTGGCGGGGAAGCCCGGCCGCCGGCCGTCGACCGCGTCATAAATCTGGCGCCGGAGATATTCATAATGCTGTCCGGCGACGCGTGGCACCGCGCGCGCGGAATCGCCCTGTCCCGTTGCACCATGACATGATTCGCAGAGCCGGAAGTAGGTGCTCGCGCCGCTCGACACGAGCTCGCCACTACCAATGCCCGGTGGGGACGGATCATCAAGCTGGCTAACGTAGCTCGCAACGTCTGCGATCGCGTGCGCATCCGGGAGGCGATGCTGATCAGCAAAGTTTTCCATCAGGATGTCCCAACGCTGGCCATGCCGGAAGGCGACGAGCTGTCGCACAATCACCCGGAAATGCTGGCCCCCGATACGGGGCACTTTGCCGTCGACCTTGCCGCCGCCTTTGATGCCGTGGCAAGCCGCGCACGTTGCAAAATAATGTGCGCCGCGCTCGAGGTCCGGGGTCGCGCGCACCGCATCGAGATATTCCTTTTCAGCGGTGGGCATGGAGAACGCGGCCAATGACACGCTGATAAAAACGCTGCCCAGGACCCAAAGAGTGCGCTGCCGCATATAAGGTCTCCATCGTTTCGCAGAAAGGGCAGCCTACCGAGCGAAGTTGCGCGCGCGAATCCGCATTAGTACGCATAGCCGTGAGACCGGCGGCAGCTTTAGATACGCCTGTAAATGAGCACCCCGCGCACCAGCGTCCCACTCACCTTCGATGCCGAGCTTCTGCAACGGTACGACCGGCCGGGTCCGCGCTATACTTCCTATCCGACTGCCCCTCAGTTCACTGAGGCGTTCGGCGAGGCCGAACTGTTCCGGCAAGCGCGGCAGACGAATGCGGAGCCGACGCGCAGGTCGCTCTCCCTGTATTTCCACATCCCCTATTGCTCCACCCCCTGCTTCTACTGTGGCTGCAATCGCATCATCACCCGGGACCGGAACAAGGCTGCGGTCTACCTCGAGAAGTTACAACGCGAAATTGCGCTCGTGGCGCCCCTGTTCGATCGACACCGTGAAGTGGTGCAACTCCATCTCGGCGGAGGTACACCCAACTTTCTGCGTACGGATCAGCTCGCGCAGCTCATCGCAACGGTGCGCAACCATTTCAACCTCAGTTGCAGCCCGGCTCGTGACTTTTCGATTGAGCTCGATCCCCGCTTTCTCGAGCCCGGCGACCTCGAGCGCCTGGCACAGATCGGATTCAACCGTGTCAGCTTCGGCGTGCAGGACTTCGCTCCCGAGGTTCAAAGCGCGGTCAATCGGATCCAAAGTATCGAGCAGACGCTGTCAGCCATCGTCGCGAGTCGCAGCAACCACTTACGCTCCGTCAACGTCGATCTGATCTACGGGCTGCCCCGACAGACGCTTGCAGGATTCCGGGACACTATCGACACACTCACTCTGCTGCGCCCAGACCGTTTCGCGGTTTACGGCTATGCCCACATGCCCCGCCTGTTCAAGGCACAACGCCAGATCGACGCTGCCGACCTCCCCGACGCCCAAGCGAAGTTGGGGTTGTTGCAGTTGGCCATCGAGCGGCTCGGGGCCGCCGGGTACCGCTATATCGGCATGGACCACTTCGCCTTGCCCGAAGATGACCTTTCACGGGCCCAGGATATCGGCAGCCTGCAGCGCAACTTCATGGGCTATACCACGCACGCCGATTGCGACCTTGTCGGGTTCGGCATGAGCTCGATCAGTCACATCGGGTCCAGTTTCAGTCAAAACGCGCGCGAATTGCACGGCTGGGAAGCCGCTATCGACGGAGGGCACCTGCCGGTCTGGCGAGGCTTTGAACTGAGTCTCGACGACCGAGTGCGTGCGGATGTGATCCAACAGCTCATGTGCCACGGAAAAATCGACATAGGCGCTGTCGAAAGGCGTTATAGGATCGACTTCCTGAGCTACTTCACGGACTCTCTACGGCAGCTTCATCCTTTGGTGTCCGACGGGCTCGTCACCGTTGTCGGCAATATCATTGCGGCGACATCGCGGGGACGCCTGCTGCTGCGGGTCATCGCAATGTGCTTTGATCGGTATCTGCAGGCAAACCTCGCAACTGCGGATCGGCCACGATTCTCAAAGGTTCTTTAACTCGTAGTCGGGCCAGCCCCGGCTCAGTCGAGCCCGAAGCGGCGGTGGAACCACATTTTCATCAGATGGGTCAGCGAAAGATACATCACGATCATCAGCGCAAGAATGGGCCAATAGGACCACGGCAGTGGCACGAACCCCAAGGCGGTGGCGAACGGCGAGTACGGAAGCCAGACCCCCGCCAGACACACCATCAAAGTCGTCAGGGTCAGCGCGGCACTCGCTCTGCTTTCGATGAATGCCATGCGCCGTGTACGGATGACATGGATGATGAGCGTCTGTGAAATGATCGACTCCACGAACCACCCTGTCTGGAAGAGGTGTGCCTGAGCCACTGTGGACGCGCCGAACAGGAAATACATCGTCAAGTAGGTCGCATAGTCGAATATGGAGCTGATCGGCCCGATGAACAGCATATAGCGACCGATGTTGCCGATTTCCCAGCGGCGTGGGCGTGCCAGGTACTCCGCATCGACGTTGTCGGTGGGAATAGCTGTCTGGGAGAAGTCATACAAGAGGTTATTGGTGAGGACCTGCACGGGGGCCATCGGCAGGAAAGGCAACCATGCGCTCGCACCGAGAACAGTGAACATGTTGCCGAAGTTCGAGCTGGCGCCCATGCGGATGTATTTCACGACGTTGCCGAACACCTTACGGCCTTCGATGACACCCTCATCGAGCACCAGCAGGCTCTTTTCCAGCAAGATGATGTCCGCGGTTTCCTTGGCGATGTCCACCGCGGAATCGACTGAAATGCCCACATCGGCCGTCTTCAGCGCCGGACCGTCATTGATACCATCTCCGAGAAAGCCCACGACGTGACGCTTACGCTGCAAGGCCGTAATCACCAACGCCTTCTGGGAAGGGGATAGCTTGGCGAATACCTGAGCGTCCTCGACCACGTCCGCCAGTTGTGACGGCGTCAGAGTGTCGAGCTCACTGCCCAGCACGAGGCGGTCCACACTCAAGCCGACCTCCCGACAGATCTTACGAGTGACAACCTCGTTATCGCCGGTAAGCACCTTGACCTGCACACCGTGCGCCGCGAGCGCGGCGATCGCCCGGCCGGCGGTTTCCTTGGGCGGATCAAGGAATGCAATATAGCCCACCAATGTCAGATCCCGCTCATCCTGCACCCCGCAAGTGGCCTGCCCCGAAGGCAGTTCCTTCACGGCAACCGCGATGACTCTGAAACCCTCGCTATTGAGCGCATCCACGGTCTCGCGTAGCTGCCTACCGTGCTCCGCGTCCAAGGGAAACGAGCGCTCACCCGCCCTGCCGTGGCTGGAAACGGCAAAGACCTCTTCCACCGCTCCTTTGCAGATCAAAAGTCTGCTCGCAGCGCGCTCAATGGCCACCGACATGCGGCGACGCTCGAAATCAAACGGCACTTCGTCGATCTTATGGTAACCCTGAGCCGCGGTCAGGAGGTTGACGGCATCCGCGTGATGCAACACCGCGACGTCCAGAAGATTTCTGAGCCCGGACTGGTAGTAGCTGTTGAGAAAGGCGTACTGAAGGACTTCGCGGCTGTCCGCCCCCATGACGTCCAGCGCCCGTTGCAGAATGACACGATCCTGAGTGAGGGTGCCCGTCTTGTCAGTGCACAGAATGTCCATGGCACCGAAGTTCTGGATGGCGTTGAGTCGCTTGACGATGACTTTACGGCGCGACATCGCTAGAGCGCCCTTCGCGAGATTCACCGTGACGATCATGGGCAACATTTCAGGCGTCAGGCCCACGGCGACCGCCGTGGCGAACAGCAGTGCCTCGACCCAGTCGCCCTTGGTCACTCCGTTGATCACGAACACCAGCGGCGCCATGACCAGAATGAAGCGGATCATCAGCCACGCAAAACGGCTGACGCCACGATCGAAGCTGGTCAGAGACCGCTCGCCGGCGATGGTGGCAGCCAGGCCGCCGAAGTAGGCGCGCGGGCCAGTCAACACGATCACCCCGGTGGCGCTGCCGCTGACAATCGCGGTTCCCATCAAACAGATGTTCGTCAGTCCGCCGAGGTCCGCGGCAGGCACCGGAGTCGGCTGCGCATGCTTTTCCACAGGGAGCGCTTCACCCGTCAGCGAGGCCTGGTTGACAAAAAGATCTTTCGCGGCGATGAGTCGCAAGTCGGCGGGGACCATATCGCCCGCCGACAGGTGCACGAGATCACCGGGGACCAGCTCTTCGATGGGTATTTCCCGAGTTGCAGGACCGTTTGGAGCAGCCACGCCCGTCGCATCCGCCGCCCTGATCACCGTGGCGGTTGTGTGCACCATGGCCCGCAACTTCTGCGCTGCCTTACCGGACTTGCGCTCCTGGATGAGACCCAGCGAAATACTCAGAAACACCATTCCCAGAATGATCGCGGCGGACTGTACATCTCTCATGAGAATCGAGACGACGGCCAACGCCACCAACAGGATGACCAAAGGATTCAACAGACGTGTGAGAAGCTGCGCTAGGAATCCGGTGCGCTTCTCGTGCGCGACCTTGTTCGCTCCATATTGATCGCGGCGACGTTGTACCTCACCGGTCGTCAGGCCCTGTTCGGAAGTACCTAACCGACGCAGGGTGGCGGCACAGTCCAGGGTTCCAATTTCACGCAATTCCGGCGCCAAACTCTCGCGCTGAGCGGGAGTCCGGTCGCCGCGACTGCCACGCAGTGCGATCCAGGGAAGAACGGTGGTGTAGCGCATGATGTGGCGCAGTTCAAACGGTCCTGGCCTGCATGGGAATCCGTGAAAACCGTATCCGCCCCGGGCGAGATACCGCAAGCATACGCGGATATACGTATTGAGGCAGTGGCGGCGATAGCGATGCTACGAGATATGACACCAGCAGCACACATACAGCACGCCCAGGTTGCGGTGCAGTCTGCTATCTGCGCAGACCTGACCCAATGGCCGAAGCGCCTGAAGACGCAAGATGGCGTCGAATACCTCGTGCGCCCGATCCGGGAGGACGACATGGAGCGCGACCGGCGCTTCATCAAGAGTCTCAGCGATTCGTCTCGCTACAACCGGATGATGGGGCTGTCGCGCGAGCCGCCGGCAGAATTGTTGCACCAACTCACCCACGTGGACTACACACACGACATGGCACTGGTAGCGGTCATCGGGGCAGGCGAGGCGGAAACCATCATTGCGGTGGCGCGCTATGGTGGTAACCCGGACGCTTGTGAGTTTGCAGTAGCGGTAGCCGACCAATGGCAACGCCGCGGAGTTGGCACAGCGCTTTCCCTACTTCTGTTTGACTACGCAAAGTTACATGGAGTGAGGCGGATGCACGCGATCATCTTCGCACGCAACTACCGGATGTTGAAACTCGCCGAGTACCTGCATATGACAGTGCGAAGATCCACGTATGACGACACCGTGGTCGAAGCTTGGCGTACGCTGTGACAGGGCGACTTATGAACTGGAAAGGGAAAGAACATGCACCCTATTCGTCGTATTCTGGTCGCCGTGAAAGAGCCTGGCGCTATAACATTGCCCGCGGTCGCCAAGGCAGCACGCATTGCGCAAGCTTGCGGAGCACACCTGGAACTGTTCCATGCTTTGAAGGCGTCCATCTGGGCGAACACGCCAGATGCTTACGAAGAAGCGGTTCGCGACCTCTATAAGACTCAGCACCACCACTATGTGCAGCGCTTAGAAAGGGTCGCCGCACGGTTGCGTGTACATGGCCTGAAGGTCACCACTGCGGTCGAGTATGACTATCCTGCCTACGATGCCATCATCAGACGCGCTCTGCACATCAACGCCGATCTCATCGTGGCCCGGCGTCATTGCGGACGCAGCGCCATTTCGAGTCTGTTACGGCTCACCGATTGGGAATTGCTGCGCCACAGCCCGGTGCCGGTGCTGTTGGTCAAACGGCAGGGGCCGTATCGCCACCCCAACGTGCTGGCGGCTGTCGACCCCTCTCGGGCTCACTCAAAACCGGCGCAACTGGATGGGGAGATATTGAGTGCCGCGGGGCAACTGACCGCTTCCCTACGGGGTAGGCTGCACGTCGTGCACGCCTATGCGCCTGTGGTCATCGGATCGTCCATGAAGTCCATCAGCGCCAGCGCCGCCGCACGCCTCGACCAGGTGGCCTCGGCGGATGCCCGTAAGGAGTTCGACCGGCTGCTGGAAGGCAGCACGATTCCTCAGACACGTCGCCACCTCGTCGCAGATGAGCCCGCCGCTGCGATCAATAGGCTGGCCCGGCGAATGCCCGCCGATATCGTCGTCATGGGAGCGCTGTCCCGAAGAGGCCTGAAGCGGCTCATTATCGGCAACACGGCGGAGAGCCTCTTGGATGAGATGCCGTGCGACGTGCTCATAGTCAAGCCGGATCAGTTTGTCTGCCGGGTGCCCCTTGAGTGTAACGGCCCCCGTTTTCTGGCCAGAGCAAGTTGAAACCACCACCCAGGGATGAGAGGTCCGCAGCGCCGACCTGAATCAATCAGCAGATTTCCGAGCGCCGGTGCAGACGGGGTCAGCCCTTTTCACCGGCCGGGCAGCTGCCACGGGGACACAAAATCCGGTACCCGGTCGCGCTGCGGTTGTCGGGCGGCTTCAAACTCTGGCTCCTCACCGAACATCGGGGCACCCGGCCCAATTTGGGATTGATAGCTCGTCGGCTTCACCAGCACGAAGTCGCAGTCGAGCGTCTCGACCAGCTTCGCAGTTAGCGTGCCGACCTGGGAAGAGAGATCTTCGCGGTGGGTCAGAGCACCCATCACGAATGCATCATAACCACGGCCGGCGGCAAAATCGGGAAGTGCTTCCTCGGCGGCACCTGAAAGGACGCGGATATCGGCCCCGCTCAAACCGGCGCTGTCGGTGAGGGCCTGGAGAGCCGCGACGTGCCGCTGATGTGTTGTCGACTCGATCGCGCACGGCTCGCTATAGAGCACCTCGAGCTGGCCGTGACAGCCGTCGGCCAGCAACCGGGAAGTCCGCAAGATTTCTTCCGGCAACTCCGCCGTCTCCTGGGAGGAAACATCGACTGCGGCGGCGAATCTCGGGCTGGCCTGCCAGGATTTGCCACGACTCAGCAACAGCGTTGCCGGGCAGGCTCGCATGAGCTGCCAATCATTGGCGTCCCAGATGCGGCGATGGCTTGGATACCGGGATCCGGCGTTCTTGATCACCAGATCGCAGCGGCTCCTCAATACTTTGCGCACAATCCCTTCAAACAGCGGACTGTCGCAAACAGCGTCCACCCGAATGGGAACGCCGGCCCCGGCCACTGCATCGCGCAGGGACTCGAGATAGTGCCGCGCCTTGCGAATGCAGCCACGCCTTGCAGCCTCGACTCCCGTGGAGTCGTACGCGTGCAGTAGGAAATAGGCACGCTCCGCGTCGCACAGGAACAGCTCCAAATCGGCGCCCTGCTGGTGAGCCAACGCGACCGCCTTGCTGACAATGACGGCGTCCGCGTCGGTACCGTCCAGAACAGCCAGTATTCGCTTCAATCCGCTCATATGCATCGCTCCACGGCTCAAGGCAGGACTTCCAACAACATCACTCGATGTGGGCGCCACCGTGACATGCCGCGGCACGCGGCGATATCAGTATTAGCCGAGGGGTGAGTCCGCCCCCGGCGACACGCCGTACCCATCAGGTGATAAGGGGACCTCTCCCCCTTTTGTCTCAACGCAGATACCACGTTCCGACCCGTGGGGCCATTCGACGCAATTCATTGCTACGTCTCCAGCAGCTTGATTCGCATGTCCATCGTATGGCCGCCCTGTCATGGCGTCAGTACGCGCAGTATCGAGTGTATGCGCCGTTCGTGTGATTTTTCTGTTACAATTCAAGCGTTTGATCGCGTTGCAATTTTAGACTGTAAAATGGCAACGTCGACCTATAGATACAACGTAAGGGACGCCCCCCTTCACGTGGCATCGGTATGCAATCCATTTCACCCGAGCTTGCCCGGAGCGCGCTGGAAGCCGCGCCGGACGCGATGATCATCATCGATACGACCGGTATCGTGCGTTTTGCCAATCGGCAAGTGAGCGCGTTGTTCGGCTATAGCCATGACGAGGTCATCGGCAAGGAAGTCGAGCAGCTCATGCCGGAGCGCTACCGGCACAGGCACCTCGCACATCGGGACGGTTACATCCGTAACGTTCGCCTGCGTCCCATGGGGCAAGGTCTGGAGTTGTTCGGACGGCGACGTGACGGCACCGAGTTCCCGGTTGAAATCAGTTTGAGCCCGGTTCAGGACGGCGACCGTATGCTCACCGCCGCCGCCATCCGTGATGTGACAGATCGAAAGAAGGTCGAAGCCGAGCTCATTGTGGCGCGTGAATCTGCCGAACGGGCTTTGGCCGCAGCGGATCGCGCCCGGCAAGTCGCGGACGAAGCACGCGAGATCGCCGATCGTGCCAACCAGGGCAAGAGCCGGTTTCTGGCGACCGCCAGCCATGATCTGCGGCAACCGCTACAAACACTAGCCCTGCTCAACGGCGCGTTACGACGCATCGGGACGACTCCTGATAGCGCCGACGCGCTCGCGCAACAGGACCAGGCTATCGGCGCCATGTCGCGCCTGCTCAATGCTCTGTTGGACATCAGCAAGCTCGAATCGGGCGCCATCAAGCCCGAACCGACCGATTTCAAGGTCGCCAGTGTGTTCGAGGAGCTGCGCCGCGAGTTCGGCAACCTCGCCAGCAACAAAGGGTTGAGCCTGGAGGTCGACCCCTGCCAGGACTGCGTGCACAGCGATCCATCCCTGGTGGAGCAGATTCTCCGCAATCTCGTTTCGAATGCCGTCAAGTACACACGCCAGGGTTGGGTTCGGTTGCGATGCCTGCACGAGGAGGCGGTCGTACGCCTCGAGGTGGTGGACACGGGCATCGGGATTCCCGCGGATCAGATCCCCTTCATCTATGACGAGTTTTATCAAGTCGGGGTGCCGACCAATAGCACTCGCGAGGGTTACGGGCTGGGCCTGAGTATCGTGCAACGCATCGTCCGGCTGTTGCAGCTCAAACTGGAGGTCCGTTCGGAAGTGGGAAAAGGATCGGCTTTCTGCCTCATTCTGCCCGCTGGCCGGCAACGGGCGGTTACGACCGATGGTGGCGCTCCAGCCACCGCCGTGGCGGCAAAGCAGGCGGGGCGGTCGCGTGTGCTGTTGGTTGAGGATGATGCAGCCGTGCGCGACGCCACGCGCTTCTTGTTGAAGGTCGAAGGCTACGACGTGATGGCTGCCGGCTCTTTAGCGGAAGCGCTGCAAAAAGTGCGACAAGTCGACGGCATCGACCTGCTGGTGACCGACTATCACCTGCAAGACGGCGAGACCGGCCTCCAAGTCATCGCCGCTTTACGACAGGAGATCGGGTCGAACCTCCGGTCAGTGCTGGTGACGGGTGATACCTCGACCGCGATCAAGGAGCTCCCACTCGACCCCCGCCTGCGCGTGGCCAGCAAACCCATTCGGGCGGAAGAGCTTCTGACTCTCATGAGGGCGCTGCTCGTCGCGAGTTGATAGCGGACTTCCCTTATGGTCGCAATCCTTTGCGAGAGTGGCCGACATGAGTACCGCAGACCCCCATCGTTGGCCCGGCACGGCCCTGATGACAGACGCCCTACCCGAAGTAGACGCGTCGCGCCGGCCGCACGCCCAGTACGAATTCCTTATGCGTGCCTGTCGCGCACTGCCGCCGATTCGAACCGCGGTCGTACATCCGTGCAGACAGCGTGCGCGCTTGGTCAGTTGCGCTGTCGTCTCTCTGTACTCACGGCACAAGTATGTAGAATCTCGTATTCCCGAACAAACTCAACAGTAGCATCCTATAGCCGCTGACACATACTATTGCGA
>Ga0134126_10003808_pt1 | contig 18890 bp, 19 predicted proteins | sample KB31752_FD_96881 | JGI IMG/M metagenome (GOLD analysis project Ga0134126, IMG submission 96881) | Terrestrial soil microbial communities with excess Nitrogen fertilizer from Kellogg Biological Station, Michigan, USA - KB3-175-2 | ecosystem: Environmental > Terrestrial > Soil > Unclassified ...
CGCATCGTGCTGATCGACGATTCGATCGTGCGCGGCACCACCTCGCGCAAGATCGTGCAGATGATGCGCGACGCCGGCGCGACCGAGGTGCATTTCCGTATCGCCTCGCCGCCGATCACGCACCCGGATTATTACGGCATCGATACGCCCGAACGCGACAAGCTGCTCGCCGCCACGCACGATCTCGAAGGCATGCGCAAGTTCACCGGCGCCGATACGCTCGCCTTCCTCTCGGTCGACGGTATCTACCGGGCGATGGGCTTCAAGGGCCGCGACCCGGTCCGCCCGCAGTTCACCGATCACTGTTTCACGGGCGATTATCCGACCGCGCTCACCGATCTGGGCATGCAGGAAGCGAGCCCGCGGCAACTATCGCTGCTCGCGGAAGCGATCTAGATTTTCAAAAATTTGTCGTGGCCGGGCTTGTCCCGGCCATCTACGCCTTTAAAAGGCCGGCAATGAAACAAAGACGTGGATGTCCGGCGCAAGGCCGGGCATGACAGCCGATATGCCGGATCATCCCAAGCCTCTCACCGACAAGATCGCACTCGTCACCGGCGCCTCGCGCGGCATCGGCGCAGCGGTGGCGCTGCAACTGGCCGAAGCCGGCGCGCATGTGGTCGCGGTGGCGCGGACCGTCGGGGGCCTTGAAGATCTCGACGACAAGATCGGTGCGGCGGGCGGCTCGGCGACCCTGGTGCCGCTCGACCTGAAGGATCTCGACGGCATCGCGCGTCTTGCACTCGCGCTCAACGAGCGTTTCGGGCGGCTCGACGTGCTCGTCGGCAATGCCGGCATGCTCAACACGCCCTCGCCGCTTCCGCATGTCGAGCCGAAAGTGTGGAACGACCTCATCGCCATCAACGTCACCGCCAACTGGCAACTCATTCGCACGCTCGACCCTCTGCTCAAGCGCGCCGAGGCCGGCCGTGCGGTGTTCCTGACCTCGGGCCTTTCCTATCTGGCGCGACCCTATTTCGGCACCTACGCCGTCTCCAAGGCGGCGCTCGAGATCATGGTGCGGACTTACGCGGCCGAAAGCGAACGGACGAAGGTGCGCGCCAATCTGTTCAGCCCGGGACAAACACGCACCGGCATGATGGCGACGGCGTTTCCCGGCATCGATCCGGCGACGCTGCCGCCGCCGGAGACCGTCGCTAAAGCGATCGTGCCGCTTTGCCTTGCCTCCTGCACGGAGAATGGCCGCTTTTACGATTTCCGCGCCGACAAGTTTCTGGACTTTCATCCGCCCGCTTGACGCGTGCGCTAGTGCTTGCGCTTTGCGCGCCCTTTGAAGGGGTTGTCCTTCTCGCGCAGGGTCAGGCGGATCGGCGTTCCCGGCAGATCGAAACTCTCGCGCAGGGAATTCAGCAAATAGCGCTTGTAGGCATCCGGCACTGCGTCGGCGCGCGTGCAGAACACCACAAAGCTCGGCGGCCGCGCCTTCGCCTGCGTGATGTAGTTGAGTCTGAGCCTTCGCCCCGACACCGCAGGCGGCGGGTTGGCGTCCACCGCGGCCTCGAACCAGCGGTTCAGCGCCGCCGTAGGCACACGCCTGTTCCACACGTCGTAGGCGTCGACGATCGCCTGCATCAGCCGTTCAAGCCCCTCGCCCGTGAGGCCCGACACCGCAACCAGCGGCACGCCTTTGACCTGGGTGAGCTTCTCGTCCGCCTGTTCGCGCAATTTGCCGATGGCGCCCGCGGTCTTTTCCTTCAGGTCCCATTTGTTGACCGCGACCACCAGCGCGCGGCCTTCGCGCTCCACCAGGTCGGCGATACGCTGGTCTTGCTCCTCGAAAGCATTTTCGACGTCGAGCAGCACGACGGCGACTTCGGCAAAACGAATGGCGTTGAGCGCGTCGGCGACCGACAGCTTCTCGAGCTTCTCGTCGACACGCGAGCGCCGGCGCAGGCCGGCCGTATCGTGGATCTGGAATTTCCGGCCGTGCCAATCGAGATCGACGGCGATTGAATCCCGCGTGGTGCCGGCCTCCGGCGCGGTCAGCAGCCGCTCCTCGCCGATGAGCCGGTTGATCAGCGTCGATTTTCCGGCATTGGGCCGCCCGACTATGGCGACGCGGATCGGATGCGGCCGCTCCGTAGCCACCGGGGCCGCATCATCGGCGGCAGGCCGCGCGGTCAGTTCGGGCGCGGCTGCGCGCAGCGCGTCATAAAGGTCGGACATGCCTTCGTCGTGTTCGGCGGAAATCGCCACCGGTTCGCCAAGGCCGAGCTCGTAGGCTTCGATCCGCCGCGCTTCGGCTTCGCGGCCTTCGCTTTTATTGGCGATAAGAACGGACGGCTTGCCGGACTTGCGCACGAGATTGGCAAATGCGTGGTCGGCGGGCGTCGGGCCGGCGCGCGCGTCCATGACGAAAAAAATCACGTCCGCCTGTTCGATCGCCATTTCCGTCTGCGCCCGCATGCGGCCGGAGAGGGTTTCCGGCGCGGCCTCCTCAAGCCCCGCAGTGTCAATGGCGGTAAAATCGAGATCGCCGAGCCGCCCTTCGCCTTCGCGCCGGTCGCGGGTCACGCCGGGCTCGTCGTCCACCAGTGCCACGCGCCGGCCGACCAGCCGGTTAAACAGCGTCGATTTGCCGACATTGGGCCGGCCAACAATGGCAATGGTAAAGCTCATGCGCAGCGGTCCAGCCCGTCTTTGCGGGCGAGGCTCTCATAGCCCGGCTCTGCGGTCAGCGCGAGAAGCTGCCCGGCGGCGGGGCTGAGGGCCAGGGCGAGCCGGCCGCCGACGGTTTGGGGTCCGGCCAGGGCGACTGCGCCTGTTGCTGTTGCGCCTGGCTGGGCGTTGCCGGCCAGGGGGATTGGGCCGAGTTTGCCGGCTGACCCTGCGCGGATGGCTGAATAGTGACCTGCGCCGGTTGCGGATTCGGCTTCGGCTTCCGCTTGGCTTTTGGCTTCGGCTTTTCAGCCGGCTCCGCCGCCACGGTCTGCGCCTGCGGCTTGAGCGCGGCATTGGCATCCTCGTCGCCCGGATTGACCTTGCTCGCCGGCGGCAAGACATCCGCGTTATCGGTCGTCTGCGTTTGATTGCCCTTCAGATATTCCGGCGGCACGCCCTGCACGACGCCGGGAACCCCGCCCGGAAAGACCTCGTGGCGCTCACCCGGAAGCTTCTTCTTTTCGTTGAGATGAAAAACATCGAGATTGTCCGGATCGAAATTTTCGCATCCGGCGAGCGCCGGCACGACGGCAACGAGCAGCGCGAAAAACATCAAACGGTATGCGCCGCGCCTTCCGTCTCCCTGCTTGCGCACGGACTTTTGCACGGGCCGGAACTCAATCCTCGCCATCATGCGCTAGCTCTTGGCCGCGGGGCCGATTAGCGCCGCCAGAACTTCCATGCGCGCGCGCGTCCCGGGCGGCGTCTCGGCATCGGCCGCGATCATATCGATGTAGTGGCGGGCAGCCGCCAGATCGCGACTGCGCCACGCCGACAGCGCCAGCAGTTCACGGGCGCTGTGACGGAACGTCCGACCGGGATCGGCCAGCGGATCGAGCCTGCGTTTCATGTCGACGAGCGGAGCGTTATCGACCAGCAGCATCGCGGCGCGCAGTCCGGCGAGATCCTGCAGCGTCTGCCCAAGCGAAGCATCGGCAGCAAGATCGTCGAAGGCTTTCGCGCCATCGGCTGGCTTGACCTGCGCGAGTTCGCTGGCAGCGCGCAAGCGCGCAAGCATCCGGTAGCCGCCCGGGGCGTCCGCCGCGACCTGGTTGAAGGCAGCTTCCGCTTCGGCGTGCTTGCCGGCCTCGCTTAATCCGACCGCGGCTTCAAACTGGGCGCCGGCAGCCGCGGCCTTCTTGGCTTCCCACCATTCATAGCCGCGCCAGGCGCCGATCCCGGCGACGATGAGGATGGCGAGCGCGATCAGGTAAATGCTGTAGCGGTCCCACAGCTTCTTGAGCTGTTCTCGCCGGACTTCTTCATCGACTTCGTGAAAGATGTCAGCCACGAATTGCTCCACCCCTTGCCTTCGCGCCCGTCCCGGACACGCGGCGCCGTAACCTAGCGATGTGGCGGGCGCAAGGCAAAGACTGCGCCCCCAAACGTTAATATTTCAGGACCTTAGGGCTTTTTCATCGGATAGACATGCGCCTGCCCGGGAAAGGCGCGGGCGCGCACGTCGGCGGCGTAGTCGGCCACCGCCTTTTCAATGCCGGGACCGAGGTCGCCATAGCGCTTGACGAATTTCGGCACGCGCGGCGACAGACCAAGCATATCCTCCAGCACCAGGATCTGCCCGTCGCAAGCCGCGCTCGCGCCGATGCCGATCGTTGGAATCTTGACCGTCGCGGTGAGCTTGCGGGCAAGCGGCTCGGCCACCGCTTCGATCACCACGGAAAACGCGCCGGCCTCCGCCACGGCAAGCGTGTCCTCCTCGAAGCGCGCCCAGTCGTTTTCATCGCGGCCTTGCGCACGAAACGAACCGAGCACGTTGATCGCCTGCGGCGTGAGGCCGACATGCGCCATCACCGGCACGCCGCGCTCGACGAGAAACGCGATTGTTTCGGCCACGCGCCTGCCGCCTTCCATCTTGATGGCCCCGCAACCGGTTTCCTTGAGCACGCGCGCGGCATTCATGAAGGCCTGTTCCTTCGAGGCCTCGTAAGAGCCGAACGGCATGTCGACGACGACCAGAGCGCGCTTCGAGCCGCGCATCACCGCGTGGCCCTGCAGGATCATCATGTCGAGGGTCACCGGCACGGTCGATTCAAGACCGTGCATCACCATGCCGAGCGAGTCGCCGACCAGGATGACGTCGCAGTGCTTGTCGAGAATACGGGCGGTGTGCGCGTGGTATGACGTCAGGCAGACGATCGGCTCGCCGCCTTTGCGTGCGAAAATATCCGCAGCGGTAATTCGTCTGATCTCGTCCTGGACTGACATGCCTATCTTCCAAATACCGGAACGCCGATGACGACGGGGTGAAATACAAAGCCGAGAGCAAGATAGATGACAATACCCAGCGCCACCACGATCGCGTCATTGACCCAGCCGGGTGGCGCGGCCGTCGCACCGATATCGCCGCGCCTCTTGGCGGCGATCCTGGCAAAGATTGCCCAGGCGAGAAACGACCCGAACAGGAGGATCGAACCCAGATCGCCATTGGACATCAGATGCGCGAAAGCCCAGGTCTTCACGGCCGCCAGCAAGGGGTGCTTGAGCCTCGTCTTGATGTGGCTTGGGATGAATGCGGCGGTGGCAAAAATGACCGCAAGCAGCATCAGCCCGATCGTAACGTGACGCAGAAATTGCGGCGGCGACCAGATTTGCACCCAATCGCGCACGCGATACTGGGCGTAGCCCCAGATCACCAGCGCAAGCCCGGCCAGCGAGACGACCGCAAACACAGCGCGGTAGCCCGCCTTTCCGAGCCGTTCGATCGCCCTCTCGCGATGGCGGCGGAAAGTGACGAAAATATGCGCGCCAAGAAAGACGATCAGACCGATAATGAGGGTCGCAAGGCCCATGAGTACGCCTGAATACGCCGACAACGTCTTGTCGCCTTCCGAAGCGCCGCAGTAGAGGATAGCGGCAGCCAATGCAAGCCGTGCCGTAACGGAGTGAGTTTCCGATGACGACCCATCTGACCGAACCCGAGCGCAAGACGCCGGTCGGCGGCGACTACGACGTCGTCGTGCTTGGCGGCGGGCCCGCCGGCATCGCGGCGGCAGCAGCCGCCGGCATGCACGGACGCAAGGTGTTGCTCGTCGAGCGCTACGGCTTCCTTGGCGGCATGGGAACGGCGGCTGGCGTCACCAATTTTTGCGGCCTGCATGCCAATGTGCACGGAGACATCCGCCAGGTCGTGCATGGCGTCACGGACGATCTGCTCGCCCGCATCGACCGACTCGGCGGGCTGAACGCGCCGCATCTGGTGCTCGGCAAGATCCACGCGCAGGCATACGACACCGCGGCCTATAAATGCGCTGCCGACGACCTGTTGCTCTCGCACAAGGTCGACGTCCTGTTTCACTCGCTTGCCACCGGCGTGGCAATGGAGAGCGAAACGCGCATCAAGGCCCTGTTCGTCGAAACCAGGTCCGGACGCAGCTCCATCCTCGGCCGGGTCTTCATCGATTGCTCCGGAGATAGCGATCTTGCGACCTTTGCCGGCGCGAAATTCGAAAAGGGCGATGCGGAGGGACACCTCCTCTATCCGACCATGATGTTCCGCGTGAACGGCGTCGATGCCACCGCGGCAGGCGAAGCCTGGCGCACCATTCCGGCGCTGATGGAGGACGCCGCAAAACGCGGCGTTCAGTTTCCGCGCAAGGGCGCGATCGTACGCCCGCAAAAGCACGGCAACGAATGGCGCATCAATGTGACGCAAGTCAAAACAGCGGCCGGCCGCGCCGTCGACGGCACCGACGCGCGCGAACTCAGTGACGGCGAACGCGAGGGCCGCCGCCAGGCGGTTTCATTTTTTGAGTTCCTGCGCCGCGAAGCGCCCGGCTTTGCCGACGCCTATGTCGTCGATATCCCGCCGCAGCTTGGCATTCGCGAGACGCGCCGCGTCACCGGCCACTATCAGCTCACTGCCGAAGACGTGATTTCCTGCGCCAGCTTTCCCGACACCATCGGCGTCAACGGCTGGCCGATTGAAAATCACGTGGCGGGCGACGTTGTCTGGCGCTGGCCGGACATCCCCGCCTCACGCGGCTTCAACCATCTGCCCTACCGCATGCTGGTGCCGGCGGGCTTCGACAACCTGCTGGTTGCCGGACGTTGTGCATCGATGACGCACGAGGGCCAATCGGCCGCGCGGGTGAGCGGCGCGTGCTTCGTCATGGGTCAGGCGGCCGGAACCGCGGCCCATCTTTCGCTTGCCAGGAATGACGGCAGCGCGGATATTCCGGTCGACGACTTGCAAAAAACGTTGCAAAACGATGGCGCCTATTTGGGGCGCGATATCGTCTAGCAAGCAATAAAATCCGGAGGATTCATATGATCAAGCGCCTGGCGTTGACCTTTTGCCTGCTGTTTGCCGCGGCCATGCCGGCTTGGGCGCAGAGCTGGCCGCCCGCGCAGGTCAAGATCGTCGTCCCCTTCGGCGCGGGATCGACGCCCGACGTGGTCGCGCGCATCCTGTCCGATCAACTCGGCAAGAAATATCCGAACAGCGTTTTCATCGTCGAGAACAAGCCGGGCGCAAGCGGCAATCTCGGCACCGACATGGTCGCCAAGGCGGCGCCCGACGGCGCCACCATCGGCATCAGCATCGGCGGTCCGCTGGCCATCAACAAGCTGCTGTTCGCAAACCTTCCTTACGATCCCCAGAAGGACATCACGGCGATCACCCAGCTCATCACGCAACCGAGCGCGCTCGCCGTAAATCCCGCCCTCAAGGTCAATTCGATGGCCGAGCTCGTCGCGCTGTTGAAAAAAGACCCCGGCAAATTCAATTTTGCCTCGATCGGCACCGGCTCGCTCTCGCAGCTTGCGATGGAGGCGGTTGCGGAAAAATCGGGCACGAAGATCGTGCATGTCGCGTACAAGAGTTCGCCCGACGCCATGCTCGCGGTCATCCGCGGCGACGCGCAGATGTCCTGCATGCCGGCGGCTTCCGTCGTACCCCAGGCCAACGCCGGCAAGGTCAAGATCCTCGCCGTCTCCACCGCCAAGCGCTCGCCCTACCTGCCGAACGTACCGACGCTGAAAGAAAGCGGCATCGACGTTGAGGCCGATGCGTGGATGGGGCTGATCGGGCCGGGCGGCATGCCCAAGGCGATGGTCGATAAAATCAACGCCGACGTCGTTGCCATCATCAAGGGCCCGGCGGCGCACGACAAACTCGCCGCGGTGCTGATGGAGCCTGTCGGGTCGAGCCCCGAACAGTTCCGCGCCACCATCGACGGCGAAATCGCTCGCTGGGCGCCGGTAATCAAGGCCGCGAACGTCAAGATCAACTGACGGCCGCTTTATTCTTCACATCCTTGATGTCGGTGAAGGTGATCGCGGGCGCGCGCTCGCCCGTGTAATCGAGAATGAATTGATTGCGCGCCATGAACACGCGGTCGCCGTCGAGGTCTTCGGCGACGCTTGAATAATTCGCCTGCACGAAATCATCGAGCGCCTTTTCGTCGGCGCTGGCGACCCAGCGGGCCAGCTGGAATTCCGGCGTTTCGAAGCCGATCTCCAGCCCGTATTCTTCCTTCAGCCGCACCTTGAGCACGTCGAGCTGCAACGGCCCGACGACGCCCACCAGCGCCGGCGCGCCATCGAGCGGGCGAAACACCTGCACGACGCCCTCCTCCGCCATCTGTTGCAGCGCCTCTTTCAGCTTCTTTGCCTTCATCGGGTCGCCGAGCTTGACCCGGCGCAGGATTTCCGGAGCGAAATTCGGCACGCCAAGGAATGAAATATCCTCGCCCTCGGTGAGCGTGTCGCCGATGCGCAGCGTTCCGTGATTGGGGATGCCGACCACATCGCCAGCGTAAGCCTCGTCGACTAGCGCGCGGTCCTGCGCGAAGAAGAATTGCGGCGTCGCCAGCGTGATCGGCTTGTCGGTTCGCGTGAGCACGGCCTTCATGCCACGGCGCAGCTTGCCCGAGCACAGCCGCGCGAATGCGATGCGGTCACGGTGGTTGGGGTCCATGTTGGCCTGGATCTTGAAAACAAATGCGGTCATCGCGTTTTCTTGCGCGTCGACCGTGCGCGTGTTCGACACCTGCGCGCGCGGCGGCGGTGCAAAGCTTGCGAGCGCGTCGAGCAGGTCCTTGACGCCGAAATTCTTCAAGGCCGAGCCGAAGTACACGGGGGTCAGATGGCCCTCGCGGAACGAGGCAAAATCGAAACGCCGGCAGGCATCCTTGACCAGCGCCAGCTCCTCGCCGATCGCGGACGCATCGAGCATCGGGTTTTTTGCCGCGAGCGCCGCTACGTCGAGCGGCTGCGGAGCGACCGTCTTGCCGTCCTCGCTGAGCAGGCGCATTTCGCCGGTGGCGAGATCACAGGTGCCGGCAAAATCGCGGCCCCTTCCAATGGGCCATGTCATCGGCGCGGTATCGAGCGCCAGCGTCTTTTCGATCTCGTCGAGCAATTCGAACGGATCGCGGCTCTCGCGATCGAGCTTGTTGATGAAGGTGACGATGGGGATATCGCGCAGCCGGCAAACCTCGAACAACTTGCGCGTGCGCGCCTCGATGCCCTTGGCGGCGTCGATCACCATGACGGCGGAATCGACCGCGGTCAGCGTGCGGTAGGTATCCTCGGAAAAGTCTTCGTGGCCGGGCGTGTCGAGGAGATTGAACACGCGCGCGTCGTAGTCGAAGGTCATGACCGAGGTCACCACCGAGATGCCGCGCTCGCGCTCGATCGCCATCCAGTCCGAGCGCGTGGAACGTCGGTCGCGCTTGGCCTTCACCTGCCCCGCAAGATTGATGGCGCCGCCGAACAGCAGGAGCTTCTCGGTCAGCGTCGTCTTGCCGGCGTCGGGATGCGAAATGATGGCAAACGTGCGCCGGCGCTCGACCTCGGCGGCAAGCCCGGTCTTTGGCATCGATTTGGCGTCGCTTTGTCCCGCGACTCTCAGCGGCTCATGCATGAGCGGCATGTGGCAGGGAATATCGGCAGGATCAAGGGCGAGAAGAGCCCGTATTTGACGCCTCGCGACGCCGCGGTACGAAGTCAAACAACCGCAACTCCGCCTGTTTGTCCGCGTCCCGCGCGCGATGTGGGGCTATACGCCGCGTTTACTCGTGGACCGGGCTCCGCCGCTTCCCGGCGCATGGCCGGCGCACCGCGACTTTAGCCCGCCCACTGCTTCGCGCCCATGGCAACAAGCGGCCATCGCATCCCGCCCCGCGTCTCATGACGCCCCTCGTGAGGAGGCTGGACAACTACGACTACTTTCCTACACGCGGGGGAATGTCGAGGCGCATGCCGATGGCGCGGAATGAAAGCCGCCTCACGCCTCAATCATTTCTCTAGGATCTTGTACGGATGTGAGGCCTTTTTCCCGCTTTCATCTCCTTGAGCTTGATGCAAACGACAGTCAGCCAGGTAATGTCGAATGCATTGCCCAAGGGTTCGTCGTCCTGGTGCCTCATGGTGCTATAGGTATCGTCGATCCCGACTGCCCATATTTCCTCACCTGCCTGCTTAAGGGCTTCGACGACATCGCTGCCGTCCATGCCTTTTGCCTGCTTCTTGAAGAGGGCCCAGAGCTTGTCCCGAAAGGGAGAGACAGCATCACGGCGCATTTTTTTTCGTTTGTTTCGCTTTTTTGCCATTCCGCCGTCGTTCCTTCCGCAAGCGGGTCGCTTTTGTATTCACTTAGGCTTGCTCATGTCCGGCACGTCCTCGCCGAGCGCGGTGGCCAAGTCGATCTGATGGTCCTGCTCTTCAACCAAAATCTGACGGATCTGCTCTGCCAGCGCGAATTCACCAAGGCTCTCGCACTGCCGAACTCGGTCACGATATTGCCGGACGGTTTCGTTTTCATTTTCGAGATCGAAGCGCAGCATATCCTTTGCATTCTCCGACGTACGCACGGCTTTCGGCGTCACGGCGGGCATTTTTCCCAGATAGTCTATCTGCCGCGAAATAATCAGCGCGTGTTTGAGTTCCTGCTGCGCATGTGTCTCAAGCTGCTTGGCTATACTCATGTACTCGGCTCCTTTAAGAACCTGGGAGTACACGACATAGGCGATGATGGCCTGATACTCGCGGGCGAGATCCTCGTTTAACAACTCGGCCAGGCGATCGCGGGATATTTCGCTGCGGCTGTCTTTCGATTGTTGCTGCGTCACCAGTTCCTCCTGTGATTGTGACAAATCGATCTGACTCTTGCCCGCGCCCACATGGCGTCGACACGGCTGAATTTCGCTCGCCTCAAAGCCCCGGATACGGCCGACCCTTTAGCAGTCGCGCCATATGAACCGCGTTGGAAACCAGCATATCGGTCGCTTTGCTGACGACTTTCGGCGCGCGCCTGAACTCTTTGTAGTTCTTGTCTCCCATTGCCTCCCCGACCCAATAGCTGACGGCATTCGCCGGCACCGTGAAGCCACAGTCGTTCAATGCCTGATAAAGTTCGGCCGACACATGATGCGCGCCATCCTCATTGCCGACGACCGCAACCACGGCGACCTTGCCGTAAGAAGGCATGCGCTCCTTTTCGTCGGTTTCATCGAGAAAGGCGTCCATGCGCTCACAGACGCGCTTGGCGACGCTCGACGGCTGCCCCAGCCAGATCGGCGTTCCGACAATCAGGATATCGGCGTCGAGAATGCGCTGCCGCAACTTCGGCCACTGATCACGTCGCCCCTCGTTCGTCTTTACGCCGGGGAGGATGTTGAGGTCGACAACCCGGACAATGTCGCCCTTGCACCCGAAGGACGAAAACGCCTCCGCCATCTGCTCAAGAAGAGCATCAGTCGACGACTTTTTCGTGCCGCGCCCTTTTTTAAGCGTGCAGTTCAACGCAATAAATTTCAGATTTTCCGGCATCGGCGGGCCCAACGCGGTTTAACGATCCGGCCGACATCGAGTTCCATGAACGGCGGGACAATTATCGGCCTCCCCTAAACATCCGGGGGCGAGATCGCCGCTAGGAATTGCGAAATCTGAGATTGCGCGGAGATAACTGACGAATGGATGAACAACCCATCAACCGCATGTCCCGCTCGATCTCCGTGCGCATCAGCTCCAGTGCCCGCTCGACACCCGCCTGGCCCGCCGCTGCAAGAGCGAAAAGATAATAACGACCGATCCCCACCGCCTTGGCGCCAAGCGACAGCGCCTTGAGGACGTGGGTCCCCCGCCGGACGCCACCATCGAGAAGAACGTCGATCTTGTCGCCGACGGCGTCGACGATTTCCGCCAGTTGGTCGAAGGAGCTGCGCGAGCCGTCAAGCTGGCGTCCCCCGTGGTTTGACACGACGATGCCGGCGCAGCCGATATCGACGGCCTTTCGCGCATCCTCGACGCTCATGATGCCTTTCAGGCAAAATTTCCGGTCCCATTGCTTGACCATCTCGGCTACGTCGTTCCAGTTCATCGACGGGTCGAGCATGTTGGTAAAATAGTCGGCGATGGAGGTGACGCCTCCGGCCATGTCGACATGCTCTTCCAGTTGCGGCAGCCGAAACCTTTCATGGGTAAAATAGTCGATCGCCCATTTCGGCCTGATCGCGAACTCAAGCATCCCTCGCAGGGTCAAACGAAGCGGAATAGCAAACCCGGTGCGAAGATCGCGCTCGCGGTTTCCCCCGGTGATCGAATCGACCGTCAGCATCATGATTTGCACGCCGGCGCCCTTGGCACGCTCGAGCATGGCTTTGTTGAGGCCGCGGTCCTTGTGAAAATAGAACTGATAAGCTTGTGGAAACGAAAAGCTGGACGCGAGTTCCTCCAGGCCGACCGTTCCGAGCGACGAGACGCCAAACATAGTCCCGAATTTTTCCACCGCACGCGCGACCGCGCGTTCGCCCTGATGATGAAACAGACGCTGCAAGGCGGTCGGCGAGCAATAAAACGGCATCGCAAGTTTCTGCCCCATCACGGTGACGGACAAATCGACGTCCGCGACACCCGCGAGAACACTGGGCACGAGGTCGCATTCCTCAAAGGCGGCCGTATTCCTGCGCAGCGTCGTTTCATCGTCCGCGGCGCCGTCGATATAATCGAAGATCGGCCGGGGGACCCGCTGCCGCGCGAGCTGGCGAAAATCGTGAAAATTCACACAATGCTTCAAGCGCATGCTTCCCCCGACACGTTACGCCTACACCATTTTAGCCAGATCAAATAATAACCGAAAAATAAACGGCCGCCGAAAAGTCTTGGGCGACCGGCGCAAAGGCGTCGCCGCGCGGGACGCGCCTCGAATTCCGTCGGCGTCAATGTTATTGTGTCCCCCGTCAATTCGGCGGGGGCCGCATGTCTTCCGACGTGACTGCAAGCCAATCTGTGGCGGGTCAGGACGACCGCGCTCTCGGCGCCGAGGCGGCCGAGCACGAGCGTCAATTTCGCGAAATACTGGAGTTCTGCCCCGCAGCGCTGATGGTCGTCGATGAAGACGGCAGAGTGCTATTTCACAATGCGCGCCTGCGCGAAATTCTCGGGTACAGCAAAGACGAACTTGACGGCTGCGACTCCCGCATGCACTGGCACGACCTCGACCAGCGCGCGCGGATTATCGAGCAGTTGAGAACCCACGGCGGCCAGATTCTGAACGAAAAGGTGATTTGGCGCACCAGGCGCGGCGAACTTGTGCATCTGCTGCTGTCCTATGTGCAGGTCGCCTATCAAGGTGGCCACATCAGCTTCGTCGGCGGCAAACGCGTTTTGTGGGTTTACGACATCACCGAACTAACAAAGCAAGAAGCGCAAGTCGCCGAGCAGGAGCGTCAGCTTCGGGAAATTCCCGATTTTTGCCCAGCCGCTGTCAGCGTGGTCGACGAGGACGGACGGCTTCTGTTTCACAACTGGCGCCTGCGCGAATTGACAGGCTACAGCAAAGAGGAACTGGACCTGTTCGACACAAAACGGTTCTGGCACGACCTCGACCATCGCACCCGCGTCGTCGAGTTGCTGCGCACGCGCGGCGGACAGTTGCTCGACGAGGAAGTAACCTGGAAGACCAAGCAAGGCGAACTGCTCAATCTTTTGATCTCCTACGTGCAAGTCACCTACCACGGCGGCCATGTCGCGGTTGCCGGCGGCAAACGGCTATATTGGCTCTACGACATCACGCCGCTGCGTCGCGCCGAGCAGGCACGGTTGCGCAGCGAACAGCGGCTCGCCGAAGCCATTGAGAGCATTTCCGAAGGCTTTGCATGTTACGACGGCGAGGACCGGCTCGTTATCTGCAACTCATGCTACCGCGACATGCTCTACCCCGGGCTGGATATCGATCTCAGCGCCGGCGTGACGTTTGAAAGCATCATCCGCCGCGCCGCCGAGCGCGGCTACATCAAGGATGCGGAAGGCCGCATCGAGGAATGGATCGCGCAACGGCTGGAGCAGCATCGCAATCCGGGGGAACCGCAGGTGCAACAGCGCGCCGCCGACCGCTGGGTCATGGTCAGCGAGCGGCGCACGGAGGACGGCGGCACCGTTTCGGTCTATTCCGACATCTCCGAGCTCAAACAGCGCGAGCAGGACCTGACCGAGAAATCGAAAGCCCTGACCGCGTTGTCGTCCAAGCTCGCGAAATACCTGGCGCCGCAGGTGTACGATTCGATCTTCACCGGCCAGCAGGACGTCAAGATCGTCAGCAAGCGCAAGAAGCTCACCGTATGCTTTTCCGACCTTGTCGGCTTCACCGAGATTACCGACAATTTGGAGTCGGAAGATCTCACGCAGTTGCTCAACCACTACCTCACCGAGATGTCGAAAATCGCGCTACAATACGGCGCGACCATCGACAAATATGTCGGCGACGCCATTGTGATGTTCTTCGGCGATCCGACGACGCTTGGCGTGAAAGAAGACGCCCTTGCCTGCGTGCAAATGGCGATCGCCATGCAGCAACGCGTCAGCGAGCTTGCCTCTGAGTGGCGCAACTACGGCATCGAAACGCCGTTGCGCTGCCGGATCGGCATTCACACCGGCTACTGCACCGTGGGCAATTTCGGCAGCGAAGACCGTATGGACTACACCATGGTCGGCGGCACCGTGAACCTCGCCTCGCGGCTTGAGCACGAAGCATCGCCCGGCGGCGTGCTCGTCTCTTTTGAGACCTACGCGCTCGTGAAAGACGACGTGCATTGCGAAGAGCGCGGCCAGGTTCAGGTCAAGGGCATCAAGCAGCCGATCGCGACCTATGCGGTGCTCGGGCCGAAGCAGGAGGCGGAACGGGCCGGCACGCAACATCTGCGGCTCGAGATCGACGCCGCGCGCATGTCCGATGCGGAGCGCAAGACGGCGGCCGACGCCCTGCGCCGCGCGCTCGGATTGCTCGAAAGCGGCGGCAAAGGCTGACCGCGGAGGACGTACCCCTCAGAGCATGGCGGGCCGGAAATGGCGGCGCAGGTTGAGCGAGCGGCCCGCGACCATGAACATTCCCTCGCCGCGATAATGGATGGTTTTGGGGTATTTCGGCGTCGCCGGCGCGTGCGCCTTCACCACCTCGAAGATAAAGACGTTGTATTTATCGACCAGCACGTCGTCGGCGAGCCTGCATTCGAGGTTCGCGTAGCACTCGGCAATCAGCGGCGCCTCGACCTCCGCGGCCTTGACGGCGGTCAGTCTGAATTTCTTGAACTTGTCGACCTGCGCGCCGGAGCAGTTGCCGATGCCGGCAACCGCCGCCGCCATGCCGATCTCGGGGACGTTGATGACGCATTCCTTGCTGCGCCTCACCATTTCATGACTATGGTTGCCGCTGGAGATGAGGCAGCCGATGAGCGCGGGCGAAAATTCCATGACCATGTGCCAGCCCATGGTCATGACGTTGCGCTCGCCTTTATAGGCTGACGTTACGAGCACGATCGGCCCCGGCTCGATAAAGCGGCGAATCTCGTGAACGGGGAAGTCGCGCTTTTTGTAGTTTTTCACTGCCCGCTCCTGTCCGCTCGTCCCCGCGAAAGCGGGGACCGAGAAGATCCTAACAAAGGCTGGATTCCCACGTCCCCGAGAATGAACGGACTACGATCAGCCGGCGACTTTGTCGTACTCCTGCGCCTTGAAGCCGACCAGCAGCTTGCCGCCGGGAAGTTCCAACACCGGACGCTTGATCATCGAGGGCTGCGCCAGCATCAGCGCGATCGCTTTCTTTTCGTTGAGGCCTTCTTTGTCCTTGTCGGATAATTTGCGGAAGGTCGTGCCGGCGCGATTGAGCAAGGTCTCCCAGCCGGATTTCTTGGCCCAGCCTTCGAGCCTGTCGCGCGCTATTCCCTCGGTCTTATAGTCGTGGAAAACGTAATCGACCTTGCGCCTGTCGAGGACGGCGCGCGCCTTCTTCATGGTGTCGCAGTTCTTGATGCCGTAGATGGTGATGGCCATTGCCTTCACGCCTTTTTCACGCGCCGCCTGGCGCCTGTCTCGATGTTCAATTCTACCGCTGCACGGATGAGCGCCTTGAAGGCCTTTTCATCGATCCGATCGCCTTCGCGCACATCGATGGCACGCCGCGTGCCGCCCTCGAGGCTGGCGTTAAACAGCCCTGCGGGATCCTCGATCGAAGCGCCTCTGGCGAAAGTCAACTTCACCACGGCCTTGTAGGTCTCTCCGGTGCAGATGATGCCATCGTGCTCCCACACCGGAACTCCGCGCATCGCGTTCGACGGCTTCCGCCACTTCACCACCTCGACGACATCGGGGTCGGCTTGCTCGATCAGGCTGCGCAGCCGGACGAGCATCGTGCCGCGCCAGTCGCCCGGTTTCTTCGCGTTGGCCGGCCGAGAGGCAGTCTTTGCTTTCGGCGAACTGCTTTTCTTCGTGTCCGAACTGTTTTTCTTCATATCTACGTCTGCTCCGGAGTTCCGAGGCTGATGCGCGATAAAATAAAGCGATGAGCCGGCCGTCAAGCGCAGATGAAAGTTCCGCCGCGATGTGGTGTCATTGTTTGTGGCTCTGGGCGGCATTTTATGATAGGAGCAATCTGTATCCCTTCCAGCGAGTGCGTTGTGTCGATCCTGAAACTCGACCTCCCTCTTTCGTCGCCACCGCTCGAGTCGTTACTCGATCTGGACCAGACCATCCTCGATGCACTCCCGATCGGCGTCTACGCCTGCGACGCCGAGGGCCTCATCCTGCGCGTGAACCGGAAGGCCATCGAACTTTGGGGCCAGGCTCCGCGGCTGATGGATCCGACGCAGCGCTTCTGCGGCTCGTTTCGGCTTGAGAGCCTGGAAGGCGCATTCATTCCCCCGGACGCCACGCCGATGGCCCGCGCGATCGTGACGGGTGAAAGCTTTGCCGGCGCCGAAGCCGTCGTGCACAACCCGGACGGAAAGCGCTGGGTCGCTCGCGTCAATATCGCGCCGCTGCGCGATGCCGATGGCGAGTTGGTGGGCGCCGTCAACTGCTTCCAGGACATCACCGGCGAGCACGACATGCGGCTCGCGATGCAGCGGCAGGAGCGCACCATCGATCTTGCGCTGGTCGCATCGAAAATGGGCACCTGGCGCTACACTCTTGCCGACAACATCTGCGTCTATGATGCGAACGCGCAAAAACTCTATGGGCTGACCGAGGCGTGCTTCGTTCACGACGAGGCCGGCGTCAAGGCCAAGTTCCATCCCGACGACATAAGCCGGATGTGGGAGCGCGTGACCAAGGCGCTCGATCCCGCCGGCGACCGCCGCTATGAGGTCGACTATCGCGTCAAGCAGCTTGACGGCAGCTGGCGCTGGCTGAGCGCCTGGGGGCTGGTCGAATTCGAAGGCCAGGGAAGCGCGCGCAAAGCGACCGCCATCGTCGGCGCGAGCCGCGATCTTACCGAGGTCAAGCGCGCCGAGGAATTGCAGCGGCTGCTCGTCAACGAGCTCAATCATCGCGTGAAGAATACGCTCGCGACCGTGCAATCGTTGGTCGCGCAGACCCTTCGCGGCGCCGTCGATTTCGACCTTGCGCGCGGCGCAATCGATGCCCGCATCGTTTCGCTCGCCGAGGCACACGATCTGCTCACCAGCCGAAGCTGGTCGGGGGCAGATGTCGTCGACGTCGTCGCGCGCGCCATCGTTCCCTTCGCCGCCGGGCGCTTCTCCGCCGAGGGCCCCTCCGTCGATCTGACGCCGAAACAGACGCTTGCGCTTTCGCTGGCGCTGCATGAGCTTTCCACCAACGCGGCAAAATACGGCGCGTTATCCAAGCCGGAGGGCCGCGTCGAGCTTCATTGGCAGAAGCAAAACGGGCAGGTGCAAATGAACTGGCGTGAAAGCGGCGGCCCGCAAGTCAAACCGCGCACCCGCCGCGGATTCGGCAGCCGCCTGCTCGAGGACGGATTGTCTCAGGATCTGAATGGGCAGACCCGAATCGAATTCGCCCCCGACGGCGTTCGCTGTACGATCACCGCGGCGCTTGCCGACCATTGATTCCGCGGGTCATGCGGCCTACCTCTTTGCCATGAGCAACGATCATGCATCCGCCGCCGAACGGCGCGCAGCGACGATCGCCGCGATCCAGGCGCGCACCGGTATCGACGAAGCGATGATCGAGCGGCTGATCCGCGCGTTTTATCAGCGCGTGCAGAAAGACTCCGTCATCGGCCCCGTGTTCGCCGCCAGAATCGTCGACTGGGAGCCGCATTTGCAGCAGATGTTTGCCTTCTGGTCGTCGGTCGCGCTGATGAGCGGCCGCTACCACGGCCAGCCGATGCAGAAGCATATGCCGCTGCCGATCGACGCCCGCCACTTCGACCGCTGGCTGGCGCTGTTCGGCGAGACGGCGCGCGAGCTCTGCCCGCCGGCCGCGGCGGAGCATTTCATCACGAGCGCAAAGCGCATCGGCGACAGCCTCGAACTCGGCATCGCGAGCGCCGGCGGCAAACTACTGCATCCTGGCGAACGGTTGCATCGGCCGGAACTGAAGGTCGGCTAGCCGGAACTGTCGGGTTTTTTTCAGGCTTAGGCGGCTTTCGTCGCTTTGCCGGCCGCGACATTTGCAACGAGAATGCCGGAAATCACGAAGCACAAGCCGATCACCAAAATCACAGTCACCTTCTCACCGAGCATCAAGGCCGCAAGCAGCAAGGCCGAGATCGGATTCAGCGTGAGATAGATCACGGCCCGGCTTGGCGGCAACCAGCGCAGCGCCCAGTTGAAGAGCGAGAACTGGATAACGCCGCCGATCGTACCGAGGAAGACCAGCGCGAGCCAGCCGTGCGCGCTGAAATGGGGCCAGCCGCCGAGCGCACCCTTCGCAGCCGCCAAAGGCGACAGCGCCAGCATGCCGAAGACCATGCCGATCGCCGTCACGAA